>Ga0209737_10000687_pt1 | contig 26508 bp, 22 predicted proteins | sample TergutCu122P3_FD_187284 | JGI IMG/M metagenome (GOLD analysis project Ga0209737, IMG submission 187284) | Cubitermes ugandensis P3 segment gut microbial communities from Kakamega Forest, Kenya - Cu122 P3 (SPAdes) (version 2) | ecosystem: Host-associated > Arthropoda: Insects > Digestive system... | reverse complement strand
CCCCGAAACCCCTTTCAACTTTTTGTGCAAAACGTTAAATGCAAGGGATAGAGGCGGAGGATTTTAATCCGTCCGCCTATAGACTGACTGCCGCCTTTAAGAGGCGGGGGCTTTGCCTAAGATTACAAGATTTAAGATAAAAATCATCAAAACAACTGAATAGTTACAATTTAATTAGTTTGCATATGGAAGAGTTTTGATTTTTTCAACAACATAATCCTGAATTACAATGGCACAATTACCTTGAATTGAGGTTTGACCTACAACAACACGTGCCGCAGCCTGTTGCTCTTCTGTAAGCGGATACTTGGCAGTGCTGAACAGATAAAGGCGAAGCATTACAACATCATCAATCGTAACACTCTTGTCTCCGTTTATATCGCCGTAAGTAACATTAGACGGAGTACCTGTTGTTTCATTTGTACTTACAGTTGTAACAGGGTCGGTTGCTGTTGTTGCCTGTGTCTTAGGTTGAGTGGGGACAGAACCGCCGTAATACTCTGTAAGGGTCATGCCGTTTTCTCCGAGCGGAATTTGGTGGTCAAGACCTATAAATTTGCCACCCGACTGCCAAAGCGCAGGTTTAACGAGAGCGTATTTTTCCTCGTCCCACTTATCCCAGCTATGGTCAAGAAGACCTCCAGTGTCGCCTGAGTTAGGATTAAGACACCAGAACGTATGATGAACCGTATTGTCAATCATATAATCACGGAGAATTTCCATCCATTTTTGGTTATCTTTACCGTCCATATGACCGCCCCATTCGCCGATAAGAAGCGGATAATCAGGGAGGAGATAGTCCCATGTACCGTGCATATAATCATCGTGCAGAGTTTGCAGCGAGAAATTTTTGTTAAACCATGATTGGGGATAAACGGACGGACCGTACTCATGAGGCGAATACACGAGCTGAGACTTGCCTGTTGCGGGTGACTTCATTTCAATCGGGAAGTCCTTTACGCCGCGGAGATTTCCGCCCCACCAGCCTGGATGATAGTTTTCGGGAGCACCGTAACCGCCAGGAGGCGAATTCCAGTCAGCGCCGTTTTCAAACTTCGGATATACTTCGATACCTTCAATAAGGATAAGCGCATGAGGATTAGCCTTTAATATAGCCTGACCGCAGTCCTCGGCGGCATATTTCCAGTTATGTTCGTCTTTGGAATTATCCCATTTTGCACCTGTTCCGACCGCCGCTTCCTGCGGTTTGCCGTGCGGCTCATTTTTAAGGTCATAAGCTATGATGGTATCGTCGTTCTTATACTTGTCGGCTAACCAAACAAGAGAATCTTTCCAGTCCTTGCTAGTGAATTTTCCCTTATACCAAAGATTGTAAACATGACCTGAGTTGTCTATTTCAGCGCTGTGAATGTCAACAATGACTTTGATTCCGTATTCCTTAAACATTTCCATGCACTTATCAAAAATTTGCATACTGTTCATCTGACCGCCGCTCTCGGTTAAGAACCAAGGGTTGTTAACATAATACGGTGCGTCATTGGCAAAGTTTGATGAAACTTTCAGCGGTGTTCCTTTCATCCAGCCGACAAGCAATTCTGTTGCAATAGGAACACGCACGCAGTTTAATCCTCTGTTGGCAAATTCAGAGGCTATTTTACGGAAATCCTTTCCTGCGTCAAGTCCGTGAAACATACCCTCATTACAGTTAAAGCCGAACCAGTTAGCACCTGTCAGCCATACTTTTTTACAGTTTGCGTCATGAATTTCGTTTCCGCATACATGAAGCCAGTCATCAGTGTTAGTGCTGCTTGCGGCGTCTGAATTCACCTTATTTACACCTGAAAAATTAGATGCAACTAGGGAAGCTGTTAGAACCGATACTGACAGCAGTGATGTCATTTTTTTCAAAAATTTCATAACAGTTAACCTCCTAAAAATTATTCGAGTTTATTTAATTTAATCATAACATATTTTAGGCGAAAAGTCAAGCGTTTTCCAAAAATGAATGCCCTCCCGCAAAAAGGGGAGAGCAAACGGTAAATTTAATTAATTAGACGCATAAGGCAACGTTTTTATTTTCTCTACAACATAATCCTGAATTGTAACGGCACAGTTACCCTGAATAGATGATTGCCCTACAATAACACGTGCCGCAGCTTGCTGTTCCTCCGTAAGCGGATATTTTACGGTGTTCAGCAAGTACAGACGCAGCATTACAACGTCATCAATAGTAACAGATTTGTCGCCGTTGACGTCACCGTAAATGACGGCAGGAGGCGTTGTTGATGTTGTAGTGGGAGGGGTTGCTTCTGTGATAGGCGCGGTAACTGTTGTGGTTGTCGTTGTAGTAACAGTTGTTGTTACAGCAGTCGTTGTGGTAGTAGCTGTCGTTGCTTCAGTTTTAGGTTCTGTAGGAATTGTGCCGCCGTAATAATCGGTAAGAGTCATACCGTTCTTGCCAAGCGGAATTTGGTGGTCAAGACCGATATACTTGCTGCCTGATTTCCAAAGCGCAGGTTCTACAAGACCGTATTTTTTCATATCCCAAGTTTTCCAGTCGTTACCGATAAGACCGCCCGTATCGCCTGAATTGGGATTGTAACACCAGAATGTGTGGTGAACCATATTCTCGATCATGTAATCACGCATAATCGTCATCCATTTTTGGTTATCTCCGCCGTCCATATGACCGCCCCATTCACCGATAAGAAGAGGATAATCGGGGAGGAGATAATCCCAAGTATCATGCATATAGTCATCATGGAGCGTTTGAAGCGTAAAGTTCTTATTGAACCATGACTGCTGATAAACGGAAGGACCGTATTCGTGAGGAGAGTATACAAGCTGGGATTTGCCCGTTGACGGGTTTTTGAGGGTAATCGGGTGATTCTTAACTTCACGCAAGTTGCCGCCCCACCATGCACCGTAATAGTTGGTGATTACAGGGTAACCGATTGGGTCTTCGGCGTAAGTATGTCCTGCAACAGGGGTAGTTTCAACGCCTTCAATCATAATCAAGGCATTCGGATTAACAGCCAAAATAGCCTTGCCGCAAGTTTCGGCGGCATATTTCCAGTTGTTCAAATCGGTAGAGCCATCCCATTTGGCACCCGTACCAGCTTTAGCTTCTGCCGCTTTGCCATGCGGTTCGTTTTTGAGGTCATAAGCTATAAGAGTATCGTCGTTCTTATATTTGCCAGCAAGCCAGACAAGCGAATCCTGCCAATCCTTAGATGTGAATTTACCGTAATACCAAAGATTTTTATCATGCCCCGAGTTGTCCGATTCGGCACTGTGAATATCAACCATAACCTTGAGGCCGTACTTCTTACAAAGTCCCATAAAATAATCGAACAGAGCCATAGAGTCGGTTTTAATATCAATTAAGTCATCGTTAACGCTGGGGTAAGCCGTAACACCTGCGGCTTTCAGGGGAGCTCCGTTCATCCAACTGACGAGAAGCTCAACGGAAATAGGAACACGGATAAGATTGAAGCCCTTGTCAGCAATACCGCCGACCATTTCGCCAACGTCGACGCTCGCCCACCAACCGTGGAGAATGTTTTCTGTACAGTTAAATCCGAACCAGTTAACGCCTGTCAGCCAAACCTTTTTGCAGTTTGCATCATGGATTTGATTGCCGCATACGTGAAGCCAGTCGTCGTTGTTAGTGCTGCTTGCGGCGTCTGTGTTTACCTTATTGCTGACTGAGAAATTTGATGCGACAAGAGAAGCCGTCAAGACTGATACCGATAGCAAGGCAGTCAGCTTTTTCCAAAATTTCATAACTTTTAACCTCCTAAAATATTCGAGTTCATTTAATATAATGGTAACATATTTTTACCAAAATGTCAAGTGATTTTCACAAATTTTAACGAAATTCAAGAAATATTATTAGAAGGTCGTAACAGCTTTTTATTCTTATCTCTGAAGTATGGATTGTTATATGCCGCAAAACTAAGCTGAATCAGCATCAGGCACCATATGACAGGCTCGCACAGCGAAACTCCGAGGTAACCTATTCTCGGGACAAAGAACAGTGCGAATACGATTTTTCCTGCAAGTTCTATCACGCTTGATACAACGGGAAGAACTTTATTTCCGACGCTTTGCAGCGATGAACGCAGAACGAGAACCATTCCCAGAATCATATAAAAAGGCGGGTTAATTCTTAGGTATTGCGAGCCGTTTCTGATTACGGTGTCTTCTTTTGAGTTTGAAATAAGACGGATTGAGAGCGGAGCGGCAAACATGAAAAACGCCGTCAGGATTAACCCGCAAACAACAGAAATGAAGATTCCGTATTTTATGCCTTTGCGTATCCTTTCGCTTTGTCCGAGACCTTTGTTTTGTGAAACAAAGGTACTGACGGTTATCATAATTGTTCCGAAAGGTATCATACATATGTTGTGTATTCTTCGGGCGGCCGTATGACCTGTAATCACCATCGTATCAAAACCGTTTACCGCACTTTGCAGCATGACCGAACCGAACGCCACGATTGACAGCATTAAACCGAACGAAAGCCCCTGCGACAGCAAGGCTTTATAGAGCGTGCCGTCGATGCGGAAATGCTCCTTTTTCGGGACAAGTTCGGGGCATTTCTTTTTTATGTAAATAATACACATCAGTGCCGAAAAGCCCTGTGCTATTACCGTTGCGACTGACGCACCCATAACGCCGAGGTCAAGCACTGCGACGAAAAGCAATGCAAGGATAATATTCAGCAGTGACGCTATAATGAGGAAAATCAGCGGCGCAAAACTGTTGCCGATTGCCCTGAGAAATCCTGCACACAGGTTATATGCCACAAGCACTGCCGTACAGGCGACGAGTACGGTAATATACGAGTGTGCCTGATGAATTAAATCATCCTGCACTCGGAAAAGACGGAGTAAAGGATACATAAAAACGCTTGCGAACACCGAGATAATCAGCGTTATTACTGCTCCGATTACAATAGACCCTGCAACTGTTTTTTTTACACGCTCTTTATCGCCAGCGCCGTAACTTTGGGCGACGACAATGCTGAAACCGCTTCCGACGCCGATTGCGAACCCGATAATCATATCAATAATCGGAGTACAGACGCCGAATGCAGCAAGGGTCGTCTCATCGTACTTACGCCCGATAATTACCGCATCCGCCGCACCGTAGAGCTGTTGAAAAATGCTTGACAGGAGGATTGGAATTGAGAAAGTAATCAGGGCTTTCATTATATTGCCTTTGCATAAATCAGTTTGAGCGTTTAGTTTCCTCACGGTTCGCCTCCTGAATCAATTCTGTCAGCAGATTCGGCAATCGGTATATGCTGTTTGGAACGTTTTTCAACACGTTTATTGACCCAATCCTTAATCAGCGGATAAATCACGGCAAATACGGGAACAGAAAGAAGCATTCCGACAAATCCAAAAAGACCGCCGCCGATAAACACTGAAAACAGCACCCAAAACGGATTTAATCCAATCTTGTCACCTATAATTTTCGGACCGACTACATTGCTTGCAAATTGCTGTAAGAGTATGAACATTATTAAAAATTTCACGAAAGATTGCGGAGCAGACAGGAGTATAAGCACTGCGCCGATACCCGCACCTATGAACCCGCCGAAGAACGGTATCATGTTCGTCAGCGCTCCGATTACGCTTACCAGCATGGGGTACGGAATATTCATTGCTTTCATCAGAATGAAACACATGATTCCTACAATTATGGATTCTATGCCTCTTCCGACCAAGAACATCATGAATTTGTTGTTGGCGTCATGTGCGATTTTCATGAATTTTTCGGCTCTTGACGGTTTAAATATTGCTTTGACAACTTTCTTTCCCTGAGCAATGAACTTTTCTTTGCTTGAAAGCAATGAAACTGAAACGATTACCCCTATGAAGAAATTCAGAAGACTGACCGCAAGCGAAATCGCACTGCCCGTTATGTTGGCAAGAATACCGCCCTTAGAAAAAAGCCCGTCCAGGCGCGGAGTAAATGCGCTTGTAGAATCTGTAAGAAGCTGTTCAAAGTTATCAAGCTGTTCATGGATAAAACTTTGAATTCCAGGACTCATGTTTCTGACTTTTTCTTCAAGATATGCCTGCGAACGGTCGAAGTAAGTCTGCGAATTGCCTGAAATGTTTCGTAGATTATTGAGAATCTCAGGCACTATACTTTTGATTGCGGCAAAAATTAACGCAAAAAAGCATAGCATTACAAGAAATATAGACAGCGTCCGCAAGAGTCTGGGGCGCTCTTTTTTCCTGCATATTACCTTTGCTAAAACTCTTTCGAACAGCTTCATGAGCGGATTGAGGATATACGCAAGGACAAAACCCCAGATAATCGGAGCGGAAATCTTCATAAGCTTGCTGATATAATACTTCACGACGGCGAACTTGAACATCATTATAACAACAAGAAGACAGGCTGTAAACGTCAGGACAACGTATGCCGATACGGTGTTGTATTTTGAGTTGAATTTTATTTTCATTGTATAGCAATTCCTTATTCAGACAGCATTCTTGTAACCGTTTCCTTGACTATTCCGGGATTTGCCTTTCCTTTGGATGCTTTCATACACTGTCCGACAAGAAAGCCAAGAGCGTTTGTCTTGCCGTTTTTATAGTCGTTAACAGACTTCTCATTTGACGCAAGAATCTCCCTAGCAAGATTTTCAAGGAAATCCGTATCAGAGTTCTGAACAAGTCCCTTTTCGGCTATAACGTCTTCAGGTTCTTTTCCGCTTAGGATAATCTCTTCAAATACTGTCTTGGCGGCGGAATTGGATACCGTACCCTTCTCGACCTCGGCTATTAAACGTGAAAGCCTGTCGGCGGTCATCGGTGTTTCAAGAATGCTTTTTCCTGTTTCGTTCATGTATTTGGAAACGTCGGACAAAATCCAGTTGCATATATTCTTAGGCGTGCAGCGTCCTGTTGCATAACAGTCATCGAAAAGTTTCGACTTGTCAAGAGATTCCGCAATAAGCGTTGCGTCGACCTGTGAAAGCCCAAGTTCCTTGACATAACGCAGAACTTTCGCATTCGGGAGTTCAGGTAAATTCGCCTTGAGTTCCGCAATCATACCTTCGTCAATAACGATTGTAAGCAAGTCAGGCTCGGGAAAGTAGCGGTAATCCTGTGCATTTTCCTTTGAACGCATCGAAAAATTCTCGCCCTTGAGGTCGTCCCAGCGGCGTGTTTCCTGAACAAGAGTTCCGCCTGATTCCAATACTTCTATCTGCCTGTTCGCCTCAAACTCAACAGCACGGTATGCGGCACTGAAACTGTGAACGTTTTTCATCTCAACACGTGTGCCGAATTCCTTAGCCCCGAACTCGCGAACAGAAACATTGACGTCGCAGCGGATTGAACCCTCCTGCATTTTGCAGTCGGAAATTCCGAGATAAAGCAATGTAGAACGTATTGTTTCGAGATAAGCCTTAACTTCCGCAGCACTTCGCATATCAGGTTCCGAAACGATTTCAATAAGAGGAACACAACTGCGGTTTCCGTCAATAAGCGACCCCGCAAATGAATCGTCATGCAGAAGCTTACTTGTGTCTTCCTCGATATGGATACGTGTAACGCCTATTCTGCGTACTTCCCCGTCGACCATTATGTCAAGATAACCGTTTGCACAAAGCGGAAGCTCAGCCTGAGTAATCTGATAACCCCTCCCTAAGTCGGGGTAGAAATAATTCTTTCTGTCTTGCTTGCAGACGCTGTTTATCGTGCAGTTAAGGGCGTGTCCCATCTTAATAGCCGACTCGACAACCTTTTCGTTGAGCGTTGGAAGCGTCCCTGGGAACGCCATACAAATCGGACAAACCTGTGTGTTAACCTCCAATCCGAAAGCGTTTTTGCAGTCGCAGTACGCCTTGGATTCGGTATTGAGTTCTGCATGGATTTCAAGTCCTATAACAATTTCATATTTATTAATCATTTTTCATTTCCTCTCAAAAGAAAATTTCTCTTGTGCAGTTCGTGGCTTCTTATGTTATCGTCAACGTTGTTTTCATCCCAAATTTGCAGTTCCCACGGAAAATAAAAGTTGCTTTTATTTTTGAAATAAATATGCAAACCTGTAACTATTCAGTATATAGCATAATGCACAAAAAACAGTTATTTACAACCGCAATCGGAAACGAAAAAGGGGGTTGCGGGGCGAAGCCCCGCTTTTCGGGGACTCCGTTCCCGAACCCCTCCCCGATTTTTTTGTGCAAAACAACGAAAAACATCAAAACAACTGAATAGTTACGCAAACCTTTATAACCGCCCCTATTACGCATATACCAGTTTTTTAACCGTCTTCACCTGAGCAAGCATCTTTTATTTAAACCCGCCGACAAATTGCTCATATGCAAACGCTGTATTCAAGAGAGTCTGCTCGCAGAATTTTCCGCCGATTAGCTGCATACCGAAAGGCAGACCGCTGTCGTCCTTGCCGCAAGGAACGCTGATTGCAGGCAGTCCTGCAAGGTTAACGGGTACGACATATCTGTTGCAGTAATAATTATCCGTAACGTCATTACATTCGCCTATCTTAAAGGCAGCCGACGGCGTTGTCGGGGTAACAAGGACGTCGCATTCGCTGAGGGCTTCATGAAGTTCTGCGGAAATCATCTTACGTACAAGCATGGCTTTTTTGAAATATTTTTCATAGTTCCCCGTACTGAGAGAGTATATGCCGAGCATAATTCTGAACTTAACCTCGTCGCCGAACGCTTCGCCTCTTGATTTCTCAAAGAGTTCGGCGAAGTTTGAATATTCCTTCGTGCGGTAACCGTATTTTACGCCGTCAAATCTTGCAAGGTTAGACGAAGCTTCGGAACAGCCGATGATATGATAAGCTGTTGTTGCGTGTTTAGTTGACGGGAGAGAAATTCCCCTGACAACAGCGCCGTTTGCTTCCATTTCCTTAATTGCAATATATACCATCTGTTTTACGTTGCCGTCCATTTCGTCATCGAAGTATTCCTTTGGCACACCGACACGCAAACCGCTGACATTCGGCATTAAATTTGACGCATAATCGCCCCTGGACAGGTCAATATTCTTTGAGGTTGCGTCAGACTTGTCATAACCGCAAATAAGACTCTGGAGCATTGCGACATCCTTAACCGATTTGCCCATAGGACCGATTTGGTCAAGCGAAGAAGCAAAAGCGATTAAACCGAAACGCGAGACGCTTCCGTAAGTCGGTTTTAATCCGACAATGCCGCAGAGCGACGCAGGCTGACGGATTGAACCGCCCGTATCACTGCCGAGGGTCAGTATAGCCTCGCCTGAAGCGATTGCCGCCGCACTTCCGCCTGACGAACCGCCGGGAACATATTCAAGATTATGCGGATTATGCGTCAGGTGCATATAAGAGGTCTCTGTTGATGAACCCATAGCGAACTCGTCCATATTCATCTTGCCTGTGATAACCATGTTCGCTTCGTTAATCTTATCAACAACAGTCGCATTAAACGGCGGAACATAGTTTTCAAGCATTTTTGAACAGCAAGTTGTCGCCAGTCCCTTTGTAGAAATATTATCTTTGATACCAATCGGAATACCTGCGAGAGGGTGAATATCTTCGCCGTTTGCGATTGCCCTGTCAACAGCTTCCGCTGTCTCTGCCGCCTTGGCATTGAGCGTCACATACGCCCCGACTGACGGTTCTTTTTCGCCGATTCTGCTGTTGATGTCATTAAGCAGTTCAACAGCACTGCACTCTTTATTTTTTAACATCTCCGAAAGTTCGGACGCTGTTTTTTCGTATAATCTCACTTTATAACCTCCAAATTTTCTACTCTACCGTTCTCGGCACGACGATGCAGCCAGCCTGAATTTCAGGAGCGCCCGCAAAAAGCTCGTCTCTGGTGTATTTTCCGCTGACAGCCTTGTCCTCACGCAAAGTCATTACGTTATCAGGGTCAACGGTAAGTTCGCCGTCTATATCAGGCATTTTATCGGCAAGAGCAAGAACAGTTTTCATGTCCTTTTCAATTCTTGCCAGTTCTTCTTCGCTTAGGCTAATCGCCGCAAGTTTTGCGGTCTGTTTTATATTCATTGCAATTTTCTCCTTTATTTAATTAATTCCAGCACGTCTTCTTCGCTGAGGATTTGAACGCCGAGTTCCTGAGCTTTTGTCAGTTTGCTGCCTGCGTCTTCTCCTACAACAACATAATCTGTTTTCTTCGAAACAGAGCCCGAAACTTTCCCGCCGTAATTTTCAATGAGTTTTTTCATCTCGTCACGTTTCATCGTAGGCAGTGTTCCTGTTATAACAAAAGTTTTATTTTCAAATCTGCTGTCAACTTTACCCTCTGTCGTATAATTCATATTCAATCCGTAAGCTTTTAAACGCTCAATAAGCGCTACCGTATACGGGTCACGCATTGCATTGTACACATTCTCCGCCATAATGCCGCCGACCTTGTCAATGTTTGAAATTTCCTCTTTTTCGGCATTAATAATGCTGTCCATTGACGGGAATTTTTCGCAGAGAAGAACCGCCGCTCTCTGTCCGATATTACGCATACCGAGTGCAAAAATAAGACGTTCAAGACCGTTTTGCTTGGAATTCTCTATCGCCTTAATAAGGTTTTCCGCCGATTTTTCGGCGAATCTGTCAAGAGAAAGAAGTTTCTCAACCGTGAGCTCATAGAAATCAGCAGCCGACTTAACAAGACCGCTTTCAATGAGCAGTTTTATGTTTGCAGGTCCGAGACCGTCGATGTTCATTGCTCCTTTTGATGCGAAATGAACAAGGCCCTCAAAAAGACGTGCGGGGCAGGCGCCGTTTGGACAACGCAGAATACTTTCTTCTTTTATCGCCGAAACGCCGCATACAGGACAGTTTTCAGGCAACTTAAACGGTTCGCCGCCGCCCTTTTTGACGGAACGCAACACTTCGGGGATAATATCCCCCGCTTTCCGCACAACGATTGTATCGCCGATTCGGACGTCTCTTTCATCAATAAACTGCTGATTGTGCAGAACCGCTCTTGAGACGCTTGTGCCCGCAAGTAAAATCGGTTCAAAAATTGCCACGGGAGTAATTGCACCCGTTCGTCCGACATTGACCTCTATATCAAGGAGAAGCGTTTCTTTTTCTTCGGGAGGAAATTTATAAGCAACCGCCCATTTCGGCGTTTTAGAAGTCGAACCCATTTCCTCTCGCTGGGCAAAATCGTCAACCTTGATAACAACGCCGTCAATATCATACGGAAGATTATCACGGTGCGAACCTATCCTTTTAATCTCTGCCTCAATTTCTTCATAGGTATCACAGATTATATAGCTTGGAACTGTTTTGAAACCAATACCGTTTAAATAATCAAGCGACGCCTTGTGAGAAGTCAATTCCGCTCCGTGCAGCTGCTGTATATTGAACACGAAAATATCAAGCATTCTTTCCGCTGTAATCTTAGCGTCCTTTTGCCGAAGCGAACCGGCGGCGGCGTTGCGAGGATTTTTGAACGGCTGGATTCCCGCATCCTCCTGAGATTTAATAAGAGTTTGAAAACTTTCTCGGGGCATATACACCTCGCCCCGAACCTCGATAAGCTCAGGCGGATTTTTCAGCCTGTGCGGAACCGATTTAACCGTCTTGAGGTTCGCCGTGACATTCTCGCCGATAAAACCGTCGCCTCGGGTCGCACCTATGGTAAATACGCCGTTCTCATAAAGGAGTGAAACCGACAGTCCGTCAATTTTAGGCTCAACTGTAAAACGGGGTGACGGCAATTCATTTTTGCATTTATCAACAAAATCTTTTACTTGCTCAAAGGAGAAAACGTCTTGCAAACTGCCCATTTGAACGGCGTGCTTAACTTTGGTGAACGTATCTGACGCAATACCGCCGACTTTTTGGGTCGGCGAATCAGGCTCTGTCAGTTCGGGAAACTCCGATTCCAACGCTTTAAGTTCATTCATAAGCATATCATATTCATAGTCAGAAATCTTCGGATTATCTAAATTATAGTAATTATTCCCGTGCTCGCCGATTAAAATGCACAGTTCCGATATTCTTTTTTTGGCATTTTCTTTATCCATTTCAATTCTCCCACTTTATAATGAAGACTAATATTATTAATCCGCAAGTATTACTCTGCCAAAACGCAAGCGTTTTGTTGCGGAGTAATAATCAAAACAAGGGTACAACAATTGCTGTACCCGACTAAGGAACTGTAAAACAATAACTTGAACGTTTGCCTTGCCTTTTTGACGTTATGCGTTGTCGAAAATCTTCGTTTTGCGTCAGCAAAACTGCGGTTTTCTCCTAGCCTAACAACAAAAATTCTGCGGCAATCCTGTTCAACTTATTGTTTTACAGTTCCTAATCCAATGCCGTCAACTTAAGATTTTTCTTGTTTCTTCCGCCGCCTTCGGCAGCGGAAGAAACAACGTAGAAGAGAGCCTCCGGCGGTCAAGGGGCGAAGCCCCTTGAAACCCCATATATGCTCTAAGTTGACGGCATTGGTTCCTAATCTGCTAAAACTTTGCTGATGATGAATTCACATCCGCCGAGAAAAAGTGATTTCTCATGCGGATTCAGAATAATTCTTGCAGCAACATCATGCCCTACAATCTTTGAAATTATTCGTTTAATCAATGAAAACTGTTCGTTGGTAAGACAAATGTTGCCTAGAATTATTTCCTGCACATAGTAACTGCAAGCGATATTGTTTATGAGCACGCCGAATTTCGTCAATAACTTGCTGACGAATGTAACAACAGCAGTTTCTCCCCGTCTGAAAGCGTCATAGACACGGTCAAAATTGACTTTTGCAATATCGCCGTCTGTAATTTCATAAAGAAACGGCGTTTTTTCAGCTGAGTAAATCTCAGCGAGACTTTGCATTACAGCGGAAACCGTTAACTCCGCTCTGACGCATCCCCGAGGATAACCGTCAATTATGCGTCCGTTGGGGTCTACGATTTGCTTTTCCACAAGATTAGTATAGCAGTCAAAATCATTTACTTTGCCGTCCCTGTTAACAACGGCAAGATTAATCTGTTTACCCAAGTGTAAAAAAGCCTTAGCTATATCTTTGTCGCCTGCCGCCGAAGCGGTTAGACCTGCCGAAGTTCCGCAAATAGCGGTTATACCTGTTTCGGATGATATTTTCTCGCAAAAACCCGAAAAATCAAGAACGCCGTCCTTTAGGAAAATTCCGAGCCTGCCTCTCATTAAAGGCGCGACGCCTATGCCGATTCCGAGGATGTTTTGGGAAAAATTCCCAATCATCTCGGAACATTTTGCAGTGATAAAACTCATAATGGTGCGGGCGGGAGTATTCTCATTAATTTCCATACTACAGTCCGCAAGAGGAGTTAACGAGAGGTCGGACAAGCCTAAACTGATGGAATTTTCATTGATTATCGCTCCGAGCGCATACTTATAGTGGGGTGTAATGCTCAGAAGTTTCCTGCATTTCCCCTTTGTTTGATATTCAAGCGTTTCGGTTATTATTCCCTCTTCGAGCATTTCGGACGTAATTACCGTTACCGCCGCTTTCGTAAGCCCCATGATTTCCGCAATTTCTACACGGGGCAGCGGATTAAACCTGATTAGAGAAAGAATGCGGGAGCGATTGTGCTTTTTGAGTTCATGCTTGCCGATACCGAATTTTTTCATTTTTAAAGTGCTGTAACTCCTACAATTTTCTCAACCAATGCCACATCTTCCTGTTCCATGACCATTACAGCCTGTTCGATATATTTTTGCAATTCTTCAACAGTGTTATCGGCATTTGCCTTTTTGATATTGAGTAAAACGCCTAAATGATATTTGTGCCGCTCTCTTACTTCAATTGAAATAGCCATAATTACTTCTCGCCCTCCATAATAATGGCTACAGCGTTACCTTTTTCGATACGCTTGATTGCCGCTTCGCCCTGGTCGGCAAGTTCTCTGAACTGCATAATGCTGTTTTGCATTGCAGGAAGCGCCTGTTGCTTAAAGTTGCTGATTTCGTCAAGGGATTCCAGAATGTCGGTAAAGGCGGCTTTAAGAACATCGGGCGAAAGATTGGCTTCGATAGCCGATTTATTAATTTCGGTTCCCTGTTCACGGAGCATTTTTGATGTGGCAGCAATAACGTTATTCGTAGTCTCATTGAGAACCTGAAGTTTTTGCAGAACAATCTTCTGATTGTACAGTGCGCTTGCAACCATAATAGCGGTACGAAGAGCCGTCAGTGTAACGGTCTTGGCTCTGTCAACGCCTCTCATAAGTTCCTTGTTGTTACGCTGAACAACTTCCATAGCAATAATACCCTGATGATTTACAACTATCATCTGCTGCATATCCATCGTTCTTTGACGCAGCGGGAAAAGGACTTCTTCCTGAACAAAACGAACCTTATCGGGGTCCATATTCATTGCCTGAGCCTCTTCGAGCTTTGCGACAATTGCCGCATCCATAGCCGCAGCAAGTTCAATTTCCTTGTTAAGTCTCTTTGTTAGTTCACGGAGGGATTGCTGTTCTATTGCAAGAGTCGTATTGTCATTCATAAGAGTAGCTTTACCCTTATCGAGAGATTCAACGATATTGGCAATAACAGTTTCGGATTTTTCATACTTTTCAAAGTAATTGCGGACGGGATTGAAAAGCGCACCAAGGAATCCTTTTTTTGTGAAGTCAACAGGCGACGGGTCAAGCGATTTAATCTCCCTGTTAAGGTCCATGAGGCTTTTTGAAACATCTCCGCCTTCAGCACCCGACTGAGAAAGCTTCCCGACCGTTGTTTTGAGCAAGTGATTTTTGTTGGACGACTTTGTCATGGTGTCGACACCGAAACTCTCGATTGAGCTTACAACCTGTTTTCTTTCCATAAGCGAGTCTAAGTCGCATTCAAAGATTGCCTTTGCGTTAGCTTCCGCCTGTGTCTGAAGCTGAAGAGCCTCGGCTGTTGCGAGCTGGGTCTCCTTTTTAACCTCTTCCTGTACCTTTGTTTCATCCATAATTTCCATTGAAAATGCCATATTAATTTCCTCCGTTTATAATTTTATATTTTACATTTTATATTTTTAAAGCGCACTAACGCCTACGAGTTTTTCTACCCATGATACGTCTTCCTGTTCCATAGAAAACAATGCGTCAACAATCAATTCCTGCAAACCCTCGATAACTATATCAGGATTTTTCTTTTTAAGCTTTAGCAAAGCACCCAAATGGTTCTTTTGCCTTTCTCTTACCTCAATAGCACTAGCCATTTAAACATCCCCCTATTCTATCCTCATAAAAAATATATCCGTTCTTCTGTTGGCTTCCTTGCCCTCTTCGCTCTTTGGGTCAATTCCGGGTAGAGGTTTTGACATGCCGTTGCCTATGCAGATAAACCTGTTTTCGTCAATTCCCTGCGATACGAGATAGTCTTTTACGGCGATAGCCCTGTTTTCCGAAAGCGTGCGTCCGTACGAGGTGTCTCCGAGTCCCGTGTCGGCAATGTTTCCCTCAATTTGGATAATTGCACCGTTCAGAATAATCGCAGTTTGGGCGAATTGCTGTAAAGCTGGGTAGGAGGACTCATTGATAATCGCAACGTCCTTTTCAAAATTAACCGTCAGCGTCTGTTTTAACAACGTTTGAGTGTCAAGCTTATCAACTATGCCCTCGCGGTCTTTGTCAGTGAAAACAGGAATATAAATTTTACTGTCAGGGAACTTGGACGCAAGACTCATAAGGTATTCGGGTGCAAAGGCGGACTCCGCTCCCGCCGTCAGTATAGATTTACCCAGTGAAAGCCATATATCCCCCATCTGTTCAAAAAGTGTCTGTGCTGTTCCTGAAAACAGATAACTGTTGTCTGCAAAGCCCGTATATGAAACGATTTCAGTCATCTCCGCAATTGTTTCATCGGGGAGCTCGGCATAACTCTCGAATTCCTTTATATAGGTGAAATGCGATGCCCCAGTTTCAACAACCCTGAGAGTCCCTTCTATAAACTTTTCAACAGCCTCGGGGTGGGCAGCAATGAAATCATTTCGGAATACTATTCCGTCAATCATCATATTGCTTGCGTCTTTAGTTGTAAACAGCTCCTTTGCCCCAGTGTTCTGTTTAGCAAGCGATATATAAGGTTCCCAGAGAACGGCAACATCGGCATCGCCGTTCAGAAAAAGCTCATATGCTTCCTCTGTACTGCCTTTGAAAATCATATCCTGTCTTATTTGTACAACTTCCTCATACGTAAGGCTTGAATTCTTCATAAGCCATTCAAGCATGATATGCGCCGCCGAATCTTCGGCAAGAGCAATCTTATGCCCGACTAAATCTTCTATAGAATATATATCGGCGGTTGTAACAATCCCGTCGCCCCCGACGGAACGGTCGGTCAGCATAACCATAGTTGCTTCTATGCCTTCATAGGCATACTGCTTTTTGACATAAGCCCATTCATTAACTGAAAGACCGATAGCCTGTGCTTCGCCGCTGACGAACATATTGAAAGCCTCGTCGTCATCGTTAACAACAGCTATGTTAACATCTACGCCTAATTCGGCGAAAAGCGAATTCTTCTTACCGTTGTTAATCCCCTTATTGGCGTCAAGAACAGCCTTCCAGCCCTGCCACTCATCAAGGATTACCGTTATTTTGGCGTCGTCGTTTTCAATGCCTTTATCGGCAGGTTCTGTTATATCTTCAATTGGCTTAACGGGTACGGTAGTCTGCGGGGGGCTTTCCGAACCGCCATCCGTGTCTGCTTTGTGAGCAAATTTCAGTCCGATAAATGTTGCGCCGAAAACAAACAGTGCTAGAGCAAAAAAAGCTAAAACAACAGTTCCAGCAGATTTTTTCTGCATGACAATCCCTCCCTGAATTATCAGCTATTGTAAAGCTGTGTATCATCAATTAAGGCGGTTATTTCTTCCAATACATTCTCCTCACGCTTCTGCTGGTCGGGACCGGTGTTAAGTTTCGATAACTCCGCAATAAGCATATCAAGTTTTAGAAGAAATTCCTCGTTTTCTGCAACTTCCTTTTCGGCATAGGCAATGTATTCATCATATATAGACAGTCTGGTAAAGGTGTTACGGTTCGCCTGTCCCGAAAGCTTTTCACGTTTGGCATTTAAATAGTCTTCTTCATCGAAAGCTGAAAGGCGGTGAATGACATCCTTAATGTTGGTAAAGATTACACCCTCAATCGAACGTACAACGCTGTCAAACCGCTGAAAACTCATCTCCGTCTCCGAAAACCTTTGCAGCAGAATTGTTCTGATTGACGCCTGTTTCTTTTGAAAACGCCTGATTTGTGTTTTGAAATTATTTATCTGCTGTGTGAACGTTCTGATGCTTGAAACTTTTTCAAGAGCGTCGTCGCATTCTTCAAGTTTGGTTATTTGTTCGATATTGTATTGCTTCTGCTCGATTCTAGGCTGATTTTGCCGTATATCTTTCAGTAAAAGCCTGTTGTTAACATAAAAAAACGAAGCAACGCCCATAGCAAGCGCTGTCACACACCCCGCCAAAGCCATTATTGCGGTAAACTCCATGAGACCCATTACCGAAAGAACTATACAAGCCGATACGCCCAAATTAAAGAGTAAAATCGTAATTAAACGGCTGAACCAACCTGGTTTTTTGTTGTTCATAACAGCATCTCTCCTCTCGCAAGAATACATTATTTATTATACCATATTATGAATTAATTGTCAAGGACGAATTTTTTAATCAGTTTTTTCAAAAAAGGACTTGACTATCAAATAATTATATGATATAATAGTGAAGTGGGATACAGACCCATGAAATGTCACTCAGTGGCATGAAACACCAAAAACAAGGCGGTGACGGTACTTGAATTCAATGCTTTGGGGCAATGCGACACATAATATGGACGAAAAGGGACGCGTCAGCCTGCCTTCAAAGTTCAGAAAACAACTCGGTCTCGAATCGGGCACGGAGCTGATTATCTGCTTCGGTCACGAGGGATGCTGCCTTTCGATATTTACATACGACGCTTTTGAAAATTTCATAACCGATTTAGAAGACGATGACTGTGAAGAAACAAGAAATGCGGCGATGATTATAAGAAATACAGCCGATTCGGAACCTTTGGACGGAAGCGGACGTTTAATGATTGTTCCACATTTGCGTGCTTACGGCAAACTCGGCAAGGGCGAAGTCGTTATTTCAGGCTCTACAGGTTATCTTCAGCTTTGGTCCAAGGCTGAATGGGATAAGATTCACGTTGTTGACGCAAGTCAAATTGTTCCTTTCACATGCGGGCGTAAGAAAGTACGTAAGGAGGCGAAAGCGGAATGAACTTCCACCACGTCTCCGTTCTGCTCAGTGAAAGCATAGACGGTCTCGACATAAAGCCCGACGGTATCTATGTTGACGCGACCGCCGGGGGGGCGGGACATTCCCTTGAGATAGTAAAAAAACTTAATGACAGCGGTCGGCTTATCTCGCTTGACAGAGACCCCGAAGCTGTTGCAACGGCCTCGGTACGGCTTTCGGTCTATAAAAACGCACAGGTCATTCAGTGTAATTATTCTGAAATGCGTGAAGAGCTTGACAGGCTCTGTATAGATAAAGTTGACGGAGTTTTAATGGATTTAGGCGTATCGTCCCATCAGCTTGATACGGAAAGCCGTGGGTTTTCATACCACGCCGACGCATACCTTGACATGAGAATGAATAAGACAATCGGAATAAGCGCAGCCGATATTGTTAATACTTATTCTGAAGCTGAAATTGCCAAAATTATTTTTGAGTACGGCGATGAGAAGTTTTCGAGAAAAATCGCCGCTAATATTGTCGATATCCGTGAAGAAAATCCCATTACAACCACATTGCAGCTAGCCGATATTATTCGCAGCAGTATTCCGCAAAAATTCAGACGGGAGAAAAATCCGTGCAAGAAAACCTTTCAGGCGTTGCGGATTGCTGTTAACAATGAACTTGAGCATCTCTCCAAAGGGCTTGACGCCGCATTTTACAGCTTGAAAAGCAAAGGTCGGCTGAGCGTTATAACTTTCCATTCTTTGGAAGACAGACTGGTTAAGCAGAGATTTGCGTCGTGGTGCAAGGGGTGTTTGTGTCCGCCTTCATTCCCAATGTGCATTTGCGGAAACGAGCCTGAAGGCAAGCTCATTAACCGCAAGCCTACTGAGGCTTCGCAGGAGGAATTGGAAAACAATGTGAGAAGCAGAAGTGCGAAACTAAGAATTATCGAAAAGTGTTAAAGAGCAGAGAGGAGGAAGTTTCTATGGACGTTAGTGAAGCAGAATATATCGAAGAGAATGAAGAAACAGAAGAGGCTGAAGTCGAAACTTCCGAATACGAGGAACCTGAACAGCCAAGAAGAACTGCCAGCCCAAAACAGGGGCGCACTGTTTCGGTTGTTTCAATCGTTGCAACTGCGGCAGTATGTATGACTTTTCTTTGGATTATGCTCATGTCGCTTGATAAGAGAAATAAGCTTTACAGCGAGATTACACAGGCGAGAAACGAACTTTCAGTGCTGCAGTCTGAAAATGTAAGGCTCAGTTCTGAGAGAGACGCAAAAATGAATGCTAAAAACGTTGATGAATACGCAAAGAATGTTCTCGGGATGATAGATCTTCAACTTTCTCAAATTAACTTTATAGAACTTCAGACCGAAGATATTATCTATATTCCGCCGCCTGAAGAAAACATCTGGATTAAGATTAAAAATTTCTTCAGCGATTGCCTGTCATATCTTAGGGGATAAGCCCATAATAATTAACAATGAACAATTAACGGTGAACAGTTTATAATACTATTCTCCAATAAAAACATAGACAATTTGCGGTTTATTTTACGCCTGCCGTTGTCTTCCTCCTCGACATGCGCCAGTATGACTGCGTCGTCATCCTAGGAAGACGAAAAATATCCTCAGCAAATTAAGATGTTCAGTGTTAATTGATACTAATGCAACAAAACGTGTGCTGTAATATATCCCGCCGCCCCCTTGTGAGATTGGACGTTAGATTCCGACCGCAAGGGCGGCAAAGCGAAGAGAACGGAGTGAGAGAAAGTATGAACACACCGACCAGTTTCCAAAAAGCCAGAACAGGAAGATTAATGAGCCTTGCTTTTGTAGGGCTTTTTGCCGTTGCTACATATAACATATTCAAGATATCGGTTCTTGATAACAACAAGTATCAGCAAATGGCTAACAGTTACCATTTCGGCTCAATCCCTATCCCTGCGCACAGAGGTTCTATATATGATACCAACGGTATTCCTATGGCAAGGAGCGCAACGGTTTACAGAATTTTTCTTGACCCCGGAATGTTTAAAGAGGAAATGAAAGAACTTGATAAACAAATAAATGAAAACCGTGACAAAGGGGGCGACCCATCAATATTGCCTGCAACGGCCGAGCTTTTCAAAAATGAGGCCGTGGCTTTTCTTACGGAAAAGTTGCAGGTAAGTCCTGAAGTTATTACAAAAGCAATGGAAGCCGAAACACGGTACAGCATTATCAAATCTAAGGTTGAAAAACAGACAGCCGATGAGGTTCTTGCGTTTTTCGGAAAGTACAAACTGGGAAGTCTGCGTGCCGATGAGGATTCAAAGCGGTATTATCCTCAGAATGAAATTGCGGCTTCCGTAATCGGTTTCACTAACTCTGACGGAATAGGCATATACGGGGTAGAATCTTATTATGATAAGTATCTCGCAGGAACAGACGGACGGACTATTTCGGCAAAAGATTCAAACGGCAATGAAATGCCTTACAGATATGCAACTACATATCCCGCCAAAAACGGCGATGATTTATATCTCACTATCGACACAACTTTACAGTATTATCTTGAAAAACACCTGCAAAATATGGTTACTAAATTTGAAGTTCAAAATCGTGCCTGTGCGATTTTGATGAACGCAAAAACGGGTGCTGTTTACGGAATGGCGTCGTGTCCGAGTTTTGATTTAAACAATCCTTATGACGTCGCCGACCCTCTTTACGCTAACAGAATAGCACAGCTTACCGGGGATGAGGCAAAAGAACTGACAGGTATCGCCCGCGAGGCACAGTGGAAGAATAAGGCAATCACCGAGATATATGAGCCCGGTTCGGTTTTTAAGGTAATCACAAGTGCGGCGGCTATTGAAGAAGGTCTTATTGACACATACGGCGGCGACAGCTTCTATTGCAGCGGTAGTGAAACAGTCATGGGAGAGCCTATAAAATGCCACAAATTCGGCGGACACGGCGGACAGACTTTCCAAAAGGCTCTTACAAATTCATGTAACCCTGCTTTTATGCAAATAGGTGCACGTCTCGGAATAGATAAGTTTTTCTACTATTTCAAATCATTCGGTCTTACCGAAAAAACATGCATAGACCTTCCCGCAGAAGTTTCAAGTATATACAGACCTCTTGAAGAAATGACGGCGCTCGACCTTGCAACTGCTGCATTCGGACAGAATAACACTATCACCCCAATGGAAATGATTACCTCTTATGCGGCGGTTGTAAACGGAGGCTATCTACTTCAGCCTTATACTGTAAGCAAGATTATTGACAGCGAGGGAAATATCATCCTGAACAACAAGAGGACAGTCAGGCGTCAGGTTATATCGGAAGAAACTTCGGCGAAAATGCGTACCGCATTAGAAAATGTCGTTAATGATAACAGCGGGGGCAACGCTTATATCAAAGGTTACCGTATCGGAGGAAAGTCAGGAACGTCTCAGAAACTCGGTATGACAGGTAAGTCAGAAAAACAGGAATACGTAGCGTCTTATGTATGTTTTGCTCCTGCCAATGACCCTGAAATTATACTTCTTGTTATGGCGGATATGCCTAAAACAGAATACTACGGAAGCAAGGTAGCCGTGCCTACCGCAAGAAATATCTTATCCGAAGTATTGCCGTATCTCGGATATATTCCCGAATATTCTGCGAATGAGTATTCTAAGCGTGATATAAAAATTCCGATGCTGCAAAACAGCAAGGTAGAAGATGCAAAAAAAACAGTTACAGATTTAGGACTGAAATTTGAAGTAATCGGCGAAGGGACGACGGTTTTGAGACAGTCGCCTATAACGGGGTCATTCGTTGCTTTTAACGGAATCGTATACCTTTACACAACAACAGAATCCGACACGGAATATACAACAGTTCCTAACCTCAAAGGTCATTCTGCCGCAACGGCAAACGAGGCAATTGCCAATAAGGGACTTAACATGGTCGCAATAGGAGCTTCAATTGAACGCGCCGACGCTGTTGTCAGCGAGCAGTCGATTCCAGCAGGAACACAGGTTCCAAAAGGAACGGTAATTAAACTTGAATTTTTGGTTAATGAAAATTCCGATTAAATCCAGATCATCGGCGTCAGCCGATACCGCAATTGCTAAGGAACTGCCAATAAATAAAATTGACGTTTTGTTTGTCTTTTTTGCCGTTATGCGTTGTCGAAAATTCTCACTTTGCGTCAGCAAAGTTGCGGTTTTCTCCTAGCCTAACAACAAAAATACCGCACAAAACTTGCCAACTTTATTAACTGGCACTTCCTAATCGACCAAAGGGGTGTCTTATGAGATTATATGATTTACTCGAAAATAATGTCACAACTGCGCTTGATAACATAGATATTTCTATGATTACCGACAATACGGGCAAAGTTTGTGAAGGCTGCCTTTTCGTATGTATTAAAGGAAGCCGCTTTGACGGACACAGCGCCGCAGCCGATATGCTTGAAAAAGGAGCTGCCGCCGTTGCTGTAGAGCGCGATTTAGGACTGGGCGAACGTCAGATTGTCGTGGAAGACACACGAGATTTTTACGGTAAGCTTTGTTCCGCATGGTTTTCGCATCCCGAGAAAAAGATAAAACTAATCGGTGTTACGGGGACTAACGGCAAGACAACGATTACCAATGCGATAAAGTATATTCTTATGCAAAACGGTCATAAGACTGGACTTATCGGAACCATTCAAAATGAAATAGGCGATGAGATTATCCCGGCAGCGAATACCACTCCGTTTGTGTTTGAACTTATGGAGCTGTTCGACAGAATGGCAAAGGCAGGCTGTGAATACGTCGTAATGGAGGTTTCATCTTTCGGGCTTTCACAGAAAAGAATAGGTTCTTCACATTTTGAAACGTCTGTTTTCACTAATCTGACGCAGGACCATCTTGACTATCATAAAGATATGGAAGATTATTACCTGGCTAAAAAAATGCTTTTCAATATATGCGACCAAGCGATTTGCAACATTGATGACGATTACGGAAAGAGACTGTTTAACGAGATTTCGTGCACAAAGTATACTTACGGCTGTAATACCAATTCGGATTTTTATGCGGACGGCATAAAAGCCAGGGTTGACGGTTCAAGTTTTTGGCTGTGTTTCGGAGACAAGTCGCACTATGTTACGATTAAGATGCCTGGAATGTTTAATGTTTCAAACATGACGGCGGCAATTGCGGTTTGTGTCCGTTCAGGACTTCCGATTGAAGACGTAATAGATGCCGCAAGTAAATACAGCGGGGTTAGGGGAAGATGTGAAATTATCCCTACAGGACGCGACTTTACAGTAATTTGTGATTATGCCCATACACCTGACGCACTTGACAATGTCCTGAAAAGCGTCAAGGAATACACGGAGGGCAGACTTATCTGCCTATTCGGCTGCGGAGGAAACCGAGATACCGCAAAACGCCCGAAAATGGCACTGGCGGCGGCTAATCACGCAGATTTTCTTGTTATTACGTCTGACAACCCCCGAGACGAAGAACCTCAGTCAATTATTGATGAAATTATAGCAGGTCTCGAAGATACAACCGTGCCTTATAAGGCGATAACCGACAGAAGAGACGCAATATATTACGCCCTCGAAAACGCTCAGCCAGGCGATGTAATCGTACTTGCAGGAAAAGGTCATGAAGATTATCAGGTGCTTGCAAATGGTGAGCAAATTCACTTTGACGAGCGTGAAGTTGTCGCAAAAGCAATTAAATCAATGAGTTTGGATATGTAAGGAGAACCCATGGAAAAGTTACTGTTATCCGAAATAGGCTCTGCACTTGACAGAAGAATAAACTGTGATACCGTCATAACAGGTATTTGCACTGATACACGAAAAATCACTGCGGGGTGTCTTTTTATCGCGCTTAAGGGCGAGAATTTCGATGCGCATGACTTCGTACCGCAAGCATTTGAATGCGGTGCCGCTGCGTGCGTCACCGAGCGTGAAGTCGTAGGTTTTGACTGTATTGTTGTTGAAAGCTGTCGAAAAGCTTTGCTTGATATTGCACATTATTACAGAAGAAAATTCAATCCGTTCGTTGTCGGCGTTACAGGCAGTGTCGGTAAAACGACTACGAAAGAGTTCATTTATCTTGTATTGTCACAGAAATTTAAAACGCTCAAAACCGAAGGAAACTTCAATAATGAAATCGGTCTTCCGTGGACGCTTTTCAATCTGACGTCCGAACACGAAGCGGCAGTCATTGAAATGGGAATGTCAAATTTCGGTGAAATATCCAGGCTTTCGCAGACTGCCCAGCCGCATATCGGCGTAATTACAAATATCGGTTTCTCGCATATTGAAAATCTCGGTTCGCAGGTGGGTATCCTCAAGGCAAAGTTAGAGATACGGGACGGAGTTCCTACAGGAGTACCGTTGATTTTGAACGGTGATGACCCCCTGCTATACAAATCAGCCGATATTTATGATATGACATTCGGAATTGAAAACCCGCATCTGGATTGCCGTGCCTCCGATATTACCGAATGCGACGGCATGACGTCTTTTACGGCTATGTATTATAACGTAAAAGAAATGAGAAGAGAATATCTTGATATAACTCTGCCGTGCATCGGCCGCCATAACGTCCTAAATGCCCTCGCTGCGATATGTGTCGGACGCAAGGCAGGTGTTCCCTGTGATATGATTACCGAGGCGTTCAAGAAATATGTTCCCGACAGTCTGCGTCAGAATATCTCCGAAAAGAATGGGCAGACCGTCATTACGGACTGCTACAACGCAAGCCCCGACTCAATGAGAGCGGCTCTCAACGTCCTCTCACTAATTGAATGCAAGGGTAAAAGAATCGCTGTCTTGGGCGATATGCTTGAGCTTGGCAAGATGTCGGCGGAACTTCATGAGCTTGTCGGAAAAACGGTTGCGTCCGTTAAACTGGATATGCTGTTTTGCTATGGAGAGCAGTCGGAATACATACACAAAACGGCCCAAAGTTTAGGCGTTAAGAGTTTTTGGTCTGCTGATAAAAATGAAATCGCAGAAAGACTGGTGCAATCTGCAGCAGTCGGGGATACAGTTTTATTCAAGGCAAGCCGAGGTATGCGTTTAGAAGAAATTATACAGAAAGTATATGAGAATTAAAAATTAAAACGTTAGGTGGAATTGCTATATGCCGTTCGAGATTTACTTAGCAACAGCACTGATTTCGCTTGCAATAGCGGGTATTTCGGGGATTTGGCTTGTTCCTTTTCTTCATAGGATTAAATTTGGCCAGCCAATAAAAACAGAATTCGGCCCTAAATGGCACGAGAAGAAGCAAGGCACGCCGACCATGGGCGGATTTATGTTCATAATCTCTGTCTCTGCGTCAACAGTAATCGGATATGCAATATACAGATGGCGGAGCGTTGTTGATATAACCGATAAAGCAACGTTAAATTCTGCTATGATATTACTGAGCTGCCTTCTGTTCTCGGCTCTCTTTGCTCTTATCGGTTTCATCGACGACTATATAAAAGTTTCAAAAAAACATAATAAGGGACTCTCGGCAATCCAGAAAATACTTATGCAAATCCTGTTCTCAGGCGGGTTCTTATACGCAATGTATACATTTGGGGATGCTTCAACGGTAATCGACCTGTCATTTGTTTCATTTGATGTAGGTGTTTTCTATTATCCTATAATGCTTGCCGTTATAATCTATCTGACAAATGCCGTAAACCTGACAGATGGGGTTGACGGTTTATGCGGCTCGGTAACTTTCATAGCAATGCTAGTTATGACTGTCGCAAGCTCGCTTATTGATTTCGACGCCTTTAAAGAACTCTCCATATTCACAATGGCTGTTGCGGGAGGCTGTCTCGGCTTCCTGATATGGAATCTAAATCCCGCAAAATGCTTCATGGGAGATACAGGGTCGATGTTTTTGGGGGCGGCTGTAACGGCTGTCGGAATTGTTTTACAGAAGCATATTTTTCTGCTCCTTGTCGCTCTTGTATATATTCTTGAAGCACTGTCGGTTGTTATTCAGGTATCATACTTCAAGTATACAGCTAAGAAACACTATAAAGAAACCGGTGTAAAAGGGCAGGGAAAACGTATTTTTAAGATGACGCCTATCCATCATCACTTTGAGATGAGCGGTTACAGTGAATATAAAATTGTCATCCTCTTTTCAACTGTCGGTTTAATCGCCGGGGTTTTGGGTATAATCTTTACTGTGAACTAAGGAACTGTAAAATAATAAGCTGAACAAGTTTGCCACAGAATTTTTGTTGTTAGGCTAGGAGAAAACCGCAGTTTTGCTGACGCAAAACGAGGATTTTCGACAACGCATAACGGCAAAAAGGCAAGGCAAACGTTCAA
>Ga0209737_10000686_pt1 | contig 26520 bp, 28 predicted proteins | sample TergutCu122P3_FD_187284 | JGI IMG/M metagenome (GOLD analysis project Ga0209737, IMG submission 187284) | Cubitermes ugandensis P3 segment gut microbial communities from Kakamega Forest, Kenya - Cu122 P3 (SPAdes) (version 2) | ecosystem: Host-associated > Arthropoda: Insects > Digestive system... | reverse complement strand
CAGGCGATATCGGAAACGCCATTCAGCGTTACGTGGAATCGTTCGGCTACGGAGTAGTGCGCGACCTGTGCGGGCACGGGTGCGGCAGAAACCTGCACGAGTTTCCCGAAGTGCCAAACTTTGGAAAACCCAAACAGGGACCGCTGTTCAAAACCGGAATGGTAATCTGTATTGAGCCGATGATTAACAGAGGCACATACAAAGTGAAAACCGACCCCGATGGCTGGACGGTAAGAACGATAGACAGAAAACCCTCCGCCCACTTTGAACACCAAATCGCACTTACCGAAAAAGGAACCGAAATACTTTCGTCATACGAGGATATAGAAGCGAATTTTAAAATTTAAAATTTAAAAATGGAGAAGGCGAAAGAACAAATCAAAAAAGTATGAAAAAATAAACATAAACAAACTAATAAACCTAATTAAATCTTAAATCTTAAATCTTAAATCTTAAATCATTATGAAACAATCCTCCATTGAACTCGACGGCATCGTTATCGAAGCGTTAGGCAACGCGATGTTTCGCGTGCAACTGGAAAACGGGCACATCATCACGGCACATATCGCCGGAAAAATGAGATTGAACTATATCAAAATCCTCCCCGGAGATAAAGTGCAGGTAGAAATGTCGCCCTACGACTTAAGCAAAGGAAGAATCACTTTTAGACATAAATCATAATTAACATAAAAAATAAAAAACAATGAAAGTAAGAGCATCAGTTAAAAAAAGAAGCGATGAGTGCATCGTAGTCAAACGAAAAGGGGTCGTGTTTGTGATCAACAAGAAAAACCCAAAATTTAAACAACGTCAAGGATAATTATTTAACAAGTAAAAACAAATAACATTTATGGCAAGAATTGCAGGTATTGATTTACCAAAAAACAAAAGAGGAGAGGTAGGGTTGACCTACATCTATGGAATCGGCAGGAGTTTGTCGAGACAGATACTCGACAAAGCCGACATTCACTACGACAAAAAAGTTAGTGATTGGAACGACGACGAGTTGGCTGCCCTTCGTGGCATTATCAACGAATTGAAAGTAGAAGGTGCGTTGCGCTCAGAAGTTCAAATGAACATCAAGCGTTTGATGGATATTGGCTGCTATCGCGGTATTCGTCATCGTATCGGATTACCATTACGTGGACAGAGTACTAAAAACAATGCGCGTACCCGTAAAGGTCGCAAGAAAACCGTTGCCAACAAGAAAAAAGCAACTAAATAACAGTTAATCATTTTAGTCGAATAGTAAGAAAAATAATATTATGGCAAAGAATACAAAAACCGTAAAGAAAAAAGTAGTAAGAATTGATGCGATGGGCAAAGCGTTCATCTCTGCATCGTTCAATAACGTAATTGTTACCCTTACCAACAGCGATGGACAGGTAATTTCCTGGTCATCTGCCGGTAAAATGGGTTTCAGAGGCTCTAAGAAAAACACTCCTTATGCCGCGCAAATGGCTGCCCAGGACTGCGCAAAAGTAGCCTACGACTTAGGCTTGCGTAAAGTGAAAGTGTATGTAAAAGGACCCGGTGGCGGACGCGAATCAGCCATCCGTACCATCCACGCCGCAGGCATTTTGGTAGAAGAGATTACCGACGTAACCCCATTGCCACACAATGGCTGTCGCCCACCAAAACGGAGAAGAGTATAAACATTTAAAATTTAAAATTTAAAAATTAATAAATACACAAACCTTAAATCTTTAAATCTTAAATCTTAAATCTTAAATCATTAAATCATCAAATCTTAAATCTTAAATCTTAAATAAATTATGGCAAGATATACAGGACCACAAACCAAAATTGCAAGAAAATTCAGAGAACCGATTTTCGGACCGGATAAATATTTAGACAAGAAGAACTATCCCCCCGGACAACACGGATTGGCAAAAAAACGCGGCAAAACCTCGGACTACGGCGTTCAGTTAATGGAAAAACAGAAAGCGAAATATACCTACGGTATGTTGGAACGTCAGTTTAAAAAACTCTTTTTGAAAGCCGCAAGTAAAAGAGGTGTAACCGGTGATAACCTTATGAAATTCATTGAGTCTCGTTTAGACAACGTGGTATTTCGCTTGGGTATTGCGCCCACCCGCGCAGCCGCCCGCCAGTTGGTTACCCACAGACACATCTCCGTAAATGGAAAAATCAACAACATCCCCTCCACCTTGCTGGTGCCGGGCGATATTATTGCTGTTCGCGAACGCTCAAAATCATTGGAAGTGATTACCAATTCATTACACGGAAAAGGATGCCAATTCTCGTGGTTAGAATGGGACGGCGCGCTGATGACCGGAAAATTTATGAATTACCCCGAAAGAAGCGAAATCCCTGAAAATATTAACGAACAGGCAATCGTGGAACTTTACTCCAAGTAGAATTTAAAATTTAAAAATTTAAAATTTAAAATTCGATAATAATGTACATCAATCTTTAAATATTCAAATTTTTAAATCTTTAAAACATAAAACTTTAAATCTTAAATATTAAATCTTAAATCTTAAAAAAATATGGCAATATTACAATTTCAACAGCCCGATAAGGTAATCATGCTTGAAGCGGATGATTTTCGTGGTATCTTCGAATTTCGCCCACTTGAGCAGGGTTACGGCGTAACGGTAGGCAATGCCCTGCGCCGCGTTCTGATTAATTCACTGGAAGGTTATGCAATTACTTCCTTAAAAATTGAAGGAATTGCACAGGAGTTTTCCACCATCCCCGGAGTAATCGAGGATGTTACCGACATCGTTTTGAATTTGAAACAAGTACGTTTCAAAGCAAAACTTCCCGATGTGCATGCTGAAAAAACCAGCATCGTAATCAGCGGAAAAGATAAGTTTACCGCGCAGGATATGAACAATTTCCTCAATACTTTCCAGGTACTCAACCCCGACCACGTGATTTGTCACATGGAGAAAAACGTGAAGTTGGCAATGGAAATTACTATTGATAAAGGACGCGGATATGTGCCCGCCGAAGAGAATAAAGAACTGCACGAAGGTATTAACCTCATCGTGCTGGATTCTATTCACACCCCTATTAAAAACGTAAAATATACGGTAGAAAACTTCCGCGTTGAACAAAAAACAGACTTTGAAAAATTGATTTTCGAGATTGTTACCGATGGATCCATTCATCCGAAAGAAGCATTAAAAGAAGCAGCAAAGATTCTTATTCAGCATTTTATGTTGTTCTCTGATGAAAAAATTAAGTTGGATGAGCCCACAAAACCACAGGTGTTCTCTGAAGAACTTGACGATACTTATGCTGTGATGCGCCAACTGTTAAAATCTCAGTTAAAAGAGATGGAACTCTCTGTTCGCGCGCAAAACTGCTTAAAATCAGCAGAATTGGAAACAATGGGAGACTTGGTTTCTATCCATAAAAGCGATCTGCTTAAATTCAGAAATTTTGGTAAAAAATCATTATCGGAATTAGAGGATTTAGTAAAATCGAAAGGATTGGAATTTGGAATGAATTTAGCAAAATATAAACTTGATAAGGATTAAGAACAATGAGACACGCAAACAAAAATAACCATTTAGGAAGAACTGCCTCCCACAGGGATGCAATGTTGTCGAATATGGCAGCCTCTTTAATACTTCACAAACGTATTACCACCACTTTGGCAAAAGCCAAAGAATTAAGAAAATATGTAGAGCCGCTAATCACACGCGGAAAGGAAGACACTACACACTCCAGACGGGTTGTGTTTTCTTATCTTCAAAATAAATTTGCCGTAAGCGAACTCTTTCGTGAGATTTCACAAAAAGTGGGCAACAGACCGGGCGGATACACCCGCATCTTAAAAACCGGCTTCCGCAAAGGCGATAACGCCGAAATGTGCATCATAGAATTGGTTGACTACAACGAAACCTACACAGCCGGCGAAGAAAAGAAGAAAACCACCAAAACCAGACGTGGTCGCGGAAAAGCCAAAACGGAAGAGCAGAAGGGCGGAAAAGCAGAAGAGCAGAAGAGCAGAAAAGCAGAAGAGCAGAAGGCAGAAGAGACTCCTGTAGCAGAAACCTCAGTTGTTGAAGAAGCACCCGTTGAAGAAACCTCGGTAGAGGAAACAGTTGTTGAAGAAGCACCCGTTGAAGAAACCTCAGTAGCAGAAACCTCAGTAGTTGAGGAAGAAAAGAAAGAAGAATAAGGATTACTTATTTTTCTATGCAAGATATTCACATTAATAATTCCCAAAAATCTGCGTGGCGTTATTACAATCACGCCTTATTGCCGACTTGTGCCCCACACGAAGAAGCAGATGTCAAATTGTTGAAAAACAGAGATATTTGGAAAGCCTTTAAACCTAACCGCCCACTTTTTGCTTGTTGGACGAGTAACTTTGATTGTGGATACGAAACAGGCTGGTGGTACTGTATTTTAGATAAACCATTCGATATTAATGAATTGAATAGTAACCGCCGTTCAAAACTTAGGCAAGCCATTAGAAATTTTGATGTTAGAATAATGGATGTAAAAGATTATGCAGAACAAATGTTTAATGTTCATAAATCAGCGTGGAAAACCTACAATAAAACCGGCACTTTTAGTTTGGAAAAGGAAACTTTTTGCAAGCAAGTCAAAGATTGGGAAGACACTGTTTTTGGAGCTTTTGACAAAGAAAATAACCGATTAACTGCATACTATCGCGTTAAAATTAATCCTACACATATTGATTTAGTTACCTTAAAATCTGACCCTTTTTTCGAGAAAAAAAGGGTAAATCTTGCTATTATGCATTACGTGTATAATTATTTTAGTAAAGAAATTAAACGTGGCAAATACCTGTGCGGTGGCAGTCGAAACATTTATCATCAAACAAATTTTCAAGATTTTAGAGAAAAAAACTTCGGATTTAGGAAAGCATATTGTCGTTTACATATCCAATATGCACCTTTTATTGCACCTTTTGTAAAACTGCTTTACCCTTTTAGAAAAGTTATTAGAAAACTCCCCCTTACCATTTTTAATCAAATAAGTGGCATATTAAAGATGGAAGAGATTTGTAGGAACTAAACAATCTTTATTAGTAAGAAAAATTGCTGAATTATAAGCCAATTAAAAGATGATGATAAAGATTCAACAACTTCTTGCTCTCTTCATTCCAGTTAAAGTATTGTAGAACAGCTTCTTTTCCGTTTTTGCCCATTTGAGTTGTTATTTCAGGATTACTATTCAAATACGAGATAGCATTTGCTATCTCCTCAATATTAAGAGGATCTACACAGATGCCGCATTTATAAGTGTCGATAATCTCTCTCCAAACAGGAAAATCAGAAGCAACTACCGCCATCCCATTTACCATATATTCAAATAATTTATTGGGCGAACTGTTTATATAATTTGGCTCCGGATGTAGAATAATTAATCCAATTGAAGATTCTTGTAATTTATCAAACAATGTTTCTTGATTAATGAGTCCATAAAATTTTGCATAAGAATTGCTGAATGTATTACACTCGTTTATTATTCCTTCATTTCTAATAGGTCCATAGATGTGAACAGGTGTTTGGATTAATTTAGAAACTTTCGCCATTTCAAACACTCCTCTAATTTCTGAAACGGCACCCGCATACACAATTTTACCATTTTTTTTCTCAAAATCAACAATACTTTCTGTATTAATAACGGGATAATTGGCTACTAAAACCGTATTGGGCTGATACTTTTTGTAACGCTCTACAATTTCATCCACCACAGAAACAACTCCATTTATTTTTTTTGCTGCTCTTTTCTCAATGTAACCTGCTATAACTGCAATTACTTTTCTAAATAGCGGATGTATATAAGATTTTGACATAATTTGTTTGGGCAAATCTTCGTGGGCATCGTAAATTACGATATGCTTTTTTGCCATTTTTTCGGCTAAAAACAGCAACTCGGGATCGTGAAAATGCAAAAGGTCAGGCTTGTCTCTTTGAATTATTTTGCGAACTAATTTTGGTCCCTTCACAAACCTGCGAACTCTTCCTTTACCCGGAAAACCTGCATCAATAATCTTTATTCCGGTAAATAGTTCATCCCCTTTTCCGTCTGCTACTACCAAACTAATATCATAACCTGCTTGTATCAGTGATACGCATTCTTTTTTGATACGCCCGTCGTACCTTTGATGAACAGTTGAAATGTGATATATTTTCATTATTATAAATTATTGATGATTAAGTATCTCCTCGTATATGCTACAAAACAATTTCCGATTGACTTCTTTGGTTCCTTTTTGGTTAATAATCTCTTTGTTAATTATAACTAATTCAGAGGAGTCTAAAAGTAATGCCTCTGATAGAAATTCCGAATCCACATTTTTTACAATAATTCCGTTTTTACCGTCTTCTATCCATTCTTTGTTTGCCGGCAAATTGCTTACTACCGGAATGCACCCCATACTCATGGCTTCCAACAAACTAATGGAAGTTGCATCGCTTTCGGGAACTGAAACCCATATTTTTGCCTTGGCATAGTTTTCAGAATTCGTTTTAGAATCTACCCAACCAATATATTCTACATCTGATGCAATTTTAAGGGTATGGCATAGTTGTTTCAAGTTTTCGGTTTCTTTTCCGGTGGCAGCAATAACCAATTTCCAATCAGGATGTTGTTGAACAAACTTGGAAAAAGCGATAATGATCTTATCAATTCTGTACAAGGAATGATGCAATCTGTTTGAATAAACGATATTCTCTTTTTGAACAGAAATATTTTCCACATTAATTCCAAAATTAGCAACAGTTATCGATAATTTTTTTGATGTTAATTTCTGCATTTCATGAGCGAGAAACTGTGCGTCAGCGGTAAAAACATTTCCGTGATTCAGTACATATTGCACCATTTTTTTATACAACCAGCCTTGATGGGGATGTACCAACACATCGCTTCCCCAAGCAGTAACTACCACAGGAATTTGTAATTTTAGTTTTCTTAAAGCTTTAATCATTAAAAATCCATACGTGGATATTTGTTGAATATGGATAATATCCGGCTTCTCTTTCAATAAAATAGCCCGGTATTTTTGAATGGCATTAAAATAGTTAATAGGATTTTTTAAAGAGGAATAGACGGCATATTTTTGGGATAATTTAGGATGTACAAATTCACTTTTTGTTACCGTAATCAGTGCAATTTCACCAAAATAGTCTTCAATTAACTGAAAATAATTGTAGGTGTGTGTAGAATTTGAACCTATGAGCAGTATTTTTTTCATAATTTAGAAATTTTTAGAAACCAGACAATAACTCCCAAATAATAACAGGAAGAGAATATACTTAAATAAGTAAACCCTAATAATATATCTCCTGTTATTCCTCCTAAAATAATAGCAGATAAATAGATAGAGTGCCCCAACCAGCTTATCAACAGTGATTTTTTTTGTTTATTAACAATTAAGGGAATTTGCGAAACAGAAGAGGTAATAAAACGAAAAAAAAGATAAGGGGTTAAATATTTTCCATAAACACCTGCAATTCTATAATTTTCTCCCAAAAACCATCCAAAAAGATCTTCTCCCCACAAGAAAACTACAGCATAAAAAGGCAAACTGACACATGCTAAACTGATGAGCACTTTACATGATAATTTTCGGATGTTTCCGGTATGATGAAAAGTTTCGGACGCTTTTTGGTAAAACACCTGCGATACGGCAGTGCCTATCATAGCGGTGGGGGCAAATAACAAACGTAGGGTTCGTGAGTAAAGTCCTACCTGCTCTTTAAGATAAAAATAAGAGAGTAAAAATATTTCGCCGCTCTGTTTGAGAACATCTCCAAAAGCGTGGATACTGTTCACTTTTGGAAAATCCTGATACTTCACAGCCATCTCTTTCATATCCTGTTTTGAAATCATACTTAAATGATTTTTATCACGGCGAAGAAAAGCAAAACAAAGTACTGCCGCACCGGAAATATACCCGAAAATTTGCCCTAAAATTAGTCCCCATGCTTTAAAAAAAGCAAGCCCTATATTTCCGGATACCAAAGCGATGCTTTCAACAGATTTTGCAACAGCAACATTTCTGAATCTCTTTTTTCTTGAATTCCAATAATTAAACACTTGAAACCAAGAAACCGACAACACGGAAAGGGGAACCAAATAGAGATAAGTAGAGACCTCCTCGTTATTAAGAATTTTGCAAATATTCGTATTAAAGATCCAAACTACAAGAAATGATAATATGCTTACAATCAAACTAATAATAAGTGAAAGAGCCAATACATTTATCGCTTTTCTATCCTCTTTCGGAAGCATAATAGCCATTTCGTAACGGGCGGTTGCAATAATAGAAAACAGGTTTGCAACAGATAAATATACGGCTAAAACGGCAAAGTCTTCGGGAGAATAAATTCTGGTAAGAACCGGCTCGCACAAAAATGGAATCACTTGCGCAATCACATTTCCCGAAAAAACTGTGAAAGTGTTTTTTGCAAAATCAGAATGTAGATATTTATGGAATAAAAACACGTTGTTTATTGTTCGTTATCGTAATAGTAATCGTTCAATTCAAGATATTTTTCTAAAAATTGCCGGTCTTTTTCTTTTGTGGAACCGATTACTTTTGCCGGATTTCCTGCAATGATAGAATAATCGGGGAAGTTCCCCTTTACAAGACTGTAGGCAGCCACAACAGACCCTTTTCCAATATTTGTTCCCGGCATAATCAAAGAATAGGGTCCAACAAATGTATAAGCTCCGATTCTAACCTCGCCTTTAATATACCCAATTTTGTCCTTAATTTCTGAATAATGTTTGCCATATAGTCGTATGGAATAATGACTTGAATGAGTAGCAACCACCGTATGGAAGCCAATTTGCACGCCCTCTTCAATGATTAATGTATTACTGGCTTCAATAACACTGTAATGTCCAATGTAAACGTGGTCAGACAAGTATAGGGTTGAGGTATGGTCTAAGAACGCAGTGCTGCTGATGCGGGTATTAGTCAGTTTTTTCCCTTGGAAGTTACGTTTTTGCGGAAGCATAGCCGGTCTGAAAAAACGTAATAGTAAAACTCGCATTCTACGAATTATTTTGAATAAGAGGTTCATTTTTAGGTAGATTAATTTGATTGTAAAATACTCCTGCAAAAATAAAAAACAAAAGAGATAAAGTAGTATGAGAAAGAGGAGAATTGGTTAAATTCGTGATTAAAAATGTAATGATGACTAATAGAAAATGTTTGGCTTCGATAGTAGAGCGAATATTATTAAATATTTTTTTTACAGGTAATAGAAAAATGGAAACAAAAGCGATTAGTCCAACAATACCATATCTCCACGTCCAAAGAATGTATCCGTTTTCGGCATAGAGTTTATTCTCATAAAAATAATTTTTTCGCGGCGAATGTCCGAAGACTGGTTTTTGCAAAATTTGTTGGGTCAATTCTTTCCAAATTTGTAGTCTTCCTTTTACTGATGATGAAGTAAAAGCCTCGCCGCCGGTTAAAGTTAGCAAATAATCACTCGTAGTGTTGATGTTACCGTTGTTGTTAGTACCGGCATAATCAAAAATACTATAAGTTAGAAATAACCAGGAAATAAGAAATACTGATAGTATTTGTACAACCATTTGCTTCCACGAAATTTTGGAAATGATGTAGTTGGTAAAAAAAACAACCGCAAAAGCTAAAAATCCCGTTCTGGATTGACAGGCTAAAATTGCGATAAGTCCTAAAAAGAAAAAAATCATCTCTTTTGTATTCCATCTGTGTTTAGGCAAAAAGCGAATAGTAAACAAAATGAATAAAATAGCGTTATTATTAGGATTTGCCAATAATCCAAGCATTCTTTTCGTGGCAGGTTGCATCAAGGAATTTAATCCAAAATGAGTTAAGTGATAATTTTCCGATCCACAATAAATCGGCATCACAAATTGATTGAAATTGAGAATGTTATGAAAATGAAACAGGTTGAGTATTAATAATAAAACGAAAATGACCTCCCAAATTATCCCAAACCATTTGGAATTATATGTTTCTTTGAAGAATATAAAAACTAAAATAAAAGTGATAATTCTATAAATCTCGAAATAGTCATTTATAGCCGAAAATTGTTTATTGATAATAATAGAAACAATAATAATGGGAATGATACATAAGAGCATTATCACGTAGTTTAATCTCCAATTAACAATCCATCTTTTATAGATGATAATTCCCAACAGAATAGGCATTAGAAAATCCACAAATTGAAACTTGAAATTAAAAAATGGCAATACGATTGGTGGCGCCAGCACTAATGATGTGCAAAATATTATGGCTAATAAAGCGGTACCTGAATTTTTCATTAAACTGCACATATTCTAATTATTATCGTTTCAATTTATAATATTTTTTAGTTTCTCGGTCAGAAAGCCTTGTAGAAAGTGATGTCCTTTTGCAACAATATTCAGATTCTGATTAATCACAAATCTATTTTGGATGTTGTTTTGTAAAGAAAAATTTTCCAACGCTAAAAAGCGAACAGGTTTTTGAAAAATTTTATATTTACACTCTATTGCTGTTAATGAGCGTAAATTGTTGTAGATAAAATCAACTTCAGTGCCATCAGCAGTTCTAAAAAATTGTATTTGAGTACTGTTGTTTTTAATTTTACAAAGCTCTAAAAAAACAAAGTTTTCAAAAATTGCACCATTATCACTTCTAATAGATATTGAATTGAAATTATTTGATAAACGGTTTCTTAGTCCTACATCGCAAAAATAGATTTTTTGCATTTTAGTTATGGCTTTTCTTTGATTTCCATGAAATGGAGCGACCATTTTTATGATATACATCTGCTCTAACAGAAAAAGGAAATTCTCACATATTTTGTACGACAGCCCACTTTCTTTACTAAGTTTATTGATATTCACTAAATTGCCGGTTTGCAATGCCAGTAATTGTGTTAATTTATTAAAACCCACTACTTGTTCATTGGCAATAAAATTTCGAATATCTTTTAATAGATACGTCTGATAAATATCATTCAAAATTTCAATTTTTTCCTGATACGAATTTACTAATGCGGCTCTGGGTAAACCTCCGAAAACTAAAAACTCTGCTAATTTCTGTTCAATTGGAGCAGTTAAGGCAGATGATAAAGTGTTTTCATCAAGTGATTGGTATAGTTGTTGCAGGTTTTTATCTGAAAACATTAGATATTCTTCAAAAGAGAGCGAAAAAACTTCAATAATACGCACTCTGCCTGCTAATGATTCTTCTAACTTTTGTAAAATATTAAGACTTGAACTCCCCGAACATAACACTTTCAGTTTATTATTTTTATCTGTCAGTAATTTTAAGATAGTTGAGATTCCCTCAATATATTGAAATTCATCAATAAGCAAATAACCATCTAATTCTTTGTTTAAAAATACTTTAAGATAACTTTCTATGGTGGATAGTTTCTCAAATAATGCAGCAATCTCTATATCTTGTCCATTTAAAAAAAGTGATTTTTGTTGAATATCTACAGATTGCATAAGAGAAGTTTTTCCAACTTGCCGGGCGCCGATTAACACAACAATAGGCACGGTTAGAAACGCTCCTTCAATTTTTGATAGATAAGTTGTTCTCTTAAACATATCGATAATTTTGCGCAAAAATATAAAAAACTCGCGATATTTTCATCGAAACAAAAAAAAATATCGACATTTACTATCTTAATAACCGTTTGCCAATTCTTTTATATGGGCTTGATGTTTGAGAGAAGCTTTAGTAAGCGGCAGTCGCAAATAGTATTCAATGCGGTTTTGCAGGGCTAAAAAAGTTTTTACACCTGCCGGACTTCCCTCTTTAAAACACGCCTGAACAATATCTAAGAGTTTGTTGTGGATTTTTCTGGCTTCCTCAAAATTACCTCCCTGTGCCAGATGCACCATCTGTGCTACCTGTGCAGGATAAGCGTTTCCCACCACAGAGATTAGTCCGTCCATCCCTATTGCCATTAAAGGCAGCGTGATCGCATCATCTCCCGAAATCACTAAAAAGTCTTCCGGTTTATGTTTTACCAAATACATAATTTGATTCATCACGCCGGAGGCTTCCTTTATACCGATGATATTCCTGTGTTCAGCTAATTTCAAAGTAGTTTCCGGCTCTAAATTACATCCCGTTCTGCTTCCTACATTGTACAAAATGATGGGCATAGGGGAATGATGCGCCAACGTTTGATAGTGCTCTATAAGTCCTGCCTGTGTGGGTTTGTTATAGTATGGGGTAACCGACAAAATGGCGCTGATTCCGGAAAAATCAAAAGTTTTGAAATGTTGCAAGATTGCGTGTGTAGAGGGACCGCCGATTCCCACCACCACAGGCACACGATTCTGGTTAGTTTTCACAATAGTGCGCACAATATTGTGTTTTTCTTCGTCGGTAAGTGTGGGCGATTCGCTGGTGGTTCCTAAGGCTACCAAATAATCTACTCCGCTCGCAATGAGATGCTCCACAAGTTTTTCCAAACTCGAGTAATCTACTTCACCATCAGGCAAAAAAGGGGTAACCAAGGCGATTCCTAATCCTTTGAATTGGTCTATGAATTGCATTTTCCGGTCAATTTATGTAAATAATTGTGAATGTGCTTTAAAAGTGTAAGATAATCCCAATTGGTTTCATCCTTAATAAAAATATCGTAAAACTCCTGCGAGAATTCATTAGCACCAATGATGAGTTTTGCTTTTGAAGAGGATAAAATGTAACGCAATGGGGCTAAATCTTTTCGGGAAAAATCAATAAGAATGTCGAAATCTTTTTGCAGAAAATCGTGTAGCTGAACAAAATCGGGCTTTCCAAACCAGTTAAGGTTTTTCCTGGCAAAATAGTCGGCAGTTAATTGAGGCAGGCAATAAAAAGGGACACTCCTTTCATCAATATATCCCATCAACCACATCGTTCTTTTGGGCGAGTGCAGTTTTGAGAACAGATTGTGCACCTCTTTATAGGAATCTTCATCGGTTATTTGGCACAAAACCGCCATAGAACGAACCTGTTCCAAAGAGATTAAAGTTTTCTGTCGGGAAACTTTATGTTTTTTTAAACAGCGTTTAAACAGTATTTGTTTGATATAGTTAATCATATTGCACTTTCAATGAAGCGCACAAAAGTAGAAAAAAAACATTACAATCTTCCATCTATCTGCGCTCTTTCAACAACGCCTTTCACATCATAAACCACACAGTTGCTTTTTCCAAAATCGCGCAGATTAACTTCTTTAAATTCGTTATGCGCAACTGCTAACACAATGGCATCGAACTTGTTCTTCAGATGGTTAATATTATCCGTTTGAACAGATATACCAAACTCATTTTCAATAGCTTTCGGATTAGAATGGGGGTCAAAAACCGTAATATTGGGGGTATATTCTTTTAAGACATTGTGAATATCTATCACTTTTGAGTTTCTGATATCGGGGCAGTTTTCTTTAAAAGTGATTCCCAAAATTAATATATTGGCATCTTTGACCAAAATTCCCTTTTTGTTCATTAATTTAACAACTTGATTGGCAACATATTCGCCCATTCCGTCATTAAGTCTTCTGGCGGCGGACATTACGCGGGGCAATACGCCGTAATATAAGGCTTTCTCTATCAGGTAGTAAGGGTCCACACTGATACAGTGCCCTCCCACAAGTCCGGGGGTAAATTTGATAAAATTCCATTTCGATGCGGCTGCTTCTATCACATCGTGGGTGTCAATTTCCATTGCGTTAAAAATTTTCGCCAACTCATTCATAAAAGCGATATTGACATCCCGCTGCGCATTCTCGATAATTTTTGAGGCTTCAGCAACTTTAATGGAATTGGCTTTAAAAGTACCGTTTTGTAATACCGAATTATACAGATTATCAATAAAATCTGCAATTTCCGGGGTAGAGCCGGAGGTTACCTTCTTAATTTTTTCAACCGTATGTTCTTTGTCTCCGGGGTTAATTCTTTCGGGCGAGTATCCTCCAAAAAAATCCTTATTATAAGTTAAGCCCGATATCTGTTCAACAATCGGCAAACATATCTCTTCTGTAACTCCGGGATAAACCGTTGATTCATAAATTACAACTCCCTCTTTAGAGATTACTTTTCCCACGGTTTCACTCGCTTTCTGCAAAGGGGTTAAATCGGGGCGGTTGTTCTCATCAACAGGCGTGGGAACGGCGACTACAAAAACATTACAATCTTTTACATCTTCAATTTTATTCGTACAAAGCAGTCCGTTTTTTAAAGCCTGTTGCAGCAAATGGTCTTCAATTTCAAAAGTATCATCGTGCCCACTCATTAACATATTAATACGTTCAGGATTGATATCAAATCCAACAGTGGGATACTTTGTGGAGAAAAGACGGGCAAGTGGGAGCCCCACATAACCCAAACCGATAACAGCGATTCTGATATTCATAATATTAAATTTTGGAGTATATTAAATACATTTTTTCCATTCTCTTTCAGCAATTCCTGGGCGTGCTGGTTTTGCATTATTTTCGTGCCATATTCGTTAAAATCGTAAAGATTTGGGGCATCAAACCAGTGCTGAATTTCCATATTGAATGTGAGGCTTGTTGTGTAACTTTCATCAATTGAAAATGTTACAGGTATAGTTACGGTAAAATAATTGTGAACAAATTGCGAAATTTGTCCGTTTTCATCTTTAATTTGCCCAATCCCTGTGTGAATGTTCATATTTGTTTTTTTCTCATCTTTATCGATAAACCATCCGTTTATTTGCATATAATGATACCCGCCACCCAGAAAATCGGGCCACGAAAAATTGCTTTCGGGCGGATTCACAAAACGGCGGCTGTAATTATCTTCTTCATCCAAACCAAAAACAAACGAAATGGCAGTATAATTTCTTTGCGGTATTTTGTCAATATTCCAGTACAAACTGTTTTCGTGTCCGTTATCAACGTAATGAATGCCATCATCTTGCGTAACTGTTACTGATTTTCCTTCTGCATCAATCAATATCAATTTTGAAATGAAATATTTCAGTTCATCAACTTGATACTGATTTCCTGCAAGATTAGTATAAATGAGTTTACCGTATTCAATGTGCTTATTATCAACGGTATGCGTAAAACAAATCGCTAAACGCCCCTGTTTTTCTCTATTACACGATGCTGAGAGCAGTAAACTAATGACTAACAGAAATAAGTATTTTTTTAAGTTCATATATTCATATTTGAATGTTAACTATTTGATTCTTCGGCAATAAAATCCTGATAAGCGGTTAAGACTTTCACCCGCGAAAGAAATCCCACGTATGTTCTGTCCTCTTTAATAATCGGCAAATTATGATTTCCGGTGCGCTTAAATTTATCCAATACCGTTCGTGTGGAGTCCGTTTCAAATATAAACTCCTCAGGTTCAATCATTAAATCTTCAACAAAAACGGAGTCGTATTTACTTTGGTCAAAAATAATATCTCGATGAAAATCCATTACCAATAATCCTTCAAACTTTTGTTCGTGCATTACCACAAAAAGATTGCGCGTGGAGTTGGCAATAAGCCGGGTATATTCTCTTAAAGTGCTGTGAATGGGGATGGTTGCCACATCATTGTCAATAAGAGTGCGCCAATCTACTTTTCGCATCGCGTAAAAATCTTTATTGTGGGTTTTCAGTTCGCCCTTTTCAGCCAATTTTTTTCCGTATAATGAATATTTTTCGATGGGCGAAACGATAAGATAAGATATTGAAGATGTTATCATTAATGGAATGAGCAGCGAGTATCCCGTAGAGAGTTCGGCGGTAAGAAATATCGCGGTTAACGGTGTGAGCATTACCCCGGACATAATACCAGCCATACCTGCTAATACGAAGTTCATATAGGAGAGTTGCAACCCAAAAAAGAGGTTTAAACAATGGGCAACAAAGAAACCACAGAAGCCGCCAATAAACAGCGATGGCGCAAATGTTCCTCCCACCCCGCCCGATGCCGTAGTAATTGCCATCGCAATCACTTTCAAGAGAATAATTGCTAAAATCAGCCCTAAAAACAACAGCGGTAAATGGGTAAGCGAAAAAAGCGGGGAGTTTTTAAACAGCAATTCCGGTGAATTAGAAGAAAGAATTTCATTGATAGAGATATAACCTTCTCCGTAAAACATTGGAAAAAAGAATATTAGTCCGCCAAGGAAAAGCCCGCCCAAAATCCCTTTCAGGTATTTGCGTTTCATTTTGGCAAACCAACTCTCAATGGCTCTTAATGTTCTAATAAAATAGAGAGAGATAAGTGCAGTAAAAATGCCGAGGATGATGTAGTAGGGCACATTTTTCACATAAAAAACGGCATCCGCAGGAACTGTAAACATCACATTATGACCCATAAATAGAATGGATAGTACAATTCCTGAGGCGGCAGCAACCATAAGGGGCAGCACGGTGGCAGCGGTAAAGTCAATCATCAGCATTTCGATGGCAAAAACCAATGCCGCGATGGGTGCTTTAAATACGGCGGCAAAGGCGGCAGTGCACCCGCAAGCCAACAACAACACCGTATTTTTGGGGCTCATCTTAAAATATTGCGCCAAATTTGACCCAATTGCCGATCCGGTAAGTACCATTGGTGCCTCCAACCCGACCGAGCCGCCAAACCCCACCGTAATGGAACTGCCAATCATCGAAGAATACATATTATGTTGCGCCAGTTTTCCGTTGCTATTGCTAATGGCACCCAGCACTTTGCTTACCCCGTGACTTACATCATCTTTCACAAAACGTTTTACATAATAGATAGTTATGAGTATTCCGATTAAAGGAAAAGCTAAATAAAGATAGTTGTGTTGCACGCTTGGAAATATCTTGGACAACACAGATGCCGTGAAATCATTGGCTAAGTAAGATGCCGAAAAGTGCAGTAAATTTTTGATGATAATGGCTGCGGTTGCCCCAAAAACACCAGTAAAAAAACTCAGAAGCAGAATCGTGTTGGTAATCCCCAACTTTTGCTTGCAGTATCGTCGCAGTTTGGAAAAATAGGACACGAAATAGCGGGTGGGTAGAGGCATCTTTTTTTTGAGTATTAACAACGTTATTTTGAGCCGAATATTTTGTTTTACTGCACGAAATGGTTAATAATTTCCAAGAATTTCAGCACATTGTGAATATTCTTAGTATCTGTGGGTAAATTAATCATCCTCATTCCTGCATAAACTGCATTGGGATATAATTCAGGATGTAACCCCCATAATTCCAACTCTTTTTGAACAGGATGAAGCGGACTGTTAAACCAATCTCCCAACTCAATTTTGTGTTTTTCCGCCCAACGAAAAACCTCCTCTCTGTTTTCAACCAACAGAGGATATTTCAAAAATGAATGATTATCAAATAATTGTATTGGAATGTGGTTTTTTGTTTGGCTCTTAAGATAGTCGGTATAAATGCGGGCATTCTCTTTACGAAGTTCTAATATTGCGGGAAGTGATTTTACATTTCTAACTCCTTTTTTCATTTGCACTTCCGAAAGTTTCATAAAATAATTACAAGGCATTTCGAGCGAAGAAATCTCTTCTCCGGAGGAAGAGCCCAACACTAAGTTATGTCTGCTTAATAAGCGGTAAAACTTAACCAACAACCAATAAGTGTGTTTGTTAATCAATTTTTCGCGCACAAAATAGAGAAGTTTTAATGAGAATTTTTGTGTAAACGAGGGATGAATGAGTTCTTTGTTTACTTCCAGAAGCGAATGGATAAGTTTGGTATTGTTAACCAATGCGAAACCTCCTGTACCGGTAGAAAAAGGTTTATTCCACTGGGTAGAGAAGAATGCTGCATCACAATAGGAGCCGTTCGGTTTTTGGTTATAATAACCTCCGAAACCGTGTGTACAATCTTCTATGGTGTAGATATTATGCTTTTTTGCAAAAGTTGTAATCTCTTCAATATCAGAACTTAATCCGAAACTGTTTTGACATAGAATTACTTTGGTTTGTTTAGTAACAGCGTTTTCAATATCTTCAAAACGGGGGTTAAATGTTGTTAAATCGACATCCACATACATGGGTTTGGCACCGAGATAGAGGATGGCATTTGCCACAACTACACAAGTAAAGGCAGGCAGAATCACTTCATCATCTTTTCCAACGCCCATTGCTTTGAGGAGGGCAAAAAGCGCCACCCGCCCTTTCCAATAGAGGAAAATCCGGTTTTCATCCGCATTTAAGAAAGCTGCTATCTCTTTTTTATAAGTTTGTTCAATGCTTTGCCGTATTTTTTTCCCCATTAGACAGATTTTTACTGGTTAGTATTATCTATTTTTTGTAAAATTGCTATTAAGTTTGTCTCAATGTCTTTATATTCAACCATTTCCTTTCCGATAAATATGAAAAAAAGTTTCAGTTGTTTGTCGTTTTGAGAAATATATTTTTCTAAAATTTTTTGGAAATTCAATCTGTATGCTTCTCGCATTCTGCGTTTTATCTTATTTCGCTCCACTGCTTTTTTGAACGATTTTTTAGGAACGGTAAATGCAACGCGAACAGGGCTTTCCGGCTCTTTTCTTTCGGAAAAAGAATAGTAGCATTTCAGCGGATACGACACAATACGCTGATTTTCACGGTACAGTGCTTCTATTGCTAAGGGAGATTTAAGTCTGTCGTGCTTGGTAAAACGGTTTTTAGAATTATTATCTTCGGCGGGTAGCATATTCCTTTAGGAAAACTTCAAGGGCAGAAGTGATGGTGGGGTGTTCTTTGGTGGGTGCTTCCACATGCAGCGTCCAGCCGGCTTCTTTAACCGCATCACAGGCAGCGGTTCCCATAGCACCAAATGCCATCTCTCCCTGCACAAAGTCAGGATAATTGGTTTGAAATGCAGATACACCTACCGGACTGAAAAAGATGACCATATCATATTTTTCCAATTCCACATTACTTTTAATATCAGCAGGTTCGGTTGTAAAGCAAACGGCTTGCGAATATTTTATGTTGTGTTTATCAAAAAAATCTGCAAATTGTGTCCCCATAGAATCAGCACCACACGGTATGAGATAGTTGTGATTCTTATTCTTCAACAACAGGTCGAAAACGTGGGCGGGGTTGTTATTTTTTCCAAAGAAGATTTTGCGTTTACGATAGTGAATATATTTTTGGAGATAATGGGCAGCCATATCGGTCATACAATAGTACTTCATATCGTCGGGCATCTCAATCCGCAACTCTTTACACAGATGAAAAAATTGGTCAATTGTAGTTGTGCTTGAGAAAACGATGGCAGTATGATCTAAAATATTGATTTTCAATTTTCTGAAATCTATACCTGAGATGCTGTTAATTCTAAAAAACTTAAAGAAATCCATTGAAACACAGTATTTCTTTTTCAAATCAAAGTAGGGAGATTTTTCAAAATCCGCAGGTGCAACCTGAGATATAAGAATATTTTTAATCTTCATTGGTTAATTAACTATTTGACTTTTACGATTTTACATATTGTTAATGAGTAATTTGGCGAGTAGGAGGTAGGGTAAAATTTCAAGGGTGCAAAAATATATAAAAAAATGAATCCTGCTTGAACCATTTATGTTCTTCAAGAAAAGAATCAAAAAGGCAAAAAAGATAATCAATAATAGAGGAAAATATACGAAAAATATTAACTGAGGAAGATGGGCATACCAAATAACAGAGACAAGAATTATCAGAAACAGCGCATTGTAGAAACTGTAAATAGTCTTAATAGTCGAGTATAAATATCTTTGTTCCTGATAATTATAAATTGTTGTAAAGAACAGTAAACACAGTTGTGATAACAGCATTATGAAAATAATCCCGCCCAAAGCCAAGAAATAGATTATGAACGGCGAAAGTGTTGCTATGGAAGGAGGTGCGTAAAATTGAAGAAAAACCAGTAAAAGTGATGGAAACGACAGTGCAAAGAGAAGAACAGGGTACAAATAGATTCTTTCGTTTGATAATTTTCCATCCCGAAATAGTTGTTGCAAGTAGCGTGTGGAAAACAAAGCACGCAGCATCAGCAACGCCTTTTTTTTGTACAATACAAATGCGAGTGTTACTAAAAACAACAAAATCAATAAATTAACAGTAATAACGTGATTTGTATTCAAAAAATACTATTTTACTATCAATTTACGGGCAGTAAGAATTTGTTTACTATTTTCAATTGAATAAAAATAGACACCTGGAGAAAAAGCTGAAACATCTATTTGAATATTGTTTTCAAAAGAAATCAAGGGTACACTGTAGATAAGTTTGCCCAAAATATTCCTGAAAACCAATTGATAAACATCGTTATGTTCCGGCAGAGAGTAGGAAACGTGAAGCGTGGATTGGGAAGAGACAGGATTTGGAAAAGCAGTAATCAGATAATCTGCAAGGTTGGCATCTTTAACGCCAAGAGATTTCATCTCTACATTTACATAAATTTTGACTTTATCTGCCTGTTCGGCATCCGACCAAAATTCAAGAGTAATTTGGTTTAGCCCAAAATAGCACAAGCAGTTATCGGGTACTAAGTGAAGAGAAAATTCATCAATCTCATTGGCTTCAATTAGTCCATTAATTTCCAAAAGGTTTTCATAGCAACTTCCAAAACAGCAAACATAGGCTTTCAAACTATCATTCAGCGCAATGTCGGTACGCAATGTATTCATTCTAAGGGTTTCAGAAGTAAGGTTGTGCACATTGAGAAAGATTTTGTATTCGCCAAAGTCAAGGTCATCTTCAGTAATTACTGCAGAAATAATGTGTCCGTCAGAATAAAGGTTTCCATCTTTGTCTGTAACTTTAAAACTTTGCGAGTAGCCAAAATAAACAATACTTGCAAAAATTAGTGTTAATATTTTTTTCATAATTCAAAATTATTTTAATATGATAAATGACCCTGTTTGAAGTTTTCCTGATTTAGTATTTACAAGCAGATGGTATAAGCCACCAACCAAATCAGTTGTGTTTATTGTGTTTCTATCACTCTTTGAAGTAATATTTTTAACAATTTGTCCAATATTATTATAGATAATAACAGATGTAACATCTTCACCTTCAATTATAAGATACTCATTAGCAGGATTAGGATAGATTTTTACTGCTTTATCAAAGTCTCGAATACCTATAATAACAACTTCAACAGTGGTTTCAACCATTTCGGATATGCAATTGATGCCGTTTGACTTGATTCCATAAGTATGCACACCCTCAGGTACATTTTCATGGGTATAAGTTTTTGCTGTGATATTCGTATCAAGAATAGCACCATTAAAAAACAGGGAAATCTTTCCGTAACCATTATCCCAGTTTAATACAACTGTACTGTTATCTGCTTGCCCTGAGAAATTTTCAGGTTTTAGACAGATTTCAACATCAATTTTTGCCATGTCTGATAAACAATTTTCATTTGCAGCAAAAACGCTATAGGAATGGGCACCTGCGGGAACGTTATTATGGGTATAAGTTTTGTCTGATAAATTATCAATTAGTTTTACGCCATTAAACAATAAAGTAAAACTAACAGGGTCAGTATTTGTATCCTCCCAAGATAATTTAACAGAACTGCCATCTACTTCTGCAACAAAACTTATGGGCTTTGAAGGAGGAACACAATTTGTTAGGAAGTTGCTGTTAAAGACATATTTGGAATTGTAATCCTGTAGGAAAACATGAACTTCCAAATCGTCCATCTCTTCCACCTTAGTAGAGGACATATCGAAGTCAAAATTGAGAGATTTTGTTTCACCGGCAGCCAAGCTTATAGTTTGACCGTTTGCATTGGGTAACATTTTCATCATCACGTGAAAAAACTCTTTTTCTCCGTTAGTCCCCACGTTCCCTGTTGTCTTTTTTTCATTAACAATTACATAAGCTCTTACAGAGGGGATATCAAGATAAGATTTGATGTTGGCATTAATGATAATGTTATTCCCATTGATGTGATAGTCGCCGTTTATGTCTATAAAAGCAGGTGCAGCCAGTGCGTTGTTAAATACAGTTTGATTTACGCTGTTTGTTTTTCCATTAAAGAAGACCATGGGCACGGCATTCACTCCGTAATAGGTTCTTCTCGTGCCACCTTCGGCAGTGTAGTACGGGTCTCCCGGTGCAGGCCAACTCATTTGATACTTTGTAATACCGAATTTTCCGGCATTGGTAGAGGTAAGAGTATTCATTTGCTGATTTACGCCTACACAGGGACCGCAGGTAGAACTTGTAAAATGTTCTATACAAACTCTTCTGGTCCCCTCTTGTGTTGCCACGTTCAGCGCGGAAGTAAAGAGGTCGTTTGCCGGGTTATCATCTGCTGCGCCGTTTACCGTAACAACATTAATCTTCAAAGTAGAAGAGCCGGGGTTCATCTGAACCGGTTGGGTAAATGAGACGGTTTTACTCCCCAATGAGGTAAGGTTAAATGAAGTAAATGTTTCACTCACAATTGGCTCATCATTGATTTGGTAGCTTAATTCAATCGTATTGATGGTTTGCTTACCTTCATTAGTTACAGTAACATTAACGGTATTGCTTCCGGTAACAAAATGATAAACATTATTAATATTCGCTAAGGAATTTATGGAAGTTACTGTTGCATCTGTATTGTATCTGGCAAACAGTTTAAAATTATCGAAATACCAATCATTAATGTTATAACTGTTTCCTTGATAGAAAAGACAAAACTGGAAAGTAGAAGAACCCACATCAGGCGTGGAAATGATTTCGGTAATTTTACTTCCTTGTGTGCTTGAAAAAGTCTTTTGAAAAGCCAAATTCCAAGTAGTTCCTCCGTTACTGGTAGTTTCAATTCCTATGATATGACTTTGTTGAAAATTGTCAAGATATTGAAGGAATTCTATTACCAAATCTGAAACACCTGTTAAATCAATAACTGGAGACATAACACGGGATTTGGCGTTGAAAGATGGATTATAGGTAAGTTGAAGTTCTCGTGGCGAACCTCCTGCATTTGCTGAATTTGAAATTTTCCAGTTGCTCGGATTGTTTAAAATGGTCCATCCAGCGGGTAATGAAGAGCCGTCAAAATTTTCTACTAACAAAGTTTGACCACATAAAGTTGCTGAAAAACAAACAACTAATAAAGAAAGGATAATTTTTTTCATACTTATCGGGGTTTAATAATTATATTTTGCAAATAAATAAAAAAAATGAATACCCCGGATTTTAACGATGAATAACTTTTACATCTTACATTTTAATTCTTAACTCTCAACTCTTAACTCTTAACTCTTAACTCTTAACTCTTAATTGTTAAAAACTCTTTTACCAGTTCAAAATATTCTTTAGTATATCCATTGTCACGAATAATCAGACTCTTTTCTTCACACTTATTGGGTATTCTTTCAAACAACATTAAGATTCTATTTGCATTTTTTTTCCGAGTAGGATAAATCATTGTTTTTTTTGTAGCAAAAAACTTCAGGGATAGCATTATTTTTTCAAAAGCAACAGCAGAATTTACGGGCATTATTAATCCAAAATGTCCCCTTTGAGTAAGTAGTGTGTCAACATTATTGGCTAATTCTCCAAAAGTTAGTGAGTCGTTGTGTTTGGAAATATTTTTCTTAGATATGGGGGATTTCAAACTATTTTCAAAAAAAGGGGGATTTGAAACAATTAGATCAAATTTTTCTGCAGTTTTTTGTGTAAAATTTTGAATTCTTTCCTGAAAAAACCGCACCCGATTCATCCATGGAGAATTAGCCGCATTTTTTTTAGCTTCTATTACAGACTTTTTATCAACATCAACTCCGGTAATCAGTGCTTTTGTTCTTTGGGCTAACATCAGCGAAATAACACCGCAGCCGCTACCAATATCCAAAATGGATTTGCAATTATCTGGAACAGGCATCCACGCCCCAAGCAATACAGCATCTGTACCCACTTTCATTGTACTTTGCGAATGACTGAGCGAAAACTGCTTGAAAGAGAAGGTATTGTGCTTAATTAACAATTAACAATTAATAATTAATCGCCGAGTGTTGCCACCATTACTGCTTTAATAGTGTGCATTCTATTTTCCGCTTCATCGAAAACGATAGACATAGGAGATTCAAACACTTCATCATCTACTTCCATAGCTTCGATGCCAAATTTCTTATGAATATCTCTACCTACTTCTGTTTCAAGATTATGGAACGAAGGCAGGCAGTGCAGGAATTTCACTTTTGGGTTTCCGGTGGCTTTTACTACTTTCATATTCACTTGGTATGGGGTCAACAATTTGATACGCTCTGCCCATACTTCAGCGGGTTCGCCCATAGATACCCAAACATCCGTATATAAGAAATCTACGCCTTTTACACCTTCTTCCACTTTTTCGGTAAGTGTAATTTTTGCGCCTGTTTCTTTGGCAATCTCTTTACATTTAGCCACTAAGGCTTCTTCGGGCCAGCATTGTTTGGGGGCTACGGCGCGGAAATCCATTCCCATTTTAGCAGCACCCACCATTAAACTATTACCCATGTTGTTTCTGGCATCTCCAAGATAGGCAAAAGAAACGTGGTGCAACGGTTTGTCGCAGTGTTCCTGCATCGTTAAAAAGTCTGCCAAAATTTGGGTGGGATGAAATTCTGTAGTAAGTCCGTTCCATACGGGCACTCCGGCGTATTTGCCGAGGGCTTCCACAATCTCTTGCGCATAGCCGCGATACTCAATACCGTCGTACATTCTTCCCAACACGCGGGCAGTATCTTTCATCGATTCTTTTTTGCCCATTTGCGAACCGGAGGGTCCCAAATAGGTAACGTGCGCTCCTTGGTCTAACGCGGCTACTTCAAACGCGCAACGTGTTCTGGTTGAATCTTTTTCAAACAGAAGCACGATGTTTTTGCCTTTCAGTCTTTGCTGCTCAACGCCCGCATACTTGGCGGCTTTTAGGTCTGCCGACAGTTTTAATAAATACTTAATCTCCTCGGGAGTAAAATCCAATAACTTTAAAAAGTTTCTGTTTCTTAAATTAAATGCCATACAATTAATGTTTTATAATGTTAATAATCTTTTTCAAAAAGAGGCGCAAATATCCATTTTTTTTTTGGAATTAAAGTTTTTTTTCAATTAATAATAGATTATCCAATGACACTACATCAATCCCTTTTTTCATTGCCCAACTCTCACGAGAAGGGGTAACTATGAAAGTGTGCGCCGGTTCAATATCTTCAATAGCAAGATAATTTCCTTTTGATAAAGAAGGAGAAAAGGATGCCTTACATTCAATAGCAAATAATTTGTTTTTAACTTTTAAAACAAAATCTATTTCTGCTCCTCCGGTGGTACGATAGTAGGAAAGTTCAGAATTGGGAAAAATTCCTTTAAGATTTGAAAGTACAATTTGTTCCCAAATTGCACCTACTGCAGGATGTCCCGTTAATTCTTCAAATGTGTTAATTTTCAATAATGAAGATGCAATACCGGCGTCGGCTACATATACTTTTGGCGATTTTACCAAACGTTTACCCAAATTGGAAATGTAGGGTTGAACCACGTGGAGCATATAAGTGCTTGCCAACAAGTCGATGTAATTTTTTACGGTTTGGTTACTAATACTTAAAGCATTTCCAAGATGAGAGTAATTTATGGTTTGTCCGTTCAGGTGTGCAAGCATTTTCCAAAGTCGTTGCATTGTTATTGGTGTAAAATGTACCCATTGTAAAAGGTCTCTTTCTAAAAACGTAGAGATAAAACTTTCTCTCCATTCTGAGGATGTTTGATTGTTATCACAGAGTAAACTTCGGGGAAATCCCCCGCGTTCCAGGTACTGTTCTACGGTGTAGTGATCTTTGATTTCGTTGAATAAAAATGGAGTCAACTGCTTGTAGATAATTCTTCCGGCAAGCGATTCGGAACTTTGTTGTAAAAGGTCTCGTGATGCAGAACCTAATACGATAAAACACGCGGGTTTATCCCATTCATCAACTAAACTTCGGATTAATGGAAATAGATCCGGCCTTCGTTGAATTTCATCAATACATATTAATTTGTCTTTTTGGGAGGATAGAAACCATTCTGCGTTTTCAAGTTTAAGCAGATCGGAAGGACGTTCTAAGTCGAGGTAGAGCACATCATAGCCAATGTTTGCCATGAGATGTTTCACAAGTGTGGATTTTCCACATTGCCGTGGTCCAAGGATTGCAGTTACCGGAAAGTTATGAATTGAATCGGTAACAGATTTTTCGATAATACGACTAAAGTACATTCGGTTTTTTGTGGCAAAAATATATAAAATAATTATCAAGTATGCAAATCTCAAAAAAAAATTGAAATTTGCATACTTAAATATTTTTCTATGCTTATGAAAAGTGGTTACTGAATAATTTATCTTTGCCGCCTGAATTTATAAAATGAAAAAAAGTAGGTTGACCAAAACTTCACAATTCTTACTATTATCCCTCTTGCTGCTTGCGCTTATGGGGGCAAGTGTTTTCATCGGCACGGCGCATTCCACCGAATTTGTGATTGTGCACCTGCGTATTCCGAGGATATTGATGAGCGTTTTTGCAGGGGCTTCGTTAGCACTTTGCGGGGCAATCTTTCAGTCTATTTTTCGTAATCCCATCTGCGACCCGTATATTTTGGGTATATCTTCAGGTGCTTCCATCGG
>Ga0209737_10000685_pt1 | contig 26529 bp, 17 predicted proteins | sample TergutCu122P3_FD_187284 | JGI IMG/M metagenome (GOLD analysis project Ga0209737, IMG submission 187284) | Cubitermes ugandensis P3 segment gut microbial communities from Kakamega Forest, Kenya - Cu122 P3 (SPAdes) (version 2) | ecosystem: Host-associated > Arthropoda: Insects > Digestive system... | reverse complement strand
AAAAATAACGGCTTACAGCGCCCCCGGGGGGCCAGGAGTGAGGGTGGACACGGCGGCCTATGAGAATTACACCGTGTTGCCCTATTATGACTCCTTGCTGGCCAAACTCATCAGCTATGGCGAGGACCGTCCCACGGCCATTGCGCGGATGAAGCGTGCTTTGTCCGAATATGTCATTCGAGGCGTTCGGACCAACATTCCTTTTCACCGGGCAGCCCTCCAGGAGGAGGACTTTGTGGCGGGAAAATATGACACGCGTTTTGTGGAGAGGATGCAGGATTCTGAATTGGGCGTACAAAGGCTTAAGCGGGCCATTGAAGAAATGCCATAGACCGCTTCCACTTTGACATGATCTCTTCGTTGGGCTGCGGTTTCGCTCAGGTCACGCACTTGAGTGCGCTCCCATCGCGAAATCCTCGCCCGCCTCGACCTCATGTCAAATTGAAACCGGTCTATAGAAAAACGGTATAGGCCCGAGTGAAAAACTTTGGCCCACAGGCATTTCACTGCTAGGCTGCAAGCCATTCCCCACGCTGTTGCTTTCGTTGTTGATCATCTTGGATAAAAACAAAATCATCGAGATTGCTGGCAAGCTGGTTGCAAAAGGGGCCTACGACAAGGCCATCAAAGAATACCAGCGCATTTTGGACGTTGATTCTAGGGATGTGCGCACCCTGCAGAAGATGGGGGAGCTCTACCAGAAGAAGAACGAGCCGAAGCAGGCGTCGTCCTATTTTATGCGCGTAGCCGAGAGTTATGCGAGCGATGGTTTTTTTCTCAAAGCGGTAGCGCTCTACAAGCAAGTCCTGAAGTTGGATCCTTCCTTGATAGAGGTCAACCTCAAGCTGGCAGAGCTTCACCAGCAGCTGCATTTGCTGGGAGAGGCCCTGGGCTACTACCAAACAACCATCGGCCATTTTGAGCAACAAGGAAACTGGGCGGCAGCGATTGACGTTTTGGAGAGAATGTCGAAGCTGGATTTGCAGAATGTCGCCATTCGCGCGAAGCTTGCGGAGCTCTATGCGCGTCAGAATAAGCAGACAGAGTCCCTGAAGATGTTTGAGGGGGCGGCCCAGGCATTCCGAGAGCAGGGGCGTTTCGACGAGTACGCGCGGGTGGTGGAGCGGATTTTAGCCCTGACTCCAGAGCGGGTGGATTTGGCGAAGGAGCTGGCGCACATTTACCTAGCGGAAGGGGAGTCCAAGCGTGCGTTGAGCAAGCTCCAACTGTGCTTTAAAGCGAATGCAAAAGACGTAGACACCTTGCGCATGATGGCCGTGGCTTTTGAAGGGCTGGGTCAGTTGCCCAAAGTGCTCTCCGTATACAAAGAATTGGCCCGCATTTATATGGCGCAGGAAAATACGGCCGCGGCAGAGCAAATTTGGGCACACCTGTCACAACTGGCGCCCAACGATGCGGATGTACGTCAGCATTATGCGCCGACAGCGCCTGCGAAGTTGTCTGGTGCGCCGTTTTCGCCCGCGCAGGACAATTCCTGGCAGAAAGCGCCCGCGTCTTCTCCGGAAAAAGAAAACCTCGGACGCATTTTAACAGAGGCGGACGTCTACATTAAATACGGGTTGTTTGAGAAAGCGCTTGAGCATTTGAAGAGGGTTTTTCAGACAGAGCCCGAAAACATCGACGCGCATGAGAAGGCTTACCAAATCTACGTTGACTCCGACAACCCGGCCTTGGCGGAGGAGCAGCTGCTCAACGTATTGCGCTTGCACACGCGGCTTGGGGACTCAAAGCGGGCGCGTTTCTTTTTGGCGAAAATTCTGGAAGAAAACCCAAACCACCCTGAAGTCCCCACCTTTGTAGAGCTGTTGGGTGGCGGCATGGAAGCCTCCCCCGCCATGTTTGAGGGAGAAGGAGAAGGCATTCTAGCGGAGGAGTTGGATGTCAGCCCCCTGCATAAAACAGAAGGCATTATAGAAGCCCTTGAAGCCACCTTGCCCGAAGCTGTGCAGACGTCTTTGTCTCCTGCTGAGAGGAAGCCTGACATTTCCAAGTCCGTTGTTGTTTCGGAGGTGGCAGCAGGGAAGCAAACCCCTGTAGGAGGGGCAGAGCTTGGTGCAGAAGAATGTGAAGAGGCCGAGTTTTTTATAAAACAGGGAAGCACAGACGAGGCCCGCAACATCCTGGACGCGGTTTTGGCCTTGCGTCCGGGCCATGTGCGAGCGAAGGCCTTGCTTGCAAAGCTGAAGTCTTCAAAAGTCACCGTTCCCTCGCTGGCTTCCGTTCCCCTGGAGCCACCGGAGGAGGCATCGGCTTCACCCGCTTTGGTGGAGGATGATGACTTCGTCATTGTAGATGAGGAGCCTCGCGTACCGGAGGATGAGTTTCAATATTCTGTCGACGATGTTTTTTCGGAATTCAAAAAGGGCCTGCAGCAGGTTGTCCAAGGTGGTGACGTTGAGACGCACTATGACTTAGGCATTGCCTACAAGGAAATGGGGCTGTTGGATGATGCGCTCGCAGCCTTCAAACAGGCCCTTCAGGGATGTCGGGGAGCGAAAAAAGAGCTGGATTGTTTGACGATGATTGCGCTGCTGTTTTCGGCAAAACAAGAATGGGACGAGGCTGTTCGCACCTATGAGTTGGCCATTGCGCAGGTGGCTTTGAATCCGGAAAGCGAGTTTTCGTTGCGCTACGAGTTGGCCGTACTTTTAGAAGCCATTGGGCGCAAAGAGGATGCGCGCATGCACTATTCTCGCTTGTCGGCAAAGCAGTCTGGTTTTCGGGATGTAGAGCAGAGGTTGAAAGGGCTTGGAGGCCCAGTGAGCGTCAACATGGAGTCACCCGGGGAGAGGGCGCAAGGAGAGCGGAAATCCACAGCTTCACGAAAGGTCAGTTATTTATAGGTGCCTATGACGTACCTTGATTTTTTCCAACTCAGGCAAGAGCCTTTTTCAAATGCGCCGCTCAGCCATTTTTATTTTCATTCAGCGCAGCACGAGCAGGCGTTGATGCGGCTGTTGCACGCCGTGCACAGCATGAAGGGTTTGTCACTTTTGGTAGGTGACATTGGTGCCGGGAAGACGATGTTGGCCCGGCGTTTGTTGGACATGTTGCCTGAAGAGGAATACGAAGCTGCCCTGCTGATAATCATCCACTCTGGCATTTCAGCCACGTGGTTGCTGCGGCGCATCGCCATTCAGCTGGGCGTTGAGGATGCCGGCACCGAGAAGCTGACATTGCTGTCGCAGCTTTATCAGCGGCTGTTGGATATTTATGATTCAGGGCGCAAAGCCGTGGTGTTGGTGGACGAAGCGCAAATGCTTCAAAGCCGGGAGCTGATGGAGGAGTTTCGAGGCCTTCTCAACCTGGAGGTACCGGGGGCCAAGCTGATTTCTTTTGTTTTCTTTGGCCTCCCGGAGCTTGAACAAAACCTCAAGTTGGACCCCCCCTTGGCTCAGCGCGTGGCTTTGCGCTATAAGCTGCAACCTTTCACCGCAGAATCCACCTCGGACTATATCCACCACCGTTTGCGTCTTGCAGAGTGCCCGCAGATGCCTTTTTCTCAGGAAGCGATTGAAGCCATTCATCGCTATGTGAGAGGTGTTCCCCGGCTCATCAACACCTTATGTGACAATGCTTTGTTCGAGGCTTTTTTGACGCGCCAGCGTCATATAGATCCTGTGTTGATTGGGCAAGTGGCAAGCAACATGGATGTGGATTTTTCGCATCAGAATCCGCCCAAAGAAGAGGTTTTGGATGTGCCCCCAAACGCCCCCAAAACCAACATCGACTTGGCGGCAATCGACCGGTATTTGGAAGGACTTGGGAAAGCTAGTGGCTGATGCTTGGCCTATCCAAGACGACGAAGAAGAGGCTCCTCTTCCTGACGTTGCTGACGATAGTGGCCGCATTCATGGTGACAGCGACCTGGACAGGTTTAAAGCGCGCTTCACCTGTATTGTGTGAGTTGTTCCAAAAGCAGCTTTCAGAGCAGGCAGGAGGAGAAGTTCACTTTGAGGCTTGTTCTGTCCATGTGTTGCAGCGCAGGGCCTCTCTTCGCAAGTTGAAAATAGAGGCGAAGGAAGCAGATTTTTCCCTGGAGATGGAGGCGCTGGAGATCAAACTAAGGGGGTTGCGTTGGCTTGGCCTGGAGTTTGAGGAGGTTGTCATGGAGAAGCCGAAACTGCGCCTGAAAATACAAGCCCCTGCGTCTGTAGGCACCTCCGCAAAAAGCGTATGCTGGGTCAAACATTTCAATCGCTGGGTAGTCCAGAAGCTTGAGATAGCGGATGGAAAGTTTGAGCTGGAATTTCCCGGAGCGCTTGAAACTCAGCTTCATGGGTTTTCTTTTCAATGGTCCCAGAAAGCAGGGCAGGGGCGGTTTCGCATGGGCGTTGAAGAGGGGAAGCTTCAATTCCAGGAGAAGCAAGAAAGCATAGGGAGGCTGCGTTTAGAAGCCGCGTTGGATGTTGGAGAAGAGCGTCTGAGGCTAGGGAGCGGAGAATTCAACCTAGGGCAGATGCTGTGGCGCTCTTCAGGAGAGGTGGAAGACTTATGCGCCGCCCAACCCTACGTCGGCATGGTATCTCAGGTATATGTGCCGACGAAGATGTTGGCGCGTTGGCTCAACCTCCCCGGGGCGGAGGGTCATTTTTGGGCCCGTGTTTCCGTGAATGGGCGAAGTCATCAATTGACAGCCCGCGCAGAGGTGGAGGCGGTAGGGCTGAAGTTAGACACAACGGAGCCGGGGGATTTTCGCGCCAAGCTGGCTTTTTCGGGAAAGACATTGCTTGTGGAAGACTTGCGCATTCCCATTGGCGAAGGAGAAGCTCAGCTGCAAGGAGAGTTGAAGACAGAGAATGCTTGGCCCGTTCAGTTTTCGGTGGTGGCGCAGAATATTTCTTTGGCGCAGGTGCTGGAGCGCTCTGGCGTACCAGGCTCCTGGGTGGATTTTGAAGCCAATGTGAAAGGAAAGTTTTCTGGCCAGCTGTTTCCAAGCCTGGGCATTTGGGGCGATGTAGATGCGACTACCGGGCCCTTCATTTTGGCTTCGCGCTCCTTTCGTGCGCCCAAGCACGCGGGGATTGACATTTTGCAGTTTCAGAAGAGCCGCGCGAAGTTTCGCTTTGGAATTTTGGAAGACAGGGTTGAATTTCAAAACGCGTATGTGGAAGCGGGCCAAAGCGGACTCACCCAGGCGGAGGGGACGGTGAAAATTTTTTTCAAAGACGGAGGCGGCATTTCCGTAGAAGCCAAGGCCCCCAAACTCCACCTGCCCGACTTTGGACATATTGCACAAATTCCCTGGGCAGGCACAGGAAGTGGCCGCGTCAGCGTTTTTGGGCAATTTAAGGATGACGTCAAAGTGGAAGGAGAAGTCCGCTTCCAAGACTTTGTTTTTGGAGGCTATGCTTTGGGCCTGGGACAGGCCTCCATTGTTGCAAAAGACAGTGTGCTTTCGTTCCAAAATATTTCCGGGAAGCTGCGCGAGAGCGCTTTTTTCGGACGCGTTGATTTGAACTTCAACAAGGAGGTTCCAACGCTTGTGGCGTTTGCGCAGATTCCCCGCGGACGTGTTGAGGATATTTTGGAGGCCTTCATGCCGCTCCATCCGGCATTTGAAGCGTTTAGGGGAAAGCTCAGCGGAAAGGTTTCAGGCTCTTTGGCCTTTGCAAGTCCGGCGGAGAAGTTTACCGGGGCAATCCACCTCGAAATGGAAGAGGTGGAGTTGATGCAGTTGCCCATAGGAAAGGGCTCCCTGGAGGTTTCGTTGCTCTCTGGCCAGACGCTGCGCATTTTGCCCACCTCGTTAACGAGTGAATGGGGCCGGCTGCACGTTTCTGGAAGCTGGGATTTTGATGGCTCGATGGATTTTTCAGCCAACTATGAAACCCAGGCCCTCGGGAAATGGCTTGGAGCGCTTCTTCCTGCGACGCAAGCGCTTTCGGGCCCATTGGCGATAAAGGCCCGCGCGCGCGGAGATGCAACAGTCCCTGACATTGCTTTGGCCATTCATTCTCCGCAGCTGCATTGGCACAACAGAAGCCTTGGGCCCATGCGTGTAGAAGGAAGGCTGTTGGGCAGAGAATTGACGCTTTTAGGCACTCCGGCAACAGGGATACATTTGAGTGCAGGCCTGACTTTGAAAGAGCCCTATGCCTATCATCTCTCCTCTGCCGTAGAGCTGTCAGAGCTTTCGTTGGATTTGCCGATGTCGGCTTCTGTTAAGGCGCGTTTGAAAGCCAAAGGCGAGCTGAACAACCCGAAGAAGCTGACAGCGGATGCGGACATTGAGTTGCTGCGTTTTTTCAGAGAGGGTTTTTCGGTTTCCAACCAGGCACCTGCAAAGCTGCGCTATGAGGATGAGAAGCTTCGCCTTTCTTTTTTGCGCATGAAAGGCCCCAACACAACATTGTTGGCGCAAGGTGTTTTGGGCCTGAAAGAGTCCAACTTCAGCATTTATGGGACTTTTGACTTAAGGCTGTTGGAGACTTTTTTGCCTGGCATTGGAGGAAGCGCCGGAGAAGTAGGAATTACCGCTGTTGTAGGCGGAGGTTTGCTCAACCCCTCCATTGCCGGCGTAGCGGAGTTGAACCAGGCACAAACCATGTTGCAGGCATGGCCGCTGGCTTTGGAGCAGATAAATGCACAGATTGAGTTTTCCAACCAGAGGATGTGGATACATGATGCGCGCGCCTTGCTAAACGGCGGCCAGGCGCAGGCACAAGGCGCATTGAGTTGGAGTTTGCGGGGCCCGGAGGACATTGAGATAGAAGGGCAGTTTCAAAAAATAACCCTGGAGGTTTTGCCGGGGGTGCCCGGCATATTTTCCGGAAACCTTCTCCTGGAAGGTGGAATTCCTCCCGGAGAGGGCGCACAACCTTCCTTCACCCTGTCGGGGCAGGTGGAGGTGGAGAAGCTCCGCTACGAGAAGCTGCTGGTACTGGAGGACTTCATGAAGCAGGTGGGGGCGCGCAGCCCCGGGGAGGCAAAGCCCCCCGAGGAGGTGCTGAAGTATGACGTTACCCTCAAGGCAGGAGACGTTCGCATTGACAACAACCTTGCGCGCGCACGTTTGCTTGGCCAGGTACGCCTTGCAGGAAGCAACGTACAGCCGGCTTTTTTTGGAAGCATAGAGACGGCCCCGGGCGGGGAAGCCTATTTCAGAGGCAACACCTTTGGCATACAGCGAGGGCTTTTGCAGTTTTCTGGCCTGACAAACTCCGTGCAGCTGATGGCACAGTCTCAAATCCGAGAATACCTTGTGAGCATTCGGGCCTCTGGGGATTTGAACAACCCCCGGATTGTTTTGAGCAGCGAGCCGAGTTTGACAGAGGCGGACATTCTCAGTGTTTTGACGATGGGAACAACCGCTGGCGAGCAGTCGACTTCCAGCGCAGGCGTCAGTTTGGCGGCACAGGCTTTTTTCAGTGTTTCAGGTTTGGAGCGCGGGCTTCAAACCTTGTTTTCGGGCAATGCATTGTTGCAAGGCCAGCAGATGCAGTTTGCGACGACTTTGAATGAGGCGACAGGCGTAACAGAGCCCTCTGTACGCTGGGAGTCCAAGTTATTGTCAGAGCAAGTTCGTCTTGGGATTGTTCAACCGTTGACAGGAAGGGGGACGAAAGCGCAGCTTGAATGGCGGTTCAACGAGAGGGTTTCGTTGCGCACGCAATGGGATAACTGGAACCAGGAGTTTACGTTTGGGAACTTTGGCTTCGACTTGAAATTTCGTTTCGAATGGGAATAGCGACTTTATTGGTGGGGTTTTTGTTGAGTGCCTCTGCCTCGAAGGAGGTGGAGAACGTAGAGCTACGCCTGATGGAGGGGGACGTTTCCGAACTGGAGGGCCTGGATGCCCTGGTAACCGTGAGGAAGGGGCAACAACTTTCTCCCAAGGCGGTGCGTCAAACCCTGCTACGGCTTTTTGAAACGGGGCGGTTTGCGGATGCAGCGGTGTTTTCAATTCCCGGCGAAGAAGGGCTTTGGGTGAGGTTTGATTTATGGGCCAAAAGAAAGCTGATGCGGCTCATCATCATCGGAAATCATCATTTGTCAGAGGCGGAAGTGACAAGCATATCCGGCTTGGTGGTGGGGGGAGATTTGACCAATGAAGCCCTTGTTTCGGCGAGGGAGCGCCTGAAGGAGCACTATCAAAAACGGGGCTATCCCCAGGCACAAGTCTCCGTCTCCGCAAGCGTACAGCCGAGGGGAACAGAAGCGCTCATAGAGCTCGACGAGGGTGCGCCACTGCGCATTCGGAAAATAACCTTTGAAGGCCAGTTTCCTTTTGAAGAAGGTTTTTTAAAGCAGCAAATGGATTTAAAAGAGGGGGCCGTTTTCAACCAGGAGAAGGCAGCAGAAGAAGAGCAGAAGCTGCGGGAATTTTTTATCCAGGAAGGCCATTGGCGAGTTCAGCTGACACGGGTGGAGAAAGCGGAAGAAGAGCTGTGTTTTTCAATAGCGGCGGGCCCCAGGTGGACACTCCAGTTTCGAGGAAACCAACGGCTTTCAGAAAGGCTTTTGGAAAGAATTCTCCGCTCAGAAAGCACACTGACTTTGAACCGCTGGGAGTTGGAGCGCATCCAAAAAAGGCTGACGGATTTTTATCGCTTTCGCGGCTATCCCGAAGTGCGAATTCGCTATGAGCAATTTTTTTCAGAAGACCAAGCGCATGCCCATTTGACGTTTTTTATAGAAGAAGGACGTCAGCTGCTTGTGCGGAAAATTATTTTCAATGGAAATGCTCACCTTGCAGATGCTGATTTGGTTCGCGTCATTGTTGACATGATGAATGCGGCGGCGCCAACGACGGAAGCTTTGGGTGAAGCCATGGTGGATCCGCTCATGTTGCAGGGCCGAAGTCCGAAGGCTGCAAAGTCAGGCTATATCCCCAGAGCAGAGCAGGTATTCATTGAAGAAGTGTGGCCTCAAACGGCTGCAAGAATGCTTCATGTATACAAGGAGCAGGGTTTTTGGGATGCGCGCGTTTCGTTTGAGAAGACACAATGGGACGATGAAGGCATCCTTGTCTATTTTGACATTCAAGAAGGCCCTCGGTTTCATTTCCGAGAGGTAAGCATGGAAGGATTTCCCGAAGGGGTGCGCCGTTCCAGACTGATGCCCAAACTTATGCCGGGCATGGTTGCTTCCGAAGCCAACATCGAAGCTGAGCGGCAGCGGTTGTTGGTGGAGCTGATGAATGCGGGCTACTGGTTTGCCACCGTCCAATTCCAGTTGCAAAAGGACACAGAAGGAAACGTGGACTTGCAGTTTCATGCAGCGCATGGCTCGCAAGTGCATCTTGGAAAAGTTATTTTTCGTGGTCAGGAAAAAACCAAATTCAAAATTTTGGAGTCCAAAGTCTCGCTGGTTGAAGGGCAGGTTGTCACTCCCCGCTCACTTGTGGCATTGCAGCGGAGGCTTTTTTCGCTGGGGGCGTTTCGCTTTGCGGAAGTGCGCCTGCTGGAGCCGGAGCTGCAAAGTCCGCAGAAGGATGTGTTGGTTGAGTTGAAGGAGCGCCCAACGCTTTTGTGGGAAATGGGCATCGGCTATTTCACGGCGGAAGGCCCGCGGATGGTTTTTGATTTTGCCTACCCCAACATAGGTGGGCTTGCGTTTGCTTTGACGGGACGTTTGGCCGTCAACTACTATGCATTGAGTGCGCCTGCATTGTCGGATCAGGTGGATGTGGCAGACTTGTCCGGGTTTGGGCTGTTTGGTGCGCGGTGGAACCTGTCTTTGCAAAACCGCGCTTTGCTACCCAATGACTTTGGTTTTCGCACCGACTTGGTAGGAGAGCGTTTGTTCCGCCAATCCTATCGCTTTGTGCGTGTAGCCCTGGGGCCGGGGGTGGATTGGACGCGTCGCTTGCGCACGTCGTGGATTCCGTGGGTATGGCCGGAGCTGACCTTCCTTTTGCAGTGGGAGGCGGAATATTCCAACGTGGAGAGGCTGCTCTATAGGGGGCAAAACATTCAGCCCCTGCTTCGCTCCGACGTGGAAAGACGTCGCTTTTTGGCAGGAATGTTTGTGCTTTCGGTTTTGCGGGCCTCTGGCACTTTGGATGCCCGGGACAATCCCGCTTTTCCAAAGAGGGGTTTTCTGGCCCAAACTTCCTTGGACTGGATTAAGGACTTGTATGCAAGAGATGACGAAAAAAACTCTGTTGTCGTCCATTTTTTGAAGCTGTCAGGCAACTTGAGTTTTTATGTTCCCGTGGAGAAAAATGTCCTGGCGGTTTCTTTGCGCGGAGGAAAGATTTTTCCATTGAACAGAAACAGCATCAGCCCTCCGGTGAAGCGTTTTTATTTGGGAGGCGCCACCAGCCTGCGCGGTTTTGAGGAAGACAGGTTGTTGGCGGCGGATTCGCGAAAAATATATAGAAAAGAAGTCAGCGAATGCGAAGGCATCCTTTCTCAAGCAGGATGCAGTGAGGTTGCAAAAACTTTTCGCCAAGGTGCACCTTTCTTCTCAGAAGGAGGCGAGGTTTTTGTGTTGCTGAAGACGGAATTTCGGGTGCCGCTTTTTGAGAAGTTGGAGTTGGGTTTGTTTGCGGAGGCCGGAAACCTGTGGCTGGGCGCTCCGAAGTCTCTGTTTGACTTGCGCCCTGTTGCAGGCTTTGGAATCCGCTGGGGAACGCCTGTAGGCCCCTTGGTTTTTGATTTGGGGTTTAACCTGGACCGCGACAGGCTGCTCAATGAGGACTGGGGGAAGCTCCACTTCAGCATCGGCGTCTTCTAGGGGGGTGTCTAGCCCACCGGAGGAGAAGGAAGAATGTCCCAAATATGGCGGGCGTATTCGGCGATGGTTCTATCAGAGGAGAACCATCCGATGCGGGCGACATTGAGGATGGACATGCGCCACCATTGCTGGGGGTTTTGGAAGGCGGCGGCGATGTTTTGCTGCGCCTTGGCGTAGGCGTCGAAGTCGGCGAGGACGAGGTAGTTGTCCTCAGCAAGGAGGTTGTCCACCAGAGGCTGAAAGAGGGTGGGGTTTTCCGGGCAAAAGAGGCCGGAGGCGACCAGCTCCAGGACTTCACGTACCTGGGGGTTGGTTTCATAGACGTGGCGCCCGCGGTAGCCCTCATAGCGTTTTTGAGTCACTTCTTTTTCCGTATGCCCAAACAAAAAGAAGTTTTCAGGGCCGACCAAGTCGCGGATTTCGATGTTGGCGCCATCCAAAGTCCCCAGCGTCAGAGCGCCATTCATGGCGAATTTCATGTTGCCTGTGCCGGAGGCTTCCATGCCCGCGGTGCTGATTTGCTCGCTGACATCTGCGGCCGGAATCAGCCGCTCTGCGAGGGAGACTTGGTAGTTGGGGATGAAGCAGACCGAAAGCCCCGTGGATTCCGAGTCGCTGTTGATGAGGTCTGCAATTCCATTAATCAGACGAATAATGAGTTTGGCGCGTTGGTAACCGGGGGCGCTTTTGGCACCAAAGAGAAAGACGCGCTTCACCGGAGGAGGGGAGTGTTGTTTTCTTGCCTGAATCCACAGGTGGACAATATGCAGCGCATTGAGCAGCTGGCGCTTGTACTCATGGAGGCGCTTAATTTGAATGTCGAAGATGGCCTCCGGCGGTGCTTTGAGCAGGCGGCGCGCCAGGAGGTATTGCGCCAACTGTGTTTTGTTGGCCAGTTTGACAGCAGCAAAGGCTTCGACAAAGGCGCTGTTGTCGACCAAGTTTTCGAGCTCCTTCAAGTGCTCCAAGTCCCGAATCCACGCATCGCCGATGTGCTGGCTAATCAACCTGGCCAGCCGCGGGTTGCAGGCCAAAAGCCAGCGCCTGGGCGTAACGCCATTGGTTTTGTTGTTAAAGCGCTCAGGGAACATTTCAGCAAAGTCAGAGAGCACCTTTTTTTGAAGCAGGCTTGAGTGCAGCGCTGCGACGCCGTTGACGCTGTGAGAGCCGACCACTGCCAGGTGCGCCATGCGAATCATCTTCTCATGGCCTTCTTCCACCAAAGACATGCGCGCAAGTCGCGCCGCGTCGAAAGGATAGCGAAGCTGCACTTGCCTTAAGAAGCGGTGGTTGATTTCATAAATAATTTGAAGGTGCCTGGGCAAGAGCCGCTCAAACAAAGCAACGGGCCACTTCTCCAAAGCCTCCGCCAGCAGCGTATGGTTGGTATACCCAAAAGAAGCCACCGTCATCTCCCAGGCTTTGTCCCAATTGACGCGTTTTTCATCAATCAGCACGCGCATAAGCTCAGCGATGGCGATGGCGGGGTGGGTGTCATTCAATTGGATGGCGACTTTGTCGGGGAAGGCGTCAAAGTTGCTGTGGGCGTCGAGGTAGCGGCGGACAATGTCAGCGATGGAGCAGGCGACAAAGAAGTATTCCTGTTTCAGGCGCAGCTCTTTTCCCGCCTGGTTCTGGTCATTGGGGTAGAGGACTTTGGAGATGACTTCAGAGTTGTTTTTTTCGACGACGGAGGCCTCATAGTCGCCGTCGTTGAAGAGGGCGAAGTCAAACTCTTCGGAGGCGCGGGCCTGCCAGAGCCGCAAGGTGTTGACGGTGGTGGCATTATATCCAGCAATGGGAATGTCGAAGGGGATTCCCAGGACTTTTCTTCCGCCCACCCAGCGGAAACTGGGTTGTCCGGAAGAGCCCATATGCGGCTCAATGCGCCCGTAGAATTGAACGGGCACAGTCCTTTCGGGGCGAATAATTTCCCACGGGTTGCCAAATTTGAGCCATTCGTCAGCGCGCTCCACCTGGTGGCCGCCAATAATCTCCTGCCGGAAAATGCCGAACTCATAGCGGATGCCATAACCCATGCCAGGCAAGTCATGCGTAGCCATGGAATCCAAAAAACAAGCCGCCAGCCGCCCCAAGCCGCCGTTGCCCAGGCCGGAGTCCGGCTCTTCCTCCAGGAGAGCAGGAAGGTCAATTCTCAAGTCAGCGAGGACTTTTTGAGCCACGGGCCAAAGGCCCAGGTTGATGAGGTTGTTTCCGAGCGCGCGCCCAAGCAGATACTCGGCGGAGAGATAATAGGCGCATTTGACGTCGCCGCTGCGGTGTCGCATTTTGGTTTGGGCCCAGCGTTTGGCCAGCTGGTCGCGGATGACGTGGGCAAGCGCGAGATAGCGGTCATAACTCGTAGAAGCTTCAAAGGTAGAGGCCCGGGTGAGGGCAATATGCTCCAGGAAGGTTTTTCTGAAGTTTTCGGCCGTCATTCCCGAGGGAGCAAAAGAGGCAGAGGGCAAATCCGAAGCAAATGTATTCATGGCGGTGAAGGGGCTTTTAAAGCAGGTTTTTGAAGTCAGCTACTGGAGAGGTTGAGACTGAGCAACGGAGAGGACTTTCTCAGAGGAGTCAAGCGCTACACGCAGGGGGAGGATTTTTTCCTTAAAGTCCGCCAAAAGAGCAGGAGGAAGAGGCTCCGGCCGAGGAAAATTCTGGTTAAGGGGGTTGATGTGAACGCCCTTGCGAAGCAACTCAAAGTGCAGGTGGGGCCCTGTGGACATACCCGTGTTTCCGGACAAGCCGATGACTTGTTTTTGCGCAATGCGCTGTCCCTTGGTGACGTTTCTCTTGGAGAGGTGGCGGTAGCAGGTTTCAAAATGCATTGCATGGCGGATGCAGATGGAGTTTCCTCCCGAGTTTCCATAGCTGCTGTCCGAGACAATTCCATCAGCGACGGCCCAGACGGGGGTGCCGATTTCCGCGGCATAGTCCACGCCTTTGTGCGCGCGCTCATATTTCAAAACGGGGTGCATGCGCATGCCAAAGCGCGAAGTAATCCGGCTGAATTTGAGAGGCGACTTCAGAAAAGTCTTCTGAGCGGAGGCGCCGTCTTCCATGAAATAGGTTTCGGTGCCGTCGGGCAGCCGGTAGCGGAAGCTGCGCTTTAGGCCGATGGCGCCTTTGTACTGGGCTGCGAGCACCTTGCCATAGGAAATGGTGCGGCCCTTGGAGACGACTTTTTCGACAACTATCCGCATGTGGTCCCCCCTTTGTACATCCCTATAGAAGTCAATGTCCCAGGCAAAAACATCCGCGATGACGACCGCAATTTCAGGCCGCTCCCCCGCGGAAATGGCCGCATTCCACAGGGAGCTGTTGACGGACAAGTCGACGACTTCAACTCTTTGCTCGCTTTCTATGTGACGTACTTGTGCCAGGTAGCGGTTGTCCTCCCGCCTGACTTGCCATTCTGTCAGCGGGTTTCGGCGATAGTCGAGCAGTGTAGGCTCCTCGTTTTGGAAGACGAGGCGAATTTGGTCCCCCGCCCTTGCTTTGCGAAAGTCAAAGCCCGCCTCCGTCAGCGCCCCCTGCAAGGCGCTGACACGCACACCATCCAGCCCCATTTGATAAAGCAACTGAGGGACGGTTTGCCCGGGCTCCAAGCGCCGGTTGATGATTTTCGTTGTGTCTTTCGTTGTGTCTTTCGTTGCGTTTTGTGCTGCGTCTTGCGCCATTGCTTGCGCGCCGAGGCAAAGAGCCAAGGCAATAAGTCCTGTCCACATGTGCTGTAAGCCTAGTCCTTTTCTGATGAGATTCGAAGTTTTCGTTCGGCCTTTTTGGGGAAGTCAGGTTGGAAAAAAGACAGAGGCTGCCTGCATAGAGAAGCTTCGCAAGGAGAGCGAAAAAAGTTTTCCCATGTTGTTGCGGAAGAAGACGCGCTCTTTGCGCATGGCTTCAAAAACGACGGCCTGTTGTTTTTTGGGGAGGTGTTTTTCCCGGGAGGAGAGATAGAAAACAACCGGGCGGTTAGGAAGCATGAGAGGGACCTGGGCCAGCCCAAGGAGGGCGCAGGAGGCATCCTGAGGAGACCAGAAGGTTTCGGACTCATAGCCGATGCCGAACAATTGGCGGATAAGCGGGGGAAGAAGCCAAGGAGCCAGAGGAAGAAGCTGGGCGGGGTTGGCATTGCTTTGGAAGGTTTTTCCAAGCAGGCTGTCCAAGGCGCTGCGCCGAAGGAGGAAGCCATAGAAGACGGCCTCCATGAGGGCGGAAGAAACGCTGGCAGAATAGACGAAGGGGGCGGACTCCGAAAGGCGCAAAGCATCGCCTCCCAGCATGGTAAACTCCCCTGCCGGCCCCACAAGCGAGCAAAACGCCCGCGTATACTCCATGGGAAAATCCCTAGCAAACTCCTGCTGCAAAGAGGCCATGGTCGCCACAGAAGGGTGCTCTGGCAGAATGTTTTCCGGGTGCGCCAAGTCACCCAAGAGAGAAGAAAGCAAAGCCGGCTTATTGAAGAGGCTTTTCAATTGCGGATGCAGAGGCTGCTCGCCCAAAGCCTCTATATGCGGCCAAATGCTTTGCCCTTTAGGCAGGCCAGGGTTGGCTTTTTTCTCCAGGCATTCCAGGAGCGCCGCTGTTTGGCTTTGGGCGTTGGCCTCTTTGAGTTTTTTCTTTTGTTTTTGAGTAGGCAGCCCCCACTGCTGTTTGGAGATGCGACAAAACCCGTTTTGGGGAGCTTGCAGGAGGCGCTGAAGGCAGAGCTCAAACTTGCGGGAGCCTTTGCCGGGGTGGGCATGTACTTCCAGGGGCGCAGAAGGAGAAGCAGAAGGCACTTCGACTTCTTCTTTCCAGGCTTCGCTCAAGGCGTGCTCCTCGTTGGATTAGGGTGAAGGCGGAGGCTTGTTTTGCCTTCTTTTTTTCCGGAGAGGCTCCTGCCAAATTTCCACGGCCTTGTTATGGCATGCAAGGTTTGGGCAGAAGACGTGGGTTCCGTCATTGCGGGAGACGAAGAAGAAGTCCTCGCAGTCCATGGGCATGAGGGCGGCTTCGATGGCGGCTTTTCCACTGCCGGCGATGGGCCCCGGGGGAAGCCCCTTGGTGGTATACGTATTATAAGGGTGAGGTGTATCCAAGTCTCTGCGGGTGATGGTGTTGTTGTCAAAGTGCCCCAGGCGCAGCATTTTGGCATAAAGGACAGTAGGGTCTGTCTCCAGCTTCCAGTTTTCTCGAAGCCGGTTGTGGAACACACAAGAAATGCGGGGGCGCTCTTCGGCGGCGCCGGTTTCCTTTTCGATGATGGAGGCCAGGGTGATGGTTTCCAGAAGGTTGAGCTGAATGCCCGGCTTCCTGGGGGCGGCAGCATAAGTGTCGAGGGTGGCCTTCACCATTTTGCGGAGGGCCTCCTCTTCTGAAATTCCGCGCGAGAAGAGGTAGGTATCCGGAAACAAAAAGCCTTCCAGGTTGCTGGCAGGCACGCCCAGTTTGCTTGCGAAGGAGGCGTCATGCATGAGCGCCTTCAGTTTTTGCTCCTCAAAGCCAAGTCCTGAAGCCAGCATAATGGGCACCGTTTCGTCCATGCGCAAGCCCTCAGGCACCGTAAAGCGGTAGGTTTTAATTCTGTTGTCTATAATGTGCTGGGCCACTTCAGCGGGAGAGAGGGGCCCTATAAACTCATACTCGCCGGCTTTGAGTTTGGGGATGAGCCCCTCCCTTCGAAGCCACTCATAAAAAAGAGAAGCATCCTGAATAACCCCGGCCTCTTGGAGCTGCGTGGACAAGCTGCGCGGGCCCGTCCCATGTTTGATAAGGACGAGTTTGGGCTCTTCATTCCCAAAGGGGGTTTTCGCAAACTCGGTGAGCTCTTTTTGGATGAGCCAACAGCCGGGGAGCCCAAGGAGCCCAAGGAGCGACAGCGACAACAAGGGACGAAGGAGAATACGCTTCATAAGACTTGACTTTCTTGTGCATCCAGCCAGCCTTGCAAAATGAGGGCTGCAGCGAGATGGTTGATGACTTGCCTTCTTTTGTTACGCGAAAGGCTGGCCTGCTTCAACACGCGCTCCGCCATGACGGAAGTGAGCCGCTCATCCCAATAATGCACAGGCATTCCCGTCAGCAGGTGCAGGCGCTCTCCCAATTTCCGCGCCGCCTGTGCCGAGCTGCCTTCCGTGGCATTCATATGCAAAGGCAGGCCTACCACCCATTGGTGGACTTCATGGGCTTTGGCCAGGGCAGCCAGGGCCTCCAAGTCCGCCTGCAGGTTTTTGCGTTGCAGCGTAGAATGAGGTTGAGCCGTCACCCCCAGGGCGTCTGAAATGGCCACCCCCACGGTTTTGCTGCCGACGTCCAGCCCCGCAGTACGCATAAAGCTCCTTTCGAGACACCCCCGTCTCAGAACCGAGACACAAAGGCACAAAAGCAGGCTTATATTTTGTAGGGTTTAGCTGTCAAACCTTTTGGCACGTTTTCTGCACAAGCCTCCCGTGTGGTCGGCGGAAGTAGGCAGTAGGTGGTGGTTGGTGCAGGTGGGCGGCGAGGCAGCATTCAGGTAGCGGGCGGCGAGGCAGCATTCAGGTAGCGGGCGGCGAGGCAGCATTCAGGTAGCGGGCGGCGAGGCAACATTCAGGTAGCGGGCGGCGAGGCAACATTCAGGTAGCGGGCGGCGAGGCAGCACTCAGGTAGCGGGCGGCGAGGCAGCACTCAGGTAGCGGGCGGCGAGGCAGCATTCAGTTGGTTGGCGAAGGTGGTTAACAAAGTTCATTCGGAAGGTGTAGGAAGGTTTGGATACGTTCTAATGGGGGTGGAAGGTTCACCCCCATTAGAACAATCCAGCGTGGCATTGGTTGCTGTCAGCGGAGCTCTTCCGGGCTGTCGAGCAGTTGCTGTGTCAGGTGCAAAAGTTTTTCCCGGGTACGTTTGGCAAAAAAGCCGGTAGTGCCGATGCGCTCTGCGGTATAAAGCGTATCCTCATAATTTTGAAGCGCATTTGCCAGAAGGCCACGCAGGAAGGTACGCATTTCCTTGCGATAAGCCGCCTCCCCCTCGGGGTTGATTTCCAGAGGAAGCGGAGAAGAGAGCAGTTGCTGGTAGAGGGTTTCATAAAGCTCCCCAATGCGCATGCCGGCGGCAATGGCCCAATAGTTGTTTCGGGTTTGGATGGTTTGCAAGAAAAGCTCCTGCGCATCCAAAAGCAGCTGGGCTTTTTTCTCAACGTCCTGAGCCATGAGGTGGACGGAGCAGGGGTTGCAAAAGGGGGATTGGGCAAAATGCAGAAAGGCGATTTCCGCGAGGAAGAATTTTGCCTTGGCCCAGGTGGTTTTTTCCGACTCCTCCACCGGAGGAGGCGAAACAGAAGCCACCTCCCGGAGGAGGGATTGGGCTTCGTCGCGCTTGCCTTGCTCCAGAAGGCAAATGGCATATTCCGTTTGGGCGCGCAGGCGCCAGTGCTCCTCCAGCTGCTTGCGCTGTGCGATGGGTTTTAAAAGCGCAGCAACGCGCTCTAACTGGCCGCGCTCATAATGGCTAAGGGCCAGGAGGAAACAGGCTTCCAGGCTTGCGCCCTCCCCCAGAGGGTTGGCGATGGGTTTGAGGACGCGCTCTGCCTCCTCCCAGGCTTGCAGCTCCACCCACAATGCACCGGCCTGCAGACACTCGGCCCTATGCTGGTTTGGGTTTTGCTGGCAGCTTTGCGAAAAAAGCGTGGCCGCTTCCAGAAGGTTTCCGGCATCCAGCTGTGCTTGTGCGGGAGAAGGCAAAGCAGAAGCAGCAGCAGAAGAAGAAGGGCGTCCCGAAGAAGGGGTAGCGCAGGCAAAAGCCAGGCAGGCGGCGCCCCCCAGGAGGAGAAGCACTCTCACAAGGGCCTCTGGAGTATTTGAGCAATGTGCCACAGGCGTTCCATTTCAGAGGGGGCGTTTCCAAGGAAGGGGATGGTTTTGAGAGGAATGTCCCGGCACAGGGCATGGAGTTTTTGAAGGGAGCGCATGTGTTTAAGGGCTTGTTTCTCGTGGGTGCGAAAAGCCAGCTCCATTTTTTGGGCTAAAGGAGGAGGAAGCCCCCGGCACTCCTCCAGGAGGGCCTCCTCCAGGGGCGGGTACATTTGGTTAACAAGCACCGCGGCAACGTGAAGTTTGCGTTTTTGAAGCACTTCCAGGAAGTGTTGCACCTGTGCCATTCTCTCAGGCTCAGGCGCAGTAACGACAACAAAAGCGGTGCTAGGCGCCTCAAGCAGGCTTTGCGTCTGACGCGCGCGCTCGCGAAACCCGTCATAGAGTTGTCCCATGGAGAGGAGAAACTCAGACAGCTGCTCCAGGGTTTGGAGCCCCACAAATTTGGAGAGTGTTTTGAGGAAGAGGTTGTTGCTGGTTTTCCAGGCGCGAAAGCCCCAGCGTCCGGCGGAGAGGAGGGGAAGAAAGAGGTGCCTGGAGGCCTCGGTATCCAAAAACCCCAAAAGGCGGCTTGGGGCATCCAGAAAGTCCAAGGCATGGGAAATAGGCGGGGTATCCAAAACCACCCAGCCATAATCTCTGCGCATTTTAAGTTCCCAAAGCTTTTCAATGGCGATGTACTCCTGGGAGCCGGCCAAAGCCCCCGAGAGCGACTGATAGAAGCGGTTGTCGAAAATTTTCGCTTTTTGGGAGGGTGTCGCGTGGGCAGCAATGAGTTCATCCCAAGCGTGTTTCATGTCAAGCATCATCGCCCAGAAAGAGGCGCAAGCAGGCAGGCCTGCTTGCGCGAGCACGTCGGCAGGCATGCATGTTTCCCGGTTACCCAGCGTTTCCACGCCCAGGGCATTGGCCAGGCGTTTGGCTGGATCGACGGTACATACCAGGCTTTTTTTGCCCCTGGCGGCCCCCGCCAAAGCCAGCGCGGCCGAGACGGTGGTTTTCCCCACGCCCCCGGGGCCCACACAAATGAGGACTTCCATAGCATCCGGTGGCCAGGAGGAGGCGCTCACAGTCCCTCCAGGTGGGCGGCCAGCTGGAAGAGGGCATGCCGCTCGGGAGAAACGCAAGGGAGCTTAAAAGCAGGAATTCCCAGCCCAGACAGCCTCAAAAAGGCGAGGGCGGACTCTTGGGCCAGAGCCTCATGTTGTTGGGCCAATTGAAGGAGGGGTGGTTTGTCAGCAAGGGCAGGAAGCGAAAGCTCCTCCTGGGAAAAGAGCGGGGGAACAAAGCGGTTAAGCAGCAAGGCGGCGACGTCCATATGGACTTCTTCCTGAAGGGCCTGACACAATTCCAGGGTTTCTTGTACAGCCATTTCTGAAGGCAGGCTGACCAGGAGGGCGGCCGTCGCAGGGGAGTGGAGCAGGGCCTTCATCCACTGGGCCTCCTGGGCGAGGGCCCCCGGGGGGACAGTCTCCAACAAGACAGCAGGGAGGGCCAAAAGGCGCGTAACATGGCCCGTAGAGGGGGCATCCACCACAATTTTGTCAAAGCGGAATGCTCCCTCCGGTGTTGTTTGGCGCGCATGGTGGAGGAGTTTCCCCAGGAGGACCAACTCCTGAAGGGAGGGGATGAAGCCAAGCAATTGTCGGGTCCACCGGTTTTCAAAGACGGCGCGGTAGAGGGGCTCATATTTGAGCAAGCTCAGCGCATACTCTTTGAGGGCGGATTGGAATTGCAGGTTGAGGGTCCACAGATGGGGTTGTACAAGCTCAGGCTCAGCGGAGGGGAGCCCCCCCAAGAGGGAGGCAACCGGGAGGTGGGCATTAAACTCCACCAACAGCGTATCCGCCTTTTCCTCGGAATAACGCAAAGCGAGGGCCGCCGCGACGGAGGATTTTCCGACGCCGCCTTTGCCGCTGACGAAGAGCAGCCGTTTGAGGGAGAGGGTACTCATGGTTGGACAGAAGAGGCACTTGACATAAGCAACAAAAGAAGGCAGGTGTCAGCATACACTGGCTATGCGTGAAATCAGTTCAGTCTTTAAAATGTTTCTTGAGGCAAGCGAGCAACACATGACTCGGTTGGCTGGACAGCTGATGTCCAACGAGGCTTTTGTGTCCGCTTTGCAAGGGGCCATTGCCCGGGCGATGGATGCGAAGCTTGTCCTGGACAACCAAATGCGCGCCGCTTTGGCTCGGCTGGGCGTGTCAACGCAAAGGGAGCTGGAGGATTTGCGCAGTGAACTCAATGCTTTGAATGCCGAAGTCCAGAGTTTGCGCCAGGAAACCGAGCGCTTGCGCTCCGAGCTGCCAGCGCAGACGGCGCGCACCAAAGCCCCTGTGTCGGCCGCTGAGCGAATGAAGAAGAATGGTGCTGAAGTTTCAGCCGGTTAGGGATTCAGTGCGCACAAAAAAATGCCCTGCGGGCTCCACTGAGCAGCCCCTCAACACCCCCTGAAGGAGGATTTTTGTTCTCAGGTGGACGAAGGGCGCAGGGGGAGCGACGGGAGCGCACTCCAGTGCGTGACCTGAGCGCCCCCTGCGCCCTTCGTTCAGCTGAGGACAAAAAGACCCTTCAGGGACTAATCTGCATGCCCGGCCAGTCAATGGTGGGGGCGCAGCATTTGCTCAAGTTCAGCTTGTGAAGGTCGTTATATCCAACGCCAAAAAACCTGCCGTCTGTCGTCCTATAGAACAAATGCTCTTTGCCGCCGCCTATTTCCATGACAGTGCCCGTCGTCTGGCGCACAGTCGGCCTTTCGCCATAAATCATTTTGAAGGCGCTGCCGCCGGTTTGGCCCCAGGTGAAGACGCGGCCGTCGTTGGTGAGGGCGATGGAGCCTACATAGCGAGAATACAGCTGAGCGACATCGCTTAACACCACGACCGGGACAGCAGAGCTGGTGGCCGTGGAAGTCGTCCCCTGGCCAATGGCGGCATGCAGCCCCCAGCCGATGACAGTCCCATCATTGAGCAGGGCTTGGCCCCAGCCGTTGCCACCGGCAATATAGACAATGCGGTTGGCATAAGGCGCCAGGTTTGTTACCCGCGTCGGTGTGCGGATAATTTGCTGTACGCCGTATTTGCTCCCCGGAATCCCCAGGCCGCTGGCCTCATTGTCCCCCCAGGCCCAGACATTGCCTTCGACGGTGACGGCAAATGCCCCCTCGTAGGCGCCGCCAATCAGCCTTGCCCTCTCTCCTTGCAAGTTGACATGCACAGGCGCCTGGCTGTTTTTATTGCCGCCATTGCCCAGCTGGCCGTAGAGGTTATGCCCCCAAGTCCAAACCCTGCCGTCTCTGTCCAGGGCGATGCTGAAGTACTCCCCCGCCGAAATTTGGACGGCATTGGAGAGGACGGTGCAAGGGGTGTGGGTATAAGTGCCGGAGTTGGGTGTACAGCCGGTTTCACCATAACCGCTCTGCCCCCAACCGTAGACATTGCCGCCGCTGTCCAGCGCCAAAAGGTGGTAAGCGCCGCCCGTCAAGGCAATAATGTTGCGCAGGCTGCTAACCCTTGCAGGCGCGCTGCCGGAAGTGACGGAGGTTTTGCCATTTCCCTGTTGGCCGGAGCCGCGAAAGCCCCAGACAACCACTTCGCCGTTTTCAATGTTCGCCCCGGTTGTAATTAGAGAAGTTTTTGAGACAGACATTGGCAGAGATTGTGCCAGCGCCGACAAAGACAGCAGTACTCCGGTAGATAAAACAAGCCCCTGAAATATTTTTCTCATTCTTTTTCTCCCATTGTTTGTTCAGCTGCACATTTTGTAGAGCAACGGAACTAATGACGGAGCAGCAGCCCATGTGTTACATAATATGTGCAGCTTCAAATTTTCGCTTGTTTGTTAATATGTTGGCCCTGGTGGGAGAAGGTAGGTAATTCCAACACCCTCTCCGGGTTGTTTGACATAAACCGGCCTGAGTCCAAACAGAGCTTCCTCGACATATGGCTTTATGCCCACGGAGCGGCCATGCTCTTCCGGGCCCAGCCGCCTCACCCTACGCGCTTTTGCAAGGCAGCGATGCGCGCCTCAATTGGCGGGTGCGTCGAAAACAACAAGGACAGTTTGCCGCCTGAAAAACCGGCTGCCTTCATCGTTTCTGGCAGCGCTTCCGTTTGCAGGCTCCCCAGACGGCGCAAGGCCTCTATCATCGACTGCGGCTGCCCCAAATAGCGCGCGCTGCCGTTGTCGGCGCGGAATTCACGCTGCCGCGAAAACCAGGCCACAACGACGCTTGCCAAGATGCCAAAAACAACTTGGCAGACGATGACGGTTATCCAATAGCCCGGACCTACGCCGCGCTCGGTTTTGAAAACCGCTTTGTCAACAAGATGGCCGACAACCCGCGCGAGGAAAAAAACGAAGGTGTTGACGACACCCTGGACCAACGTCAGCGTCACCATGTCTCCATTGGCAATATGCGCAACCTCGTGACCGAGCACCGCTTCGACTTCGCTGCGGCTCATGCTTTGCAACAAGCCCGTGGACACCGCAACCAGCGACGCGTCTTTGCGGGCACCGGTGGCGAAGGCATTGGGCGGCCCCTCATAAATGGCCACTTCCGGCATGGCGATGTGGGCCTGCTTTGCCAGCTTGGCAACGGTTTGCACCAGCCAGGCTTCGGTGTCATTGCGCGGCGTGCCGATGACATGGGCCCCTACCGAGCGCTTGGCGATGAATTTCGACATCGCCAGTGAAATGAATGCGCCGCCGAAGCCAAAAACAGCAGACATGGCCAACAAGAGGCCAAAGTGGATTCCTTCCTCTGTCAAATAGGCATTCAAACCCAACAGAGAACAGACAAGAGACAACACCAACATGACTGCGAAGTTGGTAGCAATAAACAAAAAGACCCGTTTCATGAATTCTCCTTGGTGCCGACTGGTGGGCAGGTTGGTCCAGGGTTTCGTTAGGCCGAAAAATACACGGAAAAACGAATGCGCAAAAAAAAATGAGCTTTCCCCCACCCCAGGGGAGAGGAAGCATAGAAAACAGAGGAAACAGAAGAAGCAGAGGGAAAAGGAAAAGGAAAAAAGAGAGCGTATGCCAAAACCCAGGCGCTGGGTGCGTTAGAGGTTTTGCGCCTTGAGGTGGTTTTCCACGGCATCCGCGAGTACCCAGGCGTAACTCTGGGGGAAGTCTCCACAATGCGGCTTGTATTCCTCGGGGGAGGCATACTCGGCGGCCTGCGGACAACCGCCGGCGCATACCAGGCAATATTTGCAGTCCGCGCAGGCGGGAATTTTCGCCGCACAGCGGCCGAATTTGTGCTGTGTTTTGCTTGTGTCAAGCAAAAGCCCCTCCTCGGAATAGCTGCCTATGTAGCCGCTCTCCTCTCCCAGGGTTTCCCAACAACATGAAATGTTTCCGCCTGGCAAAAAAACATACATGCCGCTGCTGGCTCCACAGAAAGTGCTGCGAAGGCTGTAGGGACTGCCCCTGGCCAATGCGGAAAAAACACTGTTGCTTAGGCTGGTTTGCACAGAGCCAATGCCGACATTGGAGTATTGTTTTGCCAAACAGGACAACGGGGCCCTCACCTTGTTCATCTCCAGCAGGGGAACCATCGCTCCGCTCTTCTCCTTCTTGTCCACAATGGCTGCGTGGACAAAAACCCTGTCGTTGTTGAGCCAGCCCTCTTGCGCAAAGGCTTGAAGCAATTCCTCAAAAGCCTGGCAATTGCTTTCGTCTATGTTTGTACGCACAGAAACCGTTATCTCGCTTTGGGCCAGCGCTTGGCGCATGTTGCCCATAATTCTCTCATAGGAAGAGTGGCCATCCAGAGAAATGCGGCGTTTGTCGTGAATGTGTTTTGGCCCGTCGATGGTTATTTGCAGGCTTTCAATTTTGCCTTTGCCCAGCAAAGCGCTATAGGCATGCAGCCCATGGCCGTTGGTAATGGCTTTAAAACTCAGCCCTCTCTTGGCGCCTTTCTCTACAATGTATTGTACAAGCTCCACGTTGGCCTCAAGCAAAGGCTCCCCGCCAAAAAGTGAGATGGCATTCCCTATGGGGCCGATTTCAGAAACAATTTGGTCCACGGACTCAAAGACGGCGTCGACTTCGCGCTTGTCCATGGTTGTTTTGCATGCGCGCAGCTTTTGTTGCAAGGGCCGCTCAAAACAGTAGGTGCAGCGGTAGTTGCAGTCCAGCTCCGGGACAATGACCACGGCGGCGTGTTTTGTCGCCGCCTCGTGCAAATAGGAGGCGACTTTTTCAAGCACAGCGCGCTCTTCCGCGTGGCTAAGCTGCGTTATGTGGCCACGCTTGCGAAAATTCTCCCATATGTCCGCTGGCAGCTCGCCTTCTTCGATGGGCAGGGCATGGGGGTTTCCGGTGCGGAGTTTTGCCTCGAAAACTTTATATAATTCCTCGCTGATGAGCTCTATGGCCCCCGTCAAACCGCTGAGCACGGCATGGCCCCCGTTTTTCAGGCGCTCTGACAAAATGAAATAACTGCTTAGCCTTTGCATAGAAACTCCTTTCTTGGAGTCAGCCCCTCCCTACTGTTTCCCAGCCGGCTGGAGGTGCCTGGACTGCTTTTGCCTTGAATTTTACCGTCGCCCTCGCGAAAGCGGGGGCCCAGAAGTGCAGACGGAAGGCCCATAAAGTGCTTGTTTCTGCAACAACGTTTATAAAAACAATAAATACAAAGCCACAGCTCTGGGCCCCCGCTTTCGCGAGGGCGACGGGAGGAGCGACTCACTTCAACCCCAAACTGCTCTAGAATCTGTTTCGCCCCCATCAGCTGCGGATGGCTTGAATGGCCTGAATGGTTTCCTTGGCCAGGTGTCTTTCGGTGAGGATTCCTTTGTCAACCAGCAGCCTGATGTCTTGTAGGGTTATGTGCTCTAAGAGCTCGTAGGCATGGCGGCATTCGGGGCGATTCAAGTAAGGGCCGCAGCGGAGGAGGCCCAATTCAGGGCATATCGGGGTGCAGTTGATGAGCTTGGGATTGCATACGAGCACCAGGTCCTTACATACCAAGTCCTTGAGTTTGCAGTCCTCCTTAAAACCTACAGGCGGGCATGACAGATAAACCCTTTCCCTGAGAATTTCAACAATTTGACTTGCGAACTCTTCCTGAGGAATGCTCAGCGAAACCAACCCATCGTTTAAACTGACGGCAGCCAATGCCTGCTGGTTTCGCACCGCTTTCTCATCGCCGAAAACAGCAGGCTCAGCCGCAGCAGGCTCTGGGGGGGCAGGCCTTTGTACATAAAATTCCGGGAGATTTGCTCTGGCAGAAAGCTCCTTGGCTGCAAGCCCCAGCTCCCTGGCGGCAAGCTCAAGCTCTTTGGCGAGAAGCTCTTTGGACTTATCATCGCTCATAAATACCTCTCAAATTGTAAGTTGTTGAATGTTATTACAGCGTTGAATGTTATTTCAGAAAACCCTCTTCTGCTTTTGCTCCGCCCCTGCCAAGGCGCCCACAGAAAGTGCACACATCCTTCAAGAAGGGAAATTCCCGCGCTCGCTCCCGGTTTCTTCTCCCTTTCCGCCGCGTGCGCCTTTTTCGCTCAACAGAACAAATATAATCTTTTTCGGATATTCGGTGAAAACGTTTTTTCTACTGGCAGCCATTAAGCGCGTAGCAGCTGTATGTTGAAGCGAGCTTCAACGACAGAAATGCCTTCGGGCGGGGGGTGCCGTGGGCACAGTTCGGGCGGCAACCTGCCGCCCGTGCCGCGTACTTTCCAAAGAGCTAAGTGCCCGACAAGCAACGAAATTTCAAATATCGTGCAACAAACAATCAACTCAATCGCCCTTCTATTGTTGAGTACTTCGTCGGCCGAGGGGGAATTCCATGAAGAGCCATAAAGAGGCACAAAAAAAAGGTGTCAACCCAAGAAGTACTCCTGGAGAGCCGTTGAAAAGGGTCCGGACAAAACAAAGAGGAAGCCAAATGAGGTTAATATTTCTGCTGTTTGCGTCAGCGTTTTTGGTTATGGGTTGTCCCGAAAAGAAGAAGCCAGGGTTTGTAGAGGAG
>Ga0209737_10000684_pt1 | contig 26529 bp, 22 predicted proteins | sample TergutCu122P3_FD_187284 | JGI IMG/M metagenome (GOLD analysis project Ga0209737, IMG submission 187284) | Cubitermes ugandensis P3 segment gut microbial communities from Kakamega Forest, Kenya - Cu122 P3 (SPAdes) (version 2) | ecosystem: Host-associated > Arthropoda: Insects > Digestive system... | reverse complement strand
TAGTCCACAACACCTCACCCGTTTTAGCATCAATAGCTATCTGCTGATCCTGAAAAGACCCAGGAAAAAGCTTACCATCACCATACGTCACACCTGAACCAACCCTACCACCACCTGGAACATAAGTGGACCAAACAAAAGTTGGAGGTTTTGACAAGTCAGAAAAATCCCATGCCTGCACAGAAGCACCCACTTTTATATAAAACATTTTTTCTTCAGGAACATATACATTAGAGTTAAAATTACCAGTATCAGCACAAAAATCACTACTAACCCAAAGAATATTACCCGTTCTAGTTTCAAGACAAGTACTCTCCACTATCATACGAGCATCATCCAACTTGTATGCCACAGGCCATGTATCAACCATTTCAATACGTGTTTCCCAAACAATTCTACCCGTGTTATGCTCAAGCGCAATTATCGACTCATCAGTTGTAGCAAAAACAAAACCATCAAAAGCCGCAAGATAACTACGCAAATTAGCAACATCAGCCTGCCAAGCAATTTCAGAAGATGACGGCGCAGGACCTGGAGAAAAACGAGAAAAAGAAGAATCCCCATTAAACTGTGTCCATTCAAATTTAAGCAAATCATCTTCAACAGCAGCCGTTACAGTATTTTGTGTAACCATAACTAACATAGTAAAACTTGAAACTATGAGAAGCGAGATAACTATGAAACATGTGATTTTTTTTGATGACTTCATATTTTTCCCCTTTAACATACTCATTAAATTCAGTGACAACACCAAATTTATACTTGTGAATATCTGCTTGTGCTAAAGTTATTTATCTTTCGGAAAACATTCAAAAAATAGAAAAAATTATCCAGTATCAAAACGTTATTTTTGCCACACTTCATGTCAATAAAAATTAGAAGGGACGTGTGCAAAGCTGTATATTAACAATTTATATGTAAAATTTTTCAGTCAAAGAGATGATACGTATGGCTCAACGAAAAATTATAATTATTGGTGCGGCTGTACGGGATTTTCATAATTTTAACACTTTTTCCGCGATAACTCTGCCTACATGGTAGTCGCGTTTACTGCTGCACAAATTCCAAATATTGCCAATAGGAAATATCCTGAGAGTTTCCGTTATGGAAAAATTGAGATGTATAATCGAACAAGTTTAATAGTACAGCACTTATATTTTTAGGCTAATTGGAGTTGTTGTTAAAATGAGTGCGTTAACAGAAGTCTTTAGTTTTATAACTTCAGGAAGTATAGCAGGTTTACCACCAATAGTAGTTATGATTATTCCATTTGTTATAGGTATAATTGTAGGGTATTTTGCACGTAAAATTCTAAAATTTGCCATTATTGCAGCAATAATATTAATTATTGTTAGTTATTTTGGCTGGTTTGGTTTAAGCCCTGATGCTTTAAAAACTGCTGCAGAAACATATGGACCCATGGTTGTCCACTACGGCGCGTTACTTGTAGGTGTATTGCCAGTAGGGATAGGATTCATAGTAGGTTTAATCATTGGATTCATACTTTCTTAAATTTAGTGTCATTATCCAGCACGTTGTAAACGTTTTTACTCTTATTTAAACAGATTAGAGGATGTTATGTGTGATGCTTCGAAGGGAACAAATGCAGGAAAAAGCAAACGTTTTTGATAAAAACGGGTTAATTAAACAGGAAGTTAATAGAGCATTTGTATGTTTAAAGGAGTTTAGACAAAAATTTTCTTTTGCTGAAAACTTGCGAGAAATAGAGATATTAAATCCTGATAGACTATTTAGAATAAATCCAGATAGCGTTGGCGAATTTTTCCAAACCTTAGAGAGCATTTTTAAACCGTTAAAATACCCCATAGTTAACAACACTAACATTTACCGTAACGCTCACCTGCAAATTAATGATTTTAAACTCTTACTACGCACAACAGTTGATACCCGAAAAACATTGTCACAAAAAGTTGACACAAGATGGGAAAAAATTGGCGGTATAGGACAAGATAAAACCCTTGCTTTGGAAATTATTTACAGTTTTAACTATGAAAACAAGACAGTTTTACCAATATTTAATATTCAACATCTACGCTACTTTACCCGCCGCATATCAGACTCGTTAAGTGAATCAACGAAATATTTCTCAATAGGACAAGAATACGAACACCTCACCTTAGAGATACTAAAAAACAAAAACCAGTCGCCCATAACACGCAACTGGAATAACTTGTACTTTACATGTTTCCTATACGAAACATATCCGCCACCTAACAACGAACAAACACAAATAGACAAAGAAGAGAAAAAAATAGCGACACAAATAACTGATGAACAACTTAGCATGCAAGGCTTTATGAAACTTCTCTGCGAACTACAAAAACAACAAAAAATCACCGGAGAAGAATTCAGAGAAAACCGCACCATCTGGATGCAACTAAAACCAAACGACCGCGAACTACTCGCAATACGACTAAAACAACGCCTAAACAACGAAACAACCATCAACAACACACCAAAAAGCCAACAAATAATAAGACGCAAATTATAAAACAAACCCCAAAACACCAACAAACAACTAATAAAACCAAACAAAAAGCAGACAACAACCACAAATAAATCATTAAATTTAAACACATATACCATTACCATTTAACAACAAGAACAAAATAGCTCTTCTTCTCACCAAAAAGCAATACATAAAAAACACCAAATATTAATCAAATTATAGACGCTATCCACATGATTTCACAAATGTTAGAAAACTAGCATACCAACTTAAAATTAGCAAATAGTTTTAATGGCGGGTCCGACGGGAATTGAACCCGCGACCTAAGGATTAAGAGTCCTCCGCTCTAGCCTGACTGAGCCACGGACCCACCTACTGCAGTTCAAAAAGTTTCATTGAATAATATAGAGCTTACGGTTTTAATAATGAAAGACAGCTAAATACAATAATTAAACAATGTTTTAGCAAGCATAGCGACAGTAAATAACGCCATATGAAGGAGTAACAGCTGAATTAATGTCTTATGAACCGTGTACCAGTCTAACGATGCTATTGTAATTGCTATTTTCTTTACCGAATTCTTCATTTCTTTCTGCGTATTTCAAAAGTTTTTATTTGTCAATTTTTACATGTTAGTAGGAGATATTATTTTTTGAGCGAATTTATTATGGTATATGTGACAACACATAGTAAGGGGGAAGCAGAAAAAATTGCGCGTGTCTTATTAGAAGAGCGTTTGATTGCCTGTGTTAACATTATTAGTTCGGTGTCTTCGTATTTTCATTGGAATGGAAAAATTGATTCGACTGAAGAGTGTTTGATGCTTATGAAGACAAGAGCTGACTTGTTTGAGTTTTTGGAGAGCCGTATTAGGATTTTACATAGTTATGATGTGCCTGAAGTTCTTGCGGTGCCTATTGTTAATGGTTCTAAGGAGTATATTGATTGGCTGAGTAGTGTTCTCAAACATTAATACGTACATTTATGTACAAATAAGCTTTAAATAAAACATTACTGTATACTTCCGAAACATATAGAGGTATAAACAAATGAGGGATTACATTTGGCACACAAACGCCAAAAACAGCAACTAAACAAACTAACACTATAACCTACAAAAAAATCACATACACACAACAACCATTTAACATCTTTTCAAAACTTCAAACCCACTACAAAAATGCATACATTTTGGAGTCGATAGAAGGACCAAAAAAATTAGTCCAATACTCATTCATAGGCTTCTCACCAACAACAACCATCCAAGCCAAAAATGGACAAGTAACCATAACTAATGAAAAAACAGACAAAAAAACCCGACAAAAAACCACAGACCCACTAAACTGCATACAACAAGCATTAAAACCTAAGATAAGTCACAATCGTGAATTCCGATTCATCGGAGGAGCTGTAGGCTATATTTCATTTGACACCGTACGTTACTGGGAAAAACTATCCAAACCAAAAAATGACATAGATTTCCCAGATGTTGAGATGGGCATATACGACGACGGCTTCATATTTGACCATACCAAACAATTAGCACACTATTATTACCGAGAAGAAAATAGGTTACCAGAAGTTGAAAAAATCATCAAAACCTCCAACAACGAAGAAGTGCTTGAGGTTTCTGAACCCAAGGTCAACATTTCAAAAGAACACTTTGAAAAAGCAGTTAAAAAAGCTAAAGAATACATAACTGCCGGCGAGATTTTACAAGTTGTCCTCTCAAAACGCTACCAGTTTCAAATTAAAGGCACACTATCTCCATTCTACCAAGCATTACGGTGCATTAATCCTTCACCATACATGTATTACTATAAAGCAGGGGATCGACAAATTGTTGGTGCTAGCCCTGAAATGCTTATTCGTGTTGATAATCGTATGGTTGAAACTTTTCCAATTGCAGGAACTGTTCAAGTTACACAGGATGAAATGGAAAACGTTCAGTTGGCACACAAATTACTCGCAGATCCTAAAGAGCGGGCTGAGCATATTATGCTTGTAGATTTAGCTTGTAGCGATTTGGAAAAAATTTCTAAAAGTGGAAGTGTAAGTGTATCAGAGTTCATGAAAATCCAAAGGTATAGTCATGTACAGCACATTGTGTCTCACGTAGTGGGGGAATTACAAGACAATTTAGAAAGTTTTGATGCCCTGCGTACAGTTTTTCCAGCAGGCACTGTTTCAGGGGCACCAAGAAGCAGGGCAATAGAAATTATCGACGAGTTAGAACCTTCACAACGTGGTCCTTATGCAGGCGCAGTTGGCTATTTTTCATACAATGGTAATGCAGACTTTGCAATTGCCATTCGAACACTATTTGCAAACAAAGATCAAGCATACGTACAAGCAGGTGCAGGTATTGTTGCAGATTCAATTCCTGAGCGTGAATGGTTTGAGACTGAAAACAAGACTAAAGCATTAATGAAAGCTCTCAAAGCCTTTGGAGGCACTTGAAGTGAAAGTTTTAGAAAATGTTTTTGAGGAGAAGAATATAATTAAGAGTTGTATTCAAAAACTCATTGATGGCGCAGACCTCTCACTTAGCGAGGCTACACAAGTTATGCAGGAAGTTATGGCAGGAGAGGTTACAAATGCTCAAACAGGCGCGTTTTTAGCAGCATTACGAATTAAGGGTGAATCAATTGAGGAGCTTGTAGCATTTGCCAGAGTAATGAGGAGCCAATGTAGGCAAATTAAGCCTAAGGTGCATGGTAAACTTGTAGATACTTGTGGTACGGGAGGAGATAGAATTAAAACTTTTAATGTGAGTACTGTAGCAGCGTTTGTAATCGCAGGGGCATGTGTGCCAGTTGCTAAACATGGAAATCGAGCAGTAACAAGCAACAGTGGTAGTGCTGATGTACTTGAAAAGCTAGGTTTAAACTTAGCTATGTCACCTCAAACGGTGCAGACATCTATTGAAAAAATAGGCATAGGCTTCATGTTTGCGCCAGCATTTCATCCGTCTATGAGGTTTGCAATGCAATCGCGTAAAGAATTAGGCATACGCACGGTTTTTAACATGTTAGGTCCATTAACTAATCCTGCAAATGCTACAGGGCATTTGCTTGGTGTTTATGACGCAAAACTTGTCAGACCCTTAGCCAATGTACTTAACAAACTTGGCTGTGAAACCGCTATGGTTGTTCATGGTTTAAGTGGGTTAGATGAAATTTCAACGTTAGGTAAAACGTGCATTGCATATTTAAATCGTGGACAAATTTGTGATTTAGAAGTTAGCCCAGAATTTTTTGGTGTAAAACAGGCACAAGAAGTTGATTTAAAAGTTTCAAGTATTGAAGAAGGAACTAAAACAATTTTTCAGATATTAACTGGCAAAAACTTGGATGATTTGAAAACAGAGATTGTTTTAGTAAACAGTGCAGCAGGCATCATTGTAGGTGGTAAAGCAGATAATTTTGCAGAAGCTATGCAAATTGCTAAAGAATCCATTTCAAGCGGGGCAGCTTATAATAAGTTAAAAGAGTTAATTGATATTTCTGGTGGTAGTTTACAGACACTTGAGGAGCTAGAAGCATCATGAATGACTTTTATGACACTTTAGGTTTTGATGCACAAGCAACAGTTGACAGCGGGTATTATGATAGCTATTTCAAAAACGTACACAGACTGCACTTAAGCCTTAAAAAAGCAATTTTGAAGTGCAACAAAAACCCAGTTATAGCCGAAATTAAACTGGCCTCACCATCTCTTGGAACTATACGAGAAGATACAGATGTAATAAAAATTGCCAAATGTTTTGAAAACGGGGGAGCAACAGCTATATCAGTATTAACTGAACCTAGACATTTTAAAGGTTCAATAGACACACTCTCAAATATTCGCAACATCGTGAAACTTCCACTGTTAATGAAAGATATAATTTTAAGTCAAATACAAATCGCTGCAGCAATTAACAGAGGCGCAGATGCAGTACTCTTAATTAAAACACTTTATGATAGAGGATACGGCGAAAGCGATCTTGACAACATGATAGAATACGCACAAAGAAATGGACTTGAAGTCCTACTTGAAGTTCACACAGAAAAAGAGTTCAAAGCAGCCAAAAAAACAAATGCCGATATAATTGGTATAAACAATAGAAACCTTGCAAATTTAAAAGTAGACTTAGATACTACTAAAAAAATTCTTAAAACAAACAATTTTGAAGATTTAGTTATAGTAAGTGAAAGCGGCATTAACACCCCAGAGGATATTCGCTTTCTAAGCCAAACAGGGGTATCTGCATTTCTTATTGGTTCAAGTATAATGTTAGCAGATAATATTGAAGAAAAAGTTAGAGAACTTGTAAACGCATGAAAAATAGTAATTATCCACAAAATTGAAAAATGATAAATTTTGAGGCAAAATTGCACCAGAAATTTTAACAGAAATAATAAATGCGTCGGAAAAACCTATGAACAGTCTAAGAAATGTAATGAATTAAAAAAATAGTTCGATTATTACTTGACAAATCTTGTGGCGGCATTCTTCACTTTATTTTGCTGAAAAATTGTCCTGTAAATTCAGACATTGTAATTGTAAGTAGATTATATAGAGATATACAAAATATGGATAACGCCACAGTTATGTTAAAAGAAATAGAAAAAACTGAAAGTGTTAAAAACGCAACAGATTTTGAAAGGCAATACTTGTTGTTTGTTGGGAAAGTTTTAAAGCAGCTGTTTCTTTTTAGGGTGTGGCGATGGATCTTAGGCGGTGGGTCAGGGGTCCATTATTTCCGTAAATCCTCTACATGACGGGCTGACATCTGCGGATGAGACGTCAAAGGCCGCCTGAGTTTTCCTTTCCGAAACGTTGATTATCCGTCCTTTGGGGCTGACGGTCAATGGGTAGCTTCCGTAGGGGAGTTATTTCATTGTCTACCAGGTGAATCTGGCTAGGCTCGGGAGAGAGCAACCTAAATTTGGACGTTACGCGCTCAAAGGGGTACGGGTATGAGTGTAGGGTCTGAACGTTCAGGCGGAGTCTAGGCGGCAAACCGCAGCGATTCATCGCTATTTATCTTTAACATTAATTGTAGTGGAGTACTGGACACATTTTGTCGCTAATGTATGGATGGATAAGTGACAGTGTAGTTGTTGGCTATACATTTAGAGTTGACAAGAAACAAAGTAATTTTAGAGATGAAATTTCACATCACCCACAAATAGCAGAATAATGTCAGACTTTTTGCATAATTAAGTAATGTGAAATTTAGCACTGATATTACAAAGTTTTCTGTTGTTGTTTTATGGTAAAAATGTGTAGCGTTCACCGTTTTTAAACAAAAACACGTTATTAATACAAGATAAAACACCATCAGTGTAAACCAATGCGGAACCTCGTGGAACAGAGAAAAATTGTTCGCCTATTGAAAGACTTTTTAATTGTTCATCTTTTTTACAAGCGTAATGTGCGCTCATTGCGATATCAATCAGTCCAAGTCCATCAACCATTTTGACTTGTTTAGTGGCTCTAATTGTTACAACACATTTTTTACATAATGCTAATGCGCCAGCACTTCTGCCGACAATTACACCGTTAAAGTTTTTCAACAAAGTATCTACTGTCATACGTCTGAAGCGTTCAATTAGAATACTTGGACTACCGCCAGTCAAATAGATAAGGTTGGCCTGACTGATTTTTTCTTCAAGTTCTTGTTTAGAAATTGAAAAATCAGCCACAGTTACACTATTAGCACCTAGATTTCGCAGATAATTGTAAACCAGTTTCTGTCGTTGATATATTTGATCAAAATTTGCTCTGGCCCATGAAAAAACTAAAACGTTGGGTGATCCTCCAGTAGCGTTAAAAGCTTTCTGGTTGACTTTTAGACCATCACGTTTTCGGATGTTTTCTCCGCCTAAAAGGTACACTTTTTGCATGTTGAAATAGTGTCTTTGAAACTAAAAAGAGTACTCTAAAAAGGTTTAACTGTGTTAGCAAATTTGTCAATTTTATAAATGGTTAAGTGTATAGTTGTTGCGAGTTTTTGTTGTTTTTTTAAAAATAATGCTTATATGTGTAGTTGAAAGTAAGCGATTTGATGTTTATGTCGTTAAATGGTTTTGTTGAGTATAAGCGTAGGGAGTATTGTAATGATGTTAAATGTTCTGTTCAAGTGGAGCTTAATAAACAGAAGGAAGGTTCTAAGGAGTATGAGAATATTCGTAAAACTTGTGGGACAGGTTGTTTATTTACCACGTACCAATTTCATCATTGGCTTATTGATAAGGGTTATTTGATTGTAAAACCTGTTGATAAAAATAGTAAGTTTTGTCCTTAAATTTTAACTCTGAATCTTTTTATTCATATGTAGGCTATTGTTTGAACAAGCTTGTTTTGGGGTTTTTGTTTTCTTTAAACGTGTCTATTTTTACATATTCATTTTTTTGTTTTATGTAGTTTATTTCATGTTTAGTGTGAAAACGACTTAAATATGCGCTAAATGTAGTGTTTCATAAAAGTTTGTTAGCACTATATACAAGTGAAAATCATGAAGTGTCCTTACTGTAGCTCTGAAAACTTTAAAACCCTTGAAACACGCGACTCCCCAGATAACACTACGCGTCGACGAAAAGAATGCGTTAACTGCGGCAAACGTTTCACAACATATGAGTATGTTGAAACAGTAGAGTTAATGGTACGCAAAAAAGACGGAAAACTCGAACGTTTTGACGTAAACAAAATAATCCGAGGGCTACAAAAAGCAAGCGAAAAAAGACCCATATCTATGACTCAAATTAACGAGTTAGCGGGACAAATACGCCAAGACCTTATGCTAAAAGGCGCCGAAGAAATTTCATCACAAGAAATCGGCGATTTAGTTATGAAATACCTCAAAAACATAGACCGTATAGTCTACATCAGATTTGCATCTGTTTATAAAAAATTCGAAGACCCCGAAGACTTCGAACGTTTACTTATGGAAGTGGAAAAACAATGAAGTTTGTATTAAAACGTGATAGTAAATTAGAACATTTTGACCAAGAACGCATAACACAAGCCATTTGGAAAGCTGCCAAATCCGTTGGTGGAAAAGACCAAGAACAAGCTAAGCGTATAAGCGATGAAGTAGTAGCCATATTAAACAAGCAATACGGTGATGATGGTGTTCCTACAGTTGAAGAAGTACAAGATCTTGTTGAAAAACAATTAATCGAAAATGGACATGCATCCACTGCAAAAGCATACATTCTATACCGTAAACAGCACAACGACATGCGTGAACTAGCGATATTACTAAGCTCTGCAGATCTAGTAGACCAATATATAGAAGTGGAAGACTGGCGAGTTAAAGAAAACAGTAACATGAGTTACTCACTTCAAGGCTTAAACAACTACCTCTCATCCACAGTAATTGCCAAATACTGGATAAGCCGCATTTACCCACAAAAAATAGCCGATGCCCACTTCTCAGGCGACCTACACATCCATGATTTAGGAGTTCTAGGACCATACTGCGTTGGCTGGGACCTAAACGACCTACTACTTTCAGGTTTTGGAGGCGTATCAGGAAAAATTGAGAGCAAACCAGCCAAACATTTCCGCACAGCCTTAGGTCAGATTGTAAATTTTTTCTACACTCTGCAAGGAGAAGCAGCCGGTGCACAAGCATTTAGCAACTTTGACACATACCTAGCACCATTTATTCGCTATGACAACTTGAGTCAAAAAGATGTAGAACAAGCACTACAAGAATTTTTCTTTAACATGAATGTTCCCACACGTGTTGGTTTTCAAACACCTTTCACAAACCTTACATTAGATTTAGTAATCCCAGAATTCATGAAAAATGAGGCAGTATTGTTTAATGGAAAAACAACAACAGACACCTATGGCGATATGACTAAAGAGATGGAACTGCTCAACATAGCCTTCGCACAAGTTATGGCCAGAGGCGACTCAAAGGGCAGAGTATTTACTTTTCCAATTCCAACATATAACATCACCAAAAATTTTGACTGGGACTCACCTGTTTCACAGGCAATTTTTGAAGTTACAGCTAAGTATGGCGTTCCTAATTTTAGCAATTTCATAAATAGTGACTTAAACCCTGAAGATGTCCGTAGCATGTGTTGTCGTTTACGTATTGATAATAGAGAATTGCGTAAACGTGGGGGCGGCTTTTTTGGTGCGAATCCGTTAACAGGCAGCATTGGTGTTGTTACATTAAACATACCCAGAGCGGGTTATCTTTCAAAGGATGAGGATGAATTTTTTGAAAAACTAGGCGACCTTATGGATACAGCTAAGTTAAGTTTAGAAATTAAGCGTAAAGTGTTGGAAGGTTTCACTGAAAAAGGACTATACCCATACTCTAAGAGGTATCTGCGCAACATAAAGGATCGTTATGATAAATATTGGAAGAATCATTTCTCAACCATTGGCATTGTAGGTATTAATGAGGCAATTCTAAATCTATTTGGACAAAATATTGCATCCAAAGACGGCCATGCATTTGCAATAAAAATTCTAGATTTCATGCGTAGTCGTATTAGTAAATATCAAGAAGAAACAGGTGACATTTATAATCTTGAAGCTACACCGGCAGAAGGCACAGCTTATCGTCTAGCGCGTATTGATCAAAAACGTTATCATGACATAGTATTTGCTAATCAAAAACATGTTCAAACAGAACGGGCAGAACCATTCTATACTAACTCATCACAACTACCAGTTGACTTTGCAGGAGATCTCTTTGAAGCTTTAGAGCATCAAAACACTCTGCAAACGCTCTACACGGGAGGAACAAACTTTCACATATACCTAGGTGAGCGTTTATCATCTTGGAAAGCAGCAGCAGAGCTAGTCAAAAAAGTAGCATATAACACAAATATACCCTATTTCACCCTAACACCCACTTTCAGCATTTGCCCCAGTCATGGTTACACTACAGGAGAATACAAACACTGCCCAACCTGTGGCGCGTACAGCGAAATATACAGCCGCGTCGTCGGATACCTACGTCCAGTTGATCAATGGAACAATGGAAAACAAGCAGAATTTACCATACGTAAAACCTTTGACCACTCAGACACTATAACTTCAACCGCGCAGACACATTATTAGGTGGAAATATAACTATGGAATTTAGTGGATTGCAAAAAACCAGTTTACTAGATTATCCAGACAAAGTAGCTAGTGTACTATTCACCCCAGGCTGCAATCTACACTGCGCATACTGCCACAATTGGGAAATTGCCACTAACCCTCAACCACCATTTTTACAAGAAGCAACCGTATTAGAAATTTTAGAAAGACGCAAAAAATACATTGATGCCATAGTTATCACAGGTGGAGAGCCATGTATACATAAGGAGTTACCCAAATTTCTTGTTAAATTAAAAGGACAAGGTTTTTTTGTAAAAATAGATACCAATGGCTTCTACCCAGAGGTACTTGAGGAATGTCTCAATCACGTAGATTACATAGCCCTAGACATTAAAACTTGTCTAGAAAAATACAGCCAATTAGGTGGACAAGACACCAGTAATCTACAAAAAAGTATAGAGCTACTTAAAATGGGCAAAACACCATACGAGTTTCGCACAACAATTGTTCCTGAAATTGTCACACTTCAGGATATAGAACAAATAGGCAAACTATCCGAAGGCTCCAAAGCACATGCATTACAGCAATTTATATCAGAAAACGCGCCAGAGGCACATTATCAAAAATTACAAAGGTATACGCCAGAAATCATAAAAGAATTTGCAGATAAGCTAAGCAGGTACACAGAAAAAGTGATACTACGCATCTAAATTTTTCTTATTTCACAGACTTAATTGAACGTTTTTGATTACAGGTATTTGATTACAGAAAATATTTGTTGTAATGCTTTTGGAAAAATATGTAACGAAGTGTTGCTTACGGGTAGTCTGATAAATTTTTTGTTTAAAAAAGGGTGTAAATTAGGAGAAGACTGAGAAGGATGAGTCGTCATCGCCAGCGGCGTTTTGTTTGTTGATTTTGTCATCAATTTCTTTTATACGACTCTCGATTTCTTCGGCTTCTTTAGTGTTTCCTGCAATTTTTTGGGCGTTTTGCACTTCTTTGAGGGCGCTTAGGCCATATCGGTCAAATCCTTTGCTTAGGGCAATCTCTGCGGCTTTGCTAAAAAATTCAATTGCCTGTGGATACTCTTTTAAGTTCAAGCTGCAATCGCCAGCTTTATAATACATTTCAGCGGCGCTGAAATAGTTGTGGTCTTTATAGTAAAGTTCGCCGCCTCGGGTAAATAAGTCGCGGGCTTCGGCAGATTTGCCATTTTCCATTAGTGCGTTAGCGTCTTTATGGAATTTAATTGGATCTTCTTTAGCACTCATATTATCACTACAACATAATTTGTAAAACATACATTAGAATTTTTTCCTCTTCAAACATTATAATTTAAATGTACGAACACTCTCAGGCAGCCAACTGCAAGAAAAACACACGAACATTTTTATAATGTTCATCAAAATTTGTTACTTGTTAAAATTGTTATTAGATTTATAAGAGAATATTTATCAATATGAATATAACTGCCAGTATAGTAGACATATTCAGGGTGTATCAATGCGAAATAGTGTAGTGACTGTAGAGAAGTGGAGGATTTCGTCGTTTCAGTTAGCGGTTGCTGCATTATTTGCTGCTCTTGTTGCCGTTGTTACTTTGTCTGTTCATTTTCCGTTGGCAAATGGATATTTCAATTTTGGTGAAGTAGTAATTTACTCTGCGGCGTTGCTTCTAGGGCCATTTGTTGGTTTAGTTGCAGGGGCTGGTGCGGCTATAGCGGATGTGGTGTTGTCTCCTGGATATGCGCTTGCAACGTTTATTATAAAAGCTGTGGAAGGTTTTCTTGTTGGTTACTTAATAAGAGGACTTAATAGGAAAATTAAAAATTTGACTTTGTGCGCGTCAGTTGCAGTTTTAATTGGAGGTTGTGAAATGGTTGTGGGATATTTTGTGTACGACCTGTTTGTGTTTGGTTATTTCTTTGCATTGTATGCAGCGTTGTTTAATATAGTTCAGATGTTGACAGGTTTAATAATCGCTATTCCTATCATGCATGCAGTGTTGCGTGTTTTCCCGCAGCTTAGACATTATATTCAATAGAGGATGTAACATGAAACTACCGCATGGAAAAATACCTATAGGCATTTTACAGGATACGGTTTTTAAAAATTTGGGTGTGAATCGTGCAGAGGTTGTTTTGGGTCCAGCTACGGGTGTTGATGGTGCAGTGTTAGATATAGGAGATAAGTCTGTTATTGTTTCTATGGATCCTATAACGGGGGCGGTGGAGCGTATAGGGTTTGAAGCGGTAAATGTTAATGCTAATGATGTAGCAACTTTTGGTGTTCAACCCATGTTTATTTTTTCTTGCATTATGCTTCCTGAAGGTGCTGATAGTCAGATAATTGAAGTTATAAGTACTCAAATGGGTGAGGCTGCTAAAGAGTTAGGGATTGCTATTGTTGGGGGGCATTGTGAATCTACGCCTAATTTGGTTAACCCTATTGTAGTCTGTTGCATCATGGGTTTAGCTAATAAAGGGGAGTATATTACCTCTGCAGGAGCTAAAGTGGGTGATAAGTTAATTCTTACTAAAAGTGCAGGTATTGAAGGTACGGCTATTTTAGCTACAGACCGAGAGATGCAACTGTCAAAGGTGTTAGATTTTGAGTTGTTAAAGTCAGCTAAGGGTTTTTATAAGCAAGTTAGTGTGGTAAAGGATGCTTTAACGGCTTATAAAACAGGGGGCGTACATGCTATGCATGACTCTACGGAAGGTGGAATTTTCAATGGTATTCATGAAATAGCTGACGCCGCAAATTTAGGTGTGCAAGTGTTTGAGAGAGAAATTGTTGTAAAGCCTGAAACTGACAAAATTTGTCGTTTTTTTGATGTAGACCCGTTGCAGCTTATAAGTTCAGGTGCATTGCTTATAGCCGCGTCGCCGGAGTCTGTTTCAAAAGTTATTGAAGCTTTAGAGCAACAGGGCATTTTTGCAGCAGTTATAGGGGAATTTACAAGTGACCCAAAAGAGCGTATTTTTAAGGTAAAGTCAGGTGCTTTACAAGCTTTACCAAGACCTATAAGTGATCAACTCTGGACGGCACTATCTCGTTAATTGTCTCTTTCTTCTTTTTGCCTTTGTAAGGGGTGTTTTTTGTTGTTTGTGAAGAATTGGTAGATTGAGTATCCTGTATAGAAGCTGTAGGCTATTAGTAGTTTGGAGATTAAGCGGGGGTTTCCTATTCGTAGAGATTCTGTAACCAAGTTTAAGCTACCCTTTAAGGTCCATACTGTGTTAGTTCTGTAATGTATACAGTAGGGATCATAGCAGGCTATGACGCTGTATCCTTTTTTGGTGATATAGTTTTTTATGTATGTGTCTTCGAAAACGTGTAGTTTATCAGGGATTTGTATATCCTTTACTATTGCTGAACGTATTAATGTGTCATGTGTTCCGCCACGTATATCAAAGATTTTTCGGGTGATTATAAGAAATAGTTTTAGGGTTTTAGGGTTTTTTAGTGTTGACCATATTTCTATTCCCCATATTGCGCCGACTTGTGGGTTAATGTTTTTTGCAGCTTTTTTAAACCAGTCAGTGCAGAGGACAACGTCGCTGTCTATGAACATGAACCATTCAGTTTGTACAGCCATTATGCCCTTTTGGCGTGCTGAAGCGCGTGTGCCGTTGTCAAAAATTATTGTCACGTTTTGATGTTTTTTGTTATATGTTTCTATTATAGCAAGAGTGTTATCAGTTGAATTCCCGTCAATAACTATTAAGCGGTGGACTGGAACGTTTTTGTAGAGGGAGTCTAAGCATTTAGATAGCACTTGTGCGCTATTTTTTGTTAGCAAGACTACGTCTATTGAATCCACCATTTATAGGTCCCCGTTTCAGTGTAACTATGTCATTATGCCTATAAGGTTTAGCTGAATACTTTTTGTTAGAATGTCATAAAAAAACAAAATTTCAGCGTGTTGAACATGTCAAATTTAATAATGGTTTTATAGGTTAGATTTGATAAAATGTGTTAGTAAATTTGGGCAGCTGATGACTCTTTTGGTTATGGGAATAAAAAAGGCGGCAGGTATAGCAGTACGTTCACTTATGTATGGTAAACCGTATCATGCGCAGTGGTTCATAACAAGGAGGTGTAATTTCAAATGTTTAGGTTGTAATATAGGGGTTGAGCAAGCTGGAGATGAGTTGTCTTTAGAGGAAATTAAGCGTGGTATGGATGTTTTGAAAGCTACAGGTGTAGTGGAGTTGGTTTTGTCTGGTGGTAATCCCTTATTAAGAGAGGATATAGGGGAGGTAATTGATTATGCGACTAAACGGTTTGTAACAACTGTTTATGATAATGGTAGTTTAGCAGTAGAAAAGTTTGAGGTTTTAAGGAATGTAGATTTTGTATCTTTGTCTATTGATAGTTTAGATGAGAAAAAGCATGATTTTATAAAAAATGTTCCCGGTGCCTGGCAGAGTGCTATGCAGGCAGTTGATGTTTTAAAGAGGGAGGGAGTGAAAGTTAGTGTTGCGCCAATGATTTCTCAGGTGAATCTTTATGAAATTGTAGATTTAACTAACTATTTTACAAGTAAAGGTATACCTGTTTTGTATAGTCTTTACTCATATGATAAAGAAGAAGCTAATGATAATGCTGCTAATCAGTTATTTAGTATTGGTAAATGTAATGATGAATTTATAATAACTGATAAAGAAGCCATGATTAAACTTTGTGATTCTTTAATAGAAATGAGAAGAAGCAGTAAACATGTACTAATATCAGAAAAACTTTTGAAGGCCATAAGAAGTCTCTATACAGGGGAAAAGCGTGTCTGGAACTGTAGAGCACTTCAAAGTTTTCTAGTTGTAAATCATGTGGGAAAAGTTGCAGGATGTCATAATCAACCTTTTGTGGATTCAATTTTTGATTTACCTAAAAACTGGAAAAACGAAAAATATAACGTTAAAAGAGAACAATACAAAGCTTGTACTAAATGTTCATATCTATGCTACATATTCTACTCAATTTATGGAACACCATTAGGACACCTCTCATTATTTAAAGAACAATGGAAAAACGCTTCTCTGCTATTAAAGAAATAATTTAACGTTCATATACATAACAAATTAGTTTCGCAATAGAATCAGCGTTATTGCACATGTTTAATATAAAAAAGAAGAAGAGCCAACAGGCTATTCTATGAGGTGTTAGCGAAGTAATAAGGGTTTTTTGCCTGTTGCTTCTTGCATATTGTTATTTTTTGTTTTCTTTGGTATTATTCAATGTGTAATAGAAAACAATAGTGTTTGCTTTTGTATCTTTATTAAGAGCCAAAGAGGTCATGGCATCGCCTGTTACTGTATAGCCCGCAATATTTGGTGCATGTTCAGTTATGTTAAGTCCAACTGTGCCAAACTTTGAAGTCTTACTGGAAGCAACTGAATTTTTAGTACCCTGTAAGTAATAGTGTACTGTATAAGCAACAGTGTCGGCTTTGTTATTTTTGTGTTTGAGGGTAAATCCTATAGCGATTAGTTCCATTATAAATATGATAGTGTTAACGATTGTCCACTTGTCCACTATTGTCATTGGTCGAGACAGGTCTTCTGTTAGTATGAACACAATAATTCCTACAATTCCCATGATAACACTTAGGAGAAACCAGAAGTGCCAACGTTGTTTCTGTTTTTTCTCTTCCACTACATTGTCAGTATATTCTTCATTTTTTTGTTTTGCTACATATTGACCTTTAGCGTCTTTTGTTTGTTTTTGTTCTTGTTGTTTTTTCTGTTTTTTGTTGTGCTGCAACAGCATACCTATAGTTAGTATGATCACCAATATGACACCAGCTACACTCAATATTAGATTTGCAAGCGCCCAAGCAGGCAAACCATCCTCAGCCTCGCCACTATAAGTCATAGAGGGACTAGGCAAAGGAGAGGGATAAACCGAAGGAGACGGACTAGGCAAAGGAGAGGGATAAACCGAAGGAGACGGACTAGGCAAAGGAGAGGGATAAACCGAAGGAGACGGACTAGGCAAAGGAGAGGGATAAACCGAAGGGTTAGGTGTAGGTTCTATGCCGGTGTAGTAGAATGTGATTGCGTTATCGATGTCGTCTATTGTTATGGTTATGGTTGTGGGTTCAAGTGCTGTGTAACCTATGATGTTTATGGCTGTTTCTGTTACTTTGGCACCTATGGTTTGGTCGTATACTGTTTTGCTAGGGGCTAAGGGTGTTTTTGTGTTTTGTAAATAGTAATTTACCTTATATGAAACTTGGTCTGGGTATCCTTGCCATGTGGCAGTTAGTGTAAAGTCGCCTGTTGAACCCGTGGGTATTTTGTAGTTGGTTGTTGGACCGTAGATGCCTGTGTTGTTTTGGATTAGCCAGCCTTGGAAATCATAACCCACCCTAGTTGGATTAGCTATTTGACAGGGCAAATCGGTTTCATCATACGCAAACGGATTGTTAGGGTTATTTATGCCGCCATTTAACACATACTCAATAGCATATTTATCATCCAATGTTAAATATCTAAACCCAACACCATCAATGCCCTCTACAGGTATTGTGTGAATACTCAAATAGTAACCCGCAGGGTATGTAACCAGAGCATCATTGTTGAAAATTTTACCGTCTTTTCCCCAGTAACGACCCAGCCCTTGTTTACCACTTAACCCAGGTTCTAATACTACATTAGATGACAGGCAAATTGCCGAATCGTATTCTCCCTGAAATACACCATTGGAAATAACCTCAAGTTTTCCTTTATTGAGCCCATCACAGTTGATCGCAGACCACTTGCCGATGATTGTTCCGCCGGAAATTAACTTGATTGTCCCAGAGTTTACTATGCCATCATCTTTGTTTGAAGTAATTCTGCCACCAGCGATCTCATCGATTTGGCCGCCAGCCCAATTATAGATGCCATATGATGTTGTACCGGTTATTTCTACGTTCCCGCTGATTTTACCGATTTTGCCTACATTGAATATTCCCTGACTTCCTGTGAAAGTTCCGCCGGAAATCTTAATAATACTGCTACCACGATCGTTTTGAAGCGCTATTATACCTTCAAATGTGCCACCAGTTATGTAATTAATATAACTAGAGCCCCCATCTGCAATAGCTAATACACCGAAATTTGTACCTTTAATCAGCCCTCCAGAGATTATGCCGATTCCTGATCCTGTAAAGCCTTCACTTGCCCGATTTTCAATCCAAATCGCTGCATTTCGGTCCTCATCTTTAATGGTGCCGACACGGTGGACAACAAACTCGCCGCCGCTGATTTCATCAATCTTACCGCCGCGGACTAAAACCAAAGCACAGTTGCGCACAGCATCAAAATAGCCGCCGGATATTTCACCTATTTTTGCCTCGTTTTGCACGAAAATTGCGTGGCCGTGAAGTTTAGTGTTGGGGTCTGTTTGATAAAAAGCACCACCGGAAATTTTATTGATTCTTGTTCCAGCATCGCTTACGTGGACAGCGTCTATGTTTCCGACAAACACTCCTCCGCTTATTTCAATTATTTTTGCTCCCTTTTCAAGGCTTAAACCTGTACCAGTTATGCTACTTTGGCCGTTTCCCTCAAAACGTCCACCGCTTATAGTGCCGACAGCGTTTGGACCGCTTAAACGTAGCGCACTGCTACTGCTTTTTATTATGACACCATCTTTAGCGTTTATACGACCGTTTGTAACTTCTACAGAATGCATGATCGTCAAAGTATTTTTTGTATTATCTTCGCCTAGAGTGAGTGTTCCGCCGCCTTGTAGCGCAAATTTCCATCCCGAACTGGGGGTAGGACTTGCAAAGGTAACGATGTGATTGCCTTCAACGCTAACTATGGTCACAGTTTCATCGTTGATAATAATGTTATTTTGCTCAAGTACATCACCAAAGACTTCAAGGACAAAGGTGTCATAGTTAGGTTTGATTGCCGCAATTGCTTCACTTATAGACTTATATAAATTGCCTGTTTCCCTATGCCTAACATTATAAACAACGGGATCCTTTACCCATAAAATGCTATCACCGTTTTTGTATTCAAAATAACCGCTTTTGCTAGAGGTAAGTTCATAATCCTCCTGCATTTTATCCACATTGTTGATTTGTGCATATACACCTTTTTCGTCGGTTACTTTGACCGCGCCGCCGACTGTGACCTGTGCACCTGTTAAAACAGCTACCCCAGCTCCACCGCCAATCACATTACCTTTTACATAAACAACGGCACCTTTAAAAGCATACACACCTGTGCCACCACCAGATGAATAGCCATAAACTGTAACAGTTGTGCCTTCGCCGCTAACAAGCATACCACCACCGCCAATCACGTTTCCATAAACCGTAACTGTCGCTCCAGCAGAAGCTTCCAAGCCATAAAACCCCCCGGCCTTTATGGTACCGTAAATCGTAATTTCTGAACCAGATCCGGTGACAAGCACACTATTGCCGCCTCCGGTTGTGGTCGCGCTAGTCACCTCGGCTTTACCACCACTGTGAACGTACAAGCCTTGCTTCAACGAGCCACCTTTGACATTGAATGCTCCGCTGGTTTTAGCACCTGTAAGCCATACCTCACCACCTGCGCCAACCTCCAATCCATGCCCAGCACTGTTTATCACATTTAGAATAAAGCCGTTTACGTCAAAAATAACGCTCTTATTGGTTATTTTGATACCGATGTTGTACTCGATATCGCATAGTAAACGGATAGTCTGCCCATCTTGTACTGCGGCTAAAGCGTCAGCAAAATTACCATATTCTGCTACCTTGGTCACGCCGTCGGTGTCGATAATCTCGCAGACACTATATGTCGCCCACTCGATTGTATATTGCTTATTGTTCAAGCTGATTGCAAGACTATCTCCTAATACAACCCATTTTACATCACTAGTGGGTTTGTCTTCTTTTTGTGTCAGTCCTTTATTTGTTCCTTCATAGGAACTGGGGATGTCGAGCGATTCGACCTCAACAATAGTACCCTTAACGTACACCTCGAAAACCTCATATTCACCCTTACATGTACCCACCAAATACGCCGCCAAGCCACCGCGTTGCAAAGAAATCGCAAAACTTCCCATTGCATTGATCGCTGAAACTTTACCGCCTGTTATTGTTACAGTTCCTCCAGAAACAGAATTCCAAACGCCAAGACTGATAGCATAGCAATAATGACCCCCATCGCCATTTGCTGTAACTGTGCCTCCAGAAACCGCTACATTACCCGTTATAACCTCAATAGCAGAGCAATAGTCGCCAGTGGCTGCAACTATGCCTCCAGAAACTATTACATCTCCATTGTCAACATAAATTGCCTTACAGTCTTCACCAGTCGCTGTAACTGTACCCCCAGAAATCTCTACAGTTCCATTGTCAACAGAGATTGCCTTACAGTTATCGCCAGTGGCTGAAATTGTGCTGCCGTCTTTTATGTGGACTGTTCCGCTTTTAACGTGTATAGCCGTGCTTGTGCTTAATATTGTTAAAAGATTTGTTGCTAAGCTGTCACCTACTGTGAGGGCGCCATCTTGTATTGTAATGGAACCGCTAGGCAGTACGGTGATTGTGTAGTCACCATCAACACTAATAATAGTAATATCCGATGTGATGTCAATATTACTTGTTATGGTTATATCACTAATAATTTCAATGATAGCTGAACCTTTGCTGTTTGCTTCTGTGATTGCATTTTCCCAAGTGGTCGCCGTGTCTCCAACTTGTATTTTTAGAGATTCATCTGCTGCTACAAAAGCTGATGTTTGTAACAAACCAAATAGCATACTAATTATCAGTAGTGTTGTTATTGTTTTTCTGGAAAAGGTTATTTTTTTATTTTTATTCATTTTAACTCACGTCCAAAAAACTTTAATCATTTTTTATATAATACAGGTTATTCCCAAAAAAGGAATATTATAATGTTTTTTGAAAATTATACGTAATAACGACTGCCTGAAAGCGGAACATTTCAGTTTTTTGATGAAGCAATAATGGATTTAATGCGGGTCGTGAGGGATTTGAACCCTCGACTTCCAGCTTAGAAGGCTGGCGCTCTATCCGTGCTGAGCTAACAACCCATGTTTGTGATAGGATGGTTTTTTATGTTTTAAGCCTTACTATGAAGGTTTATAAAATGTGGTGGTTTGTAGTTAAATGTTTGTTGTTTTGTTTTTGTGTTTTTTATAGATATGTTATTATTTTTCTTTTTAGGTGTTTGTTTTTAATGTCGCGTGTTAAGGCTGTTTCGTTGTTTTCTGGTGGTTTGGATAGTATTCTGGCTACTAAGCTTATTTTGGATCAGGGTATTGAGGTTGTTGCGTTTAATGTGAAGACTCTTTTTACTACTTCTAAGAGGGAGGGGGTGAGTGAGGTGGAGTCTGCTGTTTTAGAGTTGGGTGTTCCTTTGGAGGTTGTGTGTGTGGATAGGGAGTATATTCGTATGCTTAGGAATCCCAAGTTTGGTTATGGTAAGAATTTTAATCCGTGTATTGATTGTAAAATTTTTATTTTGCGTCAGGCTGTAAAGTTTGCGAGGAGAGTGGGTGCTGATTTTTTGTTTACGGGTGAGGTGTTGGGGGAGCGTCCTATGTCTCAGCATGGTCCTGCTCTTAGAGTTATTGAGGAGGAGGCGGGTTTGAAGGGTAAGTTGTTGCGTCCGCTTTCGGCAAAGTTGTTGCCTGAGACTTTGGCTGAGAAGAGGGGTCTTGTGGATAGGAGTAAGCTTTTGGGTATTTCGGGTAGGTCGCGTAAGCCTCAGTTTCAGTTAGCTAGAGAGTTTGGTATTGTTAATTTTCCGTCTCCTGCGGGGGGTTGTTTGTTGACTTGTGAGGAGTATTCAAAAAAGTTGTGTGATTTGTTTGAGCATAAGAAGAATGTTTCAAGTGCGGATGTTTTGTTGTTGCGGTTTGGTAGGCATTTTAGGTTTGGGGTGAATAAGATTGTTGTGGGGCGTAATGAGGCGGAGAATAAGTTTTTGTTGTCTTCTAAGGGTAAGTTGGATTATTTTTTTGAGTTGCCTGATGTTGTGGGGCCTGTTAGTGTTTTGCAGGGGTTAAAGCGTAGGGAGGCTTTGTGTGTGGCGGCGCAGTTGACTGCGTTTTATTCGGATGCGAAATCTGAGGATGTTAGAGTGAATTATGGTAAGAATGTGTTGGATAAGTCAATAACTGTTAGAGTTCCTAGTAGGGAAGAGGTGGATATGTTGCGGGCAGGTAAAAATGGGGTGCGTGTTGGTAGGTGTGGTGTTAGTTAACGATTGTTGAAGTTTGTTTGTTGTTATAGTGTTTTTTGTAGTGTGTTTGTAAAGTTTGTGAATGTTTTTAGGCTGTTTTGCCAAAAGTTTGGTGTTTTGGGGTTTAGTTGTAGTGTTTGTGCTATGTCTAAGGGTGTTATGCTGTTGCCTGCTGAGAGGGCTTTTTTGAGTTTTTGTGGGAAATGTTTTTTGTTTGTTAGGTATTGTTCGTATAGTGAGTAGACGAACATTTGGGCGTATACGTATGGGTAGTTGTAGAAGCGATAGTTTGCCATGTAGTAGTGTTGTTTCATGGTCCATTCTGCTTGTAGTTCAGGTAGCCATGTAACGGTGTTGCCAAAGATGCGGTTGCGTGCGGTTGTCCAGTGTTTGCATATTGTGGGGTAGTCTAGGTATTTGTTTTGTTGTATTGATTGGTATAGGGCTTGTTCGAACCATACGCGTGCGGTGACTTGGAAGGCGGTTAGGCCGGCTTCGTCTAGTATGTGGCAGAGGATTGCTCTGCGTTCTTTGTTGGTTTTTGCTTTTGTTAAGAGTAGGTCAGATAGTAATAGTTCGCTAAATATGGATGCTGTTTCGGCTACTATGGAGGGGACGTTGACGTTTAGTGGTGTTTGGTTGCGGGTCATGTACCAGTCATGTGTGGCGTGTCCTAGTTCGTGTGCTAGGGTAAAGACGTCGTTTAGTGTGCCGTTGAAGTTTTGTAGGATGTATGAGGATTGGCCGTTGTAATGTTTTGCGCAGAATGCGCCGTTTCTTTTTCCAAATCTAGGTGCTGCGTCTATGTGTTGTTTGGTGAACATTTCTTTTGCGCTTATTGTGTATTCGGGGTCAAAGTTGCTGTATGCTTCAATTATTAGGTTTTGTGCTTGTTTGAAGGTGAATTTGAATTCGGTTGCGTCGGGTATGGGAGCTGTTAGGTCATAGTTGTATAGGGTGGGTAAATTCATAAGTTTAGCTTTGATTTTGAGGTAGTGTTGATAAATTTTTGTGCCGTCTTTGATGCTTTTTAGTAAATTGTTTATTATTTCCTGTTCGGTGTCATTGTTGATAAGGCTAGCTTCCATGGGTGACTGGTATTTTCTGCGTTTGGATGTTGTTACCCAGTCATTGCAAATGTTTCGAAGTGCGGATGAAAAGATTTCGCCGTCTTGGTCAAGTAAACTGTATATGGAGCGACATGTAGATTCTCGTGTGGCGCGATCAGCATGGTGTAGTAGACCTGAGGCTTCGCTATAGCTATAATAATCTTTTTTGCCCATAACTGTAATTTCAAAAACGCGAGTGTTCAACCATTTGCTTTGCAGTTCTTCCCAAGCATTTACTCCAAATTGATCTTTTTCAATAACTAGCTGTTCTTCAACCTCAGAGAGTTGATGAGAAACACGTCTAAGAGTACGCTCTAGAAAATGACGATAATTAGCTAAAATGGGATCGTTTATAATTTGAGGGTTGCTTTTCAGTAAAGCGCCTAGTTCTAAGCGGTAGAAGGCTAATTGCATGTTAAATTTAGCAGAAAGTTTGTCAACTTTGTCATTTAGCATCTGAACCTTAGGTATTGTCATGTTAGCGGCAAAGAGTAAGCTTGAGTAAAGACCTACGTCGCTAAATTTTTTGTTAAAATCTTCAATGTCCCGTAAACATTCAAGTAAACCATTGGGAGTTAATTGTAGGATTTTTCCGCGGTACTTTTTTTCAAAGCAATCAGCTAAAACTGTTGCTTTTTTTATAGTTTTATTGATTTTAGGATCTGATACATCAGAGAAAAGCTCTGTTAAATTCCAAACTACCTGCCCTCTCGTCTGCCGCTGTGTTAGTTTAGTCAATTAATATTTCCTCTAAAAATTGTATGTTAACAGCAAGTTAAACATTTTTCTTTTGCACTTTTTTATCATATAAAGGCTTATTAGACCATAAAGTTTAAGGGTGAAACATTTGTTTAAAGTCCGAGTATTCTAATTTACTTGAGGTTTATGATTTGAGCGTTAAAGAGTTAACAATTGAAGAACGAAAAGCAGAAGTTCTCATACAGTTAAGAAAATATAAACTTGTAGAAAAACAGTCATATGAAGGCGCATACGCATACATTATAGATATACCACAAGATAAAGAACGCGCCATAGTCTGGTGCATACTAGGCGAAGCCACTGTTGGCATAGCTGCTATGAATACGCTCTATAAACTTTTAAAAGAAAAAGAACTAGATAGAGCCATAGTTATAACAGAAGGACGCTACACCCACGCAGTAAAAACAGGAGCAAAAAAGAAAAACGTAGAACTCCTACCAAAATCCTTCCCCGTCTTTAACATTTTCGAACACCAATTAGTACCATTTCATGAAATATTAAACGAAAAAGAAAAAAACCAACTCTTAACACAATACAAAGTCCAACCATACAAAATGCCACAAATAAAATCAGGCGACCCCGCAGTTAAAGTAATAGGAGCAAAACCAGGCGACGTACTAAAAATCACAAGAAAAAGCACCACCGCCGGCGAACACATAACATACCGCTACGTAGTAGAATAAACAAAAAACACTCCAACCTTCTCCATTTTCAATAATTTAATGTTAATGTTGTTATATCAACAGTATTTTTGTCATAAGTCGATGTAGCTGTTTATTGTATTATCTGCTTTGTAATTTGTTTTATAGTCCAAATTAAAGTCGTTTTCGAAGTGTTGTATTTTTCGGCTGGTATTTTTGAGTTTTTGTGTATGTGTAGGGTTAGATATGATTTGTGTTAAAGTATGAAAAGTGTGTAAACGGAGTAAAATGTCTGATTGGGTTTTTGTATAGACTTTTTATGTACGTTTTTTAGAAAAGTCAGATTTTACAGCAAGTTTATGGTTGGACATAGTGTTAACGTTAGTAGATGAAGTTGTTGGTGAGAGTTTCAAATGGGTCATTAGTGTTGTATTTGAAACAGTTTTTATGTGTTATAGATTTTCAAAACGTGAAAGTAATTAATAGGTCTGAAACGTGGCAGAAGAGGAATGTTTATCTTTCTTTTTTTATATAATGTAACAATTGTTGACATATAATGTTAAAGTGGAAGAATGTAAAGGTATCAAATAAAGCTCCGCCGTCATGGGCAAAAAGTTGGATTGATTTTTGGGAGCAAAAAAGCGATACAAAAGCTAAGAAATGTAGTGTTCTTGGTTGTGGTGCAGATGCTACAGAGGGGGCGCAAGTAAAAAAAGTTAAACTGCGTTCAAATCAAGATCAAGACTGGTATATTATTCCTGTTTGTCATAAATGTAATGAAAATGAAACCAAAGAGTTCGAATTAAAAAGCGGCGTAAAACCCATAAAGATGACAGATAAAGAAAAACCAAATAAAAAATAAGAACCATTGGGGTGGGATGTAATTTTGAATCATGTTTTGTTGTGGGGTAGCATAGTCAGGTTAATGTGCACTTTCAATTCCCTTTTGGTGGGATGTAATTTTGAATCTTCAAGGTAAACTTCATATGCTTGTGCGGGCGCAACCTCAATCTTTCAATTTCAAAAATTAAAGCAGTGTTTTGTTTTTGGAAAAAATTCAGTATGTATGTAGAAAATTCGTCTTTTAGAAATCTGAAGCTGACTTTGCATGAGAATTGTGGATTTAATACATACCGTTTTCGGGTCGTGTCCTAAAACAGATGAGTTGGCAATTTTCTTTTAAAGAACCAAAAGTTTATGATCAAACCAACAACAGTATGATGCATGATTTCTGATTTGGAAAAACGAATCCCCTTTCGAACAAGTCGACTACACCAAGTGCGC
>Ga0209737_10000683_pt1 | contig 26552 bp, 22 predicted proteins | sample TergutCu122P3_FD_187284 | JGI IMG/M metagenome (GOLD analysis project Ga0209737, IMG submission 187284) | Cubitermes ugandensis P3 segment gut microbial communities from Kakamega Forest, Kenya - Cu122 P3 (SPAdes) (version 2) | ecosystem: Host-associated > Arthropoda: Insects > Digestive system... | reverse complement strand
AGGGGGGATGGTTAAGACTGTTTATAGGACAAATCCCTTGGATGAGCTAAGGGCGAAGAGTAGTGTAATAAATGAGACGTTGGCATCCATTTATGAAGAATGGGTAAAAGATAATCCGTTTGACAAAGGTACGGGGGGGTTTGCGGGCGAGCCTTGGTTTCAAGAGGAAATGCTTTTGGATGAGGAAGTGGTTAAAGCGGCGGCTTCGGTATCCGGGAAAGCTGTTATAATTATAGGCAGGACTGCCGGTGAGGAAACCGACAATCATGAAGTACCCGGTAGTTTGCTTCTTACGGATAAAGAAAAAACGATGCTTTCATTAGTAACCAAACATTTTGCAAAAGTGTGTTTGGTACTTAATGTATCGAATATACTTGATTTTGGTTTTATGGCAGATGAGTTTTGGGGGAGCAAAATTGAAACGGTATTGTTAGCTTGGCAGGGAGGTCAAGAAGGTGGGCGCGCCCTTGCTGATTTATTGCTGGGTAATATCACCCCCAGTGGCAAGCTTCCTGATACGATTGCAAAGACGATAACTGATTATCCCGCGACCCCGTATTATGGTGATGAAGTAAGTAATGCTTATGTTGAAGATATTTACGTGGGTTACCGTTACTTTTCAACTTTTTGCCCCGAAAAAGTCCTTTACGAATTTGGGTTTGGGTTGTCTTATACCGAATTTGCGCTTACGGTAAAATCAGCAGTTTGTAACGGGGATGCAATAGAATTAGTTGTAAATGTGAAAAATACCGGAAGCGAATTTGCCGGGAAGGAAGTCGTCCAGCTTTATTATGAATCTCCGCAGGGAAAACTGGGGCAACCGGTCAGGCAATTGCTGGCATACAAGAAAAGTGATTTGTTAAAGCCGGGTGAAGAGCAGGATTTATGTTTCAAGCTTGATGTTAATAAAATGCGGACTTATGATGATAGTGGCATTACCGGTTTTAAGTCTGGTTATGTTATGGAAGCGGGTGACTATCATATTTATGTGGGGAATAGTGTTGTAAAAAGTGAAAAAGTGCTCACAGTAAATGTGCCGGAGCTTCGTTTGATAGAACAATTGTCTGAGGCTTTAGCTCCGCTCAAAGATTTTGAGCGGATGAAGGTGGGGTTGGTGAAAAGTGATGGTACATATGAATTAACATTTGAAAAGGTACCGAAAAGAACGATTAATCTTCGTGAACGTATCCAAGCGAATTTGCCGCAAGAAATTAAGCAGACCGGCAATAAGGGTATTTCATTAAAAGATGTGAAAGCTGGCAAAGCGAGCTTAGAGGATTTTATCGCCCAACTTAGTAATCATGAGCTTGCGACGTTAGTCAGGGGTGAGGGGATTGGGCATCCTGAGGTAATGGAAGGAACAACCTCGGCGTTTGGTAGTGTCAGTGAAAGTTTGATTAATTATGGTATTCCGCTTGCTTGTACGGCTGACGGTCCTTCGGGTATCCGCTTGGATGGTGGTCACAAAGCGACATTGATGCCGATTGGGACTTTGCTTGCCGCCAGCTTTAATGATGAGCTGGTTGAAGAGCTTTATGAATATGAAGGCCGTGAGTGTTATGGTTACGATATCGACACTTTGCTTGGACCGGGAATGAATATCCACCGCCATCCCCGTAATGGCCGCAATTTTGAATATTATTCTGAAGATCCCCTGCTGACGGGGCAGATGGCGGCGGCAGCGGTCAGGGGTTTGGAAAAAGGCGGTTGTCCCGGTACAATAAAACACTTTGCCTGCAACAATCAGGAGATTAAACGTTATGAAGCCGATTCGGTTGTTTCGGAACGAGCAGTCCGTGAAATTTATCTGCGTGGTTTTGAAATCGCGGTCAAAGAAGGAAAAGCACGTTCACTGATGACAGCATATAATCCTTTGAATGGGCATTGGACGGCATCAAATTATGACTTAAACACTACCATTCTAAGGGGTGAATGGGGGTATGAAGGTATCGTAATGACCGACTGGTGGGCATCGATGAACAATGTCGAAGAGGGTGGAGCAGGAGCAGGAAACAAGCTCCGTGACATGGTCAGGGCAGGGAATGATTTATATATGCCGGTTAATATATATGGTGCGGAAATCAATGCATCCGATGATGATATCGAAGAATCATTAGAAAATGGTACGTTAACGGTAGGTGAATTACAAGACCGGGCAAAATATATCCTTAACTTCTTGATGCGGACTAAGGCAATGGATCGTAAACGTGAAAGCTTACTTTCGGTAGTGGATGTTGATCCATTAGCGGATGAGATAGTTGAAAAATTACATGCCGATGTAAATTTCACAGAGGATGAAAATAATATAATAACTTATGATGTACCGGTTAAGATGAGCCGGACAACATTCTTTGAGGTAAAAATCCCCGGAATGTATTCGGTGGTTGTTTCGATGATGTCGGAAAATCATAATCTCATCCAAACTGCCGGGGAGCTTTATATGAACGATAGTCTACTTGCCCGTATTGCCAATCGCGGAACGGACAGCAAATGGGTAAAGCAAGTTGTGATTAAAGTAAGGCTGAAAAAAGGTTTCTACAGCCTTCGTCCGGAAGTGACCAGACCTCATTTGGATGTAAATAATATAAATTTTAGACCTTTGTAGGAGAAATATATGCGCAATGAATTGATTAGTTTCGGACCAGTGACGGTTACTGGTTTTGGTGTGATGGTGGCAATAGGTGTCTTGGCGTGTTTTATTTTGGTTGATTACCGGGCAAAGAAGCAGGGGCTTGATGCTGATTTGATATTTGATGTTGGTATGATATCACTTTTGGTGGGATTAATTTCTTCAAAACTGCTTTATATTGTTTTGGATATGCCCAATATTATCCGGAAGGGAGCTTTATGGTCATCCCTTATCGGTTCCGGTTATGTTGTCTATGGTGGTTTAATTGGTGGTGTATTAACCGGATTATTATTACTGCGGAGAAAGAAGGCGCCGTTTTTGCCTTATTTTGACTTGGCGGCTCCCTCTATTGCAATCGCCCAGGCATTTGGCAGGTTAGGTTGTTTGGTTGCGGGTTGTTGTTATGGTTTTACGACCGATACCCGTTTGGGAATTATTTATGAGCATTCAAAGATTGCCCCAAATGGTGTGAGGTTATTTCCGACGCAGATATTATCAAGCCTTGGTAATTTTGTGATTTTATTTATCCTACTTTGGTACGCTGCGCAGAAACCAAAAACCGGGCGGGTCGGGGCACTATATATTATCCTTTATGCTGTAGGGCGCTTCTTGGTTGAGTATCTGCGTAATGACCGGCGTGGTGAGGTTGGGTTTTTGTCCTTGTCACAGTTTATTTCGGTGGTGATGCTTATCCCCGGTATTTGGTTGTTTGTTCGGGCGAAGAGTGTGTTAGTTGAGGAAAAAAAAGAAGTTGAATAAAAAAGTACTACGCCAACAATACCTCAAAATCCGTAATTCCTTAAGCAAAGCGGAAGTGCTTATAAAAAGCCGGAAGATAATCGCTAGATTAATCGAGTTGGATGTATACCACGAAGCTGATATAGTTTTGACCTACATTAATTATGGGAATGAAGTCCGGACTATTGAGTTGGTAAAGCTGATTTTTTCAAGCCAGAGCAAACAGGTTTTTTGCCCCAAAGTAAATGGTGATGAAATAGAATTTTATGAAATAAGAAACTTAAATGAGCTTGCAACAGGATATAAAGGAATACCCGAACCGGTTGTAAGTAACGGTAAACAGCCATTGAAAATCGAAAACGAAGAAAAGAAATGTCTGCTCATCATGCCGGGAGTCGTTTTCGATGAAGAATGCGGACGGATTGGATATGGCAGCGGATACTACGACCGATTTTTAGGAAACGTCATTGCGAGCAAAGCCTCCACAGGAGAGTTTGCGAAGCGATCTAGAAAGCATTTCCATACCATCGCCTTAGCCTACGAATGCCAAATCGCTCCATTTGTACCAATGAGTGAGTTTGATAAAAAACCAGATATGATAGTAACAGAGGATAGGTTAATAGTAATCAAGTAATCGAGTAGGATGCTACCCCTACTCACGGAAGGAGAAAACATATGAATCTTCAAGAAATGGGACGTCGCGCCAAGGAAGCATCATATCAATTGCAAAGACTTTCCCCGGCAGACAAAAACGAGGCACTATTTTTCGCCGCTTGGGCACTGGTAAACAATGCCGCCAACATCCTTAAGGCAAATGCCAAGGACCTTGCCGTTGCTGAGGCCGCCGGGATGCATCCGGGTTTGGTTGACCGCCTCCGTTTGGACGAGGGACGGATACGCACAATGGCAGAAGGTTTAAAGGAAATAGCCACCTTCCCTGACCCGATTGGTGAAGAGCTTGAAGCTTACACCCGTCCGAATGGACTGACAATCAGGAAAATAAGGGTGCCGATAGGTGTCATCGGAATCATCTATGAGTCACGTCCCAATGTGACCGCCGATGCTTTCGGTTTGTGTTTCAAAGCCGGAAATGCCGTGATTCTCAAGGGAGGGAAAGACGCAATTTACTCAAATAAGGAAATAGCCCGCTGTATCCGTGAAGCCTTGGCTGAGTGTATCAACAATTCAAATGCATTACAACTTATTGAATCTAAAGACCGGGAAAAAACCAATGAATTTATGCGGCTTAACCGTTATATCGATGTCCTCATACCCCGTGGTGGTGCCGGTCTAATCCGGGCAGTCGTTGAAAACAGCACCATTCCGGTTATCGAAACCGGGACAGGAAACTGCCATATTTATGTTGATAAAAGCGCGGATTTGGAAAAAGCCGTTCCTTTAATCGTTAATGCCAAAACCCAGCGGATAGGGGTCTGTAATGCTTGCGAGTCATTGGTAGTCCATGATGAAATCATTGAAAACTTGATGGCAGAGTTAATACCGGCATTAGCACCGTTTAAAGTTGAACTTCGTGGTGACGAAGCTTGTATGAATACCCTGGCAAACCTTGCCGTCCAAAAATTTGCCAACGCCGATGATGATGTCAAAAAGATGTTAACCGATGTCCACAGGGCAACAGAAGAAGATTATGCCGAAGAATTTCTTGATTATATTCTTTCGGTCAAAACCGTCAGCGATGTCAGCGAAGCAATAGAGCATATCAATATCTACAACACAAAACACTCCGATGCCATCATCGCCCGTGACCGAGGAGCCATCGACCGCTTCAAAAATGAAGTTGATGCCGCCTGTGTTTATGTCAATACCTCAACCCGCTTCACCGATGGTTTTGAGTTCGGTTTCGGCGCAGAAATCGGCATCAGCACCCAGAAACTGCATGCCCGTGGTCCGATGGGACTTAATGAATTGACTGGATATAAGTATACGGTTGAGAGTGATTATTTATGTAGACCGTAACGTGGATAGGTGTTCTTACTTGAACGTAAAACGCTTCCAACCCTCTGTTTATAAGGGTGGGGGCGTTTTTGTATAGTACTATCAAGCATTCAAAGAAATGTTTTATGTATAGTCCTAAAATAGGACTATACATTTTTGTGTTAATATGGTAAAATGTGGAAAAGTGTTAATTCATTCAGCATATAGATAAAGTAGTATCAAAGTCGTTTGCAACATAAAAGGAGGAGTTTTATGTCATTACATCCTATCTTACTTGTTTATCATGGGAGTCCCCATATAACGTTAATAATAACGATCATATTACTTATCATTATTACAATCGTGGTTTGGGTTCTTGTATTGCTTATATCATTTATCAAAAAAACAATTAGAAAAATCAAGAAATTGCCACCAAAAGAAAAGAAAGTATTTAGGTATAAGAAACACTTGCATTTTATTGCATGGCCTTTGTTTTCAATACTAGCATTGTTATATATATATATACAATATACTTTGGATTTGTAGAATTTGATAACCCAAGCCCCGCAGAACGTTACTTTATTTCAGTGGAGGAATTAAAAGTGGCTAGTAAGGGAAGGTTCTTATTTCCTGCTTATATTCCTAACGAATTGAATCCGAAGTTAAATTATAATGTAGAGTTTAGTTTTACATTGCATGCAAGTCACAATACAGCTATAGGAAGCTACACAATGGGTTACAGTATTCCTTATGAGTTAATTGAAACACTGTTGCAAGAAGGTAAGATTGATTACTTGATAATAGGTTATAGTGCCAAAAGCAGAGATATTGTATTGAGTTCAAATGATAAGATAAAGGAAGTCGAAGTAGGCGATAAAAATGCTGTGTTTAGATATAAAGAAACATACAATAGTTACTACGATATAACAAGAAAAAATATCCAACTTCGTTTTGTTGGTCCCCGACGTTCAAGTTTTGGAAATTATGTAGGAGTGTTCCGAAAAGCAGAGCATTGGTATTATCTAGGTTTTAGTTATATATGTAATGACCCAGAGATAGAAAAGGAGGTAATTGAATACTTAGAAAATGAATTGATTAGACTTGCCGAAGCAATGCTGGAGCAAGGATTACCCCGTAGGTTTTGATTCAAGGAGGAATTTATGTTATTGCCAATCTTACTTTTTTATCATGGAAGTTCCCATTTTACGTTAATAATGACGGTCATATATCTTTTCAGTATTATGATTTTAATTTGGGCACTTACCTCGCTTGTTACACTTATCAAAGAAGCAATTAGAAAAATCATGAAATTGCCACCGAAAGAAAAGAAAGTGTTTAAGTATCGAAAACATATACATTTTATTGCATGGCCTGTATTCATAGTAGTGGCTTGTTTATATATTTATGCCATCTACTATGGGTTTGTGGAGTTTGATAAACCAAGCCCGGCAAGGCGTTACTTTAGTACATTGGATGGTTTAATAGAAGCCTGTAAAGGAAGATTTTTACTTCCGCCTCCTTATATTCCCGATGAATTGAATCCGGATCTTAATAATCTTGTAACTTTTTATTCTGTATTACATGCAGGTCGTAGAACCGCAATAGGGAATTATGATTTTGGTTACTATATCCCTTTAGATTTATTAGAGCATGAGCTTTCAGAATTAGATAAAAATGTATTATTTACAAGTTTTGGAATTGGTACATACGGTTCCAAATTAAAAGACAATGACAAGATTAAAGAGATAGATATTGGTAGTAATAAAGCTTTTTTCCGATATTCAACATTCTATTTCGAAAGTTATGGTGCGAATCAAAAATTTATTGAATTGCGTTTTGTTGGTCCACGACGTTTAAGTTTTGGTAATTATGTAAGTTTATTTAAAAAGCAGGGCATTTGTATTATATAGGTTTTAATTATGTGTGTGATGATCCTGAGGTTGAAAAGGAGGTGATTGAGTATTTAGAGAATGAAATGATTAAGCTTGCTGAAGCAATGTTGGAACAAGGGTTACCCCGTAGGTTTTGATTCAAGGAGGAATTTATGTTGTTGCATCCAAATTTACTTTTTTATTATGGTAGTTCCCATTTTACGCTAATAGTGACGGTCATATATCTTTTCGGTATTATGATTTTAATTTGGACTCTTACCTTGCTTGTTTCAGATATCAAAAAAGCAATTAGAAAAATCATGAAATTGCCACCGAAAGAAAAGAAAGTGTTTAAGTATAGAAAACATATACATTTTATTGCATGGCCTGTATTCACAGTAGTGGCTTGTTTGTATATTTATGCCATCTATTATGGATTTGTGGAGTTTGATGAACCAAGCCCGGCAAGGCGTTTTTATTATACGCTGGATGACTTACAAGAAGCTTGCAAAGGCAGGTTCTTGTTCCCGCCTTACATCCCTGATGCACTTAATCCAGAATATAATAAATTTTCACAATTTGGTTCTACATTGTATGCTAGTAGGTATTCTGCAATAGGAAGTTACACAATGGGATACAGTATTTCTTATGAACTTGTTGAAAAATTATTATCGGAAAATAATGATGGTTACTTAATATTAGGATATGGTGCAAATACCAGTAGTTTTAAGTTAAGAGATGGTGATTTAATTAAGGAAATTGAAATAAATGAAATGAGAGCCGTATTTAGATATACAGAAATATATAATAGTTACTATGATATAAATAGCAAGAATATCCGATTGCAATTTATTGGTTCTCGGAGAGCAAGCTTTGGAAATTATGTAAGTATGTTTAGAAATGCAAAAAGTTGGTATTATTTAGGTTTTAGTTATGTGTGCGATGACCCGGGTGTAGAAAAGGAGGTAATTGAATATCTAGAAAATGAACTAATCAAACTTGCCGAAGCAATGTTGGAGCAAGGGTTACCCCGTAGGTTTTGATTTCAAGGAGGATGTTATGTACAAAAGAAAAAGAATTATTTCATTAACACTAGTTTTTGCATTGTTTATAGCAAATTTATTACCTATTTTTGCTCATGAGCAAGTGGTTTATCCTTATGACCACGAAGATGAAATTCATTTAGTATCAGATGAGTGTAACGAACTTTGCGTTAGAGTAGAACCAGAAACAGAAACATTTTATTTTTATCCTAGTGAAGAAACAAATTTATTTGAAATCGAATTTTTAGAAAATATTCCTGAAAGCTTTTATTATTTTCCGGAACATGAACTTCCGTTTGAGCCGATGGAACATGAACTTGATTTCATTAACCGTTTCATGGACAAAGATTTTGAAGATATCAGTTATTCAGATGTGTTATATGATGTCAATAGCTTACCAACTTATCTGCTTGTGGAGTTTCAATTAGGCGGTTATGTGATTATGTTACGCACCACTTTCCGGATAATCGAATTGAAATACTCCGGGCATAATCCGTATTGGGATTATCAAGATGAAAAAAAGGTTTTTGTTGGTGCACTCAATTACCTGCTAAAAGTTGAGGAAGATTTTATCGATTTCGAAGGTGAAATCATATCCGATGAAGTCATTACGATATTACAAGAATATCAAGAATTTGTATTGGAAGATAGTTTGGAAATATCTCAAGAAGCTTTCACTGAGTTTATCGAAATGGTTGATACATTACAACTTCCCCATGATATTTCTTTAAGGATGGAAACGGCTGACACAGCATCCAAACTAAACGATTTTAATATATTTGATACTGATTACTCCTTGTGGGAATATCAAGAATTTGTTTTAGAAGATAGTATGGAATTATCCCAGGAACATTTAACTGAGAATAACGAAATGGTTGATGCTCCACAATTATTTATTGATATCTCTCCGCAAATGGTAATAGCCAATCATCCCAAACAAACGACTTTAATATACCAAATATTGGTTTCGTACTTAATCAACCATTTGGTTATAATAGGGTAACTACCGAGCGTCCTAATGGAAGCTGCGGTCCTTTGGCTTCTTCGATGCTTATAAACTATTGCCGATTATATATAAATAGTAGCTTTGTTGATGGAGGCAATATTCCAACCAATGAGTATCCAAATAAATTACATGAAGTAATGTTGAAATACACAACAAAATCAACATTTGGTGGTACTTTTCCCTGTGACGATGCGCACGGGATTAATCATTACTTAGGAAGCAATCAAACCACTGCTAATTTAGGATATCATGCTAAATTTCTTAATATACCTATTAATTACTTTATAAAGGCACGGTTACATGAAGATAGACCAGTTATTCTATATACATTGATTCCAACACTTTATGAAGATCCACTTCCTAATAACAATTCGAATTTTAATCGGCATGCGTTTTTGGCATTTGGTTACAAATCTAAGGGAATACTATTTGAGAATAATTTCATCACGGCTACATTATTTAATGTACATAGCGGATGGCATAGCTACTGTAAGGAATATCAAGAAAGACATCCAAATGAACATAAATGGAATGATTCGCACACCCATTACTCCGACTTATACGTCGGTGGATCATTCGGGGGCATAACATGGCTTGAAAAATATAGTAATCATACCCATGATTTTTCAAAATTAGAAGGCAGTACAAATGATATCAAATATCATGATGTGGTTTGTACAGGATGCAACTTATTAAAGAGAGAAGCACATACCTTCAAGTTTACCCTCTATGAAAACTCCAGTATCGGTTACATGAGATGCGATTGCGGTTTATTCCATAACGGATAAAATTGGTATTACCTTCCGACGCAAACAGTAGCCGGACCGGGCTTGATTCCGGTACGAACTATAAGCGACTTAGATAATATCCGCAATAACCCCTCCGGAAATTACTGGCTGATGAATGATCTAGACCTGGTAAATATAAATTGGAATCCAATCGGAGCAACCGAAACCACAAGATTCACTGGAAGGTTTTATGGCAAAGGTTTCACCATCAGCAACCTTACCATCAACAGGAATACAAGCCATAACGGTCTGTTCGGGATCAATGCTGGGTTGATTGAAAACGTGACCCTAAGAAATGTGGACATCACGTCGGACAGCGGCCAAAACGGAGGCCTTGCCGGTACCAACCGCGGCAGTATCGTAAACTGCAGAGCCGTGCACGTAAATATCGGCGGACGGCAGGATACGGGCGGACTCGTGGGTTTGAACGCGGGCACCGGGACAATAACAAGGAGCAGTACAGAGAATGTAAACATAAGTGGGAATGATTTCACGGGCGGTTTGGCCGGGCAGAACGGGGGGGTCATAGAAGACTGTGGCGTAAAGGGCGGTCTTGTCACCGGCAAAATCCCCATGAGCGGAGGTTTGGCCCGGGGAGCCGCCGGCGGTTTAGTCGGATTGGCAAGCGGCACGGTAATAAGGTCCTACAGCACCGCGGATGTTTCCGGAGAAGCAATATGCGGCGGTTTTGCCGGTTATGCCTCCGGCTTGAACGTAGACCAGTGTTATGCCACCGGAAATGTGGACAGCACCGCCGGTCCATGCGGCGGATTTGTCGGGTATGTATCTTCCAGCACAATTTCCCCGGTCCGTATCAGCAACAGCCATGCCAGCGGTATTATCGGTTCAACGGCAAATGGTTTTTTGGGGGTTGTGGTATCTTCACAGCTACATACCACCAGTATCACCAACAGTTATTCGTCATCCAACAGAGCGGGATTTACCCTCAATGGCATATCTGTCAGCAGTGTATACTACGACAGTGATTTAGTCGGCATCCCGACCACCAACCCCCATGCCCGGACCACGGCCCAGATGAAGACCCAATCCACCTATGTGGGATGGGATTTCGACAAGATTTGGATAATGGAAAGTAATAGATATCCGAGACTGAGAGCATTAAATTAGTGTCTGCTCATACCCCGCCATTTATGAAGAAAATATCACTAATTATATCGAGATGAAGAATAAAAAAGACAACCGCACCTCGACCAAAAGGTAGCGGTTGTCTGAATGATACGATTAATAGGGCTGAGACCGCCTATCGGGGATTAAATAACTCCTTGCGCTATCATAGCTTCGGCGATTTTCTTGAAACCGGCGATATTGGCTCCGGCGACAAGGTCATAATCTAAGCCGTATTCGGCGGCGGCTTTGGCTGACTCATCGTGGATATTTTTCATGATGAGTTTTAGTTTGTTGTCTACTTCTTCGGAAGACCATGCGTAACGCATTGAGTTTTGGCTCATTTCCAAAGCGGAGGTGGCAACCCCACCGGCATTAACCGCTTTTGACGGAGCAACGATAAGCCCATTCTGTTGGAAATAATCAATTGCCTCGTTACGGCAGGGCATATTTGAAACTTCGACGATATACTTCGTTCCATTGGCAACGATGACTTTCGCTTCTTCAATTCCGATTTCATTTTGGGTGGCACAAGGCATGACAACATCAGCTTTGACTTCCCATGGTTTCTTTCCGGCATGGAAAGGTAAACCAAATTTTACGGCATAATCCTCTGCTTTGTCACGGCCGGAAGCCCGCATAACGGTTAAATAATCAATTTTTTCTTTGGTGCTGACACCATCGGGGTCATGGACATAACCGTCCGGTCCGCTGATAGTGATAACCTTGCCACCAAGCTCAGCAATTTTTTCGGCGGAACCCCAAGTGACATTACCAAAACCGGAGAGGGCAAAAGTGAGGTCTTTTATATTTACGCTATCATGTTTAAACATCTCGTTGGCATAATAAACCGCACCGTATCCGGTTGCTTCGGGACGAATCAACGAACCACCGTATGTTAATCCTTTTCCGGTCAAGACGCCATTTTCCCAAACGGCTTTTATTCTTTTATATTGGCCATATAGATATCCGATTTCTTTTGCACCAACACCGATATCACCGGCGGGTACATCAACATCGGGTCCGATATGGCGGTAAAGCTCGGTCATAAATGCCTGGCAGAAACGCATGATTTCCCCATCGGAACGTCCCCGAGGGTCAAAATCGGAACCACCTTTTCCACCACCGATTGGTAAACCGGTCAGGGAATTTTTGAAGGTCTGCTCAAAAGCAAGGAATTTCGCAATACTGAGATTTACGGAAGGATGAAAACGAAGTCCACCTTTATACGGTCCGATTGCGCCATTCCATTGAACGCGGAAACCACGGTTTACTTGCACCTGTTCATTATCATCAACCCAGCTAATCCGGAAAACAATCATTCTTTCGGGTTCGGTTAATCTCTCAAGCAAACCCTTTTTTTGGTATTCAGGATGCTTATCAACTACTACTTCAAGGGATTTAAAAACTTCCTCAACGGTTTGAAGGAACTCAGGTTCATTTGCATCACGCTTTTTTACTTTTTCCAGTACTTCCTGCATATAGGTATTTTTGATCATTGGCTCTCCTTTATAATTGGTGTTTTCCGTTATTCATAGTAGCACATTTTTTTTCCAAAATCCAGAAAAATTTGACTAATTGGTAAATAATCCTTCCGGGATTTCACCACGCAAGATATCGGCGATATAACGCAACCTTAGATTTGCCCGCTCGTAATTTTCCTGTGCGGCCTTGGCAATATTATCATCATATTCAAATGCTGTAAATGCCTCACGGTAAAGTCTGACGGCCTCGGTCATATATTCATCAGCTTGCCCGGCCAGCTCTTCCACACCGATGAAAACTTCCGGTACATTATATGATGCCATGGTTTTGACAAGAGCGGCTATGCCATCAAGATAACTCAGCATATCTGTTACAGCGGAGTTTTTTTCAGGATCCAGATTATTTAAATCACGGTCATATGAATTAAGGTGTTCATAAAAAAGTTCCATATTTGCCCGGTATTCAGTTAAAGCAGTGTCATTATTTCCATCGCTGCCACATCCCGTTAGATTTAAAAATAGAGTCAGGCAAATTATATATAGAATAAATTTTATTTTTCTTAACAAGGGTAAACCTCCGTTTTGCTTCCTTAGATAAAATAACACAATAGCTGGAATATAGCAAGAACAAATCCAACACGAAAGAGAAAATTCAATCTAAAAGTAACGCCCTGCTCTGACGGGTAGGCGTTACTTTTAGTCCACCAACCGGCGGCTAGATTTTTCTAGCTATCGGCTCTCTTGTTAAGCATATTATAACCATAAATGTTAGGTATGTCAAAAGAAATTTTTGAATTTAAAATTAATCAAAAAGCTACCAACAAAAGAATTAATAGCATACCATTTCTACATATTCCTTTATTCTATTCGTGATATATTCCCAATCATATTCTTGATATGGAAAAAACTCATTACATTGAAAGGTTACTTTCTCAACAGGTAAAGAAATACCTGTATTCCATTCATTATTAAATGGAACAACTTTCATTTGTATTGTATCTAAAGCATTGGCGATGGTATCATTCACCATTTTTTTGTAACTGTCTAATACCCATGTTCCACCACCGCCATGTGATATTACACCCACCTTTTTTCCATAAACTTCAGATTGGTAGTTATTATCTTTACCCCAATGCAGAAATGTTATTTGCTCCATTTTTTCTAACAAAGCCGACAGCTTAGATGGTATAGGAGCATAATGTGGTGATACAATAAACACAAGATCTGATTTAATTATTTCGACATAGATATTATTAAAATCATCATCAAAAACACAACGATGAGAATGATAACATTTTCCGCAACCTACACACGATTGAATTGCTTGATTTTTAAGTTCAATAATATTGCTATCTACTTTTTGCGAAATTTTAATTATCTCATTTATAATTATCTCGCATACTTCATATGATGTCCCATTTTTTAAACCTTTACCGATTATATTAGAAGCAGAAATACAAGTGACATTCATTAGCTGTTTCCCTCCTCCTTCCTTTTTTATAATCATATCAAACAAAACAGGACAACGGTTTGCCTTGTTAGAACATTATTTTCAAAATTTGCTCTAATCGAATTCACCTTACTCATTCGCCATATATTCCAGATGCAAAGTTCTTGAGTTGTTGTGGATTTATGATATACTACCTATATGACAAAAAAAGAATTTAATAACTTCATATCCGGCCGCATCGTTATTTTGGACGGCTCAACCGGAATCAATCTTATTAAAGCAGGAATGCCGAACGGGGTCTGCCCGGAAAAGTGGATACTGGAAAACCCCGAAGTAATCGTATCGCTTCAAAGTCGTTACATCGAGGCTGGAAGTGAAATTATCTATGCCCCTACTTTTACCGCCAACCGTATCAAATTAAATGAATTTGGTCTTGAAAGTAGAATAAAAGAAATAAATATCGAGCTGGCAAAACTAGCCCGCAAGACCGCTATTGGCAAAGCTTTGGTCGCCGGAGATTTGACCATGACCGGACAGCTGCTTAAACCACTTGGCGATTTGGAGCTGGAAGAATTAATTGATGTTTATAAAGAGCAGATTTCTTATCTGGTTGAGGGTGGAGTAGATTTATTGGTGGTTGAAACGATGACGAGCCTCGCCGAAACCCGCGCTGCATTGATTGCGGCCAGCGAGGTTTGTGATTTACCGATGATGGCAAGCTTAACTTTTGAAGCCGACGGACGCACCCTATACGGAACTGACCCAAGAACTGCCGCCGTGGTTCTTAAGAGTCTGGGCGCAGCTGCAATTGGGGTTAATTGTGGAGCCGGACCGGATCAAATGATTGGGATAATCAGCGAAATGGCAGAAGTTGTTGATTTACCCTTAATTGCCAAACCTAATGCCGGGTTGCCTGTTCTTGATGCCGCAGGGCAAACCGTCTATAATTTACCGGAAAAAGAGTTCGCAGAATCAATGCTTCCTTTGATTGAAGCAGGGGTAACACTGATTGGTGGATGTTGTGGAACCACTCCCGATTACATCAAGCAATTGACGGCAAAATATGGCAAAGTGACACCAAAAAAGAGGAAAATGACAGAAAACCGTCATTTATCATCAGAAAGAAAAACGATTTCTTTTGGGTTAAATGACCCATTTATCATAGTTGGTGAACGGATAAATCCAACCGGAAAGAAAAAGCTAAAGGAAGAGCTTAAGAATGGTTGTTTAGACTTAGTCTTAAGCTTTGCTGAAGAACAGGAAAACGCCGGAGCTTCGATTTTGGATGTAAATATGGGGATGGAAGGTATTGATGAAAAGGAGATGATGCGAAAAGCAATAAATGAACTTTCTGTCACAACTTCCTTACCCTTGGCAATTGATTCAAGCAGTCCACAGGTCATTGAAACCGCCCTGCGAAATTATCCCGGCCGTGCTTTGATTAATTCCATATCCTTGGAAAAAACGAAGTTTGATGAAATTTTACCCTTGGCAAAAAAATATGGCGCAATGTTCATACTCTTACCATTATCAGATGCCGGTCTGCCAGCTGACATAAGTGAAAAAATAGATATAATCAAAAAAATAACATCCCGTGCCATTGAGTTGGGTATCCCCAAAGAAGATATCATCGTAGATGCGTTGGTCACAACTATTGGCGCAAACAAACACGCCGCTCTCGAAGCAATTGAAACAATTAAGTACTGCAGGGAAAAAGGTTATCCGACGATTTGCGGGCTTTCCAATATATCGTTCGGTCTGCCGGAGCGTGGTTATATTAATACCGCTTTCCTTACCATGGCGGTAAATGCCGGTCTGACGATGGCGATAATGAATCCGGAACAAACCATGGCAGTTAATAATGTTATGGCGGTTGATATGTTACTCAACCGTGAAGGCGCTGACCTTCGATATATTGACCACGTCAGTCAATGCGTGCAAATTAATGGTACCCCCTCCACTCTTAAAAAACGATCGAACGGAGATGACCATATCCATAAGAGTACGGAGGTAAAAACCGCCGTCCTCAAAGGTCAGCGAACTAAAATACTTGAGCTTGTCAAAACCACCCTTGACAGTGGTCTTACCCCCAAGGAAATCCTCGATGGTTACCTACTTCCGGCGATTAATGAAGTCGGCATTTTATTCGACCAAGGCACATACTTTTTACCCCAGTTAATCGCTAGTGCCGAAACGATGAAAACCGCAATTGAGTATCTCGAACCGATACTGAAACAGACTGATTCCGGCACACCATCAGCAAAAATTATTATTGCGACTGTCGCCGGAGATATCCACGACATCGGCAAAAACCTCGTCGTCCTGATGCTCAAAAACCATGGTTACGAAGTTATAGATTTAGGAAAGGATGTGGCGGGAGCGGAAATCATAAATCAAGCGAAAGCCAATCAAGCCGATATCATTGCCTTGTCAGCTTTAATGACAACGACAATGACTGAAATGAAAAATGTCGTTACCCTTGCTAAGGAAAATAATCTGACTACTAAAGTAATCATTGGTGGGGCTGTCATTACTGCTGAATATGCTGTTGAAATTGGTGCTGCTGGATATGCTAAAGATGCTGCTGAGGCTGTGAGGTTGGTACAGGGGTTGTTGAAGTGAGGGTCGAGGAGTTGAATGTATCGAAGTGATTGTCGAGGAGTTGAACGTATCGAAGTGAGTATGGAGGGAAATAATCTCTTCGGTGCTACGGTCTAATTGGTTCTGGTATACATTTTGCCTCGCTAGAAGGCGACCTAAGGCACCTGCGAGAAACATTTCCCTCCATACTCACCCAACTGTATCGAGCTTGAATAAAATAACACGTAGTCGAATAGTAAAAAATACATTAATCCGTAGTGGGAGCCGAGGAGTAAGGCAGGCAATAAACATCTCGCAGGTGCCTTAGGTCGCCTTCTAGCGAGGCAAAATGTACATCAGAACCAATTAGACCGTAGCACCGAAGAGAGTTTATTGCCTGCCTTACGGAGCCGCCCAACCAACAACCCAACCAACACCTCCAATTTACACTTGCCTTTTTCCCCAAAATATGTTTCACTAGATAAAGCAAATAAACACAGAGGAGACACCACCATGACCGGAGCAGATGCCATAATCAAATGTCTGGAAGCAGAAAACACCAAAATTGTTTTCGGTTACCCCGGCGTCGCCATCGCCCCCTTTTACAATAGTATACTGGATTCCAAAATCCGCTCAGTCCTCGTCCGGACAGAACAAAGTGCCGCCCACGCCGCATCGGGATATGCCCGTATCAGCGGCAAGTCAGCCGTATGTGCCGTAACATCCGGACCGGGCGCAACCAATGTCATCACCGGAATTGCGACCGCATATGCCGACTCAATCCCCTTGATTTGCATTACCGGACAAGTCAATTCCGAACTAATCGGCAGTGATGTATTCCAAGAAGCCGACATCACCGGGGCAGTAGAATCATTTGTCAAATACAGCTATTTGATCAAAGATGTAAATGACATCTCCCGTGTTTTTAAAGAAGCCTTTTTCATCGCCAATTCCGGCAGAAAAGGTCCAGTTTTGATTGATATTCCTGTTGATATCCAAGATGCAAAAATCAGTAAATTTTCGTATCCCGACGAAATATCAATGCGCACCTACAAGCCAACGGTAAAAGGTCATACCGTTCAAATAAAGAAAGTAATCCACGAACTGGAAAAAGCCAAAAAACCGATGATATGTGTCGGTGGCGGAATCCACCTATCCGGTGGAACCAAAGAATTAATCCATTTTGCCGAACGTTACCGCATACCAGTTGTTTCAACGATGATGGGAATCGGAGCAATGCCGACCAGACACCCTCTGTATTTTGGCATGGTTGGAAATAATGGAAAAGTTTATGCCAATCGGGCAATGAATGAATCGGATATGCTGATAATGGTGGGAGCGAGGGTTGCTGACCGGGCGATGAGCCAGCCGGATTTAATAATGGCAAACAAAATTTTGATTCATATTGATGTCGATACCGCTGAAATCGGCAAGAATGTCGGTCCGACCATCCCCTTGGTTGGTGATGCGAAACATATTTTTGACCAATTAGAAGAAGTAGAATGTGAATGCAAACATGATGAGTGGGTTGCTACTTTGGAACAATACCGCGAGAAGATGAAACGTATCCGTAAACCGAATCCCGACTATGTTGACCCGGCAGTTTTTATCAGACGGCTTTCGGAAAAAATGGATGAAGATGCCATCTATGTCGCTGATGTTGGGCAAAACCAGATTTGGTCATGTACCTATTATGTAGTCCGTGGCGGTCGTTTCCTGACTACCGGGGGAATGGGGACGATGGGTTACTCCATCCCGGCGGCGATGGGTGCAAAAGCTGCAGCTCCCCACCGCCAAGTTGTTGCGGTTTGTGGTGATGGAAGCTTCCAAATGTCGATGATGGAGCTTGCTACCATCCGCCAGCATGACATTCCGGTCAAAATAATTGTCCTTAAAAACAATTACCTCGGTCTTGTCCGTGAGTTCCAACACCATTCATATAATGACAAATATTCCGTTGTGGATTTGAGTGGAAGCCCGAACTTGGAAAAAATAGCCGAAGCGTACGAGATGGATTTTATCCGTCTTAATAATATGAATAATGTCGAAAATGCCATCGACCAATTTTTAGCCGAAGATAAATCAGTGTTGATGGAATGTAATATAGATCCGATGGATTTAGTGAAAGCATAGGAGACCACTATGAAACGAATATACTCCGTCTTTGTTGAAAACCGCCCCGGCGTCCTTTGTAAAGTGACCGGACTTTTTTCCCGCCGTTTCTTTAACATTGATTCCCTTGCGGTCGGCGAAACCGAGGACCCCACTGTATCCTGCATCACCATCGTATCAAGCGGTGGCGACCGGATGATTGAGCAAATCGAAAAGCAACTAAATAAAAAAATCGATGTTATTAAGGTCAAAACTTTTGATGAGCTTTCCTGCATCAGCCGTGAACTTATGCTGGTAAAGGTTCGTTACAAAAAGGATAACCGCCGCGAAATCATGGAAATATGCGAACTCGTTGGCGCGGAAATAGTGGATATGTCCAAAAACCAGATGATGATTCAGATTTGCGACAGCCCGGAGCGAATAAATATTTTACTCAATTTGTTGAAGTCGATTAGTATCGTTGAAGTCGCACGTACCGGGACGTTGGCATTATCGAAGTGTCAGGAGTAGAGAGGTGAGATGAAATGAAAAAAGTATTCCAATTATTAGTAGACAATAACGCCGGTGTTTTGAGCCGCATCTCCGGTCTTTTTGCCCGCCGTGGTTACTCAATCGAGAGCATTACCGCCGGGATTACTGCCGACCCACGTTTTACGCGGATAACCATCGTCGCTTCCGGTGATGAACAAATCCTCGACCAAATCGAGAAGCAGGTTGCCAAGCTTGTTGATGTCCGTGATATCAAAGAATTAAAACCGGATAAAAGTGTTTATCGTGAGCTGGCATTAATAAAAGTAAGGGCTTTGGTTGATAACCGGCAGGGAGTCATAACCTTGGTTGATATTTTCCGTGCCAATATCATCGACGTTGCCCCTGAAAGTATCATTATCGAAATGACGGGTGACCAAGACAAAATCGATGCCTTTATCAACCTCTTGGAGGGTTATGAAATCCTTGAGCTCGCCCGTACTGGAATCGCCGGACTTACCCGTGGCACCGAAAAAGTTACCCATTTATAATATTTTTGAGAGAGAATGAAGATGGAAAATGCAAAACGTAAAGACATTATAATAGTAACAATTACCTTCATTTATTCACTGGTAATACTTATCTTTATCGGCTGGGTTAATGGCATAGCACAGAACACCCCCAATATGATAGTGCAAAATATCTTATTTATTATTGCCTGGTGGCCGATGATAATTCCAACAGTAATCTTTATGCGCCGTGATAAAGAAAATTGTCAGGACATAGGTTTTTCCAAAGAGAAGGTGTTATTTCAAACAATAGCCGGATTTCTAGTTGCTGCCGGTTCGCTTAGTATATTCATCGTGCTTCCGGCTCTCTTCGGAATCCAAATGGGATATGTCGGCGAAATGTCGGTTTTATTTGTCGTAATCCAGATGATAAATATGTTACTGGCAGTTGCACTAATAGAAGAAATCATTTTCCGTGGACATTTACTCAAAAAACTAAACGATATCACCGGTTCAAAATGGACGGCTATCATAATTTCATCGGTTCTGTTTGGTCTGTTCCACATTTTTAACTGGAGCATCATTCAAATAATATTTACCACATTAATCGGATTTTTCTATTGTGTCTGCCGCGACAAAATCAAGCACTGCACTTTACTTTCATTAATTATCGCCCATGCCTTACATAATAGTTTGCTCCCGATTATAACCGCATTGTTTTTTGGATAAAGTAACCCATAAAAACCACAAACACCATCCGTATATAACTCATAAACACTACGGAGGTGATAAAAAATGAAAGAAAAGCATTTTAAATTCGTAAATAAACTACTGACTCTTTTCCCCTTACTATTAATTATCACACTTTCAAAGGTCTTACCGGTTACAGCCTGTTGGGCGGCACCGGAACCGTTTGAGATATTTTCAGCGGACAAAACTCGTGTTTTCGTCTTCAAACCAGATGACAACCATATGGATAATGCAGAAGCTGCTGTCTATGATGTCGTTGGTAATGAGCGGGTCTTAGTCTACAAAGTTGAAGATTTATCATCATTTGCTTTCGAAAGTAATTTTCATTTTTCTGCCGATATGGAACACTTTGTCCGCACCTTTAATCCCTCAGGTTTACCAGTCTTTGAGGTTTTTTCAAATGGAATCAGGACAAGGACGGTATATCGCTACAATTTTATCTCATACTTTGACAGCATCGAATCTGAAACCAGTATTGGACCAATGTATATTGTAAACTGGCGCTTTGAAAACGTCCAAGATGCCATCATCACAATTGCCACCGATGAAGGAAATGTCTTTTCCTTTGATATGGTAACCGCTGAATTTCTTGCTGACATGGGTGAGTATCTTGAATATCATAGCCAAACTTCCGGGACACCCCTTATTTCAAGCCAGAATTTAACCATATCTAATGACATAGTCATCGACCAATCAATTGTTGAACCATATATTGATGTAATATTTACTAATGAAGCAGACCTTGCCGCCTTACTCGTACCAGAACCAATCGATCTACCAGTTGACCAACCAACTAATAACCCGGCTCCGATTAATGAGTTCCCACTTTTTGCCATCGTTTCCATCACCCTGGCGATAGTGGCAGTTATCAGTCTTGGTTTGGTATATTTTTTGACCAAAAAATCGAGATAATATTGCATTATCCCCTAATCCGTAGTAAACTAAAAATGTGTCAGTTGGCTTATGTTATCGGAATTAAAGGGATAAGGAATGATGAAAAAAACTGTTAGCAGTAAGGTGATTTTAGTTGCTTCATTTGTGTTGCTTGCGACGATTATTGCTTTAAATATTATAATGGCATTAAGATTCAGGACTTTTAGCAATAGCTTGATTGAGGATATATTGACCTCACGCATTAAGGTCCTGAATTATTATTTTGACCGGAGCATGGGTAATTCGATTGATGCCGCCATCTTAATGTCGCAAAATCAAGAGGCAATCAAAGCAATTAAGGAAAAAGATGCGGCCGAAGTTATACGCATATTCACTGATGCCCTCGATAAACATGGGGTGAGTTATTTTACGATAGCTGATTGCGAGGGAAATGTCCTGGCGCGTACCCACCAACCAAACAATTTCGGAGATTCCATCGCCAGTCAATTAAATGTAATCAATGCCTTAAATGGTGAAGTCTCGTCATATTATGAACCGGGCGTTTTTGTCCGTGTTTCCGTCCGGACCGGAGCACCGGTATTCGACACAGACGGGTCGGTTATTGGCGTTGTCATTGCCGGTGTCCGATTTGATGACGAAAGTGCGGTAGATGACTTACAAAAACTATTTTCTTCGGATGTCAGTATTTTCTATGGTAATACCCGGATTGTGACTACCTTGACTACCGAGGACGGGCAGTCGGCGGTAGGCACATTGATGTCGCCTCATATTGAAAAAGTTATCTACGAAGATGGTGAGATATTCCACGGTGAAATCGAGATATTTGGCAGGAGGATTGCCGCCCATTATATGCCGATATTTAATGCTGACGGTGATGCCTTTGCCGCTATTTTTATCGGTGTTTCAACAGATGATTTAAGACAGGAATCAAACATTGTCTTTATCCAGATTCTGGTGATAGGTTTGATGGTAATCCTGTTATCCGCTGCATTCACAACTGCCTACTTGCAAATACGCCGCAGCGAAAAATTGAATGAGGAAGCCAACCGCCGTGAACAACAACGGATGATTAACCGCATTGATGCAATGATAGACAATTTACCCGGCATGATATATTCCTGTTATTGTAATCCACCAAAATGGACTTGCTTTTTTGCCAGTGAAGGTGCGCTTGAACTGATTGGGTACAAACCCGAAGAATTAATCGGTAACGATGATTTTCACTATTCTGACCTTGTACACCCGGATGATTTGTCACATTTTCAGAGTACCTGTGAACAGACTCTTATCATGGGTCAACCGATGGATGTTACCTACCGGATCATCATGAAAGATGGGACGGAAAAGTGGGTCTGGGAACGTAGCCGTATCATTGAAACGAATCCGGATGGCAGCCCGCATCTGATTGAAGGTTATTATACCGATTTGACCGGGCACAAAAAGCTGGAAATTGCTGAAGCCGCCAATCGTGCCAAGTCAGATTTTCTAGCGGTAATGAGCCATGAAATACGGACCCCAATGAACAGTATTATGGGCTTTGCCGAACTTGCCCTTGGTTTTCAAAATGACCCAAAAGTTAATGACTACTTAAATCGGATTACTGATAGTACAAAGTGGCTTTTAAATATTATTAACGATATTCTCGATATTTCCAAAATCGAATCCGGCAAAATGGGTCTTGAGAGTACTCCTTTTGAGTTGGAGGATATCACAAACCGTTGTTTTTCTGTAATCTCGCCAAGCACCAAAGCAAAAAATTTGAAGCTCCGTATATATGCCGAACCTACCGGTGGAAAAAGACTGCTAGGTGACCCGGTCAGGTTGTACCAAGTATTACTTAACCTGCTTTCAAATGCGATTAAATTTACTGAAACCGGATGGGTCAGGCTTTCTGCCATCGTCAAAAACATTGATTCAAGTCATGTCCTAATCAGCTTTGAGGTAAATGATTCAGGTATTGGAATGACAAGTGCACAAACTGCCAAAATTTTTGATTCATTTATCCAAGCCGATTCAAGCACCACCAGGAAATATGGCGGTACCGGGCTTGGTTTGGCAATAACGAAAAATATTATCGAGTTGATGGGTGGGGAATTGATTGTTGATAGTACACCGGGAGTCGGAAGCACGTTCCGGTTTGATCTTCGTTTTGAAACCACAAACGCCCCTAAAGAAGCAATATCCCCGGTAAAGTCAATCATAACCGAAAAACCACAGTATGAAGGCCTCATTCTGGTATGCGACGATAGCGAACAAAATCAGGATGTTATTCGTGATCATCTTGCTTATGTCGGATTGGATTCAATTATTGCTGATAATGGAAAAGATGGTGTCGAGATAGTAAGAAAGCGATTGGAAAACAATGAACCACCTTTTGACCTGATTCTGATGGACATGTTTATGCCGGAGATGGATGGGATTGAAGCCGCCGAAAAAATATTTGAATTAGGTATTACAACCCCGATAATCGCCATGACTGCGAACGTAATGCAAAGCGATATCGAAAATTATAAGGCGCATGGGATGCCCGACCACTTAGGTAAGCCATTCACAACTCAAGAGCTTTGGCAATTGTTGGCGAAATATATGAAAAAGGCTTGATATATCTTTCTTTTACAAGTACAATGGAAAAGTACGAAAAAAAGAAAGGTTAGGTTCAAAATATGGCAAACATTTATTATCAAGACGATTGTAATTTTTCACTTCTTAATGGCAAAACCATCGCCGTTATCGGTTATGGCAGCCAGGGTCACGCCCACGCCTTAAACGCAAAGGAATCCGGATGCAATGTCATCATTGGTCTATATGAAGGTTCAAAATCATGGGACAAGGCTGTAAAACAAGGCTTTGATGTATACCCAGCCGCCGAAGCGGCAAAGAAAGCCGACATCATCATGATTCTGATTAACGATGAAAAACAAGCGGCAATGTACAAAGCAGATATCGAACCCAATTTAACCGCCGGCAAAATGCTGATGTTTGCCCACGGTTTTTGTATTCATTTTAAGAAAATCACCCCTCCGGCTGATGTTGATGTCACGATGATAGCCCCCAAAGGTCCGGGACATACCGTCCGCAGTGAATATCAAGCCGGCAAAGGTGTTCCCTGTCTGGTTGCCGTTTATCAAAATGCGACCGGTAATGCCCTTGATTTGGCACTTGCTTATGCCCACGCAATCGGTGGAGCACGCGCCGGTGTCCTTGAAACAACTTTCCAAACCGAAACGGAAACCGACCTGTTTGGCGAACAAGCTGTTCTCTGCGGTGGTGTCTGCGCCCTGATGCAAGCAGGTTATGAAACTCTTATCGAAGCCGGTTACGATGAGCGTAATGCTTATTTTGAATGTATCCACGAAATGAAATTAATCGTTGACTTGATTTACCAATCCGGTTTCGCCGGAATGCGTTATTCAATTTCCAATACCGCGGAATACGGTGACTACATTACCGGTTCCAAAATCATCACTGATGAGACAAAGAAAGCGATGAAACAAATCCTTTCCGAAATCCAATCAGGAAAATTTGCCGACGACTTCCTTGCCGACATGGCAGCCGGAGACAAGTCCAACTTTGTCAAGATGCGCGAAGAAGCCAAAAAGCATCCCGCCGAAGTAGTTGGTGAAGACATCCGTAAACTTTATAGCTGGAATAATGAAGAAGATAAGTTGATAAACAACTGAGGAGTAAATATATCATGGCTATGACTATGACGCAAAAGATTCTCGCTGCCCACGTCGATGGAGTAACCGAAGTGAAAGCAGGAGAGTTGATTGAAGCGAGACTTGATTTAGTATTGGGAAATGATATCACTGCCCCGGTTGCAATAAAAGAAATGGAAAAAATGAATGTATCCGGGGTCTTTGATAAGGACAAAATCGCCCTTATTCCCGACCATTTCACACCAAACAAAGATATTAAATCAGCCGAACATTGTAAAATAATGCGCGAGTTCGCTCACCATCACGAAATAACCCATTACTACGAAGTAGGTGAAATGGGCATCGAGCACGCTCTTTTACCGGAAAAAGGTCTGACCGTTCCCGGTGACGTGATAATTGGCGCGGATTCACATACTTGTACTTATGGTGCCCTCGGCGCCTTTTCAACCGGAGTCGGTTCAACTGATATGGCAGCCGGGATGGCGACAGGTAAAGCCTGGTTCAAAGTCCCCGCCGCGATTCGTTTTAACCTGACCGGAAAGCTAAATAAATGGGTCAGCGGTAAAGATGTTATCCTCCATATCATTGGTATGATAGGCGTTGACGGCGCTTTATACAAATCAATGGAGTTTGTTGGTGACGGTATCAAAAACCTTAAGATGGATGACCGTTTCACAATCTCTAATATGGCGATTGAAGCCGGAGCAAAAAACGGCATTTTCCCGGTTGATGAGCTTGCTTTGCAATACGTAAAAGACCATTCGACCAAACCATACACCATCTATGAAGCCGACGCGGATGCCATTTATGACGAAGAATATAACATCGACTTAAGCACCATCCGTCCAACGATTTCCTTCCCCCACTTACCGGAAAATACCCGGACGATTGATGAAATCCGTCAGGAATTTCCCAATGGACTAAATATCGACCAAGTTGTGATTGGCTCATGCACCAATGGCCGTCTAGACGATATGCGGATTGCCGCCGAAGTGTTAAAAGGACATAAAGTCGCAAAAGGAATGCGCTGCATCGTCATCCCGGCAACCCAAAAAATTTACCTTGAAGCAATGCAAGAAGGTTTACTCAAAATCTTTGTCGAAGCCGGAGCAGTCGTTTCCACCCCAACCTGTGGTCCCTGCCTTGGTGGTTTTATGGGTATCCTTGCCGCCGGTGAACGCTGCGTCTCAACAACCAACCGCAACTTTGTCGGCCGAATGGGACACGTCGATTCCGAGATTTATCTCGCCAGCCCCGCCGTCGCCGCCGCCAGCGCAATAACAGGTGTTATTTCATGCCCGGATTAATTGAATAATGAGATTGCGGGTCGAGCCCGCAATGACATCATTATGGTCCGTCATTGCGGGCTTGACCCGCAATCTCTATAGGAAGGATTTAGAAATGAAAACAGCTAAAGGAAACACCTTCAAATATGGCGACAATGTTGACACAGACGTCATCATCCCCGCCCGCCATCTTAATACCTCCGACCCCTCCGAGCTGGCGGGCGG
>Ga0209737_10000682_pt1 | contig 26577 bp, 19 predicted proteins | sample TergutCu122P3_FD_187284 | JGI IMG/M metagenome (GOLD analysis project Ga0209737, IMG submission 187284) | Cubitermes ugandensis P3 segment gut microbial communities from Kakamega Forest, Kenya - Cu122 P3 (SPAdes) (version 2) | ecosystem: Host-associated > Arthropoda: Insects > Digestive system... | reverse complement strand
TTTTCATCGCCCTCATGTTGGAGCTTTGCGGTGTCCCCAGCCTCCCCTTCGCCGTGGGGGTTTATTTGCCCATTTCCACCAGCGCCCCCATTTTTGTCGGTGGCCTGGTGCGCTGGGCCAGCGACACATGGCGCCGAGAAAAAAACAATGCCGACTTCTCCCCCGGCACCTTCCTGGCCTCTGGTTATATTGCGGGGGGCGCCATCGCCGGCGTCTTCGTCGCCATGCTGAACATTCCCCGGGATGGAGCTTGGCTGAAACAACTCAACCTCCCCGCGCAGTGGGGGGGCCTCCTGGAAACATTGAGTCCTCCCAGTGGGGCTACCACCCTTCCCTCTGGGGGTTGGGCCCTCTTCTTCTTCGCCTTGCTGGTTGCCTTGCTTGTGAGGGTGGCTTGCAGGAAACCGCTCTAGACCGGATTCAAGTTGAAGTGAGCTGCTCTTAACGTCGCCCCTGCGAAAGCTTCGGGGCCAGAGCTGCGTGGTTAAGTTCAATAAAGTCAATAGGGTTTCGACTGCACTCCTGGACCCCTGCTTTCGCAGGGGCGACGGGAAAAAAGGCTCACTTCAACCCAAAACCGCCCTAAGGCAGCAAAGCCCAAGCGCCCAGTTCCGCGCATATGTCCTCGGGCAAAGGCGCTTCAAACAACAGGGCGCGCTTTGTACGCGGGTGCTCAAAGGCTATCTTCCATGCGTGCAGGGCCTGGCGCTCTATGTGCAGGGACTTGGTTTTTTGACTGCCGCCATAGAGTTTGTCTCCCAGCAAGGGAAAGCCCGCCTCGGAAAGGTGCACGCGAATTTGGTGTGTGCGCCCTGTTTCCAGACGCACTTCCAGCTGGCACACTTTGCTGTGCTGCTGCACAACGCGAAAGTGGGTTATGGCCTCCCGCCCCTTCTTCACTCGGCTTGTGAATTTCAGCCTGTTGTGCGGGCTGCGTCCATGCAAAGTGCGAAAACTCCCCTCCGGGGGAGGCCGCCCCCAGGCCAAAGCACAATAGGTTTTTTCAACGACGCGCCTTGCAAATGCCCTTTGCAAAGCAAACATTGTCGGCTCATTCTTCGCTACCAACAAGACGCCGGAAGTCTCTTTGTCCAAGCGGTGTACAATGCCCAAACGCAGCGCCTCACCCACATGCGGCGCGCTTTGCATATGCTGCAACAAAGCATTGGCCAAAGTCCCCCGGGGGTTTCCTGCCCCTGGGTGTACCACCATGCCGGCGGCTTTGTTCACCACCAACAAGTCTCCATCTTCATAGAGCAACTCAAAGGGCAGCGCCTCCGGCAAAAGCCCCACCGGAGCAGGCGGCGGAATGCTTACACATACGCATTGCCCTGTGCGAAGGCGCTTGGCTGAAGGCAGCTGTACACCGTCCACCTTCACTTGCCCCTCCTCAATCAACCGCTGTACACGGGAGCGGCTCATTTCAGGAAAATGTTGGACGAGAAATGCGTCCAGCCGCCGTCCTGCGTCCTTGGCTTGCACAACGACAGGGGCAGGGGCAGGGGAAGAAGCTGAAGCAGGGGCCGGCTGCATCACCACATGTTGGAGAGGATACGCCCCATGGGCTTTACCATGACGTCCACAATGGCTCTGTCGAAATAGTTGGTGCTTTTATAAATTTCCGCCGAGACGGCATTTTTGTAGTGGTCGCGCCCTTCGTTGAGCTCATCACGCAAAAGCTCAAAGAGGTTGTCCTGCTCAATGCCTTTGACAATTTTCGGCTGGTTGTAGGCGACAATATCGGAAATAACGTGGCGCGCACGCCGCATGGCACGAATTTTCTCGTCTTCTGTCATGGTGTTGTTTTTCTCAGAGATTGTGGCAAAGGTCAACTTTTGGCCTGTTGCATTCTGTCCAAATAACTTTGGGAAACTTGTTGCATGTCCAGCCCCAATTCTCTTGCCACACTCTTTAAATAGCCACGCAAATAGACGAGGGCAGGCAAGCTCTCATAGTGCTCGCGCTCAATGTTTTGCAAATGGTGCTGTGCAACACGCGTCACATTTGCCAACTCTCCCAAAGTCATTCCATGGAAACAGCGAATTTTCCCCAAAAGCGGCCCTGAATATTCATGTGTGTTGGATATAAAATCCGGCATGGCACGTTGTGTACGCGAGGTGGGTTTTAGGTGAAAATGGACCAGGGGCATTTCGCCTACCTCATCTTCCCTTTCCGCTCTTCTGGTGACACCCTCTTCGGGGGACGCCTCCTCCGGCAAAAGCGTTGTATTCTCTTCTGCCCTCTTCTCTTTCAGCTCCTTCTTCTCTGTCGCACTCTCTTTCTGCGCATTCTCTTTTAGCTCATTCTCTTGTACCTCTTTTGTCCATGCTGCTTCCTCCGACAGGGAGGAATGGAAGGGCAAGAGAGCCTTTTCACATGCAGAAGGCGGCTCTTCACATGGAGCATAAAACTCCGACGAAGGCTTTGGCTGGGCATTCTTCACGCTGTGAGACAAAGGAATAAATTCTTGTGACTTCAGTAAGTCTTTGGACGGAAATCCTTCCGACGGCAACTTCAGCACCCAGGAAAAGGACTCTTTGGGTTTGGGCTTTTTGGGAAGACTTTCAACAAAAATAATTTCATAGCCTGGCAACGTCGTGTTCATAAAATGCTTTTACATAAAAAGAGTTCGGGGGGGGGCATCCTTCGGACTTTTTGAAGCATAAAATAAATGTTTTCAAAAAGAAATAAACTAGACGAATGAATGAAAGAAAACTTTCTTCCCTCTTCTCTTCCTTTATGCCGGTGTTTTGATCCGGATCACCTCGCCTTGGCTTTGGCATGTTTGTCTTTGAACAAAGCAGGGGCATCCAGGCAGCATGGATCCAACAACTTTGCTGAAACATCGCTGCCAAGCACCCGAAAGTCGGGATAAAGCCATTGGTAAATTGCAAAAGTTGAAAGCACACGTTTGATATAATTTCGGGTTTCTTCAATGGGCACGTCTTCTACCCATTCCTCAATCATCTCTGTTTTGTTTCTGGCTTGCATGCGCACAATGGCTCTGGGGCCCGCATTGTATGCGGCAATGGCATAAATGGGTTCCTGCTCAAAGTCTTTGAGCAAACCTGCCAGGTATGTGGCACCCAACTTCAAGTTGAGTTCCGGTTGCAAAAGCGCATGGAGGCTTGGGCGCTTGATGCCCAGCCTCCGGGCCACATCCCCCGCTGTACCAGGCATCAGCTGCATCAACCCCCGGGCTCCCGCCCAGGACAAGGCCTGAGGGTTGCACGCGCTCTCTTCACGCATAACGGCTTGAATGAAATGGGGGTTTGACAAACCTGAGTCTTTGGTTGCCTGCTCTACTTCCTTTCGGAAGGCCAGTGGAAAAGCGAGCACCCAATAGCGGCGAGCCATGCGTGCGTGGGGATGAAAACCTCGGACCCACATCCCCCACAACACCGAGAAGGCCGCCTCTTCTGCTTGGGCTTGAATCAACAACTCCGCCATCAACAAAAGGCCATCTTCATCCAACTCCGCCCTTGGAATGCCAAGCAACTCCGGCGCCACCTCAGACCATAACCCCATTTTCCAAAGCTCCAGCGCAGAGGCCCATGCCGGAAATTTTTGCAAATGGCTTTGAGAAAAAACATACCCAGAAGACTTCTCTTGGGGGTAGTGGCTCTCCCACTCTCCCATCTTCCCTCTGACGCGCTCCGCATAGAAAGACAGAGGGCCCTCTTTGAGCAATTGCTTCCAGGCACGCTTCCCCTCTTCTTCTTTCTTCATCTCCATGGCCAGCTGCCCCTGCCAAAACAGGGCCCGCCATAAGTCTTCTGCTCGGTTTTTTTCTCTGGCCCCTTTTGCCAACTGCGCAACTCTCTCCCAGGCCACTTGCACATCTCCTTGCTTGCGCGCGTACCAAAAGCGAAGAAACAGAGCGTCCATCGCCATGTCTCCGTCGGGATGGCTTTCAAGGAGCCTGTCCAAAGTCTCCATGGCCTTGTCAAAATTTTCCTGCCGCATCCACAGCCGCGCTTGAGAGAGCAAAACATCATCCGCAAGGTGTGAAGTCCCAAACTGCTGGACAAAGCGCTCTGCGGTGGCCAATGCGTTTGCTGGCTCTACAATGGACTGAGAATAGAAAAGGTTGAAGCTCCCAAGGTGCCGCAGCTCTGTATCCTCACACTTCTCAAGCAGGGCACCAAATGCCTCAATGGCTTGCGCATGCTTGCGCATTTTTCGCAGCGCACGCCCTTTGGAAAACATGGCCTGGCACGCCAGAAGGCCAGGAAGTTTGAGCTCCTGTTTGTCCTTTTCGAGAAGTTGGTAGCCTTCTTTGTTTCGGTGGAGCCTTATGAGCGTTTCTGCCCTCTTCACCCTCGCTTCCAGGGGGGGCTTTCCCGCCCCGAGGCCTTTGCTGGCCCTGGCTGCAAGCGGATGCAAAGGATGCTCGCTCCACAACCGCAACAATGCCTCTTGAGACAAGCTTCTGTTTTGGGAAGCCTCAGCCACCTGGTGAAGTTGCCAGAGCGCCTCGGCGCCTAGGGCCCTTCCATGAAGCCCGGCAGCCCTTTGGGACAAAGGCTCCAGCGTTTGAATGGCTTCCTGGAAGCGGCGCTGCTGGGTATAGGCCCCGGCCAACAGGAATTGTGCATCCGCATAAAACCGGAAGGGCACTTCCACTTGAGACAAGGCCTGGGTTGCTTCTTCCCAACGCTTCAGGCGCGTGGCGGCAAGCCCCGCGCGGTACCAGGCGTGAGCGGCCATTTCGGGGTAGTGCAAGGCAAGCTCTGAAAACAAAGCCAACGCATCCGCATGCTCACCCCTGGCAAGCATCTGCAGGCCCTGCACATAGCCAAAGGCCAACTCGGTTTTGCTTCCTGGGCCCCACGGCGCACCGGGGGGCTGTGCCAACGCCCACTTTTCTGGCGTCGCGCTTGCCTCCATGACGCGCTCTGCAAAGGGATAGAGCACAAAGTCAGCCTCGCTCCAGCAAGCCTCCAGACAACGGCGCGAAGACTCGGACGCTTGTGCTGCGTTTTCCTCCGAAGGGGGCAGCGTGTTCTTGGTTTTGTTATCGGCCTTGTTGTTGGCCTTATTGTTGGCCTTGTTGTTGGTTTGAGGGGTACTGCAATTGGCCACCCCCATCAGGAAAAGCAGAAGTCCACCTGCATAGAAAAAGGCCCTTCTCCGTTTGCGTCCCATCAGTATCCAAAACTCCTAGCCGCAGCCCTGCTGTAAGCGCCGCTTTTCTTTCCACCGAAAAAATCCATTGTATGGGATATTTATTGCACTCTTTCTGGCAGATTGAATACCCCTGTCCTCCCGTTTTTTCGGAGGGGGACTTGCACTCCTCACCCCCCCAGGCGGTGTACGCGCTGGTGGTGCGTGCTTTTGTCAAGCTTCACAAAAAGAAACCCCCGAAAAGCCATCATCAGGTGCAGGCAAAACCCGGCGAAGGCCACCCCCCATATGCCCAACGGGTTCCACTGAAGAAAATACCAGGTGGCCAGGCAGAAAAGCACGTTGGGCAAAAGCCATACCACCCAGTTTTCCTGCATAAACCCAAAGCTTTGTCGCACCGTCTCCAGGCTGCCGTGGGTGCCTCTTGTATAAAGAGTTTCAGGCACAGCGTTGAAGGCAACCAGGCAGAGAATGCGCGCCCCAAGCACAATGGCGCCCCATTGAGGCTGCTTGCCAAAGAGAAACTCAAGCAACAAAAACCCCACCCAGAGAATGAAAAAAAAGTTGATGATGGCCCAAAAATAGCGCCCCAGGCTGGCCTTCCACTCTTTGGGAGAGGTTTTGCTGCCTTCTACAATTTGGCACATAAAATAGAGGTAGGCGCTCAGCAGCGCGTCCATGGCCAACATCCACAAAATGCCGCCCAACACCCCCAGCGGGGCCAGCACCTTTCCCAAAAAAACGAAAGCCACGGACAAGACAATGGGCAAAAGAAAAGTCCACGGGTTTTTTAAAGTGCCTGCAAGCGATGCCAACAGGGACTCTTTATAAAGCCTGGAATAAGCCAGCACGGCGCGCATGCTGAGCTTCTAGCGCAAGACAGAGGTTTTATGCCAAATTCATTTTATGTTTTCATTTCCCGTCTGCCTTGTGCGCCTTGGCTGCTTGGCGCTGGCGCTTTTTTCCGCAGCTGCCTATGGCCAGGAGTTGTGGCTCTTGTCGCCGGCAGGGGGGGCCCCGGCCCAGCGGGCCATGTCCGGGGCGGCGATGGTTTCCAACAAAGGGGAGGCAGCGCTGGCCGCCAACCCGGCGGAGGTGGCCTCGCTGCGGGGGCTTTCCGTGTACGCCTCGGGGGACTTTTCTCTGTCTTCCACAAAACCCCGCGAGGCCAACGCAAAGCACCGCTTTTTGGCCCGGCCCCAGCTGGCGGCGGCCTGGCGCCTGCCTGCAGGTTTTGCGGTGGGCCTTGCCTGGGGGCGGGGAGCCCTGGCAGCAGCAGAGCCGGGGGTTTCACTCAGGCATGTACCCCTGCACCGCATGCTTACAAACCTTGCCTGGGAGTTGCTCCCTTGGCTTCGCCTGGGGGCGGCTTTGCAGCTGGCGACGACAGAGAATGCGGCCTGGAAGCCGGAGGGCGGGGCCAACCCAACCTGGAGGGGCGGCCGCTTCGCCTATGCGACGAGGGCCGGGCTCTCTGTGGACATTGTCCCCAAGCGCTCCACCCTCGCTTTGGTATGGGAAGAGGCCCTCTCCCTCTCCTCTGGGCGGGGGGGGCTCCCCCCGCTGAAGACGCCGCACTCCCTGGCCCTGGCCGCCTGGCTGGGAGAGGCCGGCCACTGGGAGTTTGAGTTAAACCTCGTCTACGGGTGGCAGCGAAGCTGGGCCGACGCCCAAGGAGAAGCGCAAGCCCGGGAGGACACCCTTGGCCTTCGTACCGGCATGGGCCTATGGCTAACCCCCCTCCTTCAACTCCGGGCGGGGGGAGCGGTTTTTCTTCACAGGCCCCCCCGCCGCCCCTCCTGGCTGCAGCCCATGGACGCCTGGAGCGGCAGCCTCAGCGCGGGAGCCCTCTGGCGCTATGGCCCCCTGCGCACGGAAATCGCCTGGCAAATGCTGACCGGCTTTGAGTCTCCCCAAACCCCCAGCCCCTGGCTAAAGCAGCGCATTTCCAACCTGCTTAGCCTGGGCCTGGCTTGGAACTTTGATTAGTGACTTGTCATCCGATGGAAGGCGCACTAGCTTGGCGCCCCATGTTTGAAAAAGTCCTGGTTGCCAACCGTGGAGAAATTGCCTGCCGCATTATTCGCGCAGCCACCTCCTTGGGCATAAAAACCGTCGCCGTCTATTCCGATGCAGACAAAGGCATGCCCTTTGTAGAAGAGGCAGACGAAGCCTGGGCACTCGGGGGAGCCCTGGCCAAAGACAGCTACTTAAACCGCGCGGCCATTTTGGAGGCAGCGAGGGCAACCAAAGCGCAGGCCATTCACCCCGGCTACGGCTTTTTGGCGGAGGACTCCTGCTTCGCACACGCGGTAGCCCAGGCGGGCTTTACCTTCGTCGGCCCCAGCGTCGACACCATGTTGCGCATACACGACAAAAGCGCCGCGCGCCTTCTGGTGAAGGAGGCGGGGGTGCCCGTCGTCCCCGGCTCCCACGGCCAGGTAGCCGACGTGGAGGAGGCCTGCCAGGTGGCGGCCAAGCTGGGCTACCCGGTGCTGTGCAAAGCAGCCGGCGGCGGAGGCGGCATCGGCATGGCGGCGGCCGGAAATGAGGCCGAGTTACGCCGCGCTTTTGTCTCCTGCCAGCAGCGCAGCCAAGCCGCCTTTGGCAACCCCGGCGTCTATTTGGAGCGCTACTTTGAAGCGCCCAGGCACATTGAAGTGCAGCTGCTGGGCGACAGGCATGGCAACTGCGTACATTTGGGAGAGCGCGAATGCTCCATTCAGCGGCGCCACCAGAAAATTATTGAGGAGGCGGGCTCCGCCCTGTTTGAGGGCGGCGCACACGCCAAGCTGAGGGAGGCCATGCTGAAAGCGGCCCTAAAGGTGGCGGCGGTATTTAACTACTCCAACGCGGGCACGGCGGAGTTTCTGGTTTCCGGAGACGAGTTTTTCTTCATTGAGTTTAACGCGCGTTTGCAGGTAGAGCACCCGGTGACGGAGCTCACCACCGGCATAGACTTGGTGGTTGCGCAGTTTCAAATGGCCTCGGGCATGCCTTTGCCGCTTAAGCAAACGGACATTGTCCACAGCGGCCACGCCATCGAGTTTCGCCTGTGCGCGGAAGATCCGGTGAAGTTTTTGCCCTCTCCGGGGAAAATTCAGCGCCTGGAATTCCCCCCCTATATACGCGTGGATTTAGGCTATGCCGCTGGCAGCTTCGTCACCCCCTACTATGACTCGCTGCTTGCCAAAATTGTGGTGCACGCGCCGACGCGCGCTCTGGCCCTGGAAAAAGCCCGGCGCGCCCTTGGCGAGTGCCGCGTGGAAGGCATCAAAACCAACCTGCCTTTGCACCGGAAAATTTTGGAAGACGCAGACTTTCAGGCCGGGCGTTTGACGACGCGCTTTTTGGATGGTTTTTCGAAGAAGGTGGCCGTCCCGGTAAAGCCGATGAAGGAGATAGGTTTATGACAGAAGTGGTTGCGCACATTACAGGCACCGTATGGAAAATTCAGTGCACCCCAGGCCAACACGTTGCCGAGGGAGAAGTCCTCGTCATTTTGGAGTCCATGAAAATGGAAATGCCGCTGGAGTCCCCCGAGGCGGGCATTGTGGAAAGCATTCATTGCACAGAGTCCCAGGCGGTGAATGAGGGCGAGGTGCTGGTTGTGCTCAGGACATGAGCCAAGCCCTGGAAGGCCCCAGGCAAGGCCAGGTGTTGTGCGAAGACTTGGGCGGCGGGGTTTTTCAGCTGACATTGTCAAACGCGGGGCGGCACAACGCCCTGACTTTTTGCATGCTGGAGGCGTTAAAGGCGCTGTTTTCAACCACGCCGCAAGCGAGGGCCTGGCTCATAACGGGGGAGGGGCCCAAAGCCTTTTGCGCAGGCTACAACATAGAAAATTTGAAGCACTATAGCCCCGAGGAGCCGCTCCCAGACGAGTGGGTGCACAAGGCCCTGTGCGCCCTGGAGGCGCACCCGGCACCCAGCGTGGCCTTGCTGCGCGGCTTTGCCTATGGGGCGGGGCTGGAATTGGCAGCAGCCTGTGACTTCAGGGTTTCGGACGCGACGGGGGTTTTTTGCATGCCGCCTGCGCGCCTGGGTTTGGTGTATCCCCTTGGGGGCATCAACCGCATCGCCCACCTCATAGGCCTAGGGAGGGCAAGGCAGATGTTTCTAACGGGGCAAAAGGTGTCAGCCCCTTGCGCCCTGGAGTGGGGGCTGTTGACACAGTTGAAAGCGTCCTTTGAGGAGGCGAAGGCCTGTGCCCTGGAGTTATGCCAAACGGTGGCGGCGCTGGCACCTTTGGCCATTGGGGGGATGCGCTCAGCCATGAGGGCCCACGCGGCGGGGCCGGTGGATGCTGAAGTTTTGGCAAGCCTGCGAGAGGAGCGCCGAAGGGCCTATAACAGCGAAGACGCCCGCGAGGGGAGAGCGGCTTTTTTGGAGAAGAGGCCCCCCCGCTTCCGGGGCGGGTAGGCCGGCTTTGCCCTCGCCCTCACCCTCTTGCTTTATTCGAGTGTTATTCCCCTCAAACTGGCAGGGACAGTGGCATTCTCCGACGTAATCTCCACCATAATGGGCTTGGACTGTTTCCCTCCCGCCTTGAAAACCAGGGTGTGACTTCCCTCTTCCAGAGACAGCGGGTTGCCAAAACCCCTGGGCGTACGCTTCCCGGTGTTCTTCCCGTTGACCCAAATTTCGGCGTCGTTGGGGATTGTTGAAATAACCAGCTTGCCCTCGGTGCGCTTTTTCGACAGCGTGCTTGGCGGCGTTCTGCCTGGCGGCGGCTTTTCCGGACGCATATCCACATTCAAATTTACCGTCCTCTCGCGCGCGGTATTCTGAATCGTCTTCGTGACTTTTTCAAAACCCGGCCTGCGCAACTCAATCCTATGCGTACCCTGCATCGGCAAAACCAACTCCTTTAATGCAGGTGTCGTTCCCCGGGACTTTCCCCCAAGCAACACTTGCGTGCCACTTGACAACCCCCCAAGTGAAAGCACAAAAGTCTCCGCAGGCAGTGCCGCGCTCGCCCCCGTCGGGCTTCCGCTCAGCGCTTGAGCGACTGTGCCTGCTGCGGCACTTTCACCCTTCTCGTCTTCCTGGCTGCCTTCGCTTCCTGGCGCTGTTGGGGTATCCACCCCCTGGACATTTGCCTGCTGTGCCTCCCCCTCCGGCAGCTTGTGCACTTTGGGCTCCAGCTGGACTGAAAGGAAATGGTCCTCCCCCGCCAGAATGCGCAGGGAGAGGGGGCCTATATGCTCATTGCGTACGCGATGGTTTTCGTCCAGGGAGTTAATTTCCACTTGGTAGGTGTCGGCCGGCAAAACAATGGCGCTGTTTTTCGAAACAAAACGCTGTGCGTGCGAAACCAAATCACCTTTCACTCTAATTTCCAGGGGGATGTTGGCCGGGGTGGAGACGGCCACCAAACGCCCACCGGAGGGCGGGGTGCCCCTCGAAACCGACAAAGCCACAACGCTCAGCAAGCCTGCCAAACCCAACCCTGCATACAACCATGGGCGCAAACGTACCCTGTCTGTGGCAGGCTGAGGCTTCACATCTGCCGCGCTGAGCTCCCCTGTCTCAACAGCCGCAACGGCGCTCTGGGCTGTTTCCACCCCCTTGGGCAGCTGCGCCGTCTGGGCAAACATGTTGGCGGCCTCTCGCCCTACCACCGTATCCCCCACATAAACGGGAGCATTTTTGAGCAGCTGAATGGGCGCAGGGTTTTCAGAAACAGCGCGAAAACCGCCGGAGTCTGGGCCCCTCACAGACGCCTCTTCCTCCGGCGCCCCCGGGACACACACTACCTGCGTGGAGTCCGCCTCTAAAACCTCAGAGCGAGGCGCTACCCTTTTCCGGCCGGACGGCGTTCCCCTCCGGAATGCAGCCGCCTCTTGCAGGGCCGCCACTTCCTCCGGCAAAAGCGCATCCGACGCAACAAGCTCGCCATAGTGCCTTAGCTTGTTGGTTTCACGGGTATACTCATCGGCAAACATCTCCTTCAATATGGAAGAAAGCTGCTTTTCCGAAAAACTGCCCTCCTCGCCTACAATGAATTCCTCCAGCGCTTCGTGAAATTCGCTTGCCCATTGGTAGCGCTTTTCCATGTCTCTGGACAAGGCACGCAACAGGACTTTTTCGAGCGCCGGCGAAATGTCGGCGTTGACTTCGCGCGGCGGGCGAAACTCCGTTTTGCGCACTTTCTCCAGCGTGGAATAGTCGCTCTCTGCAGAAAAAAGCTTCTCGCCTGTCAGCATTTCATAAAGAATGACGGCGGCGGCAAACACATCGCTGCGACGGTCTACGGGCAAACCAAAGGCCTGCTCCGGACTCATATAGCCGAATTTGCCTTTAATCATCCCCACTTCTGTCTTCGTGGAGCGAATGGCTGTCCTGGCGATGCCAAAGTCAATGAGCTTGACGCCGCCTTCATAACTCAACAAAATGTTTTGAGGCGAAACGTCTCTGTGCACAATGTGCAGCTCCATCCCCTTCACATCCTTTTTGCGGTGGGCATGGTCCAAACCCGCGCACATTTTGGAGGCAATATAGGCCGCCATCGGAATGGGCATCCGCTCCTTCCGACGACGAAAACGCTCCAGTACGCTGCGCAAATCCCTCCCCGAGACATACTCCATGACGATATAATAGGTGTCGTCTTTGCCGTCTAAGTCATGAATGTGGACAATGTTCGGATGATTCAGCTGAACGCTTACACGGGCCTCATCAATAAACATTTTAATAAATTCTTCGTCCTCCGCCATCGTCGGCAAAATCTTCTTAACTGCGAGAATTTGCTCAAACCCACCTACACCGAACGTCTTGGCGATGAAAACTTCGGCCATACCGCCAATGTTGACGCGCTCCAAAAGGAGGTATTTGCCGAGTACTAAGGGTTTCTTCATTAAAAAACCGAACCTAAAAAGTCAGCTGTCATACAGCACAGGAGTTAACTATGCTTTGAATAACAGGTCAAACCACAATGCAAGCACTGTATTTTGCAGATGCAACCAACTGTCAAGCGCCCAACACCTGCTCTGGAACGCCTTCCTTCGTGTTTTAAGGCGATGGGTGGGGATTTTGTTTCATGGGTTTTTGACTTAAAGGCGCGGATGGCTCTGTGCTCCCTTGCTATTTTCGAATTCTGCTGTTCTGTGCGGAGGCATGGCTCTGTGCTGACATAGGTGTGCACTGGCATGCTCATAAGTATGGGTTTGTATTGCATGCCAAGCGGAAGTCCGGGTTATTTAAAAAAACCGTGCAGACGCATTCTGCACGCGGGAGTTCTGATGGGCCGGAGAATTCCCCTAGAGGATATTCCTCATGCATTTGAAAAAGTGTTGGCTGGTTGCGCTGTTGTCCGCTGTTGGTTTTTGGGCATGTTTGTCAGGCAAAGTGGAGCCTCTTCCTCCCGGAGACGACGACGACGGCAGAGGTGACCATAGAGACCGCAATCCCCCTAGAGACGACGATGACGACGACAACACGGGCGACGACGGTTTTGAGACAGTCAAAAACCTGCCGGACTGGGGTTTGGGTGAGCCTGGTGTGCTTGGCGAAAGCGTCACCGTGGACGTTGACGGAAGCCTCACTGTCAGGCCAAGTGCGGGCACTTATGACTTTATGTGGTTGCCGGATATTACGGCTGGCACGGTCTCCAAGTTTGATGTGAATTCAGGAAAAGAGCTGGCACGCTATTACTCGGTGAGCCACATCTCTTGCAAAGAAGGAGAGCGGCCTGACAGGGACAGGGGCTGCACAGGCCAGTCCGGTGCCACAGTGGGGCCCGGCTATGCCCCAGGCCGTGTAAGCGTCGATATAGAAGGAAACGTATGGGTGGCCAACTCAGGAGGTTTGGTGACGAAAATTGCAGCCACTCTCAACCATTGTGTGGACCGAAATAAAGACGGTGAAATTCGAACAAGTCGGGTGGTTGAAAACGCCAACCAGACTCTTTCGCTGAACATGGAAACGGATGACGAATGCGTGCTCTTCTCAACACAAGTGTGCCCGAGGATGGTTACGCTGGCCATTTCCCGGGGGAAAGAAGGCAGCGCAGGCGATGTCTGGGTGGTATGTCTGGAGCAGGAGAATAAGCAGAACATTAACCGGCTCTATAAGCTGGATTCTGGCAACGGGCGCATTCTGTTCGAGCCCATTCCGTTGGGGGCGCTTTTCTCCGCCGAGGCCATGGTGGACAGCAAGCAGATTTTGTGGTTGACCCACAACGACTCCCACATCCAGGGGATAGACACCACCATCCCCCGTGCAGGGCTTGGCGAGGATGAGCTCAAAAAAATGTTTCTTGGCTGGGATGCAGCAACCAACAAGCCTGCGCTGATAAAATTGCCAACCAATTGTTCTGCCTACGGCATCGCCGCGGATTCTCAAGGCCGACTGTGGTTTGCAGCTCGTGGGAGCAGTGCCGCCGCGTGTTTTTATGACCACTACGCTGCAGAAAACAAAAAATGGCAGCGCTGTGCCTTTTCTTTCAGCGGCAACTTCCGCCCGCGAGGCATTGCGTTTGATACGGATGACAATGCCTATATGTCCGGTGCCACCGACTACGCCAAAGACACCCGCATCACACGCTTTCGTTGGAATAAAGACAAAGAAACCTGTGAATTTGTCCCCCTGGTAGGCTCTGAGAATGTGGTGTTTGTGGGAAATGACCACTGTCCACATACAGGCGGCATAGGCTTTGACTCTGCTGGGAACCCCTGGGTGACAGGCTATCCAGTGACGCGTTTGAATTTGAAAACAGGGAAGACGGAGCCTGTCACGCGTGCACCTCCCAGTGATGCAATCGTCTTCCAACCCGTGCACTATTTCTCCTTGTCGGACTTCACCGGCTACCAAATCCGCAACTTCATCGCCCCCCGGGGCCGCTATCAACAAACCCTCTTTGGGTGCGACTCCAATTCCTCCTGGAAGTCTGCCTCCTGGGAGGCCACCGTCCCCGAGGGCAGCAAACTCCAAGTTTATGTGCGGGCTTCCAACGACAAAGACATATGGGACAAAACCTATGGCCCCTTTGAGACTTCTCCCGTGAATTTGAGCCAGCTTGGCCTCCCCAAGAGCAGCTTCTTGCAGCTGGAGTTTGTCTTTTTGCCGTCTGCAGATCGCCAAAGCTCTCCCGCTGTCCATGGTTATGAGCTTAAATGGGCTTGTGAGCGCGCGCAGGTGCTGAACTAGGGGGTGTCCCTAAATGAGGATTTTTGGCCTCAGGTGGACGAAGGCGAGGATTTCGCGATGGGAGTGCACTGAAGGTGCATGACCTGAGCGAAACCGGAGGCTTCGTTCGGCTGAGGGCAAAAAGACCATTTAGGGACACCCCCTAGCTTCCAGCGCGCGTCACCACGGTGCCTACGCCCTGGTCGGTGAAGAGCTCGGCGATGATGGAGTGCGCCATGCGCGCATCCACCAGGTGCACCTGCGTCACCCCTTCTTCTACGGCTTTTAGGGCGAGCTTCGCCTTCTCTACCTGCTCCTCATCCACGCGGGAGGACTCCAGACGCTCCCTCAGTGAAACATTGTTCAGCTGGTTCACCAGTACCCCGTCTTCGCATACGCCTTGGGCCCCTATCATCAACACCATCTTCTTCGCCTTCAGGGCTACCGCTATGGCCAGCACCACATCATCTACATCCAGGGCTACGCTCTGGCCGTCTTCCCCAAGGCCCAATGAGGCCACCACCGGGACGTAGCCCCTGGACATAAACATCTCCAAAAGCTCTGTGTTCACCGACTCCACCACCCCCTGGCCGCTGGGCAAAAGGCGTGCCTTTATCAACGCGCCGTCTTTGCCGGACATGCCGATGGCGTGGCCTCCCCTGCGGTTTAACTTGGAAACCAAGGCCGCATTCGTCTCGCCGTGAAGCACCATCTCCCTCACCCGCCGGCCTTCGTTGTGCGTCGCTGCCGCGGGCCCAAACCTCGTTAACGTCTCGGCTGACTCGGGGCCTTCGCCGTGTACCACAATGGGCACCATGCCTACGGAGCGCAGGAGGTTGATGTCTTCGCACAGGCTCTCTTCGAGGTTCTCATTGGCCAGCGTGTGGCGGGAGACACGCAGTACGCAGGACTCCTTGGCAAAGCGCGAAATATAGGCCAGCGCCTGGCGCACCAGCTTCACTTTGAATTGCGGGCTATAGAGGGTGAGTCTGTCGTCCTTCTTGACGGAGCCGTCAGGCTCGCTCACCAGAAGCGAAGTGTAGTCCGCATTAATTTTCACATAGTCATAGGACAAGTCGCAGCCCCAGGCTGTTGCCGTTCTAATGCCGGCGTGGAAGTCAATGTCGACGAAAATTTCGGGCTCCCGCATGCGTACGCGGAGTTGCTCGGTGGTGTTTTCGATGCATTGGCCGTCGTAGACGCAGACGCCTTGGATGGTGACGGTGGACTCCGCCACCTTCACCGGCCAGTCGTTTGTCCCTGCCTTTGAGCCCACCGCCATCAGAATTCGGCCCCAGTTGGGGTCTGCTCCGAACAAGGCCGCCTTCACCAACATGGAGTTGACTACCGCCATGGCTGCCCCCTTCGCCACCTCCTGGGTGGGGGCTCCGCCAACCCTCACCTCCAGCATGCGGGTGGCGCCTTCTCCGTCTGCCGCTATCAGCTTGGCCAAACCTCTGCACAGCGAAGTCAGCTCCTCGCAAAAGGAAGCATAGTCCGCACTGCCTTCTTCCAGTTTGCAGTTTCCCGCCAGGCCGCTGGCCATCGCAAAAACCACGTCATTCGTGCTCATGTCGCCATCGACGCTCAGGCAGTTGAATGAGGTTTCCATCGCGCGGCGCAAAGCGGTTTGCAGGCATGAGGCCGAAATCGCCGCATCCGTGCTGATGACGCAGATCATCGTCGCAAGCTCCGGCGCAATCATCCCCGAGCCCTTGCAAATGGCTGACAGCACCACCTCCTTGCCGCCAAGCACAATGGTGCGCGACAGCATTTTTCGCTTGGTGTCCGTCGTCATCATCGCCTCTGCCGCGAGCTCCGCTTCCGCCGACAGGCCCTGCTTTAAAGCGGGAAGCGCGTCCACAATTTTTTGCCTGGGGAGCTTTACGCCAATGACGCCGGTGGAGGCGGTCCATACTTCTTCGGCGCCTATGTCCAGCACCTTAGAGAGGGCTTGCTTTATGTGGGCGACGGCCTCCAGGCCTTCCTGGCCCGTCAGCGCGTTGGCATTCCCGCTGTTGATGAGGATGGCGCGCAGGCCTTCTTTGGGGCACTGCCGCTCCATGTCGAGACAAGGCGCCGCCTTGGCTTTGTTGGCGCTGATGCAGGCCGCTGCCGCGCACGGCACCTCGCTCCACACCAACGCCAAGTCCTTGCGCATGGGTTTTATCCCCGCGTGCATGCCGGAAAACAAAAAGCCCTTGGGCACCTTCATTGTCATGTTGCTTCTCCCCTACAAAATACCCTGCGTCTCCGGGTAGCCAAACATCAGATTGAGGTTTTGTAAAGCCTGGCTGGCTGCCCCCTTCAGCAAGTTGTCCAGGGCGCTCACCACAATCAACTTCTCCCCCTCCAGGCTGGCCGCCACCTGCACATGAGGCCTGCGGTGTACCCAGGCTAAGCGGATGTCGTCGGGGGAGGCACACAGTTCCACCAGAGGCTCCCCGGCATAGGCCTCGTGGAGGGCCTCTTGCACCTGGGCCTTTGTGGTGCCAGGCTTGGTTTTCGCAAAAGTCGTGCACAAAATGCTGCGCTTCATCGGCAGCAAATGGGGGGTGAATACCATGTCCACGGGCCTTTGGGCCAGGTGGTGGAGGGTTTGCGAAATTTCAGGCATGTGCTGGTGGCGGTGCACGCGGTAGGCACGAAAGTCCTCCGCTATTTCCATGTAGCCAAACTCCTCGGTGGCTTTTCTTCCCGCCCCGGAAATGCCCGAGGCCGCGTTGATGACGAGGGTGTCCTCGGTCAGCATTTGCTTCTTCAGGAAGGGGGCCACCCCCATGAGGGCGGCCGTGGGGTAGCAGCCGGCGCTGGCCACCAAGGTGGCGCGGGGAATGTCCCTTCTAAACCATTCCGTAAGGCCATAGACGGCTTCTTCGAGGAGGGCTTGGGCGGTGTGCTCAAAGGCATAAAACCGCGGGTAGAGGCTGGCTTCCTTCAAGCGAAAACTGCCTGACAAGTCCACCACCCTCACCCCTGCTTTCAGGAGGGCGGGCACCTTCTCCAAAGAGGTGGGGGCCGGCGTCGCCATCACCACCGCCTGGCATTCCTTCAGCTTGGAGAGGCCCTCTTCTACGGAGCAGAAGGCCAAGTCTCTAAGGCCGCCTCCTTGGCTCTTCGCTTCCAACACCTTCTCGTGGACTTTTTTCCCCTCCCAGCGGTCGCTCGTCGCGAAAACCACCCCAAAGCCCTCGTGCCCGGAAAGCAAACGCAACAGCTCCATGCCGGAGTAGCCGGAGCCGCCTATAACGCCAATGGAAACGGGTTTCATTCTGCGCGTATACGTGTACACTTCGGGCAGTACAAGCCTCATTTGCTTTTTCTCCCTTCCCCGCGCAAAAGCCGCCATACGCAGCCTCTCGCCCCTCTTCTTTTCTGAATTTATGGAGCTTAGCTCAACATTTGCGCCTGGGCTTGTGCTAGGGGGAAGAGGCCATGCGCCTTTTTGCCATTGCCGACTTGCACCTGCCTTCTTCTCGCCAAAAAGACATGGCCCTCTTTGGGTGGGACAAACACCCTGAAACAATAGCGCGACGCTGGGACGAAAGCGTTTTGCCTGAAGACGGCGTCCTTGTGGCCGGCGACATTTCCTGGGCGAACAAACCCGCCGAGGCTTTGCAGGACTTGGCGTGGATTCAGCAGCGGCCCGGCAAAAAAATTCTCCTCAAGGGAAACCATGACCACTGGTGGCCGGACTCTGCCAGCAAGCTTAAAAAAATAGTGGAGCCCTTTCCTTCTGTGGTGGGCTTTGTGCACAACTGCGCTGCGCAGCTGGGGCCTTTTGTTATTTCAGGCTCCCGCCTCTGGGACGTGACGGAAAAACCCTGGGAAAAATTCAAAGGCACAGGCTGCATGGAAAACGCAAAAACGGCAAAAGACATGGAGGACACAAAAAGTGCCGGGGAAAAAAAACCTGCAGCGGGGATGGCCGACTTGGCCAAAATGATTCAGCGCGAAACACAAAGGCTGACACTTTCTCTTAACGACGCCCAAAGCAAAATGGAAGAGGCGCCCCAACGCATTCATGTGGTGATGGCCCACTTTCCTCCCCTCTACGCGGACGGTGCCGAAACACCCTTCTCCTTGCTCATTGAAAGCCGAAAACCCAAACACTGCATTTATGGGCACCTCCATGGGCCCAGCCTCCCTTCCGGCTTTGTGGGCATGCACAACGGCGTCAACTATGTCCTCGCCTCTTGCGATGCTGTGGCGTTTTGTCCTCTGCTTGTTGACTCAGTCCCCTGAATGGTCTTTTCGCTCCCTGGCGAACGAAGCCTCCGGTTTCGCTCAGGTCACGCACTGGAGTGCGCTCCCTCCAGCCCTTCCTTCCGTCAGCAAGCTCCACCGGAGCTTGCTCATCGCGAAATCCTCGCCTTCGTCCACCAGGAAACGAAAATCCTCATTCAGGGACTGCATCTGAGTTGACCGCAGGCGGCTGCTACTTCTTGTCCTTTGGGCCAGCGCACCAGACAACGCAGCCCTGCTGCTGCAAGTTGCCTCCAGAAATGTTTCAGCCTCTCCCTGCTCGGGGCTCTAAACGGGCTGGCCTCATGTACGTTGAAGGGGATGAGGTTGAGGCGCACCGGTATGCCTTCCAGCAACTGCACCAGGCGCTTTGCGTCTTCGTCGCTGTCATTGACACCTTCCAGCAGCACATAAACAATGAAATGCTCTCGCCGAGGTTGCTGCTTTCCATGGTGGCGCAGCAGGGCCAGAAGTTTTTCCATGGGCCATTGGCGGTTTTGCGGCATGAGGAGGTTTCGCTGCGCGTCGGTGGTGGCATTGAGCGACAAGGCAAGGCTTGCCTGGCTTTCTTCCAAAAAGCGCTGCATGCCCGGCAAAACGCCCGAGGTGGAAACCGTCACTTTCTGCGCACGCAAACAGGGGCCACCTGGCTGCGTCAATACCCGTACGGCGCGCAGCACCTCGTCCAGGTTGTCCATGGGCTCTCCCATGCCCATAAACACCACGTTGCGCACGGCCTCGGGTTTTAAAAAGCGAAGCAGAAAAAACTGCGCCAGCATTTCTTCCGCTTTCAAGTGCCGCACAAACCCCAAGGAGGCCGTGGCGCAAAAAGCACAGCGTCGCGTGCAGCCGTCCTGGCAGGAAATGCAAAGCGTATTTCGCCCACGTTGGGAAATGTGCACGGCTTCTGTCCGGGCGCCATTCAGCCCCAACAAAGCCTTGCATGTCCCGTCGTCGGCCTGCACTGTTTTGAGCACCGCAGGCAGCACGGCCGGCATGTGCGGGCGCAACAAGTCCAACCAGCGGTGGCCCACTTCTTCCAGGTGTGAAGGCAAGTCCAGGCTTTGAGGCATGCCCGGGGGGCGGTGCCACAACCAGCGCAAAAGCCCCAGCGCGCGGCGGCGGCTTTGCAGCTTTTGGGTTAACTCTTCCAGCGTCATGGCCCAATAGGCCACGGCGCTGGAGTTTGTGGCGTCGCTTTCCAAATGGCCTCCTTCGGAAGTGGCCTATGCTTCATAGGCACAAAGCTCATTGCCCTTCGCTCGCTCTGCCTCACCCACCTCCAAAAGCGGTTTAGACCGGTGCCTAGGGGAGTTTGCGCTCGGCAGCCCAAAGCTGAGGCAGCGTTTCGCGCTCCCTCACCAGAAAATGACGGGCTTTGTCCACCATCACCTCCGCTGCGCGGGGGCGCGCGTTGTAGTTGGAGCTCATTGCAAACGCATAGGCACCTGCGGAGCGCACTGCCAACAAGTCCCCCTCCTGGAGGGCCAGAAGGCGCTCCTTCCCCAAAAAGTCTGTTGACTCGCAAATGGGGCCCACCACCTCCCAGGGTTTGGGCTCGACGTCCTCCCGCTTCCTTATGGGGACGATGTCCATCCACGCCCCATAGAGTGCGGGACGAATTAAGTCGTTCATCCCCGCATCCACCACTGCGAAATGCACCGTGTCGGCTTGCTTCAAAACCTCCACCCTCATCAGCAATACGCCGGCGTTGCCTGCAATGGCTCGCCCCGGCTCCACTATCATCTCATAGTCATTCTCCGCGCCGAAAACAGACTTCAACATGTCGGCATAGGCGCAAGGCAAAGGCGGCTCCTCGTCTTTGTAGCGAATGCCTATGCCGCCTCCAATGTCTACCGTTTTCAAGTGAATGCCTTCCGCCGCCAAAGTCTCAAGCAAATTCTTCAAACCTATCGCCGCCTCCCTGTATGCACTCAACTCCGTCAGCTGCGAGCCAATGTGGCAGTCAATGCCTATCACTTCAAGCCAGTCCATTTGGTGCGCAAGGCGGTAGGCTTTTGCTGCGCGAGCAATGGGAATTCCAAACTTGCTGTCTTTGAGGCCCGTCGCAATATAGGGGTGCGTTTGAGGGTGGACGTCGGGGTTGACGCGCAATGCCACGGGGGCTTTCTTGGCCATGCTTTTGGCGAGGGCATTGAGTTTGTGAAGCTCGGACTCAGACTCCACATTAAAGCAGCGTATGCCCACTTCCAGCGAACGACGCATTTCATCCTCGCGCTTCCCAACACCCGAAAAAATCACTTTGTCGGCCTTGCCGCCTGCTGCCAGCACGCGCTCTAACTCGCCTACGGAAACCACGTCAAAGCCAGCACCCATGCGGCAAAGCACGTCAAGCACGCCGAGGTTTCCGTTGGCTTTCACAGCATAGCAAACCAGGTGCTTTTGCCCTTGGAGCGCCTCATCAAAAGCACAAAAATGCCGCTCCAAAGCCGCGCGGGAATAGACATAGCAAGGCGTCCCGTAGCAAAGGGCAATCTCTTCCAAAGACACGTCTTCGACAAAAAGCACGTTGTCGCGAAGCAAAAAAGAATCCAAGGCTGTTCTCCGGGTGGTGTGTTCCCTGTCGGTGTGTCAAGGCGAGCGAAGTCCTCCGTTATATCGTCTGGTATTTTGGGAGAGCAATGCTTTTTTCTTTCTTCGACAAAGGCTTCCCACTTCTGTGCTTGCGTGCACTCGTTTGTGGATTTCGTCAATTTCTGACTTTACGGAGTTGTATGGCAGGATGTTAGCGGATAGAAATGCAGCAAAATGAGAATGCTGAGCGCGCAAAAAATAGGGAGCATTCTGCTTGGACTTTGGGCGCTTGCGGCCTGGGCAGGCCCTCTTCCTCCTGCGGAAGAAGAAGCCTCTGCGCCTCCTGTGGAAAATACGGGGCCCCGGCTTACGAAAAGCCCCGCCCTCTTGGAGGCTGCTCCTGCTGCTTTCCCCCCGGAAATGGAGGCCGAGCAACAAAGCGGTACCGTCATCCTAGAGCTGGAAATTGACGAAGAGGGGAATGTCCGAAATGTCGTCGTCCTGGAGAGCGCAGGCCCCGCTTTTGACAAAGCCGCCAGTAAGGCCGCCTGGAAATACCGCTTCTCCCCTGCTGAGGTGGATGACAAACCCGCCCCCGTCCGTATTCACTATCGCTCTGAGTTCTCCTTCCGCCCTCCTGAAGAAACCCTGCCTGAAACCCTGCAGGACAGCGCCTTGGGCGAGTTCTTCGGAGAACTTGTTGAGCGCGGTACGCGCTTGCCGATTACTGAAGCCCTTGTCGTCCTGAGCGAAGGAGATGCCGCCTATGAAACCTTCAGCGACGAGGACGGCCGCTTCTCTTTTTTGGAGCTTCCTCCGGGTGTCTGGAAGCTTTCTGTCTCTTCCCCGAGGCATGAGCACCTTCTTTCTGAAGAAACCATCGCCTCGGGGAAACGCACTCAGGCGCGCTATTACATCAAACAAAAAACATATGGCGCCTTCCAAACCACTGTGCACGGCACCAAAGACAAACGCGAAGTCTCTCAAGTCACCCTTCAGCAAGAAGAGATTCGTTTGATTCCAGGCACGCAGGGCGACGCTTTTAAGGTGGTCCTCAATTTGCCCGGCGTTGCAAGAATGCCTTTTGGGATGGGCATGCTTGTCGTGCGCGGGGCACGTCCCAATGATACGCGGACTTATATTGATGATGTCCAAATCCCTCTCCTCTTCCACTTTGGCGGCCTCTTTGCCACTGTCAACTCCTCCCTGTTGGAGCGCCTGGACTTTGAGCCTGGAAACTTCGGCGTCGCCTTTGGACGCAGCATGGGCGGCCTGGTGAAGGGGAACATCCGCTCCCCTTCCCCCAGCGGATTGCATGGGTATGCCGACATCAGCATCAGCGGCGCTTCGGCACTTGTCGAAGGGCCTGTGGGCAAAGGCTGGAGCGTTTTAGCCAGCGGACAAAGGAGTTATCTCGACGCGGTTTTGCACTTTGCCATGAAGTCCGTTGCGGAAGACCAGCTCCAGTTCCATGTGGCGCCCCGCTTTTATAATTATCAGTTGCGTGCAGAGCACCGCTCCGAAGAAAAAAACAGCCGCTTCTTCGCTTTTATCTTCGGCGCGGATGACAAGATTAAACTGTTGATGCCCAACGCAACAGTGGACCCAGAAGGACGCAATGCCATCGGCAATGCCACGCGTTATGATCGCATCGCCCTGGGATGGGAACGACGTTTCTCGGACAAGCTTTTTTTTAAGACGCGCAACTCCCTGGGCTATGAAGCCGTGACGCTTTCTATGGGCGATATTTCGTTCAATGGAAAACAATATCCCATCACCAGCCGAAACGAATTCAGCTTCACTCTTGGCGAAAACACCACGCTTCGCGTTGGTGCTGACCTCTCTTATAAACCCGTCTCTTATGATGTGCGAGCCCCGGGATGGAACAGAGTTGGCCAAATGTATAACCCATTGCTTTCCAGCCAGCTGATTTCCGAAAAAAAAACGGACCATCATTTTGAGCCTGCCGTCTATGCCGAAATTCAACGCAACTTCTTCAAGGGCTTTCAAGTGGTGGGCGGCCTTCGCGTTGACTATAACAGCCACATTGGCAAAGCCTGGGTTGACCCAAGGCTTGCCATCTCACAATCTTTTGCTGAGCGGCTTAAACTCAAAGGAGCCGTCGGGCTTTTTCAACAACCTCCCGACTATATGAATGGCCAAACCACGGCTGCTTTTGGCAACCCAAACCTGCGCCATGAAAGCTCCGTGCACTCCAGTGTCGGCCTGGAAGCCAAACTCACCCAAGCCATCAACGCAGAGCTTCAATTCTATCACAGGCATGGCTTCAACATCTCCCGCCAAACTGTGGGGGCTAACACGCAGGACAGTTTGAATGCCGAAGACTCGTTCCCCATGGACAACGCCGGCACTTCACGTGCCTATGGCATGGAGTTTTTGCTTCGACACCAACTTACGGACCGCTTCTTTGGGTGGATTGCTTATAGCTTGTCGCGAACGCAAGTGAATGACTTGCTCCATGGCGGCTACAGGCGCAGTCCTTTTGACCAACCCCACAACTTGATTGTGGTTGCCAGCTATAGACTCCCCTGGGAATTTATTGTCGGAGGCAGGTTCCGCTATAGCAGTGGCAGCCCTACCACTCCCGTTGTTGGTACTGTTTATGATGCCAATGGCGGCTATTATAGCCCTCTTTATGGCCGCCGAAACAGCGCGCGCATGCCGGACTTCTTCCAACTGGACCTCCGCATCGACAAACGCTTTGTCTTCAAACAATGGATGCTCTCTTGCTATCTCGACATTCAAAACGTCACCTTCCGAAAAAACCCGGAAATGATTAACTATAATTATGACTATACCGAGCGGGCCTATATCAGTCTTCCCTTCCTGCCTGTCCTTGGCCTTCGCGCGGAGTTCTGACATGCGCCTCTCCCTCTTCCGCCTTTGCTTTGGACTTCTCCTGGGACTGCTTCTGACTGCTTGCACGGAGCTCTCCCCCCAGTGGAAGTTGGACCGACTTCGCATTCTGGCCATGTCCGCTGAGCCTGCTGCCTTGCAGCCTGGAGAAAGTACCCGCGTTTCCGCCCTCGTTGTGGATGAACCTCGAAACCGCCCCCTCACCTTCTTGTGGCTGGGGTGTGCGGCAGACCCTTTCAACGCCAACCGCGGCCCCTGCTCCAATGAAGAATTCCTCAAAGCCCCCGCCGACTTTGTGGCGGCCTTCTTGAGGGAGGCCCAGGAAGCCTCTCCCGAAAACATGTACATCCAATTCCTGGGCATGGGCTCCCAGTCCGACGACTATTATGTCCCAAAGGAGCTCTTCTCCATCTTCCCCGAAGAGCATCCGCAAAGAAAAGTCGGCACTTTTGGCATGGTCCTCCTTATGGTGATTGCGGAGGCCTTGCCGGAAAACCATTCCTATAGAGACCTTGCCTTGCTCATCCAACGCGCCCAGGACAAACACGTTGACTCTCAAACAGCGCTCTTTCGAATCCCCGTGCGCGAAAGCGAAGAGCCTCCCAACCAAAACCCCACCGTTTCACAGTTGCTCGTCAACGACATGCCTCAGGACAAGTCTGCGCTGGTGTTTCTGGAGCAAGGCAAAAAACATCGCCTGGACTTCGTTGTCCCGCCGGAAAGTTTTGAAGAATATGTGGAAACAACGCATCAGGGTAGCACGCACAAAACAGAATCCTTGTTTGCTTTTTTCTTCTCCTCCTGCGGAAAATTGGAAAACGACAGCTTTAACTTCGCCACCTCTGTTCGTACCCAACTGCTGACGCCCAACGGGAAAGACATTCAGGCTTGCCCATCGCCCATTCAAAAACTCTTCGGCGTGGTTCGGGACTCCAGAAGCGGCCAAACCTGGCATGAGCAGTCTTTTGTCGTCTGCCAAAACGACGGGCCTTCTCCACATATTCGGCAGGCTGTGTTGAGCTCCCATGCGCTCAGCCTCGAAGGAGAGCACCTGGAAGCCCTGGCCGAGTTGAGGGTGGGGGAGCATTTCCTCTGGCCTTTGCCCGCGCCTCAAGACGGCCATATGGTGGTGGGGCTGCCCGAAGCACTCAGTCCGGGGGCTTATGCGTTGAGCTTTAGGGACTTTAGCTGCCGCGCGCAAACCTATGGGGAGTTAAACCTTCCTTAGCGCCAACAACGCCGCCCCCAGCAAGCCTGAGTCGTCCCCCAGGGCGGCCTTTCGAATGGCCAAACCCTCCAGCGCCACGCTGGCAGTATGCCGACAAATGCCCTCTTCAACGGCCTGGAACATTCCGGGACAGTGCACAAGCACCCCTCCTCCGAGGACGAGGACGCCTGGGTTTAACAAACTTACCGCGTTGGCAATGGCAAGCCCCAGTTGCTCGCACACAAAGTTGTAGAGTTTTTGAGCAAGCAGGTTTCCCTGCTGCGCCGCTGCCTCCAACTCCACGGCGCCCCCTTCGAGGCCTTCCTCTGCCATGCGCTTTGGGAGGTTGCTCCCCCCGACATAGGCCTCCAGGCAACCGCGCTGCCCACATCCGCAAAGCGCTGTGTGGCCACCGCCCAGTTTGACGTGCCCTAACTCACCTGCAACACCTCTGGCGCCTTCCAGAAGCTGCCCTTTGCAAATAAGGGCGCTGCCTACCCCGGAGCCTACAAACACCGTGAGGCTGTCTTCAAAACCCTTCGCCGCCCCCAGGGAAAACTCTCCCCAGGCCGCCGCTGACAAGTCGTTGAAGAGGAATGCCGGCACCCCCAGCTGCTCCTTCAGCTTCTGCCCAAAAGCTTCTTCCCTCCACCCCAGGTTGGGCGCAACGGCCACCGTCTGCCCCCGCAACATGGCGGCAATGCTTAGGCCGCATACCTCAAAGGAAAGGCCCTCGGCAGAAAGTTTCTGGGCCTCATCGGCAATAAGGCGCACCACATATTCAGGCGCCTTGTGTTCCAGGCGCAGCTTGCATTGCTTTTTTATTTGGCCGCTCAAGTCCACGCCAGCCAGACGCACGTGCGTTCCGCCCAAGTCCACAGCCAGCACAAGCGGCGCTGCTTTGCGGCCCGCTGTCATGAGAGTCCAAGTTCCGCTTTGGCCAAAGCAATGGTGCCTTCAATCAGCTGCTGAATTTCCGCCATGCGGCTTTCCGTGGTGGCTTCCCAGCGGATGACCAGCAAAGGCTGCGTGTTGGAAGCGCGAATGAGGCCCCAGCCGTCTGCAAAACGCACGCGTACGCCGTCAATTTCTATGCAGTCGTGCCCGGCTTTTTTGAGCAAGTGCGCGCAATGCGCCACCAGTTTAAACTTCTGCGCTTCGTCCGCGCTCACGCGAAGCTCCGGCGAAGCATGGGTGGCGGGCACATCCTCAAGCAATTGCGAAAGCGGTTTTGGGGACTTCGTCAAAATTTCAAGCAGGCGCACGGTGGCGTAGGCCGCGTCGTCAAAACCGAAATAACGGTCTTTGAAGAAAATATGGCCGCTCATTTCTCCGGCAAGCAAGGCGCCTTCCTCTTTCATCTTGGACTTAATCAGCGAGTGCCCTGTCTTCCACATAATGCCGTTGCCGCCGTGCCTGGCAATGTCGTCATAGAGTGTCATGCTGCATTTGACTTCGCC
>Ga0209737_10000681_pt1 | contig 26590 bp, 13 predicted proteins | sample TergutCu122P3_FD_187284 | JGI IMG/M metagenome (GOLD analysis project Ga0209737, IMG submission 187284) | Cubitermes ugandensis P3 segment gut microbial communities from Kakamega Forest, Kenya - Cu122 P3 (SPAdes) (version 2) | ecosystem: Host-associated > Arthropoda: Insects > Digestive system... | reverse complement strand
GAGTTGTAAACTACCCATGCTGTTTATAAACGTTTCTCTGTGTCGTGCCAACCTTTTTTTATAATTCAGTCGGGCAAGTTCAACATCAAGGCGTTGTTGTAGTTCTTCAATCGTTTCCGCTTTTTGCGCTTCCGTTGTTGGGGCTTGCGCTTCGGCGGTTGGGGTGGGTGTTTCCGTTTCGGGTTTTTCTTCCGTTTCGGGTGTTGGGATTAATTCGCCGTTTGCGGTGGTTTCCGTTGCTGTGGCGTTCATTACTTGGTTTTCTGTTCCGTTTGCATTTTCAACGGTTTGTTCTGTTTCAGCGGCTTTTTTTAATTCTTTTTTCATTTTTAAAGGTTTAAAAGGTTAATAATGTGAGGCGTGCGCCCCTTGTTAGTTTTTGAGTGTGTTTTATTTTTCGTGCTGTGTTTTGCCGTTGCTGTCTGTTCGCCAAGATTTCAAAGAACGTTTTTATTTTTCTGCCTCGTTTTCAGTGGGTTGGGCTTTGGGTTGGTTTCCCTTGTTGTTTCTGTATCAAAGATACACTTTTACATTTACGCTCGGTTTGTTTTTGTGCTTTTTGTTGTATTTTATTTAACTGTATATCAATTAGTTATAAGTATTTTTCATTTTTAATTGGTTTATAGTCAATTTTTTAGCGTTTTTTTCGGAATTTTTGGGCTGTTTTTTCGCTGCTTTTAAAACTATAATAAATTGAATATCAGCATATTAATACAGCCACTTGTTTTGTATTTGCTGCATTTTCCGCCACAAATACAAAATTTTAATACTGAAAATTTGAAACGTAGGGCGGCTCATTTTGTACCACCGCGAGCCGTCCACATTAGATATTACAACTGCGCCAGCAGTACCGATTAAAAAATATACGCTAAATGGCTTAAATAACCTGTATGCTGCTATATATACCTTTATAGGCTGTCCACATTTTTTATTGTGGGGTCATTTATGAGGGTAAAAATGAGGCAGATTTTGGTTATAACCATAGGAAAGTTGGTTATAACTTCCATATTATTAAAATATCATAAGCTGTTTCTATTTATTTTTATTTTCAATTTGAATTTATGAATAAAATAAAAACATTGTTGATTATAAGATGTTTACGTTTTTTATTTTTCAATTTTATTTTCAATTTATTTTTTTTATGCCAATTTGTATTTTCGTAATTTATTAGAGCCAAAAGGAGTAATAAATCCCTGCTTTACAAGTCTATATACAGTTTTTTGTATTTCTTTAAAACCAACATCCTTAATTCTATTGTGAATTTCTGTTATGGATGACATTGGGTAATTCCTTAAATCCGTTTTAATCAATTCCTCCAAAACGTAAGACTCTATCGTTTTCAAAGTCGGCTTGATGTTGAGTTTTGAATCAGACAAAAGTTTTGGATTAATTATAAAAGCAGTTCCTTTTTTCTCGCCATGCGTTTTAATAATTTGCAAATCTCGCAAACGGCTGTACCACGAGCGGAGCCTATCTTCTTCGGGCAGTTGTAATATTTTGACTAGCTCTGTGGCAAGAATTTTTTGATGGCGAGCAACAGTCCCGACAAAGATTTCTTCGCGACCAGATAATTCAAAATTATTAATAATGTAATTGATTAGGTTTAAAGCGTCCACATCAATAATTTTCGATTTTAAAGTAACTGCAACTTTATTAAAATTGGCTTCAATTAAAGGCAGTTCCTTTGCATCCACAATCAGTTTTTCGTATATCATATCATAACCACTGCCTTCGGCTTCCATCAGTTTGAGATCGTGGAAAATTTTTATCAAATGTGAATTTCTTCTGAATTTTTCATGAAGAATATTGTCTTTTGTAATCCCCAAGGGCAAATCTCCCGGACTTGTTATGGTCATTCTGTCGGGATAAACTTCTATGAAAATATCTGCTGAAATAAGATACGATTTGTGCGCAAAAGCATTAACTAACAACTCTCGAATTACCTCTTTGGGATAATGTCGCACTTGTTTGCGAAACATTCCATCGGGAAGTTCGTAAAAATAACTCATCTCAATGGCTTCTTTTTCTATGGCATAAATCAATTCTTCGGGATTCAAGGCGTAATCATCCCAATTATATTTTCTCACTTTTTGGTCGTCTGCATTATACACAATATACTGAACGGTAATTGGATAAGAAAGTCTGGCTCTTTGCCCGGCAGTTCCAAGCCACAAAACTCCGAGATTGGTAAATTGACCGTTATCAATCAGATTATAATGTTCCAAAATTTCAACATCACTTTTATCTTTAATACTTTCCTTAACTCTATCAGATTGTCGAATGTTGGTAACAAATTGTGTAATATTTTCTGATGGAATTTGTTGCAATTTTACATTCCGGGTAATTAATTCCCACTGAAAAGCATCTTTTTCGGCAGCAATACGTTGAATATCCTCACCGTGAACAGGAAGGCATTTATCTGCAATACGCATATAAATTTTGCCATCTGAAGTGGTTGCAATTGTTTTTTTAGAAGGTGATATAGTAATTTCAAAATATTGTCCACCGTTTTCGTTTGTAAGAATATCGGAAACTGACAAAGCAACTGAATAAGTTAAGCCTCTCAATTTTTCGAGTGTGTCATTTATTGTTTTTTGTTCAATTATTTGATTGTGTGGAAGTTTTTGAGTTTTATCATCTACTCCAATAACAATAATCCCCCCTTGTGCGTTTGCAAAAGCAACACATTCGGCGGCAAGATCTTTGAATTGCCCTCCCGTAACTATTTGCAATCTTTTATATTCTCTTATCTGGTTTTCCATGTTACTTTTTTTGTATTTGATTTGGTAGGGATTCTTAATTTGTAAAAAACTATCATATTTCAATTTCAGATAGTCTTCGTGCAATGAAGAGCAACTAATCAGCCGCAAAAATATAAAATAGTTTTTGGTGGAAGACCACATATCCCCGATTGACACGATTGACAGTTGACAGAAAGTATAAACTATTAATTATTAATATTTTTACTTTTATTACAAGTAATATTTTTGTCAACGCCGTCAGCCTTTGTCAATCCATCTTCCTTATTTTCCTGTTTTGTCAACCGTTGTCAACGGCTTGTCAATGGCATTTCTTCTTTTAACTTATTGATTCCCTGCGTTGTCAATCGTGTCAACGCTGTCAACGGCAAAAATCGCTTCCAAGTCAGATAATTTTTCGTTTTAAAGAAATATCAGCTTGTTTAATAAACAACTGATAACGACTTTGTTAACGTTTTTTACACTCTTTTCTCAACTATGTTTCTCTCATATTTACTCATTTTACTGTTATTTTTACTTGTTTTCATCATTCTTAATACCATCTTCCCATATAAACTCGGTATCGAGATTTAAGCCGGTTCGTTCAACCAATTTGTCATAATCGAAACACCAAGCGTTGGGGCGTTCATGCTCACAACAAATTGTACCGTCTCCCGGTAGGTGGGTTGCCGATGTTTTATCCTGCAAGTTTTTTGTAGTCTTTCTAAACCGTACCTGATGCAGTCCAAGGTACTCGTCAGAGTTTTGTAAATAGTACTGTAGGGTATCTTTGGGCAATTTTTTCTCTTGATTATTCTTCTTTGCCTGTGCATACAAAGAAAAAATGCGGTTAGGATTCATAAACAACACTGTCATTTGAGATGTGTAGGTTTGTTGGCGGCATTTGAGATCCGGTACCTCTTTAATCAGTAAATCGTATTTATTCTCTATCATTCCATTGCTAAAAAGTTCCTGAAAAATATTCCAAAAGTCGCTTACTTCGTTACCGGCAAGCACTTCATTATTTTGTCGGGCAATTAGTTCGGCAAAAACATCTACAGCCTTTTCGTAACTGAATGGAAGCGAAATCTGCGTTTTGATACAACGAAAAGTGGTAAGCAGCACAACCCAATTTTTCAAAATACGGTCTTCAATCACTTTGCTATCCAATTTTTGTTTAATATCTTGCATGGCAAAGTTGTACTGTTCGGTGTAGTTTTCGAGAATAATTGACCGGAAAGCAAGAAAAAGAGCGGTGATATGTGTTAATCCCTGTTTTTCAATCTTTTTAAAGGCTTCAAAGTTAGCTTTTGCTTCATCCGAAAATCTTGTTTGAGTAAAGGAAAGAAAAATAACGCGGGAGAATAAGGCATTGTCGGAAGTAGTCATTTCTTGACCGGTTAAGATAATACCGGTATCAACAGAAGTCATCTCCTTTTTCCTGTCCTTTTCCATGTTCATTCTGCTACGTCCAACTCCGTCCCATAAACCTTTCAGGAACTCTATTTTTTCGTAGTCCACACTGTTTTTGTATTCGTCAATATGACAGAGCGCATTACGGGTATGTGAAACATGGTCTGCCATTGCCGCAATGGTGGAGTTTGTCATATTAATTCCAACCGGCAAGTCGCCGAACAGTTTTAGCAGACTTACTGCAAGTTCGCTTTTTCCGGTACCTTTTGGACCAAAAATGTTCAAAATGGGAAAAAAGCGAAATATGGATACGATGATATCTCTGAATAAACTTGAAATGAAAAAACAGAAACCGACAATGGCATTTTCACCGTATGTGGTGAGTAGTTTTTCTGTGTATTCGTACAGGGTAATTGTACCCGGAAGATACTTAAAACGGCGCTCAAACTGAAAGAGCGTATCTTCTTGTTTGTAAAAAGAGGAGAGGGCAGGGATATAGAAAAAGTTACCCTCATATTCTGCCACCCCCAACTCGTCCACTTCGGTAAAATTTCCGGAGGTGTAAATGCCATTGCTCCAAGCAAAAAAGCCTTCTTTTTGCCAACCTAATTGTATTATCTCTTTACAACTCCTTGTTTTCTCGTACAGATAGGCTTTTATTTTGCTCAGTCCATACTCGCCTCCATCGAAACGGAAATTGCCCAAAGATTCACATTTGAGCCGGAATGCGGAAAGGGCAATCAGGTCTTTTTGGGAAAACTCTAATACTTTGACAACATTATACTCATTTTTTAACCTGTACAAACGTTTGGCATTAACAGTAGATTCAATATGAAAAAGTGGCTCCATGGTAAAATTGCTACCTTGATAAAAGCCCTCACCCTTTGGAGCATAAAAGTAATAGCAATTTTTTTCTTCATAAAAACCGTATTTTTCAAAGGACTTGTTTTGCTCATTTGTTCTTCCGTTGGTGGATAATTCTCTGAGTGTCTGTTCTGCCTGTGCTTCTTTCTCTAATTCTTTTATCACTTTTAACCAAATATTCTTGGGTTTCAGAATCTCACTTAACGAATCAACAATAGCAAGGCGTTCGCTTTCTGAGCGTTTATAGAACAAAGATGCTATTTCTTTAATGGCTAAACTTTTTATCGCCGGATCATCGGCTTTGTTGCTTTTGGATTTAGTAATACGGAATAAAAAATTTTCTTTATGCTCTGTGTAAAATTCCCGGAAATGCTCAGCGGAATGGAAAAATGTATCGGGGTCTTGTTTCTCTCCGGATTCATTATTGGGAAGTGTGAGTGTATAAGCATTATAACCCACTTCTGTAATCCTCTTACTGTTTTTTTCTGCTGCTGCCTGTCCTGCCGGATCGCTATCATACAACAGACAAAAATTGCGTGTGGTTCGCCCCAATAGCCTTATCTGTTCGTCTGTTAAGGCGGTGCCGCACGAGGCAACCACATTGAGTATTCCCAACTGATGCAACTTTATTAAATCTGCGTATCCTTCAACAATTAGTACCGAATCTTCCTGTCTAATAAATGAAAGTGCAAAATTTAACCCAAACAGTACATTCTTTTTTTGATAAATGATGCTCTCTGCGCTGTTAATGTACTTGGGTAAATTTTCATCACTTTCCGGCATTTTTCGTCCGGAAAATGCAATCACACGTCCGGTAATGTCAAAGATTGGAAATATGATACGATTTCTGAAAAAATCGTAATTACCCCTGTCCTCCTTTTGCCTGAATAATTCAGATTCTTCAAGGATTGTCATGGAATATCCTTTTTGACGCAAATGCCGATAAAGTGCTGTAAATTCATCGGGTGCAAAACCAATTCTGAAGCCGTCCACTGTTTCATCATTGAAACGACTGCGGACATACTTCAACGCTTTGGCATTTTGTTCTAACTGCAAAGAATAAAACTGCGCTGCATCTTCGTAAATTTTAAGAAGTTGCAGACGCAATTTTTCTTCTTCTTCCTGTTCCTTAGTGGGTGTAAATTCTTCAACATGGATATTGTACTTGGCGGCAAGCCGGCGTACTGTTTCTAAAAAAGTAAGTCCATGTTTGTTCATTACAAAGTCTATGGCATTACCCCAAGCCCCGCAACCATAACATTTATAAGTGTTTGTCCGGGTATTGATGTAGAAACTGCCATCCTTTTCATTATGAAATGGACAAAGTCCCTGATGTAGCCAATTACTCGTTTTTTTTAGTTTTATGCCGGATTCACTTACAATATTTACCAAATTGGCTGCTAATAATATGTCATTTATTTGACTTTTTGAAACCATTTTTTATGAGACTATTTTTTTTGATTTTTAATTATTTGTATAAAATATGTTCTATATTTGCGGCTATATATGTGTTCTATATTTGCTACAAATATAGAACATAAGTTGCTGCGCCAAAGATATTTATATTTTTAATATATGAAACGGCACAGCGAAAAATTAAGTTCTTTGACTTTATTTCTTCTCTTTAAACTAAAATTACTAAAAAATCAAAATCATAACCTCATCATAACTGCCTGAATAGCAGTTATTTTTAGAGATATAATCGTAACAGTAATGCAACAAAAAACAAAAATATACGCAAATACAAAACAATTAAATAATTATTAACCAAAGATATACAAAAAAAGTTATAACGATTTTCGGCTCGGGTCAAATCGTGGGTTTGAATCCCGCCGGAGTCACAGAACAGATAAAGACACAGAGTAGCAGTGGTTTTTTTGAATAAAATTGCTGCGTTTTTTTATCGGGACAAAAACAAGACCTCGGTAAATATGGCATTGACAACTTGGAAAGCGAGCGGGTAGTGTTTAAACTACCCCGTCTCGCTTCGCGAGCCACCCCTTCAAATTTTGAAGGGGATTTGGGATGCCTCCCATGACTTTGGCATGGGAGCGAGAAATAGGTGGGCTAATTTTTTTAGGCGCCTATTGCACAAAATAAGAGAGTTGGTCTTCATAACTAATTTCGTATATAGAGCTAAATTTTTTTGACTCTTATCTTTGTGGACGGAATTAGTTAGGAAGTCCATTCAACAGTTAAGCCGTTTTGCGCCAAGCAAAATAAAGGGACTGTTAAACATAACAAAAAGGTAATTTTTTTAATTATATGGGTTACTTTAAGGTGAAATTAATATTTTAAAAAGGATTTATCCATGAAGTAAGGTTTCGAAATCAGATTTTCTGATAATAAAAATAACGTGGAAACAACCTGTCTGATTATCAGGTTTCCACGCCTATCCCTCGGGCAAGTTGCTCCACGCCGCTGAACACGACGCTTCACTAACTTATTCTTGAGGGGTAATCCAATCGGATTATATTTCATTTTTGTGGAAAAGTGAGATCCAAGAATAAATAGCAAACCGCTATTTTTATATATCTTACTTTAATTGTGCTTACCAGCACATTATTTTACATCATATGCAATAAATTTCGTTAATAATTTGGGTACGAAAATAGAAAATATTTATAAATATTAAAAAATCACATTATTTAATAATTTCGCCGCTTTAAAACATTAAATCCCATGTCTCTTATTTTTACCCCCTGCCAGATTGGTCCTATTGAACTTCGCAACCGAACCATTCGTTCGGCGGCTTTTGAAAATATGTGCAAGAATAACATGCCTACGGAAATGTTGTTCGATTATCATACTGCCGTGGCGCGCGGCGGAATTGGGATGACCACCATTGCCTACGCTGCCGTAAATAGGAGCGGCGTTTCGTTCAATGGGCAACTTTATATGCGTGAAGAGATAGTGCCGGAGCTGAAAAAACTAACAGATGCTATCCACAAAGAAGGTGCAAAAGCGGCTATTCAATTGGGGCATTGCGGAAATATGACACACTGGTACACTTGCGGGCAAATACCCGTGGGCGCTTCAAGCGGAATAAACATTTACTCTCCTACCATAGTGCGCGCACTTAAAGAAGCGGAAATTTTAGCACTGGTTTGCGATTTTGGAAAAGCTGTAAGGCTCGCTAAAGAAGCCGGTTTCGACTGCGTGGAGATTCACGCCGGGCACGGTTATTTGATTAGTCAGTTTTTATCGCCATATACAAACAAAAGAAAAGACAAGTTTGGCGGCTCGCTCGAAAACCGTATGTTATTTATGAAAATGGTGATGGCGGAGGTGATGAAAGCCGCCAATAATGAAATTGCCGTAGTTGTAAAAACCAATATGTACGATGGTTTTAAAGGCGGATTAGTATTAGAAGAGTGTTTAGAAGTTGCCAAAGAATTGGAAAAAGCAGGCATACATGCCTTAGTACTCACCGCAGGGTTTGTGAGCAAGGCGCCTATGGAAATTCTTCGAGGCTCCATGCCGTTAAAAACACTTACCTATTATATGGATACGTTGCGCTTTTGGTGGCTCAAACTTGGAATACGCATGATAGGCAGATGGATGATTCCGACGGTTCCTTACAAAGAAGCTTATTTTTTAGAGTCGGCAAAAATATTTAGGAAAAATCTAAAAATTCCATTGATATATGTGGGCGGAATGGTTTCAAAATCGAAAATGGAAGAGGTTTTAAATGAAGGATTTGTCGCTTTTCAATTGGCGCGCCCACTTATTTACGATACTGATTTCATTAATAAGATAAAAGACGGTCTCTTAGAAAAAAGTGAATGCAAACACTCTAACTATTGCATCGGCAGAATGTATTCCATTGAAATGAAATGCCATCACTGTGTAGATAAATTACCAAAAAAGCTAAAGAAAGAAATTGAAAGAAATGAGAAGATGTGGGGGTAAAACCCAGATGTGCTCCTACGGAGCACAGGTTCGATGATCCCCTTCAAAATTTGAAGGGGTACCCGAAGGGCGGGGTAGTTTATATACTTAAACTTTTATCTTGAAAAATACAAGTGACGCTGATCAAGAATAGTAGCCTGATCTTTTAACCCTTCTAAGATGGTATTTTCGTTTCTAGCTCTTCCGGCAACAGTATTTCTTAACATTGATCTTTCTATAGAATAATTTGGAGAGGGCGCTCCGGCTTCAATGATTTCATATACCGAAACGGCATACAAATTGTTTCTTCCGGTAACCGCCGTAGGGGCTTTAACGGGAAGTGTAAATATTTTTCCTATTGCCGCATTTTCAATACCTCTATTTTGAAAACTTTCTCCGGCAAAAGTTAATCTTACACTATCCATAAACGCTACTTGGTATTTTTCTGCCAATTGTTGTACGGAAGCCCCACTATTTAACTGTTCGGCAATAGTATTTTGAACGAGCTCCAACTTTCTCATTGCAGTAAGTTCTGTTTCAATGGCATTACGCACTTCATCCAATTTTGGAATACCTTGTCTTCTCATATTACGAATGGCAGCTACTGCAAAGAGGTTGTCATTGAGATTATAAACGTCGGATACATCATCCACTTTGGTGTTGGGGTTAAACGACCAACTTACGATTTCGCGCGCATTTTGTAACTGAGAAACATTAGACATCATAGAGGTAATCTCCCTTCCTTGAACCACTTGTATCCCTTTTTGAGCGGCATGAATCGTTAAATCATCTGCTGAGTTACTTTCTGCTTGCAACTGCATGGCTTGGCTACGAATAGCTCTAATAGTAGCGTCGGAAGGTTTAATTTCTTCGGTATAGATAACAAATTGGCGTTTTTCAACAGGAGTTGTGCGCTCCAATACTTGATATACTACAAATGCAGCAGGCGCATCTTGTACGTAAATATTTCTTGTTAATAATGAGTCGAATAATTGTGGATATGTAGTGTGTTCGGCAGCCCATAATGTAGTATCGGTAGCTCTTCTGCCGCCAAGAAAGTCCGGAAGCATGGTAAAGATGTTGGCACCGCCTCGAAGCGCTTGTTTAAGACTATCGGCAATAGCCCTGGCTTCTGCTTCGGTTCTATTAGTGCCGGGATTTCTGTCTGTTCTAAAATCAACAACTAAATAAGCAAGATGTATAGAGTCGGAACGTTTGGCAGCGCCATATGTTTTTCCGAAATACCAAACAACACCTTCATATTCGAAAGGATCAATGATGGTTCCTACTGGTCTATCGAAAATTAATTTTGCCAATGTGTCAATTTGAATGTCCTCTCTTTTAAAGTAAGTGCTATCCAACTGTCCGTACATCATTGAGATGTGGAACTCTTCCAAAGAGGTAGTTTCTCTTAAACGGGCGGCTCTGTTCATCACAGTATCATGGATAGTGGCTAAGTCTTCGGCTGAAGGTTGAATTGGAAATACCGCTACGTCAATATCACGTGAATTGTTTCTAATTTGGTAGCGATTTCTATGTTTTCTAAACCAATCGCGAACTTCTCTATCGGTAACCGTAGCTTGAATATCGTTAAACTGTACTGCATTAGGAGAGAGGGTTATAGCCTGCGCCATCATTGAATTATTGTTTGTTACAAAATATCTCGCAGCCTCATCGGAAAAATTAACAGTGCCTTGTGCCAAAGCCATATAGCGTGCTCTTTGTTCATCAACAAGGGCAAAGCGTTCAATGGCTTTATATGCGTTGTAAAATTCGCGTACTTGGCTATTATTTCTATATTCTTCAATGTTAGCAATAAATCCTATGGCTTCTTCAACAGGTACTTGTTGTGCAAGAAACGACACTAAACGATGTAATAGCTGGTTAGGTTGTTGAGTGTACAGACTGGCAATCATATCGGCAGCAACTTCTTCTTTCATTTCTTTTGAAAAAGCTAGCCCCAAGTCCTTTAATTGTTGCTCCATAAGAGTTTGCTCCAACAATTGATTCCAGGTCATCTCATGTATTTGGTAAATTTCAGTTTCATCAAGATTTGCTTTTTCATAAAAAATCTTCCAAAGTGCGGTATTTTGCTCCAAGCGAAGACGGTACTCGTCATCTAATTGTTTACCGTTAATTTTTACCATAGTATATTGATCGGAAAAGAGACCGGAGAGCTGGGTGATATCGCCCATAACAAAAGCGAGGAGCGCGAGTCCGATGATGCACATTAAAAGAATTCCATGTTTACGAATTGAGCCGATTGCTGCCATATCTAATTAATTTTTATATTTATTTTAATTTGAAGCGGCAAAAATAATATTTTTTCATTATGATGAATCAATCAAAATCGGGGCGTTTCCTTTCTGTCGTTTTTTCGTTACAGCCGCTGGGATCGCCGGTATAACCTGCCGGTATTGTGAAATTATAGCCCGGATACCTATCCGGATTCGAAATAATTTTATGATAGGGAAGTTCAGGGTCTTCATAACATTTTTGCATAAACAGTGCAAACACAGGCATTGCTGTTCGCGCACCTTGTCCTAACGCAATAGTACGAAAATGCGCAGATCTGTCTTCACAACCCACCCAAACGCCTGCGGTAAGCACAGGAGTGAAACCTACAAACCAGCCATCGGAATGATTGTCGGTGGTTCCTGTTTTTCCTGCAAGCGGAAAATTAAGCTTATATTGGCCCCGAAGCCGGGCGCCTGTACCGTAATCCACTACGCCCTGCATTAATTTAGCTGTTTTAAAAGCCGTAATTTGATCCATCGCTTCATTGGTTTTGGGTACGTATTTATAAATGGTACTGCCGTTGTTATCGCAAATTCTTGTAATAAAAGTCGGTTCAACATATACTCCCTGATTGGGGAAACAGTTTATGGCGCCCACCTGTTCAAAAAGAGATATTTCGCATGCACCCAAAGCAATGGAAGGTACTGCCGGAATTTCGGAGGTTACCCCCATATTACGCACTAATTGAATAACAGCTTGCGGACCAAATTGTTTCATTAAATAAGCAGAAATGTAATTGAGCGACATAGCGAGCGCTTCTTTTAACGGGAGCATCATGCCGTTTTTGTAGTCGCTTGAATTTCGCGGCGTCCATGTGCCGCCTTCCGGTAAATGAAAAGTAACCGGTACATTCGGCACCATTGTGCAGGGGGAATATTCTCCCGATTGTAATGCCACTGCATAAACATAAGGTTTAAAAGTGGAACCCACCTGCCGTTTGGAAAGTCTTACATGATCATATTGAAAATGCTGATAGTTTACGCCTCCCACGTATGCTTTTATATGTCCGGTGTGCACATCCATAGCCATCATGCCGCAATGTAAAAAAGACTTCATGTAGCGAATCGAGTCCATGGGAGTCATCACCGTATCAATCATGCCTTTGTCCCAAGTTATAATTTTCATTGGCACTTTGGTATTAAATGCATTTCTAATTTCTTCATCTGTGGCGCCGGCATCTTTCATTACACTATAGCGTTCGGAGCGCCTCATGGCAGTATTTAAAATACGCTGGGTTTCTTCGGCGGAAATGTTGTTAAAAGGGGCGTTCTTTTGTCCTTTAATATGTCTAAAAAACAACGGTTGCAAGTAGTTACATACATGCTCTTGCACGGCTCTTTCGGCATGCCTTTGCATGCGCGAATCTATTGTGGTGTAAATTTTTAATCCGTCTCTATAAATATCGTAATGAGAACCGTCCGGTTTAGGATTTTTTCTGCACCAATCCATCAACCATAACCGGAGATATTCTCTAAAATAAGTGGCGCTACCGGTGGCATGGTGTTGCATGGCAAATTGCGACATGTCAATGGGTAGCTCTTGGATAGAATCGCGTTCATTTTTAGTGAGGTAATTATATTTATGAAGCTGCCTCAATACGGTATTTCTTCTTTGTAATGAAGCGGTAGGATTTCGTTTTGGGCTATATCTCGTTGGCGCTTTTAGCATTCCTATTAACAAAGCTGATTCTTCAACAGTTAAGTCTATAGGCGTTTTGTTAAAATAGGTAGCTGCCGCCGATTTAATTCCCATGGAATTGTTCCCAAAATCCACAGTATTCAAATACATGGCTAAGATTTCGTTTTTTGAATATTCGCGTTCCAATTTTGTGGCAACCACCCATTCTTTAAGTTTAGTGATCACTGTTTTAAATTTACCGGCATTAGGATCGCGTGGAAACAGGTTTTTTGCCAATTGCTGCGTAATTGTACTACCGCCGCCTTTATTTGAACGAGTAATTACTCCGGCGAATACCCGCCCCAGCGCTCGGACGTCAATTCCCGAATGTTTTTCAAATCGAATATCTTCGGTAGCTTTTAGGGCATTAATGAGATGAGGAGGAAGTTCATCGTACTTACTGGGAGAGCGGTTCTCCAAATAGTATTTTCCCAGCAACTCGCCATCGCTGGAATAAACCTCTGTAGCCAAATTAGTTCTCGGGTTTTCCAATTCGGAAAATGAAGGCATAAATCCTAACCAACCCAATGAAATAAAGGTAAATAAAGTTGCTACGGCTAGTAATCCGCAACAAAATACTATCCAAAACGGAATGATCCACTTTGACTTAGTTATTTCTTTTTTGTTTTTTTTCTTTTTTGAAGATGATGAATTATACATTATTAAATAAATATCGTTTACTTAAACGCGCAAAATAACAAAAAATTGAAAATGCAGGTTAAATTTGCGATACTTCATTGCAAATCCGCTGCCTGCGTAGCAGGCACACATGGATAACCCTGCGCAAGCGTAGCGCAGCTCGGGGTAGACAGTACATCTACACAAACTGGACGCCGTAGGTGCTCAACTATTATAAGCAATTAGTATTCAGCCCCTACGACATTAAAGCTGATTGTGTAACAACTACTAGATTTTACCGCTCCAACGGCACCCTAAATCTAACTTTAAATGCGAAATTATCAATTGTTTTGTATTGTGGCTTAGGTAGATAATACGCTCCATACCGAACAAATGTTCCTACTCCGAACGATAAAATTCCTTTAATAACCAACAAATCTTCTATTAGCAATCCCGATTCAAAATAGCCTTTTTCCATTGTTTTAAAATCTATGCCGATATGGTCATTAGGGTTCCGAAGTGTGCCAAAACCAATACCTTGGCAAAATACAATTCGTGGAGAGAATTTCTTGTTTTGCGTCATTCTCCCAAAATTATGACGAATGAAAAGCGTTACATACTTATCCGAAAGAAACTCATCGGCACGCATGGTGCCGAATTGATCCGCACCATAAAATCCAACGAAATGATAACCTGCCCGTTGATTAAGTAGCAATGGAGCAGGCAACGGACGGTCTACAAATCCTGCAAAAAGTGTTAGGTTAGTAAAACCTAATAACTTCCAATTTTTCCTGTAAAGCATTTTTAAATCCACTCTATTATAGCTGAAATCACTATTAATTACGCCTTTTATTCCCTTAGTATATTGAATGGTAATCACCGGGTAAGGAGAAACAGAGTGGAAATAATACTTTCCTGCACCCCAGAAACGTTCTCTAAATGCCAAACGCACTCCCACTTTTACATAAAAGTCATCAAAAGAATAAGAGATGGGTGTTTCGTTTACAAAAGGTTGTTGAAAACTGTAGTCAAAAATTGTTTTATTTGCGCTATAAAACGTAGAGACATAACCGGTTAGCCAACGGGTAATCTTGCTTTGAGCCGTAGCGCCCAGCGCGTTACTCCGGTAAAACCAATCAAAGAGCCACGTTCTGTAAAATTCTCCTGAAAACAGTGTGTAATTTCTGTCGAAAAAGGCAGTTCCGCCACTCTCAATTAAATTGGAGTAGTAATGAAAAGCTATTTTAAAATTTCTTGAACGAATGATATTAAACTCTAAGTCTCCGCCCCATTTCCAAGTTTTATCTTTGAAGCCGTAGCCGAAAAAACCTCCAAAATTAACCACCTTACTCAAACGGTCGTTGGTATGAATTCCCAAACCTAAGCGCACGGTTTCTGTTGAATTAAAATGAAGAAGTTGTAAAACATCAATATTAATAAAGTAGACCGGAATTTTTCCCGTAATCAATATTTTTAAAGATTCTAATCTTTTTTCTAATTTATATTCTTTTGACAACGAGTCGATTAAATTTAAAGTGTTCAACTCTTTTTCTGTCAAAGCCGTTGGACGATAGGTCGCTAATATTTTTTCTTGCGTAGCCGCATCTTTGAGGTCTTCCTCAATATCAACAAGTCCAATATCACGGTGCCGTACACGTGTTTCATAATCAATATTGGTAATTCGTTTTTCCGAAAGGAGCACGGCTCTGGCAAATGCATCTCCGGTATTCTCTGTGCCAACATGAAGACCGAAGAAATTCACCCGCGCAAACATGTTTTTTAAAAAATAAGTATTATTGGACTGTCTTTCATATTCTTGCACCAAATTAAATGAAAATCCGAGTGCTTGATCAAATGGAGAAACTTCTATTTTTGTAAATGCGTAATTATTGGAAGTGATCCATACTCTTCCCGTGAGCGACTTAAAATGTGCTTTTTGTTTGGGATGAAAAGAGATAACAAATAATGTATCGCTTTCTTGAATAATTTTTTCTTCTAACTGAAAATCGTAAATTGCCAAAGCGCCTTTTGAAATCGGATTAATATAATAAGCCTCAAAAATGCTTACCTCATCGCGGTGGTAAAAATTCACCGTTTGCAGTTTCGCTAAAAAGATCGAAACAATCGGATCTTTTAATCCTGCCGTACGATGAGCGATTACTTTTTCATAGGTGTTTCCGGGTTTTCTGAAATAATTTCTGGTAACCGTTTCCGTAAAAAACAGATGATTTCCGTCAAAAAAATTTACCAACTTTATATAATTTGAATCTTTTTTGGAAAGTGGGATCGTATCAGTAGTTCCCAAAGAATCCGGCGGCAAATGAAGTACTTTGTCTACCAACGCACTGTCCCTTTCAATATCTCCCGTAAAAATCATTTTTTGATACGATGTGTACGTAAAATACTCGTTAGCAAATTGTCCATTTGCATTTCTATTTTGAATGGCTTTTCTGATAATAGAAATAGCAGGGTTATATTTTGTTTTAACCTCTACTTCATGCAACTTCCCCCGCAATGTATCAAGCGTTTGCGAATAAGCTATACTAAAAAATATACTAAAAAAGAGGAGAAAAATGAATCTTTTTTTCAACATATCAACAAATACCCGCAAAAATAACATTATTCCCCTATTTTTGGCAAAAAATAATTTAAAACACACACTTTTTTTAATCTATGGCAAACGAACATCTTACGACGAAACGTACCGAACAAAAAATAAACTATAACACATTAGAATCTACTTTGGGAGTTACCGGAAAACTTACACCGCAGGCTTTAGACTTTGAAATGGCTGTTTTGGGTGCCATTTTAATTAATACCGATGCCGTTGGGCAAGTTGTTGATTTCCTTTCGCCCAGAATGTTTTATAAAGAAGCGCATTTTCATATATATAAGTCCATTGTTGATCTCTTTAACAAATCGGAACCTATTGATTTATTAACGGTAACCGCACATTTAAGAAAAGCCAAGTTATTAGAATTTGTAGGCGGTCCCTCTTATTTAGCTTCATTAACCAATCGCGTGGCTTCCTCTGCAAACATTGAGTATCACGCCCGTGTGGTGATGGAAAAATTTGTGTTGCGCGAACTGATAAATAACTGCAACCTTATTATTAAGGATGCTTATGAGGATTCGAAAGATGTTTTGCAATTGTTAGATAAAGCCGAAACCAATCTTTTTGGCATTATTCAAGAAAATTTTAAACGCGACAGTAAAGAGTTGAATGTCGTAATGAAAAAAGCATTAGAAGAACTCATGGCGATGAAAGATAATGAGGATAAGTTTCATGGTGTGCCGTGTGGCATTCGGGCGATTGACGAAAAGACGGGTGGTTGGCAAAAATCGGATCTTATTATTATTGCGGCGCGTCCGGGAATGGGGAAAACATCGTTTGTGCTCTCCATTGCACGAAATGCAGCCATTGACCATAAGCGTCCGGTAGCGCTTTTTTCTCTGGAAATGTCTTCTACCCAGTTAGTTCATCGCTTGTTTTCTATTGAAACCGGAATTCCTTCCGAAAAAATTGCCAAGGGCAAACTTTCGGATGATGAATGGTTGATTTTAACCAACAAATTGGGACCTCTAAATAGCGCAAATCTTATTATTGACGATACACCGGCATTGTCGGTTTTTGATTTAAGAGCCAAGTGTAGAAGGTTAAAACACCAACATGATATTCAACTTATTATTGTGGATTATTTGCAATTGATGCAAGGCAGCGTTGAAACCGACAAAGGTAAAGGAAACCGCGAACAAGAAATTAGTTATATCTCTCGTTCGTTAAAAGCCTTGGCAAAAGACTTAAATGTACCGGTCATTGCGTTGTCGCAGCTTTCGCGCGAAGTAGAAAAACGCTCTGCTTCCAAACGTCCACAATTGTCTGACTTGCGCGAATCGGGGTCTATTGAACAGGATGCTGACATGGTAATGTTTATTTATCGCCCGGAATACTATGGATTAACTACATTTGAAGATGAAGACGTGCCTTCGCAAGGTTTAGCCGATATTATGATCCAAAAAAACCGACACGGAGCCACCGATAATATTCGCATTCGCTTCCAAAGTCAATATACGAGATTTACTGATATTGACTTTGGAATGAGCAATGATTCATCATTTGGAGGTATTACACCCAACCAAAGCTTCGATATTATAAATTCTAGTATGAATGATGATTATCCTGATGATAATTACTCAGGCAATCCTCTTACGGAAGGAATACCGTATTGATCATGTTATATAAAGCCAATCTAAGTTAGTTGCATTTACAATAAATCTGTAAACTAAGTTAGTTAAATTAGTTGAAAAATTCTAATTCAACTCACTTTTTTATATTTTCGCCGCGCCGAGCGTAGCGAGGAATCATATTAAAATAACTAATAAACTTATATCTTATGAAAACCAAATACATTGACTTAATCACTCAAACGTACGAATTTCCGCAAGAAGAGTTTCATGTGGAAGATGACGAATTGTATTTCCATAATATTCCTTTGATGGATATTATCAAACAATATGGTACTCCGTTAAAAATAACGTATTTGCCTAAGATTAGTCAAAACATACAGCGCGCACGTCGTTGGTTTAATGTGGCTATTGCGAAAGCCGACTATAAGGGAGATTATCATTATTGTTATTGTACAAAATCTTCTCATTTTGAATTTGTTATGAGTGAAGTGTTAAAGAATGGCGTGCATATTGAAACCTCCTCCGCTTTCGATCTTAATCTCATTGAGACTATGAGTGAAGCAGAACAATTCAATAAAGACACCTACATCATTTGCAATGGTTACAAAAAGCAGCAATACATAGAAAATATTGTCAACCTATTAGAAAATGGATATAAAAATGTCATTCCTATTTTAGATAATAAACACGAATTTGATTTGCTTGATGAGGCTATCCAATCGCCATGTAAGTTAGGTATTCGCATTGCTGCGGAAGAAGAACCGCGGTTTGAGTTCTATACATCCAGGCTAGGAATCCGATACAATGATATTATTCCATTCTATGAAAGCAAGATCAAGAAGAATAAAAAATTCAAATTAAAGATGTTGCATTTCTTTATAAATACCGGAATAAACGATACGGCATACTATTGGAATGAACTAAGTAAGTGTGTTAATTTATACTGTGACTTAAAGAAAATTAACCCTGAATTAGACTCATTGAACATCGGCGGCGGGTTTCCAATCAAGAGTTCACTTTCATTCAACTATGATTATGAGTATATGACAGAGGAGATTGTAGCGCAAATTAAACAAATTTGTGATCGTGAAAAGGTAGAAGAACCTAACATTTTTACCGAGTTTGGCTCATATACTGTAGGAGAAGCCAGTGCAATCTTGTATTCTATTTTGCAACAAAAACGCCAAAACGATCGTGAACTTTGGAATATGATTGATAGTTCTTTTATGACTACTTTACCCGATACTTGGGCAATTAACCAACAATTTATTATTCTTGCCATCAACAATTGGGATCGTGAATATGAACGTGTTTTCTTGGGCGGACTTACTTGCGACAGCCACGATTATTATAATTCGGAAGCGTATTTGAATGCGGTTTTTTTACCCAAAATTATAGAAAATAGCGCTGCTGTAGAAAATGGTACAGGCAAGCGCGATGAATCCGACATCCAATATATTGGATTATTTCATACCGGCGCCTATCAAGAATCCATAGGTGGTTATGGCGGCATTCAGCATTGTTTAACTCCTGCACCTAAACATATTATCATCAGTTTGGATGAAGATGGGGAAATTGTAACCAAACTTTTTGCGAAAGAACAAAGTTATAAATCAATGTTAAAGATTTTAGGGTATTAAAGTCTATACAAATAGATTAGAGAAGCATTTTTTTGTTTTTTCATTCGATTTTTGTATTATTTTCGCAGCTTCATTTAAAGAAATAGAGACTGATGGAAATTTCAACGAAGTACAACCCTAAAGAGATTGAAAGTAAGTGGTATAAATTCTGGGAAGAGAATCAATTTTTCACTTCTACTCCTGATGAACGTCCACCTTATACAATTGTAATCCCACCGCCAAACGTAACCGGTGTGTTGCACATGGGACACATGCTGAACAATACGATCCAAGATGTGTTGATTCGCCGTGCGCGCATGTTGGGTTTTAATGCACTGTGGGTTCCCGGCACCGACCATGCCTCTATTGCTACTGAGGCGAAAGTGGTGGCGATGTTAAAAGAAAAAGGTATTGATAAAAATTCGCTTACTCGCGAACAGTTTTTAGAGTACGCATGGGAATGGAAAGAAAAACATGGCGGCATTATTCTACATCAGCTAAGAAAACTAGGTGCTTCGTGTGACTGGAATCGTACTAAATTTACGATGGATGAAGATTTATCGGAATCGGTGATTGATGTGTTTATTGATTTGTACGAAAAAGGTAAAATTTATCGCGGTGTGCGCATGGTGAATTGGGATCCGAAAGCGCTTACTGCCGTTTCGGATGAAGAGGTGATTTATCAAGAGGTGCAATCAAAATTATATCATATTCGTTATAAAATTGAAGGCGTTGAAGATGAGTATGTAACCATTGCTACTACACGCCCCGAAACCATTTTGGGCGATGTTGCCGTGTGTATGCACCCCGACGATGAACGTTTCCGGCATTTAAAAGGCAAACGTTGTTTGGTGCCGTTGATAAATCGTTCTATCCCATTAATTTTTGATAAATATGTGGAACCCGAATTTGGTACCGGCGCATTGAAAATTACCCCCGCGCACGATATTAACGACTATCATATTGGAATTAAACACAAACTGCCTTCTATCAATATTTTTAATGATAATGGAACATTGAATGAAAGTGCGGAAATTTTAATTGGAGTGGATAGATTTGAAGCGCGTAAACAGATTGTTCCCTTGTTGGAGGCTGCCGGAAGTTTGGTAAAAATTGAAGATTATGTAAATAAAGTGGGATTTTCTGAGCGCACCAATGAAGTAATTGAGCCGAAATTGTCATTGCAATGGTTCTGCGAAATGGCAGCCATGGCGAAACCGGCATTAGAAGTAGTAATGAACGATACCATTCGTTTTATTCCCGAAAAGTTGAAAAACACATACTCACATTGGATGGAAAATGTGAAAGATTGGTGCATCAGCCGTCAATTGTGGTGGGGACACCGCATTCCTGCCTATTATCTTCCCAATGGTGATGTTATTGTAGCAAAAACTAAGGAAGCTGCTTACGAAAAAGCACTATCGCTTTTTGGCGCCCAATTTTCTATAGAAGATTTGAAGCAAGATGAAGATGTAATGGATACGTGGTTTTCTTCCTGGCTGTGGCCTCTCTCGGTGTTCGATGGTATACGTTACCCTGATAATGAAGATATTAAATACTATTATCCAACGGCAGTATTGGTAACTGCTCCTGAGATTATTTTCTTCTGGGTGGCGCGAATGATTATGGCGGGATTGGAGTGGCATCACGAAACTCCATTCCGTGATGTGTATTTTACGGGTATTGTACGCGACAAATTACGCCGTAAAATGTCGAAGTCGCTTGGAAATTCTCCCGATCCGATTGACCTGATGGAAAAATACGGTGCTGATGGTGTGCGTGTAGGCATGTTGTTCAGCTCGCCTGCCGGAAACGACCTCATGTTTGATGAAGCATTATGTGAGCAGGGGAGAAATTTCAGTAACAAAATTTGGAACGCTTTCCGCCTAGTAAAGGGTTGGGAAGTAGCTACCGATATTCCTCAACCGGAGCACACAAAAATTGCGATCGAATGGTTTTCAAATCGTTTAAACGAAGTTACGCACCGTTTGGAAGATGATTTTGCCAAATATCGTTTAAGCGAAGCATTAATTAACATCTATAAATTAATTTGGGATGATTTTTGCTCCACTTTTTTAGAAATTGTAAAACCGGCATATCAACATCCGATAGATGCAAAATCATTAACTGAAATAATAGATATTTTCGACCAACTATTGCGTATTTTGCACCCATTTATGCCGTTTATTACGGAAGAATTATGGCAAACCTTAGTTGGGCGTGGCGAAAAAGAATCCATTATGTTTGCTCCGATGCCTAAATTTACAACAATATCCGATGAAACTTTACTAATCTCTTTTGAAAATACTTTAAAAATTGTTGAACAAATTCGCAGAATACGTGCGGAAAAAAATATTGCGCAAAAGGTGGGATTGACATTACAGGTGGTATGCGTAGAAGAAGGAAGAATATCTCCTTCAAAATTTGAAGGGATGCCCGAAGGGCAGGGCAGTTTATATGAAAATATATTCTTCTCCATAGTTCAAAAACTATGTAATTTGGAAACCATTGAATCTGTGGCAGAAAAACCTACAGGCAGTGTTTCCTTCATTGAGAATAACATAGAATATTGCATTCCGTTAATTGATACAATTAACGTAGAAGAAGAGCTAAAGAAATTGCAAGAAGAGTTGAAATATACGGAAGGTTTTTTGCAATCGGTAGTAAAAAAGCTATCGAATGAAAAATTTGTGGCCGGTGCGCCAAAGCAAGTAGTAGCCGGTGAGCGCAAAAAGCAATCGGATGCTGAGATTAAAATTGCGATGTTGAAAGAGCAGATTCTTAATTTTAATTCGTAATTTCTAATAATTCTATTTTCGTATAAGATAATCTTTTAAAATTTCGTGTTTTTTAACATATTGATTTTTAGAAAAATAATTTCTGAAAATTAGTTTTTGAATAGAAACTTTTATATTTTCGCAATTCACTATTATGTAATTTCTTATGAAAAAGTATTTTATTTTAATTATTGTAACGTGCTTCATATTTGCCGTTTTTGCACAAAACAGAAAAGGTAGCTTCCGCCTACAACCAAATAGCGATAAACATGAGTTATATGTGTCGTTTTATTCTGATAGTTTTCTAAACCAAGAAGATGCGTTTCAAATTGCCATAGAAGAGATTGAAGGATTCCGGAAATTGGTAGCCGAATACTCCATCACATTGCAAAAAGGCATTACCATTTCTAATAATAAATTGGAAAAATTGGCGAGTAATGCTGCCAAAAAAAACAGATCAAATCATTCTATTTATAAATTGAAAAAAATATATAAAGTGCAATGCCTTAATAATGACAACGAAACTTTATATGAACTTGCTAAAAAATTGGAGGCGTTGAAAGAAGTGGAGTACGTTTCATTAATTTCTTTAACCCCAATACAACCGCCTTTTGATATTCCGCCCCCAACACCAAATTTTGAATATTTGCAAACGTATTTAGAGCCGGATCCGGGAGTTGATATGCGTTACGCTTGGTCGCGGGGATTAACAGGGGAAGGAATCCGGGTGCGCGACATTGAATATGGTGTCAATCTAAATCATGAAGCATTAAATGAGAGAAATGTCTTTATTGCTCCGGGCATGGACATTTCACCTGAAGTTCCTTTTGATTGGCAAGAGCACGGAACTGCAGTTTTTGGTATTGTAATTGCCGACGATGCCGATTATGGAATGACGGGAATGGCTTATGGTGCAAGCGAATTGATTCTATTTCCCGAATGGCAAAGCTCCGGATACGACCGCATTTACGCCGTACAAAGATCTATTGAAGATTCCGATGAAGGGGATGTAATTATTTATGAGATGCAAACATTTGGAAATGAAGGATATGTTCCGGCAGAATATGATAATGTGGTTTGGGATTTAACAAAAGCGGCTTCTGATGCAGGAATTATTGTTGTGGCTGCTGCCGGAAACGGAATTCAAGATTTGGATGCTCCGGAATATATGGAATACATGGAACGCGGCAATAGCGGAGCTATTATTGTAGGCGCAGGTTCTCCAAATATTTTACATCAGCCGCTTTGGTTTACCACTTATGGCTCACGGGTGGACGTTCAAGGATGGGGAATTGATGTATTTACAGCAGGCTATGGCAATTATATGCAAATTGGTGGCGACCTTAACCAAAATTACACGATGTTTTCCGGTACAAGTTCCGCTACACCCATTGTGGCTTCCTGCGTTATTGTGTTACAATCTTACTACTACTCATTAACAGGCGAATATATGACAAGCGAAGAGATGCGCGATCTTTTGATAACTACCGGAACACCTCAAACCGGTAACAAGCATATCGGACCACTTCCTAACATGAGAAATGCCATTAAGGAAATTGATGATAGATTAAATATTTGTGAACCACTTATTGACGATGTGTATGTGTTCTTTCCAAATCCTGTATATGACAAATTAACTGTTAAGAGTAAAATAGTACTACCGTCTGATACAAAAATCGAATTATTAAATATCAAAGGATCGTTAATATCATCTCATAACTTCACAGGCAACGAAACACAAATCTCGCTTGAAAGTTTACCAAGCGGAGTGTACTTTGTAAGAATACTAAGCAATAACTATAGCTCTACAAAGAAAGTCATTAAAATGTGATTTTCTGTTTTTACAACCGCTCCAACTTCACCGTAAAGTGTCTCATAATCGGCGCTTCCCAAACAATTTTCACACCACGCGTAACCTTCTCTCTCCGGTCAAAAACATTTTTTAAAGCTGCAGCCACTACGTCCATGTGATTGTTTGTGTAGGTTCTTCTGGGAATTGCCAAACGCAAAAATTCCATTCCGCCAAAACGATTTTCACGGGTAACAGGGTCTCTGTCTGCTAAAATATATCCAATTTCACATCCGCGAATACCGGCTTCCAGGTACAATTCTATAGTTAAAGTTTGTGCCGGAAATTCCTCTTTGGGAACACGTGTGAGCACTTTTTGAGCATCCACAAAAATAGCGTGTCCGCCGGCAGGTCTTTGATATGGAATGCCGTATTCGTCTAGCTTTTGCGCCAAATAAGTTACTTGCTTAATCCGTGTTTCCAAGTTCTCAAATTCGGTATTTTCATCCAATCCGACTGCTAGAGCGCTCATATCGCGACCAGACAATCCGCCATAAGTGATATAGCCTTCATAAATAATACATTTCACTTTTGCCTGTTCGTACCATTCTTCCAAATTGGTAGCGATGAAACCTCCCATGTTTACTTGTGCATCTTTTTTTGCACTCATGGTCATTCCATCAGCATAGCTAAACATCTCTAAACAAATCTCTTTGATGCTTTTGTTGTCGTATCCTTTTTCACGGGTTTTAATGAAGTAGGCATTTTCGGCAAAACGTGCAGAATCGAACAGAACAGGCTTTTTATATTTTTTCGCCACTTTGTGTACTTCTCTTATATTTTGCATTGAAACGGGTTGACCGCCACACGTGTTATTGGTAATAGTAACCAAGACAAAAGGAATAGCATCGGCATGTTGTTTCAAACAATCTTCCAACATTTTAATATCCATATTGCCTTTAAAAGGAAGTTCCAACTGCGTATCGCGCGCTTCTGCAATAGTGCAATCCACAGCAAATGCTCTTCTTGATTCAATATGTCCTTTGGTGGTATCAAAATGTGAGTTTCCGGGTACGATAGCGCCTTCTTTTATTAAGCAAGAAAAAAGCACATTTTCAGCAGCACGGCCTTGATGCGTGGGAATTACATGCTTAAATCCTGTAATTGCAGAAATTGTATCTTTCATTTTAAAGAAAGAAGTTGCGCCGGCGTAACTTTCATCACCCAGCATCATTGCTGCCCACTGCCGATCGCTCATTGCACCGGTACCCGAATCGGTAAGGAGATCAACATAAACTTTTTCAGATTCTAGTTGGAATACATTATAATGTGCTTCTTTTATCCATTTTTCACGTTCTTTACGTGTGCTTTTTTTGATGGGTTCTACCATCTTAATTTTCCAGGATTCTGCAAAAGGAATTTCCATATTGGTTATAAGATTTAATAATTTTAAAATTTAATAATTTAAAGACTTAAAATTATGATGCCGTTAGTCATTTTAGCATTAATTTTTTAAATCGTTCTTACGTATTACCCTTTAAGCTGCATACATTTCGGACAATATTCACATGCAATAGTGTTTTTATCCGCTTTTATTTTTTTAGTTTGTTTTCCTTCTTCGTTGTACCAAATCCAAGTGCCATCACAAACACCATGATTATAATGTCCTTTAAATAATAGTTTCCCATTTTCTCTATAGACATTGTAGGCACCGTGCTCTTTCCCATCTACATAAAAAGCTTCTGTTTGCACCGAGCCATCACGAAAAAAGGCATACCATTGTCCATCTCTATTCCCATCTTTTAATCCACCGCTTACATATTCTTGTTTATTTTCGTAAAAGTATGCTTCCCCTATTTTTTCTTGAGTGGTATTTCCATCTTCATCTATTTTGTAAAAGAAAACTACTTGGGGGGTAGAATCGTTATAAGCAACCATAACTGCGCCACCGGGGGTATTCAAAGTAAACTCGGGTGTTGGCCGTTTCTGCTGTTTATTATTACAGGCTGCAAAACATGCCAATATTCCAAATATCCACAAATTCCGATAAAAAATGTTACCGGAGAGAAAAGAAAAATTGGTTTTCATATAGTTAAAATTATTTATTAGCTTCTTCTTGGCTTGAATTTCCCACTTCAACCATTGTGGCCATGGGCAGTTCGTTGGCATCTTCCGGAGTAAGATAAAAAACGGTTACAAGATCTCCTGCTTTTGTGCTCATAGCTCTTGACATATCTGCTTCCGAAGTATTGAAAATCATGATTTCGCCATCATCGGCATGAATAGTTATTGAGGTCATACCCACTTCTACTATATATCCCGAGATAAACGCATCGTTATAAGTTTCAGCCTCATCCATTAATATTTCTTTTACAGTTTCTGCAGATTTTTGAATGCATGAGGAGAAGCAAAATGCTGATAACAAGATAGCTGCAATAAAAAACGTTTTTTTCATAATAAAATAAAATTTGAAACGACAATTATTTTTTTAATTGGCAAAAGTAATATTTTTTGTGAGAAAATTAAAAAACAATCATGACAAGGCTAAAACTTTTTTCTTGTACTGTGAAAAAAGGATTAGAGACCACAACTGGTCTTCATAATTAATTTCGTTCACAAAGATAAGAGTCTTTTTTGATTTAAGCGACATTTTTCATTTTTAATTCTGCAAATTCTTTAATAGTAAGGTTTCCCAAAGCCGAATGTCTCCGGTTTTGA
>Ga0209737_10000680_pt1 | contig 26592 bp, 26 predicted proteins | sample TergutCu122P3_FD_187284 | JGI IMG/M metagenome (GOLD analysis project Ga0209737, IMG submission 187284) | Cubitermes ugandensis P3 segment gut microbial communities from Kakamega Forest, Kenya - Cu122 P3 (SPAdes) (version 2) | ecosystem: Host-associated > Arthropoda: Insects > Digestive system... | reverse complement strand
GGTTACTAAACCAAAAAAATAACCTTTATGAATGCGGCAGATTAGGCAACTTTGTAGCTTCCAAAAGCATCACAACAAATGGCGCACGCGCAGGCTTACCCTACCAAAAAGACTTAACCACAATTTATTAAAAAAAATAACACTGATTTTTAATCAGGTTATTTAATTAGTTGAATGTTTAATTGGCAGAAAAACTATCAGCAACAGGTTTATAGCTTTAATGCACCAACGCTATAAACAGTGAAACATAATGAGCAACATAATCGAGTCCAGTTTGAAAAAAATCGGGTTAAACATCTCCAAACCCATACTAGCCATATCATGTGTTATTTTTGGGATAATATTACTAATTTGGCCAGAACTTGTAGGTATAATAATTGGCATATTCTTACTAGTACAAGGCATCATACTATTAGTTGAATACTACAACAACAGTAAAGTGTTAAACGCATCATATCACACATAGCAGAACAGAACTCTGTGGGAGGAAAAATAGTAGATAAAATGGAAAAAATTGGGACATTTCATCCACAACCAATTATGCCACATCAATACATAAACGATTTTTTCCAAATTTGTATGTATTTAGCTCATGTGGTTTGTTTTAACTTTTTGTTCTAATTTTTGTTCAATAAATCTGAATAAAGATGCACAATTATGTGTATATACGTAATATAAAGCTGCGATTTCCCTGAGAGCTAAATACATACCAAAAAACAGAACTAAGATAATACACATATTTCAAATTAACACCATATTGCTTTGACTGCATTATAAGTTAGTTACGACATGGTCAAGGGGTTATTAGCAAGTTTTTGAAATAAATGAAAATGCACGATTAAATGGTTAAAAAAGGCATAATTAAGGCCTTACAACAAAATACGTGAAAAATAAAATAACAAGTCAACACTAAAATATAACTCGGTCAGAGCAATATTAATACGGTGTTAATATGGTTAAGGCTATAGTAGAGATTAACGAGCAGGCAAATAGAGTACTTAACATAATTAAAGCCAAACACGGCCTTAAAGACAAAAGTCAAGCGATAAATCTAATGGCGCAACAATTTGAAGAATACATTTTAGAACCAGAGCTAAGACCAGAATTTATCGAAAGCCTCAAAGATTCTAAAAACGAAAAGACCATAAAAGTCAACGACTTTACAAAAAGATACCCCAAGTGATCACTGTACTCCTTAGAAGCAGTTGAGAAAGTAGACAAAATTTTCAAAAAACTACAAAGACGCTACACAATTTGAAACACTTACCAGAAAGATTAGCGAAATTCTATAGAATCCCCATCAATTCAAACCCTTAAAAAACCCTAGCAACATATGCGACGAGCCCATATAGGGGCCCATTTGTACTTGTCTACGACATTAATGAAACCATGAATACAGTTACCATTCGAAGATACGAACATCACGATAACGTATACAAATAAACATCATAAAACCAACCAAAAACACACAAACTTGACATAAAAACTGTTAATTGTGTCCAACACCACGCGACCCAAATAAATTAGCCTCGCCCACCAATTGTTGCTTCTTTCCTATGGACAAAGTTTTTTCCATTGCACTTCAATGAAAACTCGTTTTATAAGATTGCTTGGTGTTTTTAGATGTTGCGCAGGACTATCATGGTGTTAGTTTTTGTTATGCCTTCTACGCGACGGATTTTTTCTATGCATTCGTTGACTTCAACTACGTTCATACCGTTTATGACAGCTATGATGTCGTATTCACCTGTCACTTCGTAGATGGTTTCTACGTTTGGGATTTGTTGTATACGTTTTGTTACTTCTTGTGTAGGGTAGGAGGGGTTTGCTGTTAGTAGGGTTATAGCTTCTGCGCCTTGGGTTGTACCTATTTTTATTGTGAATTTGCGGATGGAACCGTTGTCTGTTAGGGTTTTGATCCTTTTTCTGACGGCGCCTTCAGATAGGTTTACTTGGTTGCTGATTTCAACGTAGCCTGCTCTTGAGTCATCTTTTAGTATTTTTATGATTTTTTTGTCTGTTTCGTCCATTGTGTTGTGCCCATATTAGAGTGGGGGTGTTTGAATTTAACGATTTCGGCATTTTTTGCTCTTGAAAAGTACGTTTATCGTTTTTTGTTTAGGTTTATTTGTTGAATTTTTGTGTTTATGTATTTTGGATTAGAGTTTTTTGTGCTATTTAGAACATTTATTTGCTAGCCTGTAACATTTAAGTCACAATGTTTAAAAGGTACCCACATTTAATAAGACGTTCATTTCTAATAAAAAAGTGAAATAAAACAATGGTAGAAACAAACATGCTCAAATCAAAATGTCCCGACTGTGATGCAGAAATAGAAATACCTGCAGATACAGAAATCGGCGAAATCGTCAGTTGTTCCGGATGTGGCCTTGAACTTGAAGTGAAAAACATCAAAAGTGACTGTGTTGACCTACAAGAACTAACCATCGAAGGCGAAGACTGGGGCGAATAAACAGTCAACAAAACGTTATTTTATAATGTCCATTTTTAAAAGGAAAAACTAACACGATGAGTATAGCCCTCCTTTATGAACGCTCCGAAAATGATGAAGCAGGCATAAAGCAGACCGCCCAACAACTTGACATAGATCTCAAATTCATACCTTTTCGCAAAATTGCCTTAGCCATTTCAAAAGAAGGCTTTAGTGCTAAAACCAAAGGCAAAGACTACACAGAAACCTTCAACCAAACCACCGTTGTACTTAACCGTGCACAAAGCAAAAACCGACGCCTCCAAGCCGCCTATATTATGGAAATGCTGGGTAAAAAAACCTTAAACACCAGCCAAGTAGAATTCACCTGCTACAGCAAACTACGCACATTGCTAAAGCTCTGGAAAGCAGAACTACCCATTCCTAAAACAGTTTTTGTACCCTGTGATGCAACGGATTTCATGAAGAACCACAAAGAAATTCACAACGAAAAAGACATAGGCGATTTGTTTCAAGCAGAAATCCCCCTAAACGAGGGCATAGTAATTAAAGCTGATGCGGGAACACATGGCAAAATGATTATGCTCTCAAAAAATCGTGAAGAACTCCTCAACAATATAAAAGAAACAAAACCAAACATCATAAACCCCATCGGCGTGGTCGCCCAAGAATTAGTCAACAAATGGTTCTATGACCTGCGCATAGTTGTCTATAAAGAAAAAGGCAAACAAGCCATCTGCCACAATAAGGCGCTCGCACGAGCAGGCTTTAAAGATTTTCGCACAAACACTTTTCTTGGAAACTTGGTGTTCGAAGCAAAATTACCACAAAACATAATTAACCTAGCAACAAAATGCGGTGACACCTTAGGTGAAGGAAATGATGCCTGGATCTTTGCACTTGATGCAATGATAGATATTTCCAATAACAAACAGGTAGATGAAGAGTTCCTAAAAACACAACTCGACTTTGCAGCACAAGCATATCTACCAGTACAGAAGATAAAAGCTGACGAAACCCGTCTAACAGATTTCTCCACATGGAATAGCAAATTGGAACAAGCCTTTGGCACGTACGCAAACTCTGATTCTTACCAGAAAGTTAAAGACATAATCGATGAAAGTATAGAAAATAACAAAAACGCCATTGTATTTCATGAGGCAAATTCCTGTCCCGAGTTCTGGGAAAACACTCGACTTGTAACAGGTTTAAATGTGGCAATTCCGCTCTTAAAGGCTGCTCAAAGTCTAATTGGCTAACGTAGCAACAGATTTCAGGAGAAACAAACAAGATGATAAGAATAGGAATAATTGGTGGTTCAGGATATGTTGGCGGAGAACTCTTACGGCTGTTACTTATACATCCACATGTAGAGGTAACAATGGTTACTTCACGCCAAAGTGCAGGGGAATACATTTTTAACATACACCCCAACCTTCGGGGTTTAACGCAACTTAAATTTGTACCACAAGATATAACTGAGCTTCAAAAAAATTGTGATATAATCTTTACAGCAACCCCCCATGGAGGTTCAGTTAACCTTGTTCCCAAACTTCTCGAGACAGGGCTTAAAGTCATAGACATGAGTGCAGATTTTCGCCTCAAAAACCCCGCGAACTATGAAACATACTACGGTTGGAAACATGCTCATCAGGAAATGCTCAAAGAAGCCGTTTACGGTTTACCTGAACTTCACCGTGAAGAAATCAAAAACGCCAAACTCATCGCCTGCCCTGGCTGTATGGCTACTAGCGCCATTTTAGGATTAGCCCCTATAATTAAAGCAGACCTGGTTGTTACTGACAAAATCATAGTTGACCTCAAAGTCAGCAGCTCAGGAGGAGGCAGTAAACCAACTTCTGCTTCACATCATCCTGAACGATCCAGCGGCGTACGCCCTTATCAAGTTACAGGGCATCGTCACATAGCTGAAGTAGAACAAGAACTCTCAGCTCTAAATAATCAACCTGTAAAAATTGGATTCACCCCACACGCCGTCAACATGGTACGAGGCATCTTGGCAACAATTCATGCTTATCCCAAACAGGCCATATCCAGTAAAGACCTCTGGAAAGCCCTTCGAGGCATGTATGGAAATGAGCCATTCATACGCTTTGTAAAATATCAAAAAGGTCAATATCAACTCCCAGACCCAAAAATCAACCTTGGTACAAACTTTTGCGATATAGGTTTTGAAATTGATGAACACACAAATCGCCTTTTAATGTTTTCTGCAATTGATAACATGTGTAAGGGTGCTTCTGGACAAGGTGTTCAATGTCTTAACCTACTTATGGGAATAGACGAAACCACAGGCCTTAAGAGCACTGGTTTTCATCCGATGTGATTTACATGCTGTTAGTAATTAAAATGGGTGGAAGTATCCTCAAAGAAGGGGCATCAAATGACCTTGTTGCAGATCTAAAGGAAGTAACTAAAGAACACCACGTTGTTCTGGTTCATGGAGGAGGCGTAGAAGTTACCGATATTGCTTCCAAATTAGGTAAAGAACAAAAATTCATAATGTCCCCTGAAGGTTTCCGTAGCCGCTACACCGATAAAGAGACAGCGGAAATTTACACTATGGTTATGGCAGGTAAACTCAATAAACAAATTATTTTGGCCCTTGAAGCTCAAGGCATTAATGCTATAGGTTTAAGTGGACTTGACGGAGGCATCCTTAGAGCTACGCGTAAAACAAAACTTGTTGTTGTTGATGAACGTGGTCGTAAGAAGGTAATTGACGGGGGTTATACAGGAAAAATAACTCAAGTGAACACTGAACTACTTAGTTTGTTACTTGAAAAAAAATATTTACCTGTTGTTACGCCAATTGCTCTTAGCATAGAATATGAGCCTCTTAATGTAGATGGTGACAGAACCGCAGCCGTCATTGCAGGTGCTTTAAAAGCTGATAAATTAATTATGCTAACAGATGTTGAGGGTTTACTTCTTAAAGGTGAGCGTGTACCAAAAATTAGTGTACCTGAAGTTAAAGAGGCCCTGCCTAAAATCGGTGGGGGCATGAGCACCAAAGTTCACGCTGGCCTTGAAGCACTTAATCAAGGGGTACAGGAGGTTCTTATAACCTCGGGAACTATTAAGCAACCTATAACTTTAGCTTTAACTCATCAAGTTGGTACAGTGATAACTAGTGAATGAAAAAGAAATAATCGACATTGAATCACTCTATTTGGCGAATGTTTTTTCTAAAAAACCTCTAGTTTTTACACGCGGCAAAGGCGTTTTACTATGGGATATTAACGGTAAAGAGTATGTTGACTGCGCAAGCAGTTATGGTGTAGCTGCTTTAGGGCATTGCCATCCAAAAATTGTGGAGGCTATAAAAGCGCAGACAGAGCAATTAATTACTCTTCACAGTTGTTACTATAATGATAAACGGGCTGAATTTATTCAAAAACTTGTCAGTATAACACCTAAAGGCCTTGATAAGGCATTTTTATCAAACAGTGGTGCTGAATCTGTAGAATGCGCGCTAAAGCTTGCACGTAAAGCAACAGGTAAAACTGAAATTATTGGTGTAATGGGGGCGTATCATGGAAAAACTATGGGGGCGCTTTCATTAACTTGGGATAAAAAATATCGCGAACCTTTCATGCCACTTATCTCTGATATTAAACATGTTGCACCGGATAACCCTGATAAGATTCGGGAAGCGATAACTGATAAAACTGCTGCCGTAATCATGGAACCCATTCGCGGCGAGGGAGGTATCCGTCTTCCATCTGAGAATTATCTACAACAGGTACGGGAAATTTGTAATGAAAAAGACGTTTTATTAATTTTTGATGAGGTACAAACAAGTTTTGGACGTACAGGTAAGCTGTTTTGTTGTCAACATTGGAATGTAACACCTGACATTATGTGTCTTGCCAAACCCTTTGCGGGTGGGTTACCCATAGGCATTACTGTTGCCCGCGACGACCTCATGGCAGCATTTAAAATAGGCGAGCATTCTACAACTTTTAGTGGCAGTCCTCTTGTATGTGCTGCCGGATGTGCGGCCATTGATGTTTTAATAGAGGATCAAATAGCTTACAAAGCAGCAGTTAACGGAAAATATTTCAAATCACAACTTGAAGAGATGACCTCTAAGTATAAAATTGTTAAAGAAGTACGCGGTTTAGGTTTAATGCTTGGCATAGAGCTTCGCTATGATGTTTACGGCGTGCTAATGAAGGCATTAAATAGAGGTGTTCTAGTCATAGATGCGGGCAAAACTGTAGTGCGCATTCTTCCACCATTAATTATAAGTAAAGAACAAATTGATAAAGCAGTTAAAGTGTTAGATGAATCTTTAGGAGAAGAAGAAAATGAACGAGCCCGCAGTACGGTTTCTAACTAATCTTTTAGGCATTTACAGCCCCAGTGGAGAAGAGCAACATATAGCTAATTTCTTAGCTACACAAATGAAACAAATGGGTTTTGAAGTAGGTATAGACTCTATAGGCAACGTCATTGGTGTTGTAGGTGAGGGAAATCCCGTTATTTTACTCTGTGGCCACATGGACACTGTTGCCGGCCACGTACCACTACGTGTTGAAGAAGGTAAAATTTTTGCTCGTGGCGCAGTTGATGCAAAAGGCCCCTTAGCTGCCATGGTCATGGCGGCTTTAGCAGCTTCAAAAGAACCCACATTCAAAGGAAAAATTCTAATTGCAAGTGTTGTGGAGGAAGAAGCAACCAGCAGAGGAGTTCGTCATCTAATAACTCAAGGTATTGAAGCAGATTACGCAATTTTTGGTGAACCAAGTGGTGTTGAAAACATAACTATTGGCTATAAAGGACAAATTCAACTAAAAATCGTTATCAAAACTGAAACTGGACATGCTTCAACCCCATGGCTTTACGATAATGCTCTTGAAAAAGCATATGAGCTCTGGAAAGACATTCGCTCTGCCTGTGCTTTCCCCTCCATGGATCCACAAGAAACCCCTTTCACCTCCATAACAGTCTGTCTTGTAAAATTAGTCGGCGGTCAGGGTAATTCAGTTATTCCTTTTGAGGCTGAAATGAACCTTGACGTACGTGTGCCAATACAGTTTACAACGGCACAGGTTTACGATAAAATGATAAAAATAATCGGAAAATATCAAAACACAAACCCCCAAGTAGGCATCAATGTAAGTGTACAAGACACCGTAGAACCATTCGAAGTAAACAAAGCCTCGCCCCTAGTCCACGCTATCTCCCTATCCATTCGCAAAGTCCTAGGCAAACCTGCAACACTACTACGTAAAACAGGCACAGGAGATATGAATTTACTAGGAAAAGCTATGCATTTACCTATCGTAACCTATGGGCCAGGCGATTCACATCTTGACCACACCCTTGACGAACACATAGTAATTGAAGACTACCTAAACGCAATAGCCGTCTACAAAGAAGCCATCCTAAAACTAGCTGATCTCTACAACAAAAACAACAACCAACTCTAAACAAACCAATTTTTCTGCTGACTTTTTGTGTCGCTGTTCACCTTTCTATTGTATGTATTCAACTCTCAACGAAAACGAGTCTTTAGTTGGTTCGTTTTTCATTAGGATTTAAAATTTCAGGCTGTTTTATCCAACAAGCTTGATTGCGTATACACAGTTATACATCTAGCCTAATAAAAGCCTAAAAACATACAAGCTAAATACTACAGTTTTGCAAGAAGCCTAATGGTTCAAGCAAGTTTTGTTTAAAAATCATGCTTTCGTAAAACTTTTTATTTTTTGCAGATCTTTTTATTGTACAGCGATGCCCAATGTCTAGTATTCAACAGAAAAAGAAGAAGAGAAAGCAGAGTCAACTTAGTCTTGTGGAAACAGAGCAAGTTGAAAGTGTACTACTGCCCGAGTTGGTTGAAAAGTTAGACGAGTTGGCAAAACAGAAAAAACATGTTGATATTCAAGTTTGTCCTAAATGTAAAAGCCCGTTTGTTCGCAGAGTTAATACTATGAGTGGTGACTTGTTTTCTCACATGGGTATTACGCCACCTAAATATGAATGCGGTGAATGCGGTTGGCGAGAGCGGGTAGTGATAAAAGCTACAAATAAGCCTACAACAGTTAGAGATGTTGTAATAATGGCCGAGGCCAATGAGGTGGATAAGGAAAGGGGCAAGCGAAAAAAATCTTCAGACGATTAATTCAATACCCTAAAATGATTATTTCTATAATTCTTAACAATATTGTTTCTTCATTCGTGTTAACCCTGTTTTATACGATTGTTATCGAGGTATTTGTCAAGAAAAATGAGAAGGCTCGTTTAGTTTGACCATTAAAAAAAATAGCAAAATAGCAGTAGTTGTTATATGAGAAAAAAAGTTGTTACTCATTTCGTCGGTTTAGCTGTTCTTTTTTTATTATTTTTTCCATGTCTATATACAATTGTTTTTCTTGGTCTGAAATAACGGTTATGCCTGTGCCTGTAACACTTTTTACAAATGGAATTTTTATTAGGCGTGATTGCCGGGTTTGAGGCACATAATTTACTGTCGTCTCTTGGATGGTTTGGCAGAATTTTTCGCCTGAAGACCAGAGTTCATACATTTCAACTTTTAATTGGTATGTTCCTTCAGCTATGCCTTTTGTGTCTATTACCCAAATGTATTCTGACTCGTTTGTTCCCAGAGGTCCTTGAAGTACCTGAATGAGAACTGAGTTGATATGGGTATTGTCAAAGAACAAGTTCGCTTTAATTTTGGAAAATGCTCTCCGTGAAGGTTCAAGTTTGAAACTAACTTTAAGAGCTAATTCGTCAACTTTTGTTGTTGTTTCCATATGGGTTATGTAAATTCGTTTTTGAGTTGCAGGGTTTATTTTAGTATCTTGTTGAGTAGATGGGGAGGGGAGGTTATCAAAAGTTAATTGTTTTATAGATTTAACCTGTTTTGACATTCTTTTCCCTGCTATTAATATTTATGTTATTAGTAGTTGTTTTTGCGTTTTTTGTTTAAACTATCGCTAAATACAATAATCTCCATGTAGTTAAAAACACCCCTACTTTCAAAGAGGCAACAGAATTTGAGTGATAACGACATAAACATTGACTTCTCTTATGCCGATGAGGAGGAGGAATTTCAAAACAGTGGAATCCTATCAGCCTCAGGCATAGCGGAGTATATTCGGTTTAATTGTTGCCCTCGTTTTTTTAAATTAAAGTTTGAAAGTAAAGAATTAAAAAAGCGCAATTGGCTTGAAGCGTTCAAACCTATCAGTCCCCTACTGTATGGCGCGGGAAAAATATTTGAAGTAAAAAAAATCGCAGAATTAAAAGAAAAAGCCCTTGTTTATCATGACTTTACTAAATATGATCCAAATCAGTACGGTTGGGAAAAAGCAGCAGATTTGTTATGTGAACTGCGTCAAATTATAGAAGCTCAAATTTTAGCTGAAGAGAAAAATAGTGATAGACCAATACTGCTCTATCAGGTGCCTATGAAAGGGCCTATTGGGGTGTGGAATGTAAAAGGCATAGCTGATTTAATTGCCATTTGGCCGTCTAACAATGGTAAAGTGACTGTACGAATTTTTGAGCTTAAAGCTTCATGGAAAGAGCAGACTACTCATCGAATCCAAGTGGCAATTTATGCACTGTTACTGTCTCAGGTTTTGGGGAGTTTGATGTCTAAAGTTGAAATTGAAGGGGGGGTCATTAACCGTGAGACCAGTTTTGAGAATCTTGGAGCGCAAAATCTGCCTAAATTTAAATTAAGTCCTCTGTTGCAGGATGTTGAGCGGTTACTTGCTGAGAAGGGTGAATTAAACCGTATTCACCAAACACCCTTAGAGCAGGTTGAATTTCAACTATGTCGAAGGTGTGACACTTGTGGGTTTAATGAATGTTGCATTATTTGTGCCGTAGAAAATGAAAGCATAGCCTTACTTAATCTTAGCCGCGGTGAACAAAAAGCCCTTAGGCAGCACGGTATCGTTAAACTGGAAGATTTAGCAAAACTTAAACCTATATTTGACACCTACAGTCTACGTCCGTATGATTTTAAAAATCTCCCTGCAAATGACCCCAAAAAAGTGCATGAATTATCAACGAATCCTGTTATCGGTTCTAAATTAGATTGGTTAATTGAACGTGCACAATATATGCTAAGTGGGATTCGCCCCAGCAGTCGTTATGCAAGTAAAAGTCGTTGGTCACCATGGTTAACCGGCACAGGATATGGCAGTCTTCCAGAAGACAATCCTATTATGGGCGCTGACACATCTTTAATGGTCAGTCCGGACAGTATGATACGTATTTATCTTTTCATCGAATGGGACTACATGCTTGACATAATCTCGCTAATTAGTGCACGAGTAAACTGTACACGATATCATGGCGAACCGCCCAGTGTTTCTCAAATTGTCCACACCTTACCCGATGATCATCACACATGTCTTGACCAAGAAAAAGACTTGCTGGAAGCCTTCTTTAAGGACCTAACCCTTGCCATTCAAAAAGTTGCAAACGAAACCGGCAACACTGACAAGGCACCAATACACTTGTACTTCTTTAGCAGACAAGAACGAGATATACTAATGAAGGCCGTATGTCGTCAACCCTCTCTTATAAGTGCCAAAGCAGTTAGAGATCTTCTGGGGTTAAGACAAGCAATTGATCAACCCATGTTTTCAATTCTACAAGATGAAGTTCAATATAGAAAGGCCCTAAAATTCCACAGTAACGGCCTATTACCTATTCTTGAACAAATATCTTTTTTTGAACGCAAAAACTGGATAGCTAAACGAAAAGACAACACCTCGGTGGACTTAAGTCTAGTTTTTCGTGATGGCTTATTCAATTACACGCTACCCTTCAACCGAAACCCTGATGGCTCTATTGTTTTTCTACGCGATGAAATAATGCACAAAGAAGGCTATTATCCTGCACGCGCCCGATTTAGCAACCAACTACCTGTTGAATACATTTGGGGCGCAAAAGGCAGACTGGATACTTATCAAGAAAAATCGAAAGCCAAAATACTGCTAGAAAAACGTAAATGGTGTGACTATCCCCAAAAAAGTCGACGAATAACAGATGAAGAACTAAATCTTATGGGACAAAAAATCTGTTTAGCACTTGAGCATATTGAGCGAGCATTAACTATACGTAATCGTCGATTGGGTAAAGAACCCATTGACATTCCAACAATTGCAGAATTCTCTTTAGGAGCATCAACTCTTGAGCGTAGCTGTCGAGAATTCCTTGATTTGGAGTATTTTTCTAAACGACAAGAAATGTATCAACATTACGCATTACTACCTTACCAGCGAGTTGCAACGGGTAGATCGTTAATTTTCCAATGCACAAATGTTTTCGAGTTTAAACAAGACTTTATAGTACAGGGTAAACTGATCTATGAAGGCATAGGGTTACCTAAGGCAGAATGTGTCACTAATGCCTGTCGAATTAAAGGCTCTGATGACTCTAGCTCAGGCGACTGGATGGTTATAACAGAACTTGTCCAAAACTCAACAGGTCAATTTGAAGAAGCACAGAAACGTTCACCCTCAGAAGTTGAAAAATCTGCCCGCGCCATTATTGATAAAGTTAATGTTCAGAAACTTGAAATTACCGTCAAAGTAGTCAGTTGGCCAAAAGGCAAGGGTAACAAGTACAGTGCTTGGCACAATCTGCCCACAACTAATCCTGAAAAAGCTAAATCTAAATACATGCAGCTCTTTGAAAAAGGACGGTACTATATCCTTGACGAGTTAGCAGATGACATAATATCAGATAGGGCTGCTAAGTGTCTTGATCACTCAGCCGATAACCCGCTTTATCGTCTTTTAGTAGACTATTTATCAGGTAAAACAATTAGTTCCACACACACTGCATTATCAACCGGTGGGGCTATAAACTTTTTAAACTGGACAGCAAAGAGAGGTTTGTCTCCAAAAACTGAACAGGCTCGTTTTGTGGATCAAGTTTTTAGTAAAGAGCCTATAATTATGCTTCAAGGCCCCCCAGGCACTGGCAAAACAGAAACGTTACAATTAGCCGTTTTGGCTCACGTAGCGGCTCATCAGGTCGTCTCAAGATGTCGTGTGTTAATGGTTGCGCCAACACATAAAGCCATCCAAGAATTTGTCACAAAACTTGCCCGTTGCAAACAAGAATACACCAACACAGGTGGAAAGGATCTTAAAAATTTACAAATATTTCGGGTATTAAGCAGTAGCACTACATCAATTAAACCCATAACAGGTGTAACCTACGTCAACTATAATGAAGATAAAGACATTGTTGAAGAATTAACTCACATTCTAAGGAACCAAACAACTTTAACACCCAAACCAACCGCAGTTGACCCCATAATTCTATGCCTAACCCCGCCCAGCCTATATGGCCTTATGAAAAAAATCGGCGACAAAGAACCCCCCTGGGGTGAAGGCTTTTTTGATCTCTTAGCAGTTGACGAAGCTAGCATGATGCGCCTGCCTGAACTCTTATTATCAGGTAGTTTTTTAACAAAGAATAGTCAAATTCTAATAGCAGGTGACCACCGCCAACTGCCCCCCATTGTTTCACACAATTGGGAAAAAGAAGATCGCCGAACAATTGAAGAAACAGCCTCCTTCCTCTCTGCAATGGACTTCTTACGGTTATTGCGCAACGAAGATTTAGGCATTGAGCGAATAAAATGCAACAATCCAGCCAACATCCCTGCTGAACGTCTCTGTGAGAGCCATCGATGCCACTCAATTGTCGCTGATTTTCTCAAAGAATGGGTTTATGAAAAAGATCAAATCAACTTCCGATCCGACCAAACCGCAACTTTACCATTAGCTATACATAAATCCAAAGGGATAGATGTTGCACTTGAACCCGAAAACGTATTTGTCCTCATTGTACATGATGAAATGGAAAGTTTTCAATCCAACTTGACGGAAGCCGCCATTGTAAACGCATTAGTGCGTTGTGTACCACCTGAAACAGTTGGGGTAATCACACCCCACAACGCTCAAAAAGGACTCCTCAAAAACATGCTCGCAGAGGGTTACAGCGAAACACGCATAGACACAGTTGAACGCTATCAAGGGGGAGAAGCAGACTTTATAATCATAAGTTCCACTGTAAGCGATCCAGACTACATACGAAGCGAAAGCGACTTCCTGTTAAATCTTAATCGTATAAACGTTGCCATCAGTCGTATGAAGAAAAAAATAGTCATCATCGCCAGTCGCTCAATTTTTGAATTCATGCCCCAAGACGCAAAAGACTATGACAAAGCACTCCTATGGCGTGGAATCTCCCAAACCGTTGGATACACCGCAAACTCTAAACCATATTGGACTGGAGACCTCTCAAAATTCACAAATCAACCAGAAACATCTCAGGTGAAAATCGAAATTTATGCTAAATCAACAAAAACACAGGATATTTTAAGCTAAAATTTTCAACACCAGTAGTCTTTAGTGGTTTTAGAGGGATATTAGGATTGTTAATAAATAATTTGATTATACTTACGGTACAATTCACGGGTTTTTTTGATAAAAATAGTAGTTATTTCTTGACAGATTCTTAGTCGTTTTAGTTTTGTAAAATAGGTGAGTTTTATCAATATATTTGGTGTTTGGCGTTTGTTTTTGAGTTTTGGGATTTAATTGATGGTTTGTTTGTGTGTTGGTTTTGTTGTTTTGTGCTTGTTGTTTGTCTTACGTTGTTTGTATAGCATTATTCTTATATATGCTACTGTAATACATATTTTGTATGTCAGAAATAATTACGGTTCGCGTAGAAAAAAACCTAAAAGAAAAAATTCGTCAACACAAAATTAACATAAGCGAAACAGTCCGCATAGCCCTAGAAGATGAAATTCGCAAAATAGAAAACGCAGAACTATCTAACGCAATAAATGAAATGAAACTGGTGCTAGAAAAAATTCCAGACGCAGAAATCCTAACTACACTACATGACTCAAGAGACTAAATATGAAACAATATCTATTTGACGCAAGCGCATTCATATTTTTAATCAAAAAAGCAACCGTACAAACCACCTTCCATCATCTCCAAAATTTACTCATCCTCGACCTAACGGTCTATGAAGTAGGCAATGTACTACTAAAAGAAACCCAACTTGCCAAATTTTTAACCCCAAAAGAAATAGAAACCCTAGAAAAAGTTACCCAAATTGTTTTATCAAAAACCGAAAAAATCCTAAACCAAGACACAGTTTTTCAACAAATAATGGAAATAGCAAAAACCGAAAACCTCTCATTTTACGATTCAAGCTACATTTACTTTGCCAAACAAAACAATATCCAACTCATAACAGAAAAACAAACCCTTAGAGATAAAGCTAAAAAATATGTAACCACCCAAACAACCCTAACCCTGCTCTCCGCTTAAGGCAAATACCATGAAAGGCATTTATGTACTTATAATAAAAATTAACACACCTCTAAACTTGAAAATTGGTGCTTTAGGCAAAGTTGCTTTTCCCGTGGGCTTATATGCTTATGTGGGCTCAGCGCAAAACAACATTGAATCTCGTATAAATCGTCATTTACGTAAAGAAAAAAACCTATTTTGGCACATCGACCATCTACTAACTAATGCTGCTGCTGAAGTGATACAAATTTACTATCAAACAGGAGATAAAGCATGCGAATGCCAAACCGCACAATGGATATCCAAACACAGCAAACCCATACCAAACTTTGGATGCTCCGACTGCCACTGCAACAGCCACCTATTTCACTCAAACAATTTCATTTTCCTCAAAGAACACATGAACCCACTAACAATACCAAAAACATAACCTACAACTAACCAAACACAAACAAGTATCATAAACACATAAACAACATCATTTAAAACCTTGACAAAACGGCTATTAAAAACTCTACTCTAAAAAAACATATGGGTCCCAGATGTGTCAAAACTCAAAATTCACCGGGTAAAATCACTATGTAGTGGACATAAAATGACGTGCTATATGCAGCGTATTGCAATCGATAAAAAGTAGTTTTGACACAGTCTGTAACGCGGCAAGTATTCTGCTATATTTTGTATAAACGGTGTCAATACAACAATAACAACAGGAATATTTCTAAAAATTCTTTAGCGTCAAGCGATTAATTTTAAGTCAAACATCGTTTAATTTAGTGTCTGTTTCCGAAATACTTATATTTTTTTGGTTATAACCAATTTCAAGGTTCGAAGCAAATGATATCTTTCCGTATGGATGTAAAAAAATTTCAAAAGTGTAGCTTCGAGTACTGTTTTTATTATCGCTTTTATAATTAGCCCAGAACGATGAGGTTGAAAAAAGTTCTGGGCATGTAATGGGTGTAAAATTATGGAAAATGTGAAATCTGGTAAAAAAATTGTGGTAAAGTTTGGTGGTTCGAGTCTTGCAGAACCTGAAAAGTTACTGAAAGCTGCGATGGCTGTTGTTTCTGAGGCTAAACGAGGAACTAAAATTGCGGTTGTGGTTTCAGCTATGGGTAAAACTACAGATGTGCTCATGGCTACGGCTAAGAATACTTCAAATGAAAAGTTATCTAAGTGTGAATTAGATGATATTTTATCTATGGGGGAACGTACGAGTGTGCGTATTTTTGCTGCTGCTCTGCGTAATAATGGTGTTGAGGCATGCTATTTTGATCCCATGGAGGACAAGTGGCCGATAATTACTGATGAGACTTTTCAGAATGCTAATCCAAAGGTTAGGGAGTGTAACAAAAATATCAAACGTCATGTTCTACCTCTTGTTGAAGGGGGAATAATCCCTGTGATTGCAGGGTTTGTAGGTAAAACTGCAGAGGGAAAGATCACTACGTTGGGTAGGGGTGGAAGCGATACAACAGCATTCATTTTAGGGGAAGGGATAGAGGCAAATCAGATTGTGCTAGTTACGGACGCGGAGGGTATAATGACCAGTGATCCTAAAATTATTCAAAGCCCAAAGCTTTTACCAGAGATTAATGTTAATACTTTGGTAGGTTTAGCTGATTCAGGAGCTAAGTTTATTCACAGTAAAGCCCTTAAGTATAAACCAAAGGATATAGATGTTAAAGTTATGAGCAATAAACATGATGACCTAAGCATGTCAGGCACTTTAATTAAGGATGCATTATCATGGGAACTGGATGCAGAAATTGCCAGTTCAAATCCTGTGGCGGAAATAACTGTTATTGGAGAAGGCATTTCAAACAATACCAAAATTATAATGGATATGTTTGAAAAAGTTCGGCAACACACCATGTTACTTGGCATGTCTATGAATGCTAATTCTATTATATTTTACATAAATCAGGGAAAGGACATAGCAGAGTTGTTCAATCAGATTCACAAGATTACAGTAGAGAATAAAGAAACAATTGCCATGGCAGTTAAAAAAGACTTAGCCTTTATCCAAACCAGCGGTGTAGGCCTTGAAGAAACTCATGGCATTATTGGAAAAATTAGTGAAGACCTAAGACATGCAGGCATTAACATTTCAGGTATTTTAACCATTACTTCAAGCATTTTACTGTTTGTAGATTGGAACGAAAAAGAAAAAGCTCTAAATCTTATTAAGAACTCATTAAAAACACAATAGAGATGGAATACGTGAATCAAGGCAAAACTAGACGAATGAAACAAATATTTCAATCCGATAACCGTACAATAATTGTCCCTATGGATCACGGTGTAACCATTGGCCCAATTCAAGGTATCACTAATATGCAACAGACAATTAATCAACTGGTTAAAGGTGGTGTTGATGCAGTTCTTATCCACAAAGGCATAGCAAAAACTGTTGACACCACAGGCACTGGTTTAATTGTAATGCTTAGCGGCATGTCAAATCTTAGCCCAAATATGAACCATAAAGTACAAGTTTGTAGCGTGCAAGAAGCTATACGTTTAGGGGCAGATGCAGTTTCAGTACACGTAAACATAGGTGCACCAGAAGAAGATAAAATGTTATCAAATCTTGGAAAAGTAGCCGAAGAATGTGACCAGTTCGGTTTGCCCCTTCTTGCCATGATGTATCCACGAGGCCCAAAAATCACCAATGAACACGCCTTGGAAGCAGTCGCTCATGCAGCTCGAATTGGTGCTGAACTGGGTGTAGACATCATTAAAACTAATTACACCGGAACTATAGAATCATTTAAACAGGTTACAGAAAGCTGTCCAGTTCCAGTTCTTATTGCAGGAGGCCCAAAATGCAATGTTGCAGAAGAAATTTTGCAAACTACCAGTGATGCTCTTAAAGCAGGGGCAGCAGGACTCTCAATTGGTCGTAACATATTTCAATGTGATAATCAAGCTTTGATTGTTAAGGCACTCTCAGCTATAGTGCATAAGAATGCGTCTATAGAGCAGGCACAAAAAATTCTTGGTGAAAAACCTTGAAAGAACTCTGGATAGAGCCCAGTAAACAAAACTTTACATCAGATTTTATCAACCAATATTGTGATGCTATAATTAAAGATGACAAAATAACTTTTGTGACATTAAATCAAGAACACACCATTTTATCAGTGACCGTAGAAAATTTTGAAACTTTAGATGTTACAGGCAAGATTCTAAGAATTTGTATCTCTGATAAGGCAACAGAAAACTTGATTGTTAAAGCAGCTGAAAAAGGGGCAAGTTATCTGTTAATCAGCACTGCGAACTGGCGCGTTATTCCATTAGAGAATCTTATTGCACGTATTAAGGGTAAGAGTAAACTAATTGCGGAAGTAACCAATGCTGAAGAGGCAAAAGTAGCGCTTGAAACCTTAGAATTAGGTACAGAGGGGGTGTTGCTCAAAACGGCGCATTTAGAGGAGATCATGAGAACCGTTGCAATTGTTAAGCCGGAAGCATTAAAGCTTGAAATGGTTGTTGCAAAAATTGTTTCCACTAAACCAATTGGTAATGGTGCACGGGTATGTGTTGATACCTGTGATTTAATGTCTCATGGGGAAGGCATGCTTATTGGTAGTCAAAGTGCTGGCCTGTTTTTAGTAGAGGCTGAGGTTAATGAGAATCCATATGTTGCATCGCGGCCGTTTAGAGTTAACGCGGGTTCTTTGTCTATGTATACTTTAGGTAACATGCAAACTACTAGGTACTTGCAAGAGTTCAAAGCCGGTGATGAAATGGTAATTGTTAGCCGTGAAGGTAAAACACGTAAGGCTAATGTGGGTAGGATAAAGATTGAAATTAGACCATTAATTCTCCTTGAGGCAAAAGTTGGAGGTAAGATAGTTAAAACTATATTACAAAATGCAGAAACTATCCGTGTAGTTACGCCTAAAGGGTCTAAACCAGTCACTGAGTTGGGAGTGGGTGATGCCGTAATAGTTCATCTTGCAGCTATGGGTGGTAGGCATTTTGGTGTTAGTGTGCCCGATGAAACGGTGATTGAGAAGTGACTGCTAATATTTGTGTTTCAATAAAACCAAAAAATGATAATGAAGCGTTAGCGTTAATTGAAAAAGCTGAGGGGGCTAAGGCGGATTTTATAGAAGTCAGGTTAGACGTTTTTGAATCTGCAAAGCTCAGCGACTTGGCAGCCTCAACTAAAATTCCCCTAATAGCTACAAATAAATTGCCAAGTGAAGGGGGGAGTTTTATGGGAACATCAGTTCAATGTTGGCAAGTTTTGATAAATGCTGCCAGAAAGGGTTTTCAATACATCGATTTAAACCTAACATCTCTAAAGTTAAGAGAGCAAATTGTTGAGTTAAAAGAGTTAAATGTTAAAACTCTTGTGTCGTTTCACAAGTTTGATGGGGCATTTACCGCTATAGAAATGCAGCATATTTTTGAGGAGGAAAGAATTGTGGGGGCAGATGTGTGTAAAATAGTTGGTACCGCAGAGCAGATACAAGATAATCTGGTTGCACTCAATTTTGTTTCAGAAAACGCCGCTAAAACACAGTTGGTGTGTTTCTGTATGGGGGAACAGGGCAAGATTTCGCGGTTGCTTTCACCTGTTTTTGGAGCATTTTTCACGTTTGCCTCTTTGGAGCAGGGTAAGGAGACTGCACCTGGACAAATAAACATAAATGACATGAGAACTGCCTACTCTTTATTGAGGCATTAAAGTGACTATTTCAGGTAAAACATGTGTTTATGCTGTTATTGGTGATCCAGTAGAGCATTCATTAAGTCCTGCAATTCAAAATGCAGCATTTAACGCGTTAAACTTGGATTTTATTTACACAGCTTTTAAAGTAAAGTCCTCAGAGGTTGCTACCGCTTTAGCTGCAATGCGTGTTTTGGGTATTTGTGGTTTAAATGTCACTATGCCGCATAAAGCAGCTGTAATACCGCATTTAGATTGGATAGATGAGTCGGCCAAGTTTCTAAACTCTGTAAACACTATTTGCCATAAAGAGGGGAAACTGTTGGGGTATAGCACCGATGGCATAGGGGCTCTTAAAGCACTTAAGAAAAACAAAGTTGACCCATATGGTAAAAAAGTGGTAATGTTGGGTGCGGGGGGGGCAGCGCGAGCTATAGCTTACACATTAATTCAAGAGGTCAAAGAGTTGGTGGTTCTTAATCGTACCGTTTCTGAAGTAAAAAAACTGGCAGACTTGTTAGAGTGCAAGTTTAACAAAAAAATCATCATCGATTCACTCTCATCAGAGGTGGTTGAAGAAAAAATTAGTAATGCCGACATTTTACTTAATACAACATCTGTTGGGATGAAGCCCAATATACAGAGTTTGGTTGCGCCAAATAGTTTAAGGTCTGATTTAGCGGTTATGGATATAGTTTACAGTCCATTTGAAACTCAACTGGTTAAAGATGCCAAAGCAGTGGGTGCTAAAGTGGTAAATGGGGTGGAGATGTTAATTTATCAAGGAGCGGCTTCGTTTGAAATTTGGACGGGTTATCAGGCTCCAGTGCATGTTATGAGAAAAACAGTTTTGGACCAGTTAACAGGACGGGGCTATATTGAGTGAGGCGTTAGCATTAGCCCATGGGGCAGCAACGATTGTTAATGCCATGGCAACTAAGAAGGGCGCGGCGTTTGGTGTTGACCTTTACACTAAGGCGCAGGTAAAATTAACCAGTGAGGCTCAAGTTATTGAAACCGATATTATGTCAGATCAAAAAGAGAGTCCGGTTTTAATTCAGAAAACGGTTGCAGCTGTTTTGAAATGTTTCAATATGGAGCAGGAATTTGGGGCAAAGGTTAGGACTTGGAGTAACATTCCTATTGCCAAAGGATTGAAGAGCAGTAGCACCGCTGCAAATGCTGTTGTCCTTGCAACATTGAGGGCAATAGGTAAATCTTTGGAGGATTTAGATATTGTCAAGTTGGGGGTTTTGGCGGCTTTTGAGGCAAAGGTTACCTTGACAGGCGCGTTTGATGATGCTTGTGCGTCATATTTTGGTGGTTTAGTAGTTACAGACAATTTGAATTGTGAGCTCATAAAACAGGAGGTTCTAAGGGAGGATTATGTTATTTTGTTTCAAGTTCCACCTAAGAAGGCTTACACTATAAATACGGATACTAGTCATATTTTGGTATTTAAACCGCAAATTGAAACTGCTTATAATCTGGCTTTAAAGGGGTTTCCTTGGGAGGCTTTAACATTAAATGGGCAATGTTATGCAACGGCATTTGGGTTTAACACTAAAATTGCCACTGACGCCATAGCTGCTGGAGCGAAAGCAGCAGGTTTGTGTGGTAAAGGGCCTACAACTACTGCGGTTGTTTCTAAAGATTATGTGGAGCAGGTTAAGGCGGTTTGGCAAGCTTTTGAAGGGGAAGTTATACAAGCAAGTTTGAACCATGAAAAAGCTAAGGTACTCGCATAATGGTAAACGTAACTGTTAAACCAGCAAATAATCTTCAAGGCAGATTAAGGACTCCAGCGTCAAAGTCTTACACTCAACGCATGCTTATAGCGGCGGCTCTTTCGAAAGGCATGGGAAAAATTGTAAATCCGCTTTTGTCTGAAGATACTCAGGCTACTTTTCGAGCTGTTAAGGCGTTGGGAGTTAAAGTGCAAGAGGCTAAGGATCAGTGGATTGTTGAGGGTGTAGAGGAGTTAAAGGCGGGGGATTTAATAGATGTAGGGGAATCAGGAGCAACTTTGCGATTTATGATTCCTATTGCGGCTTTAGTGGAGGGGCGTTCAACATTTCTGTTGTCTAGGTCTCTTGAACGTAGACCAATTGAGCCTTTACTTGAGAGTCTTAAAATGTTAAATATAGACGCTTATCGGGATCAAATTAAGGGGCATCAAGCTATAGTTGTTGAGGGGAAGGGTATAGCAGGTGGGAAAACCAGCATTCCAGGGGATGTTAGTAGTCAATTTGTCAGTGGGTTAATGTTTGCTTGTCCAAGGGCGGAGGCAGATGTTGAAATACAAATTACAACTTTGTTGGAATCTCAAGATTATGTTAAAATGACTCAAGAAGTCCTATCATTACATCAGATTAAAACGCAAATTAGTGATGATTATCGTTGTATCCATATTCCAGGTAGACAAACCTTCAAGCAGGTGGACTGCAGCGTGCCAGGGGATTTCTCCTCGGCAGCGTTTCTTTTAGCGGCATCAGCTATAACTAAGTCAAAGGTGGAAATAGATAATTTGAACTCTGAGACAGCGCAGGGTGATAGGGCGATTTTAGATATTCTTAAACAGATGGGAGTTAACCTAGAAATATACGATCAGAGTGTAAAGATACAAGGTGCAGAGGGTTTGTTAAAAGCAGTAGATATTGATGTAAAAAATATTCCTGACCTTGTTCCAGTCTGTGCAGTGTTGGCTTGTTATGCTGAAGGGGAGTCAAAGATTTTTAATGCTCAACGGTTGAGGTTTAAAGAGTCGGATCGTTTATCTACTGTGCAGGCGGAGCTAACAAAAATGGGTGCAACAATTAATATGGATGAATCAAGCTTAACCATTAAAGGGCCTTGTAAACTTTATGGGGCAGTCATTGATTCGCATAATGATCATCGAATAGCTATGTCTTGTGCTGTTGCCGCTCTGCGGGCAAAGGGGGAGACTATAATTGAAAATGCTGAATGTATCAGAAAGTCTTATCCGTCTTTCTACACAGATTTGGCAAATATAGGAGCGGAAATTGTTGGCGGGAAACTCGTTAGGTAAAGAATTTGTTGTAACTACATTTGGGGAAAGTCACGGTAAAATTGTTGGTGTGCTTATTGATGGTTGTCCAGCGGGATTATCACTTTCGGAGGAGGATTTTCAAGAAGAGTTGGATCAGAGAATTCCATCGCAGCCTAAAATTGTTTCATCACGTATTGAAAAAGACGTGGCTAAAATTTTAAGTGGAGTGTTTAAGGGCAAAACCACTGGTGCGCCTATAGCGGTAACAGTGGATAATAAGGAAACCAAGTCTAGTGATTATAATCAAATTAAAGATTTGCCAAGGCCGGGTCATTCTGATTATTCAGCGTATATTCGTTATGGTGGTTTTAATGATTATCAGGGTGGTGGAAGGTTTTCAGGGCGGGTTACAGTTGCTTTGGTTTTGGCTGGAGCCATAGCTAAAAAAGTTTTAAGCCGATATGGCATTGATGTTTTAGCCTACACTGTTTCAATAGGCAAAATAAAGTTTGAAAAGAAGGGTAGTGTGGATGAAATTCGGAAAAATTATCGTATAGCAGCTACGCGGTGTCCGGATTTGGTGTGTGGTGAAAAGATGGAGGAGGTAATTGTTGCGGCTAAAAATGCAGGTGATAGTGTAGGGGGTGTAATTGAATGTGTTGCCTTGAACGTGCCGGCAGGTGTGGGGGATCCATTGTTTGATGCGTTAGATGCGGATTTGGCTAAGGCGTTGTTTGGGATTTCTGCGGTGAAGGGGGTAGAGTTTGGTGTGGGGTTTGCAGCGTGTGAAATGTTTGGTTCTCAAAATAATGATGCTTTCATGTTGAAAGAGGGGAAAGTTGAGTTGGTTACGAATAATGCGGGAGGTATTTTGGGGGGTATAAGTAATGGTATGCCAATTATGCTTAGGGTAGCAGTTAAGCCTACACCGTCTATAAATAGGGAACAAAAAACTGTTAATCTGTTAACTATGGAAGAGGCCTCATTAAGGGTTGAGGGTAGGCATGATCCTTGTATTGTGCCTAAGGCTGTGCCGGCGGTTGAAGCGGTTGTTGCAATAATCTTAGTTGACCATTTAATGCGGGCGGGTTACATCCCCAGAGTGTTTAAGGAGTAGATAGGAGAGAATGGGTTTGGAAGATCTTCAGGCTTTACGTAAATGTGTAGATGAACTTGATGAACAAATTCTAAAAGCGTTAAGTGAACGTGTAGTTATTTGCCGTAAAATTGGTGCGCATAAGAGGCAGCAGGGTTTACCTATACGAGATCAATTCAGAGAACAGGAAGTTTATGACAAAGTTAAGAAGAAAGCAGTTGAATTTCAGTTGGAACCTGCACGTATTGAGGCACTTTACCACGAAATAGTTAATATGTGCATTGACATTCAAAAGTAGCAGAACTCTTAACGGAGAGTTATTCTTTATGCTATATGAGATAAACGAGAAAGCACTAAAATTAGAAAGTGAAGGGAAAAAGATCATTCGATTAAACCTAGGGGACCCCGATATGGCTACGCCTCCTGAAATTGTCGAAGCGTCTTATGCTTCAATGCAGGCAGGTAAAACCAAATATTCGTCCTCTTATGGTGAGCTTAAATTGCGTCAGAAAATCGCTGAGGTACATGGGGTTAAGGCAGAAAATGTTGTCATCACACCTGGTTCAAAGTGGGCTATTTTTAGCACCATGTTTTTGACCATGAAAAATGGTGGTAACGTAATTATCCCCACTCCATACTGGACTGCTTATGATTTAATCGCTAAGACCATTGGTATAAAAACTAAATTGCTTAAAACGGAAATGGAGACAGGTTGGGAAGTTGATCTAGACGCGTTGGAGAGTTTAATTGATAGTGAAACAAAGATGATTATTTTAAATAATCCAAACAATCCAACTAGTAAAATTATGGATGATAAAACGTTAGATGGTATTGTAGATATTGCCAATAAAAAAGGTATTGTTGTGCTTTCTGATGAGGTCTATGGCGCAATTGCCTTTAACAAGACTAAGAGTATTCTTGACTATGGTGTAGATTCTAAACATATTCTGTCCAATGGGTTTAGCAAAACCTTCACCATGACCGGTTGGCGTGTGGGTTACATAGTAGCAAATAAAATGTTGGTAGATCAAGTAACTAAGCTAAATCAGATTACCTTTAACAATGTGCCAGTCTTTATCCAAGATGCAGCATTGAAAGGTTTAGAGTTGCGTGAGCAAATTGCGGAGAACATAAAGGCCAAATACAAGCAACGTGCGGATCTTGCAAGTAAAAAATTATCTGCAGCAGGTTTCAAGTTTACACAGCCTGAGGCACCGTTTTATGTGTTCCCCAAGCGTGAAGGCTTAGATGGAGAAAAGTTTACTCTAAGCTTGCTTGACAGTGGTGTAGCTGTAGCTCCGGGTACAAGTTTTGGTGAATACAGTGAACATTTCCGTATAAGTTTAACCGCGCCAGACAATGAGATAGAGACTGCCTTAGATAAAATCTGTGAGGCCGCAAAATAGAATGAGAACAGCCATTCTTGGCGCAGGAAAAATGGGCATATGGTTTGCTAAATTCTGTAAGGAAAAAGGCGACACCGTTATCCTTGCAGGCCGTAGCGCTGAGAAACTGGCTGAACTTAGATCTGAGTTGCAAATTGAAACAACCACCGATTTTCAATCAGCTGTGCAGAATGCAGAGAATATTCTTATCTGCACTTCCATATCTTCTTTTGAAGAAATAGTTAAAAAAATTGCGCCGTTTACTCATAGAGGGCAAACAGTAATGGATATTTGTTCTATCAAAGAATATCCCGTAAACGTTATGCATCAATACATAACGGATGCCACGGTCTTAGGCACGCATCCAGTTTTTGGTCCAGGCAGTAATGGTGTAACACATAAGGCCTATGTACTTACGCCCACTAATGCGCAAGAAGAAAAAGTTGCAGAACAGTATAAACAGTGGCTTGAAAAAGAAGGGGCCAATGTATTTATCATGACGCCTCAAAAGCATGATGAACTCATGGCTATCATTTTAGGACTACCCCATTTCATAGGATTAGTTGCCTGTGAAACGCTATTAGCGCAAAAAGATTTTACTGAATCTAAAAAACTTGCCGGCACCACCTATCGTATGCTATTTACCCTAGCAGAAGCCACTGCACAAGAAACTCCAGATCTTTATGCGAATGTACAAACTAAACTGTCAAATTTGGATAAAATGGAAGAACACTTCATCCAAACCGCTCAAACGTGGCTAGATCTGATGAAAAACAAAGATACAGACGGCATCATGACAAGAATGGATCAGCTTCGGGCAAAACTTGCCAAAGCGGATAGTGACTATGGTAAAAGCTATGAAACTATGTACCGTATGCTCCAATCAACTGAAGAATAACATTCTGCACCTAATTTTTCAAGCATACCCTTATAGAGGTATAAGTCTAAGTACTATCAAACTAACAATAGCAAGGGACGTTTATGGAAAACTGTGCTAAATGTGGAAAAGAACTCTTATGGAACGAGGAAAAAATGGTTTTCTGGAACAAGCAACTAAAAAAGGGGTACATTCGGTGGATGGCCTTTGGGGCACCCTATTTTGGTAAAGAAAGAAAAATCCCAGAATATGAGGGTAAAAAATTGTGTCAAGATTGTGCTATTGATGTTTTCGAAGATGCCATGTCCAAAACACCTGCATTACAGGTTAAAGGAGAGGATTTTGCTGACCTAAAAAAATCCCTCAACGAAAGCGGCATAGTAATATCAGCCTTTAACTGCCCCAAATGTGACAAAATGAACGACATCCCCGAAACAGGCAAACTATTAATCTGCAAACACTGTGGCAATCCAATAAAACCAAAAGACGTACACGAAAAAATAAAAAAACTAACAGAATGAAAAAGCATCAAAATTAAACCCAGAAGATTTCAAACAACTCTTTGGAGTAAAAAAAGAAACCTTTGACACCATGGTCACAGTTTTAAAAACCGCTTATGTTGCAAAACACAAACAACGCGGCAGACACACCAAACTATCTTTAGAAGACCAACTCTTTCTAAGCCTAAAATACTGGCGACAATACGTTACCCAAAAAGAATTATCCTACGAATTTGAAATAGGAGAA
>Ga0209737_10000679_pt1 | contig 26632 bp, 18 predicted proteins | sample TergutCu122P3_FD_187284 | JGI IMG/M metagenome (GOLD analysis project Ga0209737, IMG submission 187284) | Cubitermes ugandensis P3 segment gut microbial communities from Kakamega Forest, Kenya - Cu122 P3 (SPAdes) (version 2) | ecosystem: Host-associated > Arthropoda: Insects > Digestive system... | reverse complement strand
CCATTCGATGCAACAGTAGTTGAAAAGCTTCATAAAGCCGGGATAAAAGTTGAAAAGTCCCTGACGATGGACGAGTTTGGGCTTGACGACTATTTTTCCGATGATGAAAAGACCTTGGAAGCTATCAATGAAGTGATAGCTGACAAAAATGTCTGCGTTCTTTGTAATGATGTATTCGGAAAAATAAGACGACAAGCGGCACATAATGGATTGTGTTATATCAAACCTACTTATGGTACTGTATCGCGGTATGGTTTAATCCCAACCGTGGCATCGATGGATCAAATAGGGGTGCTTTGTGCAGATGTGGAGAAGGGGTTTGATGTACTGGGGATGATTAAGGATGCAGGAGATGAGCGGGATGGAAATGATAAACAACAGATTAGAGTTGCCATTCCGTCTAATGTCTGGACTGAAAATAATGCAAGCATCATTACTAATTTAAAAGAAATCTTTACCACCAGCGACATTACCCTCGACCACTTCGGCGCCTACCACCTAGTGCTTTACATTCTCAGTTCGGCGGAGTTTTCCAATGATACCAACCGATATGATGGAATTAAATTCGGTTACCGCAACCCTGACAGTAAAAACCTGAATGACTTGTATTTCAATACCCGTAGTGAAGGTTTTACCCTGAATACCAAACTAAACATCATCATGGGCGCAAGTGTTCTATCGCAGGAAAATTATCAAAGCCAATATGAGAAAGCGATGAAAATCCGCCGTTTGATTAAAGAATCAATTAGTTTCGATACCTACGATATTATTGCTTTACCGGTTGAATTTATGAATAAATCAAAATATGAGCAATCAGCACTTTATGCTTTAACTGCCTTAACCGGATTGCCCTCAGTAACTGTTTCTAATGGGGATTTTGGAGTACAATTCATCGGAAATTCCGGACAGGAAGAGATACTGATGGAGATTGCGGGTCAAGCCCGCAATGACGGTACTATAAAGTCGTGACGCTATTTTTGTCATTGCGGGCTTGACCCGCAATCTCCATTTAAAATTTGAAAGGAAACATCATGAACTACGAAACCGTAATGGGACTGGAAGTGCATATCGAGCTTGGCACGGAATCAAAATTATTCTGCTCCTGCTCGGCAAAATTTGGCGCCGATGCCAATGAAAATGTCTGCCCGGCTTGCTGTGGAATGCCGGGAATGCCACCACAGGTAAATAAACGCGCCATCGAACTGGGCATTGCCGCCAGTTTGATAACGAACAGTGAAATCACGCGCACGATGACTTTTGACAAGAAAAATTATTTCTATCCTGACTTACCGACCGGTTATCAAGTTACCCAATATTTTGCCCCTATCTGCCGTAATGGATGGGTTGAAATCGAGACGGCAGCAGGAGTCAAAATAATCACCCTCCACCAAATCCACATCGAAGAGGATGCCGGAAAACTCGTCCATGATACCCGCAGTGGTGTATCCTTGGTTGATTTTAACCGCGCCTCCGTGCCGCTAATTGAGATTGTCAGCAATCCCGACTTCCGGACTGCCGATGAGGTTGTGGCTTATTTGGAAAAATTGCGGGCACTTCTGTCTTTTGCCGGGATTTCGGATTGCAAAATGCAGGAAGGCTCGATGCGTTGTGATGTTAATATTTCCGTCCGCAAAAAAGGCAGTGATAAACTCGGAACACGGACAGAAATCAAGAATATGAATTCACTTAAAGCAATCGTCCGGGCGATAGAATATGAATCAGGGCGACATATTGAAGCTGTGGAGACCGGTTCGGAAGAGTTGGTGCAGGAAACCCGCCGCTGGGACGACAACAAAGGGATGACTTTTTCGATGCGGGATAAAGAAGATGCCACCGACTACCGCTATTTCCCCAATCCCGAAGTTTTGCCGATTCATATCAGTGATGAGTGGATTGAGGAAGTCCGCGCTTCATTACCGGAAACGGCTGCTGACAAGTTTGCCCGTATGACGGGGGAAATGAATCTTAGTGAATACGACAGCAAGATTATTACCGGAAGCAAAAACCTGTCCAATATTTTCGATGAAACACTTAAGTATTTTAACAAACCCAAAGATGTCGTCAACTGGATTATGGTTGATTTACTAAGCATCGCCAAAGGTGATAACAAAGGCGAAGACGATGTTTATATTGATTGTGAAAAATTTGCCAAACTGATTTCGCTGGTTGATTCCGGAGCGATTAACCGGACAATGGGAAAAGAAGTCCTGATAAAAGTATTAGAGGAAAAAGTTGACCCCGAAGCGTATATCGCCGAGCATGGATTAGCCAGCATTACCGATACTGGCTTCATCGAGGACTTGATTAATGAAGTATTGGTTGAGTTCTATAAATCAGTTCAGGAATACCTCGGTGGTAACCAAAAAGCTTACGGCTTCCTTGTCGGTCAAGTAATGCGCAAAGCCGAAAAGAAAGCCGATCCAAAAGCGGTGAATGAATTGTTGAAAGAAGCATTGGCGAAGAGATGAGATTGCGGGTCAAGCCCGCAATGACGGTGTTAAAATGTATCGGCTCTGTTTCGTTATTGCGGGCTTGACCCGCAATCTCCCTAACGTATCTTCACATGCACTTCCCGTAGCTGCTGTTCCGTCACCTTCCCTGGAGCACCCATCAGCAAATCCTGGGCATTACCAGTCAGTGGGAAAGCAATAATTTCGCGGATATTTTCCTGCTCAGTGAGCAACATCACGATACGGTCAAGACCCGGTGCCATCCCGGCATGGGGTGGAGCGCCGTATTTAAAAGCATTATACAAAGCGGCGAATTTGCTCTCGATATCCGCTTGGGTATACCCGGCGATTTCAAAGGCTTTCAGCATAATGTCAGGACGGTGATTCCTTACAGCACCGGATGAAAGCTCAATTCCATTACAAACAATATCATATTGATAAGCTTTAATCTCAAGCGGATCCATCGTTTCAAGCGCCTCCATTTCCCCTTGCGGCATCGAAAAAGGATTGTGCGTAAAATCAACTTTGCCCGTTTCTTCGTTGATTTCGTACATCGGGTAATCAGTAACATAACAAAATTCGAATGAATCTTTGGCAATCAAATCAAGCCGGTTCGCCAGCTCAGTACGGATTTGACCAGCCAAACCGTTAACGAGTTTTGGCACATCACTGATAAAGAAAAGCGTATCACCCTCTTTTAACGAAAATTTGTCGATCAGCACTGCTTGCTTTTCAGGGGAAAGGAATTTCACAATCGGACCTTTCAACTCCATTCCGGCAAGAACAGTTATATAACCCAAACCTTTCATACCGATTTCAGTTGCATAAGCCAGCATTTTTTCAAAGAAAGAATTGGGTTGTCCAGCGCAACAAGCGACGATTCCCCGTACGGGTTTATTACGGAAAGGTGCAAAATCAACATCAGCGAAAAACTCGGTCAAGTCGGTAATCAACAATGGGTTCCGTAAATCCGGTTTATCATTACCATATTTCATTACGCATTCGGCATAGGGAATGCGGATGAAAGGAGCTGGGCTAACTTTTTTATCGGGAGCAAAGTGGGTAAAGGTATCGTGGAGCACTTTTTCACCAATATCAAAAACATCCTCTTGGGTGGCAAATGCCATTTCGAAGTCAAGCTGATAAAACTCACCAGGTGATCGGTCGGCACGGGCATCTTCGTCACGGAAACAAGGAGCGATTTGGAAATATTTATCAAAACCGGATACCATCAAAAGCTGTTTGAATTGTTGCGGTGCTTGCGGCAGGGCATAAAACATCCCGTGATGTTTGCGGCTTGGGACGAGATAATCGCGGGCACCTTCCGGTGATGATGAGGTCAAAATAGGGGTGGTGATTTCAAGGAAACCAAGCCCCCGCATTTTTTCCCGCAAATAATGAGTGATTTCGGAGCGGATGATAATATTCTGATGGACTTTGGGGTTACGTAAATCAAGATAACGATATGTCAGACGAAGTTCCTCGCGGGTCGCCGTTGATTCATTAATCTCAAAAGGAAGCTGGTTTACTCCCCGGCTTAACAGTTCAATTTTTTCAACTTTTAGCTCAACCTCCCCGGTCGTTAGTTTCGGATTGACCGCATCATCATCGCGGGCATGTAAAATACCCTCGGCGGAAATGACCGATTCCTTACCGATTCCGACAAGCAGACTATCATCATTAACAACGATTTGTGTTTTACCAAAATGGTCACGCAAATCAATAAAAACCACGCCACCATGGTCGCGGATAGAATCAATCCAACCCGCCAGCTTGACACTCTTCCCGATATCTGCCTTACTTAACTCGTTACAATGATGTGTACGGTATTTGTTCATGTTAGAACCCTGTTCCTTTCTTAACCAAGAGATTTAACTTCTTTCTTATCATAAAAAATAGAAGGTGTCAAGCAAAATATCTACATCCTCGCCAATAATAACATCACAACACCAATAACCGAAAACGAAAGTCCAACGACAAGCCTTACCCAATATTTTCGATAATCAATTTCCTTAAATACAAAAACACCGAGAAGCAACAACCATACTGCATTTAATTGATGTAGCATGGAAGCAATGGAACCCTCGATAAATTTGTAGGATAATATATTGAAGCTTGCATTTAAGAAAAACAAAAGACCACCCATCAGAGGGAGAAAAATTTCTCTTTTGCTTTTTTGGATATCAATTGAATCATTTCGATTTTTTATCAAAAAGTAAATAGCAGCAGATACAACAACAAAAATAGCGGTATATATTTGCTGGGTAAAGAGTATCCCTTCATCGGTAAGGATCTTCTTGATAAATGCGTATATTCCGAAAAAGAGTGCCGCGATAAGGGCATAGAAAATGCCTGCTTTATTTGGTTTGCAACTATCGCTATCCCGTGTTGTAAACATTACGGCAGCAAGGGTTATGAGAATAATAGCGAGGATTAAATAAACCAGATTCACAACCAAAAATTCGGAAAGCAATGTAAGGATTAAAAAAGCGCCAACAGGACCTTGCAGACTTTTCCATTGATTTGACTTTGCCAGCCCGATTTTGTCTATTGAAATCAAAACAGAGACAGAAGCAACCAGCCACAAAACTCCATTAAGACATGAGAGTATAGTATGAAAAAAAGGTAAAATTAATGGTTCGGTGATAAATCCAGTCATCTTTAGAATTATGTACCCTGCTAAAGATGCGGAAAAATAACCTCCCCCCATTATTAATGCGTAAACAATGGGTTTTTGCCGGGATAGTTTTCTGGGAACAACATATAAAGCCGAAAACATTGATGATATGATTCCAAAGATGTATCCCCATAAAATAGTGTTCATTGTAATAGGCAAACCTTCCATAAAAATGCGATGACACTTCATTATACAGTATTTTGGTTGATTTGCCAGTGAAATTTTATAGTATTTACTTATCTAATAACTTTTCACGGCACTCATTTATTGCTTTTTCCAATTCATCCAGACCTGCCAATATATCATCACTGTTTTTATGTTTGACATAAGTCGCTACCAGATTCCTGGCTGTAAATTTATGTAAAGGATTTTTCTTCTTAGGATGTTCAATAGCTTCAAATTCTTCCCTGCTCATCGTCGGTACATATTTTCGGCTAAATACTTTTCCACTCTTAGCAAAGCTTTCAACTTCTACCAAACCATTATCCAGCATTTTCCTCAGTGTTTGATTAATTGTTATCAAAGGTATTTCTGCACTTAAAATAGCGATTTCTGATGCCATCAATGCTTTGCCGGATGCAAATAAAGTGCTAAGGATTTCGATTTGCCGCTTTGATAATTTCATTTTGTCTTCTTTTTTACTTATTTCCATATGACACCTCGTTTTTATTATATATTATATACAATAACACATTGAATGTAAAGAAGTAAACAGCATTGACAAAACTAATAATATTGTATATTGTAAAAGGGAAATATGTAATGTTACCATGTAGGAGACTTAACATGATTATATCGTTTTCAACATTAGCCTCCACCCTCTTTCTAAACAGCATAGCAATAATTATCCTGTACTTTTTTGTCCGGAATAAAGCATTGGTCTTTCGGACAAGCATTTTCTTCTTATATCTATGTATGTTTTTTGCCCTTCTCCGCCCGGTTATACCAATTGAGCTTCCCTTTACAAAGACTATTCCCATAGAGAGAATTTGGCCAACAATTTATCGTTTTATCCACCAACCATTATTTGATTTTGCTGATATCGAGGTTTCCTTGCTTACAATACTTGCAGCACTATGGATTACCGGCGCAATAATTTATTGCTTGAGGATAGTGATTGCATATTCAATGCTTTGCTTTAGGATCACGCGAATGCCGCCATGTACAGATAGTTTGATTATAGAAATATTAGATAAAGTAAACATCATTTACAAAAAGAAGATTACATTCAAAGTGGTAATATCAGAATTTAATACACCACCATTTATTTTCGGAGTACGCCATCCGTATATTGTGCTGCCTGCGGTTAAATTATCGGCAAAAGAATGGAACTATATTTTACAACATGAAGTTGCCCATTATCATTATGGTGACCTACTTAAGAAAGTAATAATAGAATTGGTGAGTGCCGCGTTCTGGTGGAATCCATATTTATTCATGATTAAGAAAAAAATGGATGGTGTAATGGAAATGTATATTGACAGTATTGTTACCAGCACATGGAGCAATGAAGATAAAATTGCATATATGGAATGTATTATCAAACTGGCCAGAATGAATGAAACAGGAATGCTGGGTATTTGCAAAAAACATGTTGTTTATGACTTTGCAAGTGATTTGAGTATAAAACAGCGCATTGAATTTCTGATAAACAGCGTAACCAACAAATACAAACCGACAATTATAATGAAAATAATAATGTTGTTGCTTATGCTCTTTATTCTTTTTGCGCCTTCATTTTATGTCTTTGAACCGAAATCAATATTACCGGAACATGCTGAAGGTATATTCATGATTACTAGTGAGAATGCTTATTTCGTATTAAATGACGAGGGTAAATACGATATATATTTAAACGGCGAGTACATATACACACTAGTGGAACCCGATATAGATGGCTTAACAATATATAATACAAAAGGAGAGGTAATTCTAAAAGAGAAAAATCCCGCAAAATAATGTTGACACTCGCCGACAAATAATATAGAATATGAAATATAATAAATATCAAATACATACAATAATCCGAGAATGGTAGCTATTGGGTGGCATTTGAAAGGGATAAACAGTGAATATTCATATTGAAAACCTATATAAAGATTATGTTAGCTCGAAAAAAATGACATCCCAAGTTCTCAAGGATATCTCCATTAATATTGGGGCGAATGAGTTTGTCGCCGTGATGGGACGTTCGGGAAGCGGAAAAAGTACATTGCTTAAAATTATGGGTGGTCTAGAACCGGCGACTTCCGGAATGGTCAGGTTTGATAATGAGGAATTGGGAGGAATGACGAAAAAGCAAATCGATGTACATCGAAGTCAAACTATCGGTTTTATCTTTCAGGATTTCGGTCTCTTAGATTCACTTACAACCCTTGAGAATATCATGCTTCCTTTATTGATGGGCAAAATGGATAAACAAAAAGCTACGATTGAAGCAGAAAAAATGCTGTCATATATGGAAATTTTTGAACTTAAGGATAAATACCCAACTGAAATATCCGGTGGTGAACAGCAACGAATTTCCATTTGCCGGGCATTAGTGAAAAAACCGAAAGTTATTTTGGCTGACGAGCCAACCGGAAACCTTGATTACCATTCATCTACCATCATCTTGAATCTATTGGCGAACATTAACAGGGAACAGAAAAAGCCGATCGTATTAGTTACACATGATGCTTATTCAGCCAGTTTTTGCGACCGGGTAATAGTTCTGCATGACGGAAAGAATATTTTCGAATTAGACCGGGGTGAAGGCGGGCAAATCGACTTTGAGAATCGGATTACATTAGAAATGCGCACCCATATACAAGGACAGTGATTATTTTGATTCAACTATATCTAAAGACATTATTTTATAATAAAAGCAGATACACTATGGTTTTCATTGCCGGGATAATTGCGGTAGCGATAGCATTTATGTACAATGCCACGATAAGCAATCCCATTTTTGACTTTACCCCGGAGGATTCTGGATTTAAGGAAATGGTGAGTGGTATCGCTGATATCTTATCAGTATTTTTCATTTTTTTAGTTAATTACGGTTTTTCAACCCTTTTTGCAGAGCGTAAAAAAGAATCAAATGTTTTTATTTCATTAGGCGCAAGCAGGCTCCAGCTGTATGGGTTAATGTGTATTGAATCACTGCTTATTTTCACCATATCATTTTTTATCGGTTTGGCAATTGGGTTTTTGCTGAGCTGTTTAACGGTATTACTTATCGCCACTATATTTTTGGAAGTGACCGCGGTTGATATCACCACCTTCTGCTTAACAACATTTCAGAAGTGCCTCTTTTTAACGATAGTTTCATGGGTGATTGTTTCCGCCCGGAATTATTATGCCTTGGTAATAACAAATAAAAATACCGCTGCAAAAGTTAATTATAAAATAAGGGAGTTTGCAAAAATAGATTATGTCCTTTTCTCTTTAGGGATGGTGTTTTTGGTGTTTACCTTACAAAACCAATATTTATATGCCGTCGCAGATACAAATAATGTGGGGCAAACCCTTTTATTTGCCACTACCGGCAGCTTATTGGTTATTTATTCATTTGGTGGCATTTTAATTAAGCGTGCCGAAAGGAAAGCCGATTTGCTTGTCCTTAATCACTTACGGGCCAATTACAAAAACTATGTGAAGTTAATGGTTTCGATGACCCTATTGGTAATATTTGGGGTTTATTTTCTTGGAATGGTCACTATTTACCTTGATAACCGTGATACAAGCGAGTTACTGGAAGGTAATATCTATGATCTTGTTTATGAAACTCCAAATTTGACGGACGATCCATCAATATTGGGGATAAACCAAAATGATGTCATCAAAAAAATCGCAATATCATCAGCGGTTGGCGTAATGAAAATTAGTGACTTTCAAGTTATAATGATACCGGAAACAGATTATTATCGGCTGACAGGGGAAATTTTAGGTTTGGAAAAAGGTTTTACCCATCTTGTTTCCCAAATGTCCCATCAAAAAACAAATTGGATTGGATTTGGTGTTATTGCGGAGATCAGCGTTAATGGGCAGGATTTAAGATGTATTGTCAATGGAGAAACATGGGAATATTTATTTAATACCCCAATAAAGCGGATTTTTGTCTTAAACGATAGTGATTTCCAAGAAATAGACATAAATTCCTTGACCCGCAAATATTTGGTGAAGTTGCGTGATTGGGAGTTGGGTAAAAATGTGACGTTGAAGAATCAGGATAATGATGAGATAATTAGTCTTATCTCAAAATATGATCAATATTCTATTAAACTGGCAGAGCAGAATTCACTGGTATTTTTCATTACTCTGGCAGTGGCAATTTTCTTTATTTTACTTGGTTGTTTATTGTATTTTAAGGTTTCCACTGATATCCCGATTGTAAAAGACAGAAACCGCCATTTGCAAAATATCGGTATTTGTGGGGATAATATCCGCAAATCCACTTATAATAGTTACAAACTGTTTTTTGCGATGCCAACTGGTATTGGAGTTTTTTATGGAAGTGCCCTTGTTTTTATATTTACTTATATTATTCTTGGACATATAAGTTATCAGATATTTGTTATCGCTTTTGTGTTTATTATCTCACAATACGCTTTTTATAGATATACAATGAAAAAACTAGTGATAAAAAAATCGGATTGAGGGATCAAATTCAAAATCAACTTTGTAATAACTACTAAAATATGGTAATATTATACGAAAATGTAGGAGACCTCCATGCAATTTACCAACATCCGTGAAATTTACCATAACCTTACCAACTACACCGACCGTGAAATCGAAATCGGCGGCTGGTTGAAAAGCAAACGCGATTCCAAAACCTTTGGTTTTCTTATAATCTCGGACGGCACTTTTTTTCATCCGGTACAGGTCGTTTATGAGGATAAACTAACAAACTTCGCGGCGATATCGAAACTGAATGTCGGAGCGGCAGTTATCATTAAGGGAGTTGTGGTTGCGACCCCGGAAAATCCCCAACCCTTTGAGATAAAAGCGTCCGAGGTACACATCGAAGGTGAATCGGCGGTAGATTATCCCTTGCAGAAAAAGCGCCACTCCTTTGAATATTTGCGTACTATTTCCCACCTGCGTCCTCGCACCAATACCTTCCAGGCGGTTTTCCGCGTCCGTTCGCTGGCATCATTCGCCATCCACCAATTTTTCCGCGAACGTGATTTTATTTATGTCCATACCCCGATTATTACCGGAAGTGATTGTGAGGGTGCCGGTGAGATGTTCCGGGTGACGAATCTTGACCTTATGAATCCACCACGAAATCAGGAAGGTGGAATAGATTATACACAGGATTTTTTTGGAAAAAATACCCATTTGACCGTCAGTGGGCAACTTAACGGCGAAACTTATGCGATGGCATTCAAAAATATCTATACATTTGGACCGACCTTCCGTGCCGAAAATTCCAATACCACCCGCCATGCAGCCGAATTCTGGATGATAGAGCCGGAGATTGCTTTCGCGGATTTAGAAGATGACATGAAACTGGCGGAAGATATGCTCAAATACGTGGTAAAATATGTCCTTGACCATGCTCCCGATGAGATGGCATTTTTTAACCAGCATATCGATAAGGATTTAATCAAGCGATTGACCGATATAGTCAACGCATCATTTGCCCATGTCACCTATACTAAAGCAATCGAGATTCTGGCAAAAAACAATGAAAACTTTGAATACAAGGTTTCATGGGGTTGTGATTTACAAACCGAGCATGAACGGTATCTGACGGAGCAGGAATTTAAGTGTCCGGTTTTTGTAACTGATTATCCAAAGGACATCAAGGCTTTTTACATGAAGCTTAATGATGATGGAAAAACAGTGGCGGCAATGGATTTGTTGGTACCGGCGATAGGTGAGATAATCGGCGGAAGCCAGCGTGAAGATGATTATGAAAAATTGCATCGGCGTATCAGTGAAATGGGTATGAATCCGGAAGATTATGCGTTTTATCTTGATTTACGTAAATACGGGACGGCACGTCATGCCGGTTTTGGGCTTGGTTTTGAAAGGTTGCTTATGTACTTGACGGGTATGGGTAATATCCGTGATGTTATTCCGTTTCCCCGGACGGTTAATAATTGTGAGTTGTGACCTCACCCCAATTTATCTGCCAGTGCTCCTGCGGTCATCTCTGCCCAGCTGTACTCGGTCATATACTCACCCATGTACGCATTGGCGGCGGCAGCCTCATGATTTAACAAGCGGTAATAATCACAGTCGAATTTCGTCGTATCGACGGCAATATTATTGTAACTCTTGATAATAATCTCTTTTATTCCGGCCTGATCCAAGATTTGGATTAACCGGGATATAGTGGTCTGGGTATTTTTTTGCAATGCCCGGTCGTATAATTTGTTTTCCCACAAAACGGCGGCAATCTGCGCCGGAGTCACCGGAGTACCACGTTTGTCAACCAGATATGCCAACAACTCTTTGGGTTTGGGGCGGGTAATCTGCAGGGGTTTCCCTTCAATAAAAACCTCAAAATTGCCAAAAGTCTGGATATGAATCTTTTTATCGGTCGCCATAACAAACGGACGGCGCAACCATTCCATATTTTTTATCACATCTTCCACGGTAACTGGTTTCATGAGATAACCGCTGGCTTGGAGCGTAAAAGCATCAACCGCATATTGATTGTATCCCGTAACAAAAATAATGTTGGTATCACCGTAAATATCCTTCAACTTCTTTGCCAGCTTTAACCCGCTTATTTCGGGCATCTCAATATCAAGGAATGCCACATCAACCCGCCGGTTCATAGCATCGGCGAGAGCATCATGGGGATTTAGATAACACGAAAGCGAGGCATCAGGTAATGCCTTTCTTAGGGCTTTTTCCAATGCGATTAAGGAAAAGTGTTCATCATCAACGGCAATTATGTTCATGGGCATATAGTAATTCGCCGACTCTATTTTGTCAAGAATGAAAATTTTCCAATGGGTTTTTGCATTTGAGCAATATATTGTTATTAAAAGGCAAAAAAATTGCACAAATTAGGCGTTTACGGTAGAACATTGGAGGTTCATGGGGTGATATAGTTAAAATAAAAACTAGGAGCACCCAATGAACATCCTTTTGGTTGACGACGAAGAATTTGCCCTAAGAAGTTTATGCCGGGCGGTAGAAGGAGCCCTTCCGGGTAGTAACCTCCACCGCTTTGACCGGTCGCAGGACGCATATGAATTTGCCAAAACAGCTCCACCGATTGACGTGGCATTTCTCGATATCAATATGGGTGGGATGAACGGGATGCAGCTTGCCAAACGTTTAAAGGAAATCTACGGAAAGACGAATATCATTTTTGTCACCGGACATAGCCAGTATGCAATAGATGCCGCCAATATGCACATCAGCGGATATCTGATGAAACCGATTATAAAAGCCGCTGTCACCGCGGCAATGGATAACCTTTTACATCCGCCGGAAATTGGTGAAAATGGTGTGAGGGTACAATGCTTTGGCAATTTTGAGATATATGTTGATAACCAACCCCTTACTTTTTCACGATCCAAGGCAAAAGAATTATTTGCTTACCTGGTTTACCGGCAAGGGGCGCAGTGTAGCAATAATGAAATCATCGCTATTTTGTGGGAAGACCATGAAGATACCGACAATATCCGCAGTCACTTCCGTCATTTGGTCGCTGACCTGAAGAAGACCCTTAAGCTAGTGGGGATAGATGATGTTTTGGTCAAAAAGCGCGGATATCTGTCAATTGCAACGGACAAAATCAAATGTGACTGGTATGACTTGTTAAGTGGGGTAAATGTAAATCGCTATATGGGCGAGTTTATGACTCAGTACAGTTGGGGGGAATTTACCAACGCATACCTAGAAAGGACATACTGGTGAACAGAATATGAACAATATGTAAAAACAATGAAAACTTTGTCGCACTTTTGACGCACTACAGGATGTATACTCTACAATGTATGAGTGTGTCAAAAAATGATAAAAGTTTTGAGAAGAGCATAATGAAGAAGAATTTTGGCATACCCTATTGGCTGATAGTCCTTATTTTACTGGTTTTGATACCGTTTCTTCCGTACATATTCGGTGACGTACAATTAAGACAGGGCGGTCAAAAAGTAGAAGTAGAACCATACAACCATTTTGAAACCACTATTGTAGTGGTGGCCGATTTTGACTACGACCCCTTTTCCTTCTGGGACAGCGGGGGAAACATAAGCGGATTTGAGATTGAGTTACTTTATCTCATCGCCAACCGGATGGGAGTAAATGTCGAAATAAATCTGATGGACTGGCAGAGTTGTAACGTCGCGGTCAGGAATGGTGAGGCCGACATGATCCTTGGTCTTGACTATCGGCGGGGGGGATACGAGGGATTGGTACTGTCCCGGGCGATTATCAATGATAGTTTTGTCTGCTTTGGCAGGGATAATTTTTATAACGTCAGTGAGCTTTATGGTAAAACGATAGCCGCGCTCCACAAAAGCGGAAGTATAGCGGAATTTCTCGAACCCTACCAGCTCATGGACAACACGATATTTTTTGACACTTACACCGAAGTACTCAGCGCCGTTTCTGATGGTAAAGCCGATTATGCCATTGCCCGATTTTCAGTCGGTCGCAGAATCCTTGCCAAACTCGGTGAAACAGAAGTATGTGCCGTCGGACCGGTTTTGACAAACAACTCGAAATGTTTTGGTTTAAACGAGAACAAAGCCTTTTTATTACCGGAATTAAATGATGCCATCAGCGAATTTACCAGTGACGGGACGATAGAGGCACTTTACAAAAAATGGCTCGGTAGATATGTCGAAATCATCAGCTTCGGCGACTTTATCCAAGTATATAGAAGTCAATTCTATTACATAATGTACGCTTTGATCCTCATCCTTGCCCTTGCCGGATACCATGTGATCAGGGCAAAGATAAAAGCCGAGCAGGCAAGCCAGGCGGAGAAATTAAAAGAAAAAGAAATGGAGCTGCAGGACAGCCGGGTCGCTATTATGCTTTCACAGATACAGCCACATTTCTTGTTTAATACCTTGGCGGCGATTAAAACATTGTGTATTGACAATCCGCAGTTGGCAGAAGAAACGGTAGTAGAGTTTTCCGAATACCTGCGTGCCAACCTTGATTCACTTAGTTATACCGCTCCGATACCATTCGAGCGGGAGTTGAAACATGTTGAAACCTATTTGTCGATAGAAAAGAAACGGTTCGGCGAGAAGCTTAGGGTTGTAATGAATATAAGCACAAAGGATTTCATGATTCCGGCCCTAACCCTTCAGCCAATCGTGGAAAATGCGGTCCAACATGGCATTACCCGTGGCGGAGGAGCCGGGGTGGTGACCATCCAGACCGGCAGCACCGATACTGAAATCCTTATTATAGTCACTGATGATGGGATTGGCTTTGATCCCGAACTAACACCACCAGACGACGGACGTAGGCATGTCGGCATCGAAAATGTCCGTAGCCGCTTAGCCGCAATGTGTGGTGGGACACTGGAAATACAGAGCAAACTTGGTGAAGGCACGAAAGCGGTCATCACCATCCAAAGGGAATAATAAGCCGGAGGCTTAAGCTGGAATGAGAAAACGTAGAGGTTTTATTGGCGGATTTGCCGGACAAAATAACGGAACAATCACAGACTGCTTTAGTATCGTCAAGGTGAATTCCAAGATGCATCTGCTTGGTGGATTCACCGGCGAAAATATCGGCGATTTGAAAAATTGCTTTTACAGCGGTCCAACCAAGAGATTAGCCGGTGGTGTCAGTGGAACAGGTCAGGGAAAAGTTGAACAATGCTGGTTTTTCCATGAAGAAAAGGAAAAAAACCTTGACAAACTACCCGACAAACAAATGGGCATCCATGCCGATGAAGTCAAGAATGCCGAAGAACGTAACAAATACATCACCGAACAACTCGGTTACAATATCGAAAATATATGGGAATATGTCGGCGATGAGCGTTTACTTAGGTTCATCCCTGAAAAGTGGATACATGAAGTAGCGGTCAAACCGGACGCGCGTATTACCCTCATCCGCACCGCGGACGATTTGATTAGCCTGGGACAACGGATTAACGGTGGCGACAAAGCACTGGCTTCCTCCTTAATAAAGCTGGAAAACGACATCGACCTAGGCGGAAAAGAATGGGAACCGATAGGATCCGAGCTGTCCCGTGCTTTCGCCGGCATATTTGACGGTGGTGGTTATACCGTCAGAAACTTTAAGATAAAATCAAAACATACCAAAGCCAAAGGATTTTTTGGCTACCTGAAAGGTGAAGTTTATAACCTGACAGTTGACTGTATCATCATCGAAAAGAGTAACTCCCCGGCAGGGGGAATAGCCGCCTATTGCGACGAAAAAGCTGTTATCGGCTACTCGGCCGCGATTGTCGATATCAAAGGCAAAAGCGGAAATATCGGTGGTCTGGTCGGTTCAAACAACGGAAAAATATTCAAAAGTTACAGCGCAGGCAAAATATCCCGCTTTTTCATCATTTGGTGGTGGGGATTGGGATTACCGGCAATATTGTTTCCCTTAATATTTTGGTTACTGCTTGACCCACCCGGCGGTATCGACAACATCCAGATTTTTCCACCGCCACCCGTAGACCCCGGTGTCGAACGCATACCGGGTGAGCCGATAAATCCGGTCACGGGTTCAAACTTCGTTTCATTCGAGTTTGAACGGGAGATAGTGATAGATATGGCAACCGGTGAAGGACGTTTCCACTTCATCAACCCGGGTAACTCGAACCATGATATCATCGTCCAGTTGCAGATGACCGATGCCGAAGCAGTCTTGGCAATGGGAAGCACCGGCAGGACATCCGAGGAACAGGCGCGGTTGGATGCCCATCCGGATTATGATCCGGAACTCCACCGGATGATATTGGGTGAATCAGGATTGGTACCGGTTGGTTTCCGGATGGATAACCTGACCCTCACTGACCAACCCAACGGCGCGAGCTTAAGACCCGGCAGATACCCCGCCATCGTATTCCTACTCTTTTACGACCGGAATACCCACGCACGGGCGATGCTGGAATCACAGTTGCCGGTAACGATAATAGTGAACTAGGTGATAATTACGTATAAAAACGTATTTACCATATAAACGTCTGCTTACGCAGCCGTGATATTATCTCTACTATAAATTGAAAAAGGAGGAGAAGATGAAGCAAGGAAAATATGGGGCTAGGCGCATCCGGCACGTTTCCGGAATAATTAAAAAGACGTTGGCATTTCTATTAGTGCTGACACTTGTTCCGCTCGTGCCGGTTAAACCAGTCCAGGCGTCAGGAGCAATGAAATCCATCGCCATTCCTGCAGGGGGGTTTAACTCCGGAAACACAAGCACGGCGGCAACCCGTGATGTACGTATTTCCGGAGATGCCACACTCAACGGAAGGGGTGGAATAAGTATTGTCCCGGCAGCCAATCAAAAGAGGGGGGGAGTATTTTTTACTCAACCGATAAAGCAGGAGGACGGCTTCTCCACCAGCTTTGCCATGAACATGGGGGAAACCACCAATACTATTGCCGATGGTTTTGCTTTTGTCATGGCGAGAAGTACCAATCAGGTCGGCGGTACCAGCAGTGGCCTTGGTTACAATGGTATCACAAACAGTATCATGATTGAGTTTGATACCTATGATAACAGTACCAACGGAAATGGTTCAACCGGTATCGTCCCGCATATCTGGTATGGTGTGAACGGTAGCATGGATACACTCGACCAACATAAGCAGGTTATATTTGAACCACCGTCAGGAATAACTCCTCAGAATGCAAACTCATCAAGATGGAAACACAACGATATGGTCAACCGGATGATTTATGGCTGGGTTGAGTATGATGCTGTTTCCGGTGTTCTTCAAGCCCGTTTCTCGACAACTGCAACACGTCCGGCTCATCCGAACATTGTCTTAGACCCGAATGGCACAAACGGCTGGATAAACAGTGGCAATACGTGGTCAGCCAAGGTAGACCCGAGACTGAGCTTAGGTGGGGTAGGCGATGAGTATTATGTCGGTTTTACCGCATCAACCGGAAGCTTTACCTCACGGACACAGGGAATGACATTGCAAGCATTCTCGGCGCTTGGGGAGAAAACCGACCCCAATGAAACTAAGTCTATTACAGTAAATGGCAATCCAGTAACCATCAGTGGCGGCATCGATTTACCTCCCATCAGTGTGATTGGTGGAATACCGAAACCTCCGCCGGAAGCTGGTGATGTTGAGTTCCAGGGATTGTTTAAAGATGATGTGCAGTATTATGATGCAAATGGTAATGCTGTCCATGTCAATGACCTAAAAGCCAACGATGTTCTTACTCCAAAATTTGCTTCCACGATTAGATTACGTAATCAAGGTGTGGAAGATTCAGAATTGGCGGTAATGTCCGGTGAACAATTACCCGGCACTGTTCCGGTACCACGGCGTGATGGTTTTGAGTTCCTGGGATATTTTGATGATATCATCGATAACGCTGTCCAATATTACGACGCAACAGGAGTGAGGCAGGTTCATGACAACTGGACACTCTTTGATTCCAGTGTGCCAGGCTCAGGTCCCGCGACCCTTTATGCGAAATGGGTACGGACCGGTGGCACAAATGTAACCATAAACCTAGGTACAGATGCAAGTTGGGGAACACGGGTTCCAAGCATATTCTGTGACTGTTCCAATTCGCCGTGCAGTTGTTCAGGAATTTCCTTTACTGCCACGAATCTGGATGGTAATACAAGAGTCAGCTTACCGGCACCTACCCGCGAAGGATATATTTTTACTGGTTGGGTAATTAATGGAACAGGTGGTTCAATTAACAATAATATCCTCTCTATCGTAGGCATTGGAGCGATGACGATAGAAGCCACTTGGCGGGTAATGCCTACTGCCACTACTTCATTTAATGTGGGAACCAAAAGTGGACTTTGCGATATTGCCGTAAAAGGTCTCAATGATGCATTTGCTTCAAGCAACCTGGTCTTGGAAGGATTTAATGAGGATCTAGGTAGAGACGATTATCTGTATGGTGTAACCCAGACGGATATTGAGCGGGGAGTGACCTTAACCCTCCATGTCAATGATATCGATGAAGCCGGACATTCAATAGCTATCAACGCCATTAAAAATGTCGCCGAAACCAAGTATAGCAGAGCTGACCACAGCCGTTTGACATTCTATGAGATTTATGTAGAAAAACATGTCGCCGGAGCAGACCCAGTCCGTTTACTTGGATTACCACAACCGGTAACGGTGCGGATACCACTCACGGATGACTTAAAAGAAGCAAGCGGATATACCATCTTCCACCGCCATCAAGGAAATGTTGATTATATTGACGCATACGAAGGTAATTTCCTTGTTGATGGTAACGATTTGGTATTGGAACTCAAATACTTCTCTGAGTTTGGCGTATTACCCAATGGCAACCATATCCACTTTATCTGCCAAGACTTTATTAAATATGGACCCGATGCGTTTGTTTGTGGTTGTGGACGCAGCAGGCACGGCACCTTGGTTGGTAACTATGATGACCTGGATGTCAGGGCACGAATAATCGAATTAATAGGTGACCCGGTTTATCGTTTGGACATCGAATGGGGTGATATGAAATTTGTATTCTCCGTTGATTTCATTTGGGATTCAATAAATCTTATCCAAGATGAAGGTGAAAAAGCAAATGACTGGGTGGTTACCACTGATTCGGCCGGATTTGACGGAGTTAACAATAGAATCAGGGTATATAACCGTTCAAATGACGGCGTTTTAATCAGCTTTAATGATAAGGATAAAGCCCCATTTATGGCTGGCGTAGACGTGGAAGTAATGCAGACTAACAACGCGAGCGGGTTACCCGCCTTGAATGTACCGCTTGCGAGGGTACCCTTCAATAATGCAACAGTAAACGATTTACCATATGTTGATTCATTCTTACACATGATAGGCAGTCCCAATGTAGATGCTTTCATAGCCACATATGAAACCAATGCATGGCTCAAGGTCGCTACTATTACTGTAACGATTGAACCCGAAGGTGGTCAACTGACACCAAGAAATTAATAGCCTTAGTAACAATATCTAATGATATTTTAATTCTCCGTCCACGAGAAAATAAATGTAAACAAAGTTTAGTTAGGAGGAAAAAATGAAAAGAAAAATTTTAGCAGTAATAACTACAATTTGCATGGTTACCATGCTGTCACTTCCGGTTTTTGCCACCCCGGCAGATTCTCCCCAAGACACTCCAATTGGTGCACGTATCGCACGTTGTGGTACTTGTACTCCATGTATGGATGGTGATTTAGACGAAGCAGAAAAACTGGCTGGTTGTGAAAATGAAACATTAGCCGCTAACCCCAGTACCGGTGAATCCACAGCAGTAAATAACGGTAGTGGTTGGAGTAACGACGGTGATGACACAAACCAAGGCGGCCGGAATTTTAATGGCGCAGATATCTCTGTATGGGCAAAAGTAGTTCAACAAGGCGCAGATACGAAAATTTATTGCGTAGATATCGAATGGGGTAATATGCAATTCGTCTTTACCAGAGCCCTTGGAACATGGGATCCGGATAGTCTCACATACAACGTTGCCGCTTCTGAAGAATGGGATGATTTCTGGATTGACGGCGACAACAATAAAGTCAGGGTAGTCAACCGCTCCAATGATGATATTGATGCCGATTTTGACTTCAATTTTGAAGGTGGAACTGATAACCTGTTTAATGCAACTGGTGTTTCAGCGGACAGGGTGCAAGGTAATTTCTTTGATGATAATGCCGGAGCAATAGCCGCCGCCTTGCTTTTATCCGATGCAGAAATGGCTGGTATCAGTGCTATTCCTTCATTTGTTGATGATGTAGTTAAAGTTGAGTCAGCCGATAATGATTTAGGAGCTGATCCTGGTCAAGGCGCTGAAAAAGAAACAGAAGTATTCTTCGCATTTAGCGGAAAACCAACGAAAGATATTTTAGTTGAAGATTATTTCCAAAAAGTTGGTGTAATTACCGTCACCATTACACCTCACGTAGCACCATAACAACACACTACATAGGGCGTGATATCACGTCACGCCCTATGAAACAAAAATTTAACCGAAATACCCGTCCAGTGGACGGAGCGGGTTATGCAGGTTAAATAGACGAAAGGCACGGATTAGTAACATGGCAAGAGTACAACACACCCGCCTAAGAACCGGCGCGGTGCAGAAACGAGTATTAATATTTTTAACAGCAATTACTGCCTTTTTAATGGTAGTTGCGCTCGTTTATGCAGTTAGGTACGAAGCGCCATATACCCCGCCGCCTTTGGAAACAAACACAAGTTTTGGAGTACCGGTCCCGGCTGAAAATATGCGATACAGCCAATTGGAGACTCCGGCTTTTACCTTTGGGATTGCCGCCACAGCTTACCAGCAAAAAGACGGCTCCCTAAAGATTTATTTGACTAATCATGAAAGTAACCAGGCATACCTTATGTGCGAAGTCGTAAATAAAGAGACCAACAGAGTCCTTTACAGGAGTGGGCTGCTTCGCCCCGGCGAATACGTCGAGAGCCTAGATCCACTTAGAAGAATAGAAAATATTGCAACCCCGATAGAAATTTTTATATATGCGCTTGAGCTGGATGGTTATTTCAGTGTCGGGCAGGTTTCGATTGATAATATACTGCAACCTGGTTAAGAGGAACAAGCTTGAAAAAGATAATGTCACAGATAGTAGTATTTATTCTGATATTTTCATTGGTATTAAGCTTTACTCCACCTCTGAATGCTTTTGCAATTGAAGTGGATGAAAGCCTAAGTGATATGTATGAGGATGAAACGGTATTGGAACCGGACGAAACCTTATATACAGAAACCGATGAAGATGAAGACGTTGATGACAACGAAGAAGCCGGAATTGAAGATGAAGAAACCGAACTTGATGTAGAAATTGAAGTTGATGATAGCGAGTTACTTGCTGTTTTGGAAGAACTGGAAACATATCTTTCCGTAAGCGACCCCATCTCGATAAATGTATTGATTGATTTTTATGTCGAGCGGGTCTGGAATACCCAGACACTTTCATATGAAGAACGTCTACGGGTGCTTTCCACTGATATAATTGTAGTCGGATACACTGAGGAAAACCAACTAGATATGACAACCATCCAATCAGAAGTTTTTCTGGCAGGTATTGATATAGAACTTTATTCCGGCAATTTAGTTGAAGAGCCGGATTTGGAAGAAAATATATTTATTGATTTACCAAATCTCAATACCACCATACAGGATGATTTGTACCTTTTACTTTCCGGTGATTTGCTGGAAGTTTTAATGAATACAAATTCTGATGATGGTTATCAAAAACTTGGTGTGATCCACACCCAGGTATCCCCGTAAAGTTTAACTTGCGTCATTGCGGGTTCGACCCGCAATCTCATGAGATTCCGCATCGAGCGCGGAATGACGTGTAGCAAGGCTTTCGAATCTCTGAAAGAACTCTTACGTAAGAAAGGAGGCAAGTGTTTTATATGAAATTTAGCAAAATAAAACAATTTATTGCCTGCTTTTTTGCTTTTGGTTTGATGGTTGGTATTTTATTGTTCGTAAGCTTACCGGTTTATGCCAATCCCGGTGGTGGAGGAAGTGGCACGGCGGCTGATCCGTGGCTGATTAGCACCTTCGCACAGCTTAGGACATTCAGAAATAATGTAAACAACGGAAACAGTTATAACGGTCAGTTTATCAAGTTGACGGCTGATATTGATATGAATGTCGAGTGGTGGACACCAATAGGTACAGCAGAAAGACCGTTTTCAGGAAATTTCTGCGGTGCCGGATATAGGTTTTGGAGTCTTACTCTTGATAACCGTCCTAATTCAAATACCGGATTATTTGGTGTTGTCAACGGAATAGTCAGAAATTTTGAGGTTTATGGCCTTGTATGGGGTGGAAGTGAAGTTGCCGGGGTTGTGGGAACTCTTTCAGCAGGTGGGGTTATAGAAAAAGTAAGAAATTATGCAACCGTAACCGCAACAGGCAGTAATGTTGGGGGTATTGCCGGACGAAGTTGGGGTACGGTTAGAAACTGCGTAAATAGCGGAACTATTAGCAGTACTGGCGGTTGGGTCGGTGGTATTGTTGGTCAACAGGACGGAAGCATCTCATTTTCATATAATACTGGTGACATTTCGGGTTCAAACGGTGTTGGCGGTATTTCTGGTTATGTCATTCCTAATGTAACAAACTGCGTCTCTCTGGGAAATAGTATCAGTGCATCAAGTGCCTCGGGTGGTGTGGGACGAATAGTGGGATTGTCTACAAACTCAACAACGCCGACAACAGGACCCAATTACGGACGCGCAAATATGAATATTACATCCGGTGGAGTGAATGTAACTCCCACATCTTTGGCACAAGGACTGCACGGTACAACTGTAACCCTTAATTCCACTCCTAATACTACAGTATTCAGCGGTTGGAGTGGCACGATTTGGAATATTTCCGCGGGGAATTTGGATTGGAACAACCTTCCCGGGTTTCAACCTTTCCGTACAGTTACTTATAACCTAAACAACGGAACCGGAACGGTGATTCCCGTATTACGTTACGGTAACGGCGACACAGTCACTGTCGCGGGAGCGGGAAACCTTACCCGCACGGGACACACTTTTAATGGTTGGAATACAGCTGCAAACGGCTCGGGAACAAGTCGAGCGGCAGGAGCTACATTTGCTATTACTGCAAATACGACTCTCTTTGCCCAATGGGCACCCAATACATATAACGTCACCAACAGCGTAACCAACGCGACAATCTCCAATACCGGAACAAATACCGCGACACATGGAACCCAGTGGACAGGAACATTGACAGCAAATACAGGTTATTCACGTCCTACTTCAATCACCATGACAAGAAACGGTGTTAGTTATACTGGTTTTACCTATACATCATCAACAGGAGCAATATCCATTCCGGCTGCAGATGTGACAGCAGCGTTCGTCATCAGCGGTGCGGCGACATTAAACAGCTACACAGTTACTAACAGCGTGACAAATGCGACAATAAATTCAACAGCGAACATAAACCACGGTACATCATTCAATAGAACCTTAACTGCAACAACCGGACATACACTTCCGACGAATATCACCGTGACCATCGGTGGTACGAATTTCACTGGTTTCACCTACACCCAAAGCACTGGAGTAATCACAATCCCGGCGGCGAGTGTAACCGGAAATATAGTCATCTCAGGAGAGGCGATAGTGAACCGCATAATAAAAGTAGAAGATCAAACAGGAGCGGGTTTCACCATCACAGAGAGTGGGATGGTGGATTTGTTCGAGCTTCTGGACATAGATGAAACTGATGCCGTGACCCTTACGCTTAAGGTTAATGAAACTGACGAAAGCGCGACCGGGGCAACCGAAATTCTGGAATCAACACGTGGCAGGATGTTACAATTTTTCAACATCACGGTGACTAAGCAAGTGAATGAGTCGCAACCTACAATTCTGAGCGAATTGCCGATTCCCATTCAGGTAATAATCGACTTATCACCGGAAATGTCAGGCAAAACAGCCTATTCGGTGTACCGTTTTCATGGAAATAACGTCGAATTAATCGGTTTGACTTCCACGGACGGAGAGTATTACAGCATTTCACGCGGAACGGGCACAGGCGGTGTTGATCAAATAATAATAAATACCAAACGTTTCTCTACTTATGCCGTAGTAGAAAACATTATCACCCTTAAAAATGTCGGCAATGATGAGGTTAATGTCCAAGCAAGGATAGTTGAGGATAAAAATTTAATCTACCGCATCGATATCGCGTGGGGACCGATGAAGTTTGAATTTGACCTCGATGCCGATGAATGGGTGCAAGACGGCTTCGATGATGTGAACAACAAAATCACCGTGACCAACCGCTCAAATGACGGAGTGACGGCCGATTTTGATATAACAAGTGAAATAGATATGGAAATAACAGCTGTTGAAAATGAAATCGGCAGTGCAGACACAACCAACGGAGTGCAAAGCATCGACGCATTTTTAGAAATATTGGGAAAACCTGATGATTTAGAACCAAAAGATTATTACGAAAAAATCGGGATTATTACGGTGACGATTACAACAGATGAATAACAATCTCTCTTTGAGGGAGTGGTTTGATTGAAAGGCACACGATATCTTAAATTATGCTTCTACATCATAATTTGTCTTGACAGCATACTTCACAACCATTAAAATAATCAACAAGAGATACAATTCTGTGTTCAAGTATTTCAAGCATCATTAGATGCATATGTGATGTAAATGATAGTTGTAGCTTCGATTACATCTCCCGGCAGTTTCTGCCAAATATTTCATAATTATTGTAGCTTGGCAGGAACCCGGAAGCCTATCTGATAATCCTGCCGTGGATTGTTGTTGATGCAAGTGCATCAGAACGGAGGATTAGTTGGAAGTGAAATCGAAAAATAAAAGACGAATTCCAAAACCGGAGGTCGCTTTAAAGGAGTACTGGGATGATAATGATCGATTTGCGGATTTATTTAATACATGTTTGTTCGGCGGACATAAACTAATAAATCCCGAAAATCTCAAGGAATGTGATACTGATGAATCTGCCATCATAGACTACAAAAATGGTATGATAGAATCAGTTAAACGGCATCGTGATATTGCAAAATCTTATAACAAGGGCTTAGATTTGGTTATCATTGGTATAGAGAATCAACAGAAAGTACATTATGGTATGCCGGTCAGGAACATGGTATATGACAGTTTGAATTATACTAAACAATGCAAAGGATTTGTAAAGGAAACCAAATCAAAATCCAGTAATGCTGAGTTTTTGTCAGGAATGAAGAAGGGCAATAAAATTAACCCGGTAATAAGCCTTGTGATATATTACGGTGAATGTGACGATTGGGATGGTCCGTTATCACTTAGCGAAATGACGAACATACCTGCCGAGATAAAGCCATATTTTAATGACTACAAAATAAATTTAATTAGCATAAAGGATACAGATAACTTCAGTTTTGAATATGAGGATAATAAGAAATTTTTTGAAATTTCAAAATATCTGTACAAAGCAGGTAAAAAAATTAATTTGGTGGAATTAAATGATAAGTTTCCCGATTTACAATTAAATCAAGAAACACTGCTAGCAATAGGGGCAGCCACAGGTTCAAGTAGTTTTATGAAGTTGGCAATGGAAAACAAGGAGGAAGAAATTAATATGTGTGAAGCAATTAAAACATTAATGGAACAAGGAAAAACAGAAGGAAAAGCAGAAGGAAAAGCAGAAGTAGCAAAAAAACTGCTCAATCTTAATATGCCTATCGAGCAGATTGTAGAAGTGACAGGCTTAACCAAGGAAGAAATAGAAAAGTTGTAGCGTATTTGATTTGATTATTACTATGTTCAAAATCGGACAGGACTCACCTATCCGATTTTTGTTTTCCTTTTATTTTCCTTTATTGTCGTAAAAGCCACTATATTGTTAAAAGTGGGCATGAAAATTGTAAAATATGAGCAAAATTCGACTTTGCGGTAGAACATTGGAGGTTCATGGAATGATATAATGAGACATTAGGGTCAAGATCATATGTTATGCGGAGCAATCCTTGGTATTGTTGCACTTTTGTCGCGTTTCTCGATGTATAATGGGAGATGTTAAAGGTTAATTTGTGAAAATTGCAAGCAAACCAAAACTTAATGTTTATTTATCGAGCCTTTTCGCAATAGGTTTAGCAGTTGGGCTTGTTTTTGCTGTGAGCTTACCGGTGTATGCAAATTATTGGGACAGCTGGGCGGAACTCGGTACTAATGCCAACCGAACGCTTAACGGCACAAACCATAAGGTTACAACTAATACGACAATAAATGCAACCTCAAGAACAACTCCTGGTTTAACGATTTCGGGTACAGTAAATATATATATCGCGCCGGGTGTGACATTGACAGTCAACGGTGTTTCAACCATTTCTGTAAGTGCCGCTGGTGGATCCGCGGCATTGGCAGTAGGCTCGGGAAGTACATTAATTGTTCGTGGGGGAGGTACGCTTATCGCGAATGGAAGTGCCGGAGGCAGTGGCGAAAATGGTCTTTCTGGGCGAGCATCAAATCTTGCGTCTGAACCACATTATGGTGGTACTGGCGGATCAGGTGGTGGCGGTGCGGGTGCCGGTATCGGAGGAAGTGGCGGCACGGGAAGAGTAGGTGGAGCGCATGGTTGGCACACATGTACTTGTACAGCTGCAAACTGTGTAAGAAATCGAAATACTTGGGGTGCTTCATCGGTCGCTCGTAGCGGTACTTCTGGTGACACGGGTTTAGGAATGGGAACTATTTATGTAATGGATACTGCAACTGTAACAGGTAATCCTGGTACTCAAGGCAATACCGGAACAGGTGGTAACGGCGGCGGCAGTGGCTGGTACGGTGGAAGTGGCGGCGGCGGCGGTGGTGGTCGTGGCGGTTCAGCTTCCGGCA
>Ga0209737_10000678_pt1 | contig 26645 bp, 22 predicted proteins | sample TergutCu122P3_FD_187284 | JGI IMG/M metagenome (GOLD analysis project Ga0209737, IMG submission 187284) | Cubitermes ugandensis P3 segment gut microbial communities from Kakamega Forest, Kenya - Cu122 P3 (SPAdes) (version 2) | ecosystem: Host-associated > Arthropoda: Insects > Digestive system... | reverse complement strand
TACATTATTTTTTTTTTGTTCGGAAGTTCCAACCCAAATCCTTTTTTGCGGTCTTCTATTTTGAGCCAAATACCGAGAAGGAGCGCCAAAACACCAAAACTTGCAAATATTAACATCGGTATTCTATAGTTATAAAGCGCATCTTCTTTCACTTCTTCCATTTTTGTTAAACCTAATTCTATATTTGCAATAGATTTTGCTTGCTCTATGGTTAGCTCTTCCGCACTTTCTAAAATTAGAACTATATCTTCTCTTATTTTTCCTATTTTATCCGTACGTTTCTCATAATTTCTATACACTAACTGCAAGTCGGTAACATCTTGTCCAAGTACTTCCGCAAAATCTTTGGTTGTAGCATTATACGTGTTGGGGTTTACAAATTCTTGTTGTAGAATATTTATGGTTTCGATTTCCATTTTTAATTCTGATAAATTTTTTCCAACGCCCGGGTTTGCACGGTCTAAAGCGCCCCCAATAATAATTGGAACACTCAACAAACCAATGTTTTGAATCCAAAAAATAACTGCATAAGCAGAGCCTAATACTTTATTGTCAACCAATTTTGGTACTGATGGCCACAGAGCCGCCGGCACTAAGGAGAACGAAACGCCCAAAACAACAATGGCACATATTGCAACAGCGTATGTAAAGTTGGGAGTTAGCGCAAAAATTAAGTGGCACGACATCATTAACAACGCGCCCACAATTAACATCGTGGCGCCTTTTCCGCGTGTATCCAAGAAATAACCAAGAAGTGGCGTAAGCACCATAGCGCCAATGGGGAAAAAAGAAAATAAACCACTCGCTTCTTTCATAGTTATTTCCAAACGGCTGGAAAGCATATCTGCTGCAAACTTTTGAAAGGGGAAGATGGAAGAGTAGTATAAAACGCACAACCCCGCAACAATTAAAAAAGTTTTTGATGTAAAAATGGCTTTCAAATCGGAAACTTTAAATTCATCTTCGGGCGCAACCTTAATTTGTTCTTGTTGGTCTAATTTTCTGTCTAAAAAGTAATAACACAAGAAAGATAAAAATCCTATTAACAAAAACAAGGTACAAATAGCTACCGGTTTTGTGATAAATTGTCCTTCCGATAAATAGGGCGTAAGTCTGAACACTGTAAAAACACCAAGACGCGCAATAGCCATTTCTAATCCCATAGCCAACGCCAACTCCTTACCTTTAAACCATTTTACTATCGCCTTCGACACGGTTATACCTGCCATTTCTACTCCACAGCCAAAAATGGCAAAACCTATACAAGCCATAACCGCCGAAGCCGGCAACGGGTCTATCAATCCAAACAAACTAAAACCATCGAACGCTCGGTACAACCCTGATTCCGCAGAAAAATAATCAGAAATTCCAAAATATTTTATCCCCGCACCCAACAACATTAGAAAACCCGACAAAAGCGCGGTCCTCCTTATACCTATCTTATCCAAGATAATTCCCGCGAAAATTAAGAAAAAAACAAAAACATTCAGCACAAACTCTGAACCGGCAACGGTACCAAAATTTTCTGAACTCCATCCTTTTTTTGTTTCTAAAAGGTCTTTTAAAGGCGCTAAAACATCTACAAACATGTAAGCAAAAAACATGGTAGTAGATACCAAAATAAGGGCAACCCACCTTCCATAGGAGGTGTCGCGCAACGATTGAATAACTTTTTCTGTCATAATAATTTATTTTAATGTGAATAATTAATTATCTTGAATGGCTTTAAAATACTCGTAATCGTCGAACCTGTTCTTTATTTGCGTAATAATATATTCCGGCGACCAGCGAATCAAATCATAATAGCTAAATTTACAATAGGTCATAAAATCTAAAAGTTCTTCCCCCGTTAATGCTGTTAATGAACTCACCAAATCTTTGTTATATTTTAAAGGCAATTTATCTACTTCATCTTGATTATCAACTAATTCTTGATAAAGTCTCTCCATTTTTTTCCGTCTGCTGAATTTATCATAAAAATAGGAAATTGGGCTTGAAAAACCTGATGGAAGCGCACGAAGTAGATTACCTCCGCTTTGCGCCGCTACATTCATCTTGTCTTGTGCCGTTAACATCGTTCCATCAAGAACTTTATAAAAATTTGATAATGAAGTATTCACAAAATCTTTTTTAAAATCTTCGTAAGAAGAAGGTAAAGCAAAAACATTGACTTCTCTTAATACTATTACTTTAAAAAAAAGTGGAACATCTATAAAATTTTTATCTATCATCTCTTGTGATACCTCAAAAAAGGCTTGTTTATAAATGGGCTTCGATACTATAATTGTATCTCCTTGCCGCACAAAAAAAACAAAATTTCCCTCTTTATCAGTAAAACAATACTGTTTTGAACTAAAATTATAAACATTTGCCTCGTGTATCGGAAAGAAAGTTACTCCATCAAAAACATTACCCACTAACGATATACGCTCTTTTGCAAAAATCGAAAATGGAATAAAAAATAAAATAATGAAAACTTTTTTCATAATTTGCAAAACTAAAATTTTATCTGTTTTTATTATTAATAAAATCAAAAAAATAAAATAAAAATATTATTCTAACAATAAATTTTACTTGTGTTAATTTCGTTGATATTTTTTTTTTTGCTTATTTTCAAATTGTTGTAATTAAAAAAAAGATTTTTTATTGTTGAAATCATATAAAAAAATTCTGTTTTTTTGTGGATAAAATTTTTATAAGAAAATATTAACAATTTATAACGGTTATATTAACAGTTTGTACACAATATATGCATAGTGATTTACAATTTTTAAAAACGAAAGCCAACATTATTCGTCATAATTTTATTGAAGAAATGGAAAGGCATTTATTAGCTTTTGAAACCAATATTTCGGCTAAAAATATTAAAGTTAAATGGATGAGCGATGAGGCAGAATTAGTTGATTTTATTTGTAAAACTATGCCTAAAAGCAACTATAATAAAGTATGTTTTGATATTCCTGTTGTTTCTGAAAGTTTTTTTGAAAAAAAGAATTTCATAAAGCAAATAAAGATTGATATGTTTGAAAATAACAGTGAAACAGCAGAAAATTTGGTCATAGAAGCAGATTTTGGCGTGGTTGAAAATGGTTCAGTTGTGTTTGTTAATAAAGCAAGTAAAAATTGTTTTAACAGCATAGAAAATTTATTTATTATACTTGATATTAATAAGTTAGTTATTAGACAAAATGACCTTGAACTTTTACTGCATTTAAGAAAAGAGATTTACTCAAATTATTTTTTTGATGATATTAAAGTATTGTCTGCTCTTCCATCAAGAGTAATTTCTAACAAATTTCAATCTTCAAATGAAGACAGTTATTCGTTAGAAAAGATAGAAGTTTTTTTACTATTATATGATAATGGGATAACGGAAATATTAGAAGATAACGTATTAAGAGAAACATTGTACTGTATTAATTGTGGAAATTGTGAAAAAGTATGTCCGGTTTTTAAACATACTAAAGAGTTTTCTCCTATTGAATTAGTAAAATATCATAGTAAGAAAGAAAATAGGCGTAATACAAAATTATTTGAAAATACAACACTTTGTGGAAATTGCAATGAAATTTGTCCGGTTCAAATCAATTTTACTCAACTAATCATTCGGCAAATGCAAAATTTACCGGCAAGAGACAATTATCATGAAAAAAACATAGATTTATTTAGAATTTTTTCCAAACGTTCAAAAATGAACAAAGTAAATTCAAAGTTTAGACGGTATTTTTTTATAAGGAAATATTTTGGAAAAAACAAAAAATTAGCTCAATATTTTTCAAAAAACAAAGATTCGTTTTTTAACATTACTCAAAAAGAGATATTAAAATCAATACAGTAATTTTATTCATTTATAAAAAAAAACTATTATGGCAATCGTTAAACCATTCAAGGGCTTTCGTCCCCCAAAAGAAATTGTAAAACAATTAGCATCAAGACCATACGATGTATTAAACTCAGAAGAGGCGCGTGTGGAAGCAGATGGAAACCCTTATTCATTACTACGAATAACTAAAGCGGAAATAGAGCTTCCAAAAGGAGTTGATGAACACTCGCAGGAAGTGTATGATAAAGTAGTAGAGAATTTTAAGAAGTTCAAAGACAACCAATGGTTGGTTCAAGATGCCGAAGAAAAATTTTATATTTATGCACAAACGATGGAAGGCAGAACACAGTATGGGATTGTGGGCTGTGCGCATATAGATGATTATATGAACGATAACATCAAAAAACATGAATTAACCCGCAAAGACAAAGAGGAAGACCGCATGATTCATGTACGCATTACCAATGCTAATGTAGAGCCGGTGTTTTTCTCCTATCCTGCAAACAAAAAAATAGATGACATAATTGAAAAGATTATCAACAACCAAGCACCGGAGTATGATTTCATTGCGGACGATGGTTTTGGACACCACTTTTGGGTAATCAACGATGCAGCCGTTAACAAAGAGATTGCAGAGATTTTTGCAAAAGAGATACCAGCATTGTATGTAGCCGACGGACACCATAGAACGGCAGCAGCAGCTTTAGTAGGTGGAGAGAAACGAGCCAACAACCCCAACCATACGGGAAATGAAGAGTATAACTATTTTATGGCGGTGCTTTTTCCCGATAATCAATTGAAAATTATTGATTATAACAGAGTTATAAAAGATATGAACGGGCTTACAAAGGAGCAATTAATAGAAGCATTAAAAGAAAACTTTGAAATAGAAAAAATTGAAAGCGAAATTTATACGCCTACAAAATTGCATGAATTTAGTATGTATGTGGATGGGAATTGGTTTAAACTAAATGCCAAAAATGGCACTTATAACGATAATGACCCCATTGGGGGGTTAGATGTTACTATTCTTTCCCACTTAGTATTAGATAAAATATTGGGAATAAAAGATTTAAGAACAGACAAACGCATTGATTTTGTAGGGGGAATTCGTGGGTTGGGAGAACTAAAACGCCGTGTAGATAGCGGAGAAATGGCGGTTGCTTTTGCTCTTTATCCTGTTTCTATGAAGCAATTGATTGATATTGCAGACACAGGAAACATCATGCCTCCGAAAACCACTTGGTTTGAGCCTAAACTGCGTTCGGGCTTGGTAATTCATGAGTTGAAATAGCGGTTTATTTTATTATCCAACATCTTCAACGCAGCAATTACCTCTTCTATGGTTCCCACACATTCAAAAGGTTTGGTAGCCTCTTTACCTACTAATTGGTTAAAAAAGTGTTTCATTTCTTTTTTATTTAACAAATTTTCTCCAAAAATTTGCAAAAGTGTTGTTTTATCAATAAAAGGCGCTAAAATAATGTAGGCAAACAAACATTTAGGACAATTGCAGCACCATTTATTTTCTTTGCTTCCGGCATTACAACTGCGAAAAACAGAAAAATATTGAGGGTATTGTGCAAATTTTTTCGCAATTTGCAATTCAGTAAGATTTCGCAGATAGCTGTAGTAGTGTGCACAATCTCCCATGAATTGTTGCACATAATCTCTGAAATCTAATTCAAACTCCAAAGATTTAGAATACTGATGATTGACATCGGTTCCGGGCACGGTTGCTTCATTGGCGCTGGCTTCGTTCGACAAGGCAATGTGGCGCACACCGGTTACGGTACTTACTAACAGTGTGTAAAAAGCTAACATGGCAGAAAAAGGAGTGTGCCCGTTCAGAAAACCTTGCTTGTTGCACACCAATAAAAGCTCATCAATTTCTCGTTCTAATACAACAACTTCATCTCTATTTTTAAATCCGGCAACTGCGGCACAATCCAAAGTTGCCCCGCGAGGGTTAATAATAAAAGGAACTACTTCGCAGTCTCTCCTTAATTCTTCAAGGGTTACCACAGAGTCTTTCCCTCCACCAATCGGAACTATCACTTTTTGAGATGGCTCTATCCGTTTGAAATGTAAAGTTTTATATGGTTTTGCTTTCTCAGTAAAAGAGAATTGTACAAAATCATTAAAAGAACATTTTATTTCGTTTTGATAAAAAAACTCTCCCATTCCCTTATAATACAACTTTTTCCACCAACTTTGCTGGTTTTCATTGAGTAGATAATCATGAATAATAATCTGAGGCGAACAAGTGGCTTTCCAATAGCTCAGCAATTCAATAAGCCCAAGATGAAAAACGATGCCATTAATATTTTCTTTGTCAAAATAATGTGCATATTTTCCAACATTCATTTTCATTTTTGGAGTAAAGAGAAGGTTTTCTGTTTGAAAGAAAAATTGCATAAAAACACAATTATTTTGCACCTCAAATTCATATTTCAAAAAATGAAAATTTGGATATTTTCTTTTTAATGATTGATATAAATTCTGATTATTAGCCATAATTATTGTGATATTTTTTCAATAATGTCCCAAAATTCTTTTGCCGACTTATCCCATGAGAATGCACGGTTTCTAATTTCTCCTTTTTGAATAAGGTTTTTACGGAGCTGCTCGTCTTTCGCAATACTCTCCATAGCCATTACTATTTCTTCTATTGAAAGGGGGTTTACTAATAGAGCGGCATCGCCGGCAATTTCCGGCATAGAAGTAATATTTGATGTAATGACGGGCACCTGCGCGGCAAAACCTTCTAAAATAGGAATTCCAAAACCTTCAAAAAGAGATGGATACACTAAGCCAATGGCGCTTGAAACCACGCGATTCATCTCTTCCGTAGAAATATATCCTGTAAAAATAAAAGCGGCTTTGTTTTTTAGCCCAAGATATGTTTTTTTAATATCCTTATCCCAATATTTGTTAGAGCCTGCAAAAACAAACTTAAAATCTGCATTTTTTTCGCAAAATTGGTCAAAAGCTTGCATAATTCGTTCAACATTTTTTCGTTTGTGCGCAGAACCAACAAAGACAAAATAGGGCAAACCGCCGCTGATGCGCTGAAGCGTTTCCTTTTTGGTTGGCTCGTCCACTTCAAAAAAATCATTGGAAGCAGCATTGTAAACAACATCAATTTTTTCTTTTTCAATATGATACAAATTAACAATATCCTCTTTTGAAAACTGAGAAACCGTAATGATTTTGTCAGATTTTCTCGCAAAGCGAGGAAAGAAAAAAGTAAGATATTTTCTTACCAAAAAAGGAAAAAACTCAGGAAAATATTCAAAATTTAAATCATGAATTACGTTAATTGTTTTTATTTTTGTGTTCAGGCAGAGCCAGCCGTCTTGCGAGATAAAAAGATCGATCTTTTCTCTAATTAAAGCTCTTTTTATTCCTATTTCAAAAAAAAGAAACCATAAAAAAGGGTGTCGTGCTTGGGGACAAACCACTACGGGTTTTACATTGGGGGCGAAGACGAACTCTGGGTTATACGGGCGGTCGAAAAAGAAAACAAACTCATGTTCAGGGTGTTGAATAACGATTCGTTTCATTATTTCATAAGAAACCCACGCAATGCCATCCATTTTACCCTTAATAAAAAGCCGAGTGTTGACCCCTATTCTCATAAAATATTTTACCAATAATAACGTTTTTTTTGCACAATATTACAATTTATGTTCATAAAAATATTCCTACGGAAGCTGTTGATTTTTTTTCATTTAGATTTAACAAAAAATCTGCAATACGATAGACTTACTCGTGTAATAATGAAAAGAAATATCAAACAAAACACAAATTGTATAGATATTGGCAGTCACAGGGGAGAAATTTTAGACCTTATGCTTACCTACGCGCCGAGAGGTAAACATTTTGCTTTTGAGCCCATTCCTGAGCTATATGAAGCGCTAAAGAAAAAATTTGCAGAAAAAGCGTTGGTTTTTCCCTACGCGCTTTCCGATACAGAAGGGCTTGCCACTTTTCAGTTTGTGAAAAATGCACCCGCCTATAGCGGTTTAAAGAAAAGAAAATATGTAGTTTCTTGTCCGAATATTGAAGAAATTGAAGTGGAGGTAAAAACTTTAGACAAAGTTATCCCTTTAGATGTTGAAATAGGGTTTATTAAAATTGATGTAGAAGGGGCAGAATTTAGCGTACTAAAAGGTGCTAAAGAGTTATTAATCAGAAACAAGCCAACTATTTTATTTGAATGTGGAAAGGGGGCGAGTGATTACTACGGAACCGACCCTTTAGATGTATTCGATTTTATAACGAAAGAAGTGAGTTTGAAAATATTCACACTTTCCTCATTTATTAAAAGCAAAATTCCGTTAGATAGAACAGCTTTTGGTGCTTGTTACTCTACTAACAGAGAGTATTATTTTGTGGCACAGTAAGAAAATAGTGCAAAAAAACGAACCGATTTTTATCTACCTTTTCATTATTCCTTCCAAATCAAAGATAATTCTTTCTTTGGCAGTTAGCCCAAAATAACGTTTTACCTCTTTTCCATTTTTGAAAATGACAATTAGGGGTATCATTTTTGCGTCATATTTAATAGAAGTAGCTGGACATAAATCTACGTTTAACTTGTAAAAAGAAGCCTTTTTATAAAACTTTTTCGCTATTTTTTCAAATTCCGGAGCGAAAAGTTGGCATGGCCGGCACCAAACCGCCCAAAAATCAACAACAACATACTCTTGAGATTGAATAGCTTTTTCAAATGCAGCATCAGATTCTATGGTTGGCCCAATAAATCTACTCTTCTTTTCTGTTTCTTGAGTATATGAAAACAAAGTGCAGTAGAGCAATAGCTCTACCTATAGATAAATAATAACAAGGTGCAGTACATGCAACTATACAAGCTGCATACAGAGCAGGGAAAAATCATTAAAATTTTTTCTATGATTGCTAAGCCTGCGGTTTAACAAACCTCATTTACACCTCATTTTACAACTAAACAACCTCAGTAGTAAGATATAAACATTTGATTGTTAATATTTTACATTCTGAGCGTAAGGATATTTTTTGTATATTTGCCTCGTAATCAATAAATTAAATTTATTATATGGTTATATCATATTTTGCTTACAAAGGCCTCATGATATTACTTTTTTAAGAGTGTCGAACCCAGGAATAATATTAGCGTGATTTTTTTTTCATTCTAATTGCTTTTCCTAAAACTCAATTGCAAACTTCAAATTTATTAATCTTGGCGTTAGGTAGTTTGGGATTGCCCAAAACTGATTTTTAACATCTTTAATCCACATATAAGAAGAAACATTTGTATTGCCCAGAAGATTAAACACTTCCAAATAAATTCCTGCATTTTTAATGGCGCGGGCAAATTTGCTTTTACTTTTATACCGGTCCCTGCTCTGTTCAAAGAAAATGTACGACAACCCTATATCCACCCTGAAATAATCCTTCATTTTATGTGTATTTTCTTTTGTTCTAACAAAGTCGGGGTTCCAGAATGGTAGCCCTGTGGAGTACACAAAATTTAGACTTACTCTAAGAGGCCTAAATCCCGGTATATGGTCTTGGAAAAATAGATTTACAGCAAACCTTTGGTCGGTGGGGCGTCGTTTGTAAGTAGGCTCAATGGTTTCTCCTTTGCTGTTCTGAAACGGTTCTTTATATTTATCCATCGTTCCCATAAAAGAGATGGCAAGCCACGATTCCAAACCTTCTATCAGCTCTCCGCTAAAGCGTGCATCAAAGCCGGTAGCATACCCTTTTGCATCGTTTTTGCCACTGTAAACAATTTGAATATTGTCTAAATAATAGGAAATCAAGTTGTCCATATATTTGTAGTAGCCTTCCATAGAAAGTTTAAAGGGTCTATTCAGAATTTTAAAATTATATTCACTTGATACAATAACTTGGTAAGAAAACTGCGATTTAATGTTTGGGTTTAGCGCACCGTCTCTGTTTCTTAGCTCTCTATAGAAGGGCGCTTGGTAATACACGCCGGTTTTTAGCCAAAAGAGCCACTCTTTTTTCCATTTTGGTTTAATAAGCAGAGAAAGACGCGGCGAAACATCAAGGTTGTTATTATACGACCAGTAATGAAGTCTTACCCCTCCTATTAGTGTGAAACGCGGGTCAATTTCACTATCAATTTTCCATGAATCTTGTACAAATCCTGTAATGCGGACAGAATTTAGTTTATTGATGGCATTAACAAAATTAAAATTTCCAAATTCTAATATTCTCGAAGGGTCATCCTCAGGTACGCCGCCGCCAAGAAAGTTTGTATCTAACGGATGATGCGGCAAAGTATATCCGGCAGAATCGTTAAGATGCCACTGATATATTTTATCGTGTATCATTTCATTTTGCACTTTAATACTCCAAGATAGGTTATTTCGTTTGCGCAATTGGTGGTCTCCGCGCAGGTCGGCAGCAGAGACTAAAAACTGAAGATGGTTTCTTGCGTGGTCTTTATTGGTTCCTACTGCGAGCAACGACACTTCTTTAACAATTTCACTGGTTTTGCTCCCTAAGTCGGCTTCAATATCGCTGAGCCAATATTGACTTTGGATATCAAAAGTTTCACTCTCTTTTGCATAATAGGAAGATAAAATCAGTCTCAGTTTATTCTTTAAATCAGGACGATAGGTAAATGTGAGTCCGCCTAAATAGTTTTCATACTTATCTACTTCTTGTCCATCGAAATATATTTTAAACTGCTTGGCATCTTGTATAGAGCCAAATCTTGTAACACGGTCGGAGGGAATAAAAAGGTATTTATTGATGGAAAAATTCCCCAGTAGTTCTATTTCAAACTTATCAGATATATTCCACCCCAGCAGCATTTGCGTATCAAAGAAGTTGGGTTTATAATCTCCTTTTGTTTCCATGGAATTTAGGAGGTATGCGTTTGTTTTGTATCTGATGCCCACAAGGTATGTGAACAGTTCTCGAGTTTTTTGTTTATTTTTCACACTTCCTTCAATGTGGGCTGCCGTACCCAGTAATCCAATCATGAACGAGCCGCCATGTTGTTTGGGTTTTTTGTATTCAACATCCATCACCGATGACATTTTGTCGCCGTATATTGCAGGAAATCCGCCTGCAGAAAACTTAACGCTTTGTGTTAGTTCAAGATTAACAAAACTTAGTCCTTCTTGGTTTCCATTTCGTACCAAAAAAGGACGATAGATAGCTATATCGTTTACAAAAATCAGGTTTTCATCATAGTTTCCCCCGCGCACATTGTATTGAGAGCTAAGCTCATTCACCGATGACACGCCGGGGAGCATCTTTATCAGACTTTCAGCACCGCCGGTAGGTGAAGGCATTTTAAAAGACAATTTTGGGTCAACGCGCAAGTAGCCATCGTGGAATGTTGTAGAAATATTTATCCCTTCCAGCGTTGCGCCGAGAGCAATTAGAATTACATCTATTTTCACATTTTCTTTTGGCGTTCCCTTTACCGTAATCACTGTGTCAAGATAGGCAATGTGTCTAAAATGGAGTTGCACTTCTGTATTTGCAGGCAGCTTAATTTGATACTTTCCGTTTTCGGCAGAGAGGGCAGTATTGTCGGTTTGTGGAGAAAGAACCATCACATTATCTACAGGGTTTAGCTGCGCATCGCGAATGATTCCGTGCACAACCACAGTATTCTGCGCAAACATAGCCACGCTCGTGAAGATGCACAGTATCAAGATAAAAAAGCGACGTGGTTCCAAAGGAAAAAGGTTAATAGTTGCTAACATTTTAATCATAATAATACGACAAAAATGGGATTTTATTGTTTAAGCAGGTATCGATAGAACTTTTGATGGTTACCCCACTGTGAATGCAAGAATCAAACTACCAACACCTGAAGTTTATTATTCAATACTTCTACTATGCCCCCGTTTATTTCAAAAGAAAATTCTTCTTCGTTTGAGACAAGTTTTATTTTTCCTTTTGTTAATGAAGCAATCATATTGGCATGACCTTCTAATACGGTAAAGCAGCCGTCGCTACCGGGGAATTGCACCAACGAGGCTTCGCCCGAAAATAGTTTATTGCAAGGGGATACCATTTCAACTACCATCTTTTTATTGATTAGCGGTTTCTATCTCTTTTTCCCCTTTTTCAATAGCTTCTTCTATCGTACCCACAAAGCTAAATGCAGACTCGGGCAAATAGTCAAGCTCGCCGTCTAAAATCATGTTGAAACCTTTAATTGTATCTTCAATAGATACAAAAACGCCCTTCATTCCGGTAAACTGTTCTGCAACATGAAACGGTTGAGAAAGAAAACGTTGTATGCGGCGGGCGCGATGCACTGTTTTTTTATCCTCGTCTGATAGTTCATCCATTCCTAATATCGCAATAATATCTTGTAGTTCTTTGTAGCGCTGCAAGGTTTCAATTACTCTTTGTGCAGTACAATAATGCAACTCTCCAACGACTTCCGGTGTAAGTATTCTTGAGGTTGAATCCAGCGGGTCAACAGCCGGATATATTCCTAATTCTGATATTTTTCTGCTTAGCACTGTGGTAGCATCCAAGTGCGAGAAGGTGGTAGCAGGTGCAGGGTCGGTCAAGTCATCAGCAGGAACATAAATGGCTTGAACAGAAGTAATAGAACCTCTTTTTGTGGAGGTAATCCTTTCTTGCAACATTCCCATTTCTGTAGCTAAAGTAGGTTGGTATCCCACTGCTGAGGGCATTCTCCCCAGTAAAGCCGAAACTTCCGAACCCGCTTGGGTAAAGCGAAAGATATTATCAACAAAGAACAGAATATTGTTTCCGTTCGACGATTTATCGCCATCTCTGTAGTACTCGGCAATTGTCAGCCCTGATAGCGCGACTCTGGCGCGTGCTCCCGGCGGCTCGTTCATTTGTCCGAAAACCATAGTACATTGCGATTTAGAGAGTTCTTCTTTGTCAATACTGTCAATATCCCATCCCCCTTTTTTCATACTTTCTTTAAATTTATCTCCATACCTAATTACTTCCGATTCAATCATTTCGCGCAACAGGTCATTTCCCTCGCGTGTGCGCTCGCCTACCCCTGTAAAAACAGACATTCCTGAATATTTTTTTGCAATATTATTAATCATCTCCATAATCAACACCGTTTTTCCAACCCCTGCTCCTCCAAACAAGCCAATTTTTCCACCTTTTGCGTAAGGCTCAATCAAGTCAATTACTTTAATGCCGGTGTAAAGCACTTCTTGCGAAGTAGTCAAATTCTCGAAAGTAGGCGGGTCGCGGTGAATATCTTTGCGTATTTCACATTCAACCTCTCCAATTCCGTCAATCGCTTCTCCAATAACATTAAGCAAACGCCCGTTGATATTTCCGGTAGGCATTGCAATCATACGCCCCAGTGCAACCACTTCCATCCCGCGCCGTAGCCCATCGGTAGATTGCATGGCTATGCAGCGCATCGTGTTTTCGCCGGTATCTTGTTCACACTCCAAAATTACTTTTTCGCCCGTATCTTTTATTACCTGCATTGCCTCATAAATATTTGGCAACTTGCAGTTTTCATCAAATTGTACGTCAACAACCGCGCCTATAATTTGCGATATTTTTCCTTTTATCTGGTTAACCATATCAATTTTAGATATTAACTGTATCTTTGCGCAAATTAAATTAATTATTTAAAACTATCTACTATGAGAAAAATATTATTTACTTGTTGCTTTTTTTTGTTCTGTAGCCTGCAACCGGCAAAGGCACAATTTTTTTCGGGCATTATCTGGGTGGTACCTAATAATCCCTCTGTTTTACCCATTAACAATACCATAACCGGCAACGCAGAGCTTAATAAAATTTTTATAGATTATCATGTTGACAGATATCACTATTTAGATGAAGTCAACTTGGGTTTTTCATCTGCAAAATCTATTTACGAAATACACTTAAAAGAGGAATATATTCACTGGGGACACAGTTTTGTTGCAAGAATTGAAGCCGGAGGTTTTTTCGAAATAGTTTGCTGTCCGTATCAAAGCTATTTTACTCAATCAAGTAGCTCGTTATATTTCGAATATAGTGATGCTTCCGTTTTACCCTGTTCTCCTACCCGCTCATGCAACGATGAACTAAATGTTATTTTAGATAAATATGAAGTTTTTTCATATAGGGAGGCTTTTCCAAGTTCTCAAATTCAAGTGATTGAGATACTTTGTCCCGCTTACCACTCTTTAAACTTATACTATGAACTAAACGCATTAAATCATCTCTTGACAGGTGTGTCCATAAATTGTGAGAATTGTGTTGTATTTCAGAATTCTACTAATTCCAACGAGCCATTAGCTATTGTTATCTCGCCTAACCCTGTGCATGATTATGCAACTATTTCCGGTATTACTCCTCAGTTAATTACCATTTACGATAGTTCAGGGAGAGTATTATTTACTCAAAATGAGGGGACTCACAAAGTTAATATGAACGAGCTACAACAAGGACTTTATTTCATTCATATTATTTCAGATACAGGCGAAGTATATGTGCAAAAATTGATAAAACAATAAAAATTATGAAAGCATTTATTTTAATTATTAGCGTAGTACTGAGTACTATATCCGCAATTTTTTCTAATCAAACGATAAAAGGTGTTGTTTATGCAGCATATAATGACAGTATTTATATGAACTCTCTAAATGGAGAAAAAGTGCAATTTCCAAGTTGTTTTATAGAAAGTATTAATCACTTTAATATTGTTTCCTATGAACAATTTCTGTCTTATTCAAAGAGTCGTTATCTAAAGAGCATTATTGCCTTTCATTGCATTGATAACACTGAAGAGTTTGCAGAGTATTTAACAAATCATGCACAACACCTATTTTCTAATGTGGGCTACGAATTAGAGCAACAATTAATACTTGAATATGATCCCATTGATTATTTTTGGGATAAAAAGAAATATGTAATTTTTCCCGACTCAATATATCAATTATGGCATTTAAGACAAATTGAAGCAGATAAAGCGTGGGATATTACTAAAGGAAGTCCTGAAATAAAAATTGCTGTATTGGATATTGGTTATGATGTAACACATCCTGACTTGAACGGGAAAATCAACCTCTCCGACCCTCTTGATAATCAAGTATTCGCTAATACAAACAGGGATAAGGACCATGGAACAAAGGTTGCGGTACTTGCGGCAGGTATTACAGATGGAGGAGGTTATACTTCGTCTGCCGGTTTTAACACCGGATTGATTTTATACGAGGGGACACCCGGTTGGAATGGAAATATTTCTATTGGGGATGCTGTGGCAAAAGCACAACACGCTGCTTTTGTACAAGGGGCAAGTGTATTTAATTATAGTCATAATGGATCAACTAATCATTCTAACCTTGATTTTTTCCTTAATGCAATTAAAGAGGTTCTTGATCACGGAACTATCATAGTTCGGTCTGCTGGAAATACAACATTAGCTAATGATGCTAATCGTTTTCCGTTTGCATATTTTGTAGATGATAGAATTATTATAGTAAGCTCCACAGAACATAGAGATAAACATGCAAGCCCTTATGGCGTTGGTAATCATGCTCGTTTTCCAGAAGTTAGCCTTTGTGCACCAGGATGGCTTATTACTACTGCTAAAAAACCAAGTTATCCTTACGGCATTGATGAAATATATGCTTCTGAATTAAATGGAACCTCTTTTTCGAGCGCAATAGTAGCAGGAGTTTGTGCATTAATGAAAAGTATTGAACCATCAATAACGCCTGCAGAGGCGAAGTATATAATTCAAGCAACAGCAGACCCAATTTTAGATGAGCATCTATTTTCGGGTAAATTAGGTGCAGGACGTATTAATGCTTATAGGTCGGCATGTATGACATTGACTTACAAAAAACCTGAAATAATAACTTCGAATGTCATCTGGGACAGCTCTAAATTATTTTCAAATGAAATAGTTATTCTACCTCAGGCACAATTAATAATTAATTCTACTCTACGGTTTGCAAAAGGAGGTTCCATTACCATCCACCCCGGCGGCAAGCTCATCATTAACGGCGGCACCCTTACAAGTGCTTGCGAAGGAGAAATGTGGCAGGGTATTACCGTAATGGGCGACCCCACCAAGCCCATGAACCAGCAACACCAAGGCTATGTGCAAATTATTAACGGCGGCACTATAGAACACGCTGCTACTGCTATTACAGTGCAAGGGGGCGGCAAGGTTGTGGCTAATAATGCAGAGTTTGTTGGAAATGGAACCGATGTTAAATTTGAGCCGCTGGCTCAAGGGCAGAGTGGCGTATCGGGCACACTTACAAAAACTACTTTTTTTACCGGAGGAATGGGAAATAATCCCAATATTGAAGAGTATCTTGTTATGAACGGGTGTGGAACTGTAAATATTACCGATTGCACTTTTGCAGACCCAGTTCACGGAACTACCGGAAAAAGAATTATAGCAACAAACTCACCATCGCAGTGGAGCGGTAGTAATTTATTGGTTTCAGTTCCCATTGTTCTTCAGGAGGGTGCTACTTTAACCAATACAGGTTTTATAGGTCATTTCGGAAATAGTAAAATTACTGTTCGTTCGGGAAGCAAGCTCGTTGTAAATGGCGGCGTACATAGCAATACCGGCCCATCTCCATCGTGGTACGGCATTGAAATTTTTGGCATTCCCACTAACCATGTACATCATACCTTGCAAAGTTTTGTTCATATAATCAACGGTGGCAAAATAGAGAATGCGCTTTGTGCTATTACAGTAAAAGCCGGTGGAGTTGTGCGTACTTCAAATGCTCACTTTGTAAACAATACTGTTGGTGTAAAATTTGAGCCGCTGGCTTTAGGTCAAGCCGGAACATCGGGCAACTTTACTACCACTAACTTTGTAGTTAATAACAGCTACCCCAGTAATTTGGTAGATTTCCATTCACATCTTGTAATGGAGAATAGCGGCAACATAACTGTGATAGGATGTAGTTTTTTAAATGCAACTTCGCAAAGCAACGGTATTAATAGAGGCATTACTAGCTTTAACACCAATTTATACGTAAATGCTTTGTGTGTGAAGGATCCACTCAACTTGGTATGTAAACTTTATGAACCATCTATTTTTACCGGATTTAACGAAGCTATTTCTGCTACCAATTCAGGAAAATTACCGACTTTATCAGTAAAAAATTGCATTTTTACAAATAATAAGTGTGGGGTAACGCTAAATGCTGTAAATTACTCACAACTCATTGACAATGATTTTCAATTACCTCAATACAATTCCTTTGGAGTAATGGTTACCAATGCAACAGGCTATAAGATTGAAGATAACCATTTTCAAGCGCTGCAACCCTGCTTAAATTCTATGACTATCGGATTAACCATTAGCAATAGTGGAAAAACTGAGAATGAGGTATATAATAATCAATTTTCCCATCTGTACATCGGACAAAATTTCTTACTAAAGAATGCTATGGAACCTCTTCCCATTAAGAATAAATTAAATGCCGGTTTACAAACCCTGTGCAATACCTTCCTGGGCAGTCATTACAGAGATATTTTGGTTGGTTCGCTAAAGGTGCTTGCGGAACATTCTATCAGAACAAATCAGGGCAGTACTTTCCTTCCGGCAGGTAACCGGTTTAGTCAAAATGTTACCTCCCATTTCGAAAGCCTCTCCAATGATACTATTAACTACTACTATCATAATGGAAACTCTGTTGAACAACCTACTATTTCCGGTTTTTTTGAACTTTACCCAACATCGTCCCAAAACTTTTGTATCTCAAATAATAGAAAGTTTCAAAGAAATGATATTATTGATAACGCCTTATCCCAATACGACGAATGGAACAAAGAATATGAGTATTGGCTCGTCAAGTTGCAAACCACCGCACAAGACAGCGAAGAATACAATTATTACTATGATATGGCTTCTTACTACAGTGCATTGAAAGATAATTTCTTTAACTCTATAATTGTGGCGGTAATGAATGCAGAAGAGGAGGAAGGGGAAGATGATGTAAAGGGCAGAAAGCAGAAGGCAGAAAGTGATGAGATGATGTGGAGATTAGACGATGAGATGATTAATCCGTGTGTTTCTGTGCGTCAAAAGCTTGAGCAACTCCGGTATTTGTTTGCCTACAGAGGGCAATACCAAGATTACCTTTCCATTACCGAAACCCACTTAGCCGAAAACAATTACACTGCTGCATTGGCAACTATTGATGAGATTTTTGAGCGGTTTGAGTTGTATGGTGAACAAGTGGACGAGTGTACCAGTGAACAAGTGGACGAGTTAGCGGGGTTGCGGGTTTATGTTCGTTGGTTACAACAATTGGAAGAAAGAGGAGAGAGTATTTACAAATTATCTGAAAAAGATTTAGAATATTTGGTAAGTTTTGTAGCCACCTACACCGGTCGTGGCAGGGTGTTTGCCCACAATATCTTGTGTGGGTTGTATGATGTTTGTATAGAAGATGCGGAAGTAAACATGGTTTATAGTCAGGGAGATTGTAGCCCAATTACTACCTTCCCGTGGAGTGAAAGTTTTGAAGAAAACGGTACAGATCTTCCGTCTTGTTGGGAGCATTACAGAGACTTAAATGGCTGGGATATGCAATTGTGGAGTATTGTAAGTAATGAAATCGGCCCACCTCCTGCAGCACATATCGGAAACTACAAAGCATTTATCTCTCAATATTGCAACTCTGACAGTTACCACAGACAGGGCTTGCTTTCCCCTGTTTTTGATTTTTCTGCGGTAGATACTCCCGTAATGAGTTTTTGGCATTTAGCATTAGGTAAAGCTATTTTGCAAATTTTATATAAAAATTCTGCAGATGATGTCTCGTGGACACCTTTGCAAGTTTTTTCGTATAACGTTTTGGATTGGCAACGCGAAATCGTAAAACTTCCTAATAAATCAGAGTATTATCAAATTGCATTCATGGGAATTCATGCTGGAGGAGGATATGGGGAATTGCATTTAGATAATATTTCTATTACTGATGGTGTACCGGAAATATCTGTTCCGTCGTATTTTAAGAATAATTTTTCCATAGCCCCTAACCCGGTGCATGATTATTTAACTATTTCCGGGGTAAATCCTCACACAATTACACTATACGATAATTTAGGGAGAGTTTTACTTATTCAAAATGATGGCTCAAATAGAATTAATATGGGTAATCTTTATCCAGGGCTCTACTTTTTACAAGTTATCACAGATGTAGGCACTATTCATGTGCAAAAAATTGTAAAGCAGTAGTTAGTCAACAATGAAAACGATCTCTGTTTTTCCTGACTTCGACACAGGGACACCCTAAACGTTTTTTCACTTGTTTTGTGCGAAAGACACCCATTTTAATCCCTAACTTTTCTATCATTTACGTAATAGGTATAATTTTGAGTTTTTGCATCAATTCGCGATTTTTTCGAGTCATCTCTGCATTTTGCCAAGTTCCATTGATTTTCACCTTTTTTATTTCTGCGAGGAATAGTAAGAAGTCGGCGGGTGAATACTTTTTGTTTAGTTCGTGTTTTTTGAGTAGATTGAGAATGTCGCAAAAAGTAAAAAAATAGAGGCTGTTTTTTGCAAAATTGAAGATATTTTTTTATACAATGCTTTTTACACATAAAAAAAAATACCTTCTCTTCGGGTTTAATAAAAAAGCCCGCACAAATTGCACGGGCTTTTAGTATTGGGCGACGACCTACTCTCCCACCTGTTTCAGGCAGTACCATTGGCGCTGTTGGGCTTAACTTCTCTGTTCGGAATGGGAAGAGGTGTACCCCAACGCTGTTATCACCGCAATGTCGCTATCCTTTTCAATTGTGATTCAAATTCCGGTAAACTGTTGTGAATGATTTGCCAAACTTCTTCGGCATCTACTCCAAAATAGTCGTGGGCAAGAACATTTCTGAAACCTTTTATTTTATACCAACTTATTTCATTGTCGGTGGCATTTATCAGTTCGTCGGAGAGCCGCTCCACCATTTCGCCTAAAATGATAAAGTTCATCAAACTTGCATCAAATGCTTGAGTCGCATTGTAAAATTCATCGGCAGAAGAAAAGGGGACAGAATATTGCTTGATTTTTTCAATGGAATCAAGCATATTTAGTATAGAAAAATAATCTCTTCTGTTTAAATTATACATAAATGGCATCGGATAAAACTTGTTGACGAAAAATAGGTTTAATGTATTTTTCTCTGCAAACATCTACTTGTAAGTTAAATGCTGCTCGTATTTCTTCACGCAAATATTCTTTCTTGTCTGTTAAATTCGGGGTGTTTTCTTCAAACTCAACCAACAAATCCAAATCACTTTCCGGGGTTTGCTCATTGCGAGCAAAAGAACCAAAAATACCCAACTTTGTTAAGTGGTATTTTTTGCTGATGTTGTGTTTGTTTTCAGACAAATAGTTTAATACTTGTGTTTGATTTATCATTTTTTAGCGTTTGCAAAATCGTGGCAAAAATAGTAGAAATACCAAACAAGCAACTCCAAACCAATAAATTATTTCTCTATTTGTCTGCTGATTACTGAATAAATCAAAAAAAGTTTATTTGCGGTACGTGCCCCAACGCTGTTATCACCGCAATGTCGCTATCCTTTCGGATGTATGGGTTTGACATTACCAAGCGTGCTGAGGGTACCTTTGAAAGCCTCCGTAAAACGTACAGTGTACAGAAGTTGCGGGAGATGTGCTCTGCCACCCGCGCAGGCGTGAGTTTGCTGGGGATAAGCGATGCCGCCGAGAAATTGGGCTTAGATTTCAAATAGGTAAAGAGAAAAAAGTATTTTTTTATTTTCGCCAACGTTTATTAATAGCATTTTGCTATTATGCAGACACTCATTTTTTCCACATTATTGCCTAATACTTTAGGTATCTACTCCAAGTATAAGTTAGCGAATGCTCACGCGGTCTGCGTGGGCTAAACTTATTCGGAGTAGAGGTCGTGGAAAACCTGAGTGTCGATAAGGGTAGTTCGCGCTATTTTTATGAATTGAAAAAATAGAGAAATTATATGATTTTTTTACATAAAGTGAAAATTTTGTATTATTTTTGCCTCAGTTTTTGTAATCAAACCTTAATAGATAATGAAAAAGAAATGAAGAACAGAGGAGAATACCTCAAATTTATGATATAAAAATAGTGTTGCGCATTATTCTGGATACTCAAATTTCCACTTTTTGCTCATAAAAGAGCAACCGATAACTCCAAGAATAAGTTTAGTGAAATACCATACTTCTTGGCGTAAAACAACTTGATAAATAATAAGCGTGGAAATCTGAATATAAAACGGATTGTTTTCACGCTATTTTTAATTCTCAAAAAGCAACGCAATGAAAAAATTATAAGAAGAAACATGAAAAAAGAAAAAACAAACCCGGAAATTCACATTGGTGCCATTATCAAGCAAAAGGTTGCCGAAAGAGGTATTTCGGAAGTAGAGTTATCGAAACTGATTCCTTGCCATTCATCTACCATTTACAATATGTACAAACGAAAAAGTATTAACACCGAACTGCTATGGAACATTTCCGTTGCATTGGATTACAATCTCTTTACAGATGTTTATGGGGAAAGCTTGGATAAAGTATTAATGCACAGAAAGGATTTTGGTACAACAACCATCACACTAACCGGCGAAAAAGTATCTGTTGAGCGAAACAATGGAACGGTGCGCATTACGGAGTATCGAAAATATGCAGAAAAATAGAATGTAAATTTGTAGAGAAAATTCCACATTTTTTCGCAAAAAGTAAAAAAATAGAGGCTGTTTTTTGCAAGGTTGAAGATATTTTTTTATACAATGCTTTTTATCAGCAAGTTAACGTAGTTATTATTGTAGCAAAAATCCCACACTTTTTCGCAATAAATTCTAAAGAATCTCTCACTTTAAAAAATATCTTTGCACCCACACAAAACTTTTAAAAAATAACCCAACAAAAACAAGCCTATTATGAAAAGAAAACTATTATTTTTAATTTTGATGTTCAGTGTAGCGTTATTATACGCACAAAACAATGAAAGCGATTACCAATTACCTATTTTTGACAAGGACATTTTTAATAAGTCGGAGCTTATCTTTGAAGGTAGCTTTGTAAAGTGTGTGGCTACCTACGCTACTGAAGGTTACATAAATTTCGATAACACTTATGGGATTTATGAATACCAAGTGGGAAAAGTTTATAAAGGAGACCAGTCTTTGGTTGGGAACACGATTCTTATTGTAAAAAGAGGCGAAATGTTGGGCAGCGAAAATATTCAATTCGACCATCATACGCAGATTCTTTTTCCACATCCAATGGAAGAAATCTCTTTTGACATTTTTACGCCTTCACTCCATTTTTTAACAACATCTGATTATCCGGATGATGAAAATTCCAAATATTTTAAAGAAAAAAAATATGTAATCCTTGATAAAGTAATGTTTGGAAGACATTATGCTGCTCCCTCCAAAGATTACCCTTTTTCTAATAGGACAGAGTTGCATCATTGGATGAAACAGTTTGATGGCTATGCCTTTCCTGATTGGGAACCAAGGGAATGGAAGCCGGGTCCAAATTGGATAAATGGCGCTGACCAAGATGCATCTGTTTTAGAGAGTGAATATTATAAAAATCAACAAATTTTCTTCGATTCCATAAATAATGAAACTATGAATGAGATTGAGGAAGAGGTAAAAAAAAAAGAGGAAGAAAATTCGGAACAAAGTCGGGTAAATAAAACCCTTACTTTATATATCCACAATCCAGTGAAAGTACAGGAAGGGAGCAAGTGGTATCTTAAATTCGATGTAATGGTAAAGTCGAACGCCCCTGAAACCTATCTTGCAGAAACAGCTTTCACTATAAAATATAACACGAGCATTTTTGGTGCATTGCCGCTTAATAAAATTACATATACATTTGGCGAGCATTTTAATTTTTTAGGAAATAATTACACTACTGTGTTATTTTTGGGGAGCGACTACCTTAGCTTTAATTTTGGTGATAACCCCTTTTTCCCTAACCCCACTGCTCCCAAAGCACAACTAACTGCCGCCCCTCTTCCGCTTTTACATATTAAAATAGAGCTTTTGGGCAACGTAACTATTCCGGCATCCCCTGTTTTCTTTTCTGTTTCTGAATTAAGTAATGTGTCTAAATATACCCTACTCTTGCCAATGGCATCTATTTCTTAAAAATTATTGAAGGCAACTCTATAAAGCACGAAAAACTTATATTGAATAAATAAAACAAAATATTATGTACCATTTAGAAAAAAACCAATTTCGAGAGCTTTAAGCTGTTACGGGGCAAGTTCCGACCGTACCGGCTACAACCAAGGTGCCCCGCAGGGAAGTACCCACATTCTGCAAATGTAAAAAATACTTTCCCTGCAACTCTGCACCTCAGGACACAAAAAAACAAAAATTATAAACAAAATTAATATTAACCGAAAAAAATATAAAAAAATATGAAAAATCTTAATAATTCACTATTCAAAAAATTTGAATCAAACAAAATTAATAACTTAGCAAAAATAGTAGGAGGTGCACCTACAAACACAAAATGGTCACATGAAGGACAGTCCGGTTTAGATTATGCAGTTCCTTTTACATCACCTGGTGGCACTCCTAATCCCTCTGATATCACAAAAATTTATGGTCCAGATAGCCATCTCTACTAATTTACAATTGCGAGTTTTTACAAATAATAAGTAAAAACTCGCAATTATAAAAAAAATATATATTTGCACTCAAGAAAAACAGGGTGTCTTCAGTTAAAATAATTCAAATTCAAATTGCAGATAGTATTATAAATCACAAAATAATAAAAACATGAAAAAATACATTTTTTTTAATTACAGTCTATTTTTTTTTGTAATTTTCGCATGTTGTATAGCATGTCAAAATAACTGTAATGGTTATTTATCTACTACTAATGCCTCAGAAGAAGTGATATCCTCTACGACGACAGACACCGTTGAGTATTGTTGGCATAGAGCATTCTAGATTAAATTAGAGATGTTAATCTCAATTTTTTTCGCATAGCAGGTTTTGCTTTCTTTCTATTGTATTACAATTTGAATATGTAATTTTAAGTAATTAATTAAAGAAAAAAGCGGAATAAAGTTAGGTAGAAATGTTGATGCACTTAATATTTTCTGCCAAAAAAACATATTATGATACTTATTATTTCTGATGAACAAGACAGTTCAACGAACAACGTTATTGATTGGCTAGTATATTTAAAAGTCCCTTATTATAGAATTAATGAACATTATTCTGTTCATATTGATTATCTAATCACTTTAAATAAAGCAGTTGATTTTAAGTTTTCTATTAAAAATCCACATTTTGCAAATCAGATTTCTATTAATGCCAAAGAGATAAAAGGATACTGGTATCGGCGAGGATTCTTCCCACTTGAAAAACCAATAATACACGCCTCTAATTCATCAGAAACAAAAGAAATAAGAGAAGAATTTAATAAATATTTAGCTATAGAGAATTTGCAATTAGTAAACTTTTTTCATAAATATTTTTCTAATATACCTCATTTGGGTTATTACCATGATAATTTTGTTAGTAACAAAATTTATAATCTTTACCAAGCTCAAAAATTGGAAATCTTAATCCCTGATTTTCTAGTAACAAGTTATAGATCAGAATTAGAACTTTTCTTAAAAAAACATTTTTATTGTATTACTAAAGGAATTGATAGAAACGGATTTGATATTGACAGAAAAATATTTTTAGGGAATTTATCAAAACTCATTACTGTTTCTGATATAAGCCACATCCCCACTCTGTTTAATTATTCTTTTCTTCAACAATACATTGATAAAAAAGCAGATATTCGAATTTTTTATCTTGATGGGAAAATTTATAGTACTGCTATTTTCTCTCAAAATGATGAAAAAACGAAAATTGATTTTAGAAACTACAACGATGAAAAACCAAATAGAATTCAACCTTTTAAACTCCCTGATAAAGAAGAAAAAAAATTAAAAAGATTAATGAAAAAATTGAATTATAAAACAGGCTCAATAGATTATGTGTTGGATAAGAGTAATGATCTTTATTTTTTGGAAATCAATCCCATAGGTCAGTATGGCTTTATTTCAAATAAATGTAATCTATTTTTAGACAAAGAAATTTGTAATTATTTTAAATCAAAATGTTATGTTTGAGACAAACTTAACCGAAAAAGAAATATATCAATTTATTGAAAAACAGAAGGAAAATATTCCTATTTCTTCAATGTTTTGGAATGTAACAATATATCCTCATGAGAAAAAAACCAATTATTTTGAGTTTTTTTCAAGACCACATTATACAAATACTATTCGCCCTGTTAATTTCTATAAACCAACTATATCCATTATTAATCTAAATGAGTGCTAATACTTACAAAAAATTCGAAGATTGCGTCCCTGTTCAGGGTTATCTCCGCTCCATAATTATGGATATCACTCGTAACACATATCACTTTATTCCCAATACGTTATGCGAAAACATTTCAACAAGTAAACTCATCAATGACAATCTCCCTCAAGAGTATCTTGATTTTTTAGAGGAAAACGAATTTATTTTTGAATGTGCCGAAGATGAGTTGGTTTTTTATCCGCCATTAAATAAAAAATGGGATTATCCAGCCACTATTACCAATACCATTATAGAGCTTGGTAAAACCCAGTTTATTACTGCTGAAGTTCTAAAACAAATGATTGATTTGGGTTGCAGGCATTTTGTTTTTATATTTACCGAACCGCTTGCGATAGAATGGCTTGAGTTTATCTCGAAACTATTTGATGAGTCGCCGGTTTTAACGATTGAAGTTTATGGTAAATACTCGAAAAATATTAATAATGAGTTGCTTGAAAATTTGATGAAACATAATTCAAGAATAACTTATGTTCTTTCTTATGAATCGCCTAACGATGAAATTATATCGCCCACTCATGTTAGAGGAAACATCGTTTATTATAGCAAACCCATTTCTTACGACGAATGTTACATTAATCCGGAGTCTTTGATTATAAATATGTCTCTCTATACAGAGTCGTTGCATTATAATACATTTTATAACAGAAAATTGTGTATTGATAAAAATGGAAATTTTAAAAACTATTTCACACAAAAAGAGAGTTTCGGTAATATTTTTTCAGATAAAATTGAAGATGTGATATTAAATAAATCGTTTCAAAAAATTTGGAAAGTAAAAAAAGATTTTATTGATGTATGTAAGGAGTGCGAATTCAGATATATGTGTGTGGATAGCAGATTTCCGATTTTTAGAACTAAAAACTCTTATTATCATACTAAAGAGTGTTCGTATAATCCTTATATTTGCAAATGGAATAATGAAGAAGGATATATTCCCGTTGCATCGTGTGGAACATTTAGCAAAGAAACTGGTTTTGTTCCTTCTCAGGAAAAAATTGCATTATTAAACCAACAAATTTGGGGAGAAGAGAATGAGTAAAACCTTTCCTTTTTACAAACAGCACGATGCGATGGATTGCGGGGCAGCCTGCCTTCGCATGATTGCCAAATATTACGGCAAACATTATTCTTTGGAATCCTTACGTGAAAAAACCTATATCACTCGTGAAGGCGTAAGTATGCTGGGAATTAGCGATGCTGCTGAAAATATAGGATTTCGCACACTGGGGGTTCACGTCTCTTTTGAAAAATTATTAGAAGCCCCTTTGCCGTGCATTGTGCATTGGCGGCAGGAGCATTTTGTGGTGGTGTATGATATAAAATTGCAGAAAAGCAGAACGCAGAACGCAGAACGCAGAACGCATGATGAAGGCGTTCTGCCTTCTGCCTTCGTGCCTTCTGCAAGCAAACCCTGCGGGTTTGTAAGAGTGGCAGACCC
>Ga0209737_10000677_pt1 | contig 26690 bp, 26 predicted proteins | sample TergutCu122P3_FD_187284 | JGI IMG/M metagenome (GOLD analysis project Ga0209737, IMG submission 187284) | Cubitermes ugandensis P3 segment gut microbial communities from Kakamega Forest, Kenya - Cu122 P3 (SPAdes) (version 2) | ecosystem: Host-associated > Arthropoda: Insects > Digestive system... | reverse complement strand
TGGAAACCCTGGCTTTACGAAAAGCACGGGCGGTATCCCGTTTACATCCTGATGACATAATCATTGGAGCTGATACTACTGTTGTACTGGATGGTGTGATATATGAAAAACCAGTTGATGAAGCCGATGCTTTTCGGATGCTTCGGGCACTCTCCGGTCGCGAACATATCGTTTTTACCGGGGTCGCGATATTGTGGAAGGGTGGTGAAAAAGTATTTTCCGAGGAGACGGCTGTCCGTTTTACCGAATTAACAGACGAAGAAATCAGGGCATATATCGCTACCGGCGAACCGATGGATAAAGCCGGGGCATATGGTATTCAAGGATTTGGGGCGAAACTAATCGAGGGTATTAAAGGGGACTTTTACAATGTGATGGGTCTGCCGGTCTGTCGATTAAATAAGGAGCTTAAGGGGGTGCTATAACTTTTCCGGTGGTGTCTCTGTATCACCGTAAGCCAATTCCAGAATAAGTCCAGTCACTTGTTTCTTTGTTCCTTCTATCAGGTTCAACCCAGCAAAGCAGCGTTTTACATTAGAAATCATGTTTAAGTGACATTCGTGGATAATATAATCAATGGCAAGCATTTTCTCGTGGTATGTTTTTGCCTGCGACCATTTATTTATAAATTCATTAAAAAATGGGGTTGCCGACCTTGATGGCATGCTGTTTCGATTAAAACTCGTCCTATATTCGCGGGAAATATACGCATAACCGCATGAACAAACAACGAAACCATCAGCAGGAAAAGTGCAGATTTCTTTACAATTATGGCACAGTATTTTGCCACTTTCATATAATATTGTTTCATCCCTGCCTTGTAAGCAACGGGCATAAAAAGTGTAACCTACTTTATCAACTAGTTCTTCGTTATAAATGAATTTGGCATTCAAATCATACAGTCTTTTAATGTCGTTACGCGGCACTTTTGGTGACCACTTGAATTTGTTTAACTTTTCCGGCTCAATAGTTTCGAGGATTTTGTTTAACTCATTTTTTCTGCGCTCCGCAAGGCGCTTTGAGCGTTCGACTTGTTTTTTATTGCGGATAGATACTTTTTCTTTGTAATCTTTTATGAATTCGTCGGTATAAAGGGAATCCACATATGTAAGGGCTTTTTGATAATCATCTTTATTTCTGATGATTATTCCATCAATTTCAAAACAATCATCAAAAATATGCACATTATTAACCAATACAAAACCGGATAATGAATAGCTGAATTTCCAGCCATATGTCTCAGTATAACTAATATGTGTCAGCGCGAGACCATATCTGTTGCTTAGCTCATTCGAAAAATCCTCGAACATTTTTAGCGTTTCACTTGTCCAAAAATCTTTCCAAAAGTCAAGCATTCCATGGTTTGAGTTGTGCGGTCGGTTTTTTTTGCTAAATCGCTTTTTCCACTTGGTATTATTCATTTTCGTCCCTCCTCCTGCTGACAAGAGTATAAAGCACGACACGATGTCAAAGTCAAGTGTGAAAATAAGCGGAAAAGATTAAAACCCAAACAGGCTAAATTTTGTAATTCCTAAAGCAACAGCAATACCTGTTATTATAGCTAAATGCAGTGGGTAAACTATGTAAAACAGCCATTTTGCTGGTTTACCCCGCTCACCATTATAATTCCTTATCAGAATGGCACCCATAAAGCAACCTATGGCAAATGCCGGCGTGGCATAAATAAGGTCCATGGTCATACCCATACTTTCAAGTAATTCCTGCGCTTCCGATTCCATGCCGGGTGTATATTGCATTGCCAGAAATGAAAAGATGCTAAGAAAACCAAGAAACAAGAAAACAATCCCATTTATAATACCCGGTAATGTACGCCTTACGCTTTCTTTTTTTATTGTATAATATAAAAATGGCACTATGATGCCCATAATCAATAAATCCATATATAGGGATATTACACAGGCAAAAATAAACAAAATCCAAAATAAAAAGCGGACTTTTATCTTGTCATACATAAGTAAAACAACAAGGCTTAAAGCTATGGTAAATAGAATATTTAAAAACAGACCCGGCAGAAATTGTGTGACCCCCAATACCATTGGATGAAACGCCTGCGCCACAAACCCAAATATCAGGAGCCGGGAGATATATTTCTTTATATCTGATGTATGTCGATAACCTTCCACAACAAAGAATGCCATAATCGTGTAAGTTAAACCACCAACAGCAGACAGCGGCAACAAAAGCTGAATCGGCAAAATTGAATGAAAACCATATGCAATATGGTTTAAGATCATTGCAATCACTGCGATCCATTTGAGTGTATAAGCATTAAAAGATAGTTTTTTCATTTTGGTCTCCTTCGTACACCAGCTTTATGTAATTAAAAATCCTCATAAATGTATTTCAATATATCACATTTCTTTTGACTGTGCTAGACGGTGATAGCAAATACAAGCAAAAATGAGAAAAACGGTCAAGTAATATCCCTCCATTTCTGATATACTAATAAAGGTAAACGCGGAAGGAGGACTTGTTTTGAGCTATTTTTACAATCTCCAAAAAGCTATTGATTATGTCGAGCAGAATTTGAATAGTGACATCGAACTTACGCAGGTGGTAAAAACAGCGGGTTACTCCATCCCGCATTTTTATCGGGTTTTTAATGCAATTGTTGGTTGTTCAGTTATCGAATATGTGCGCCGTAGGCGATTGAGTAATGCAAAATATGATTTGGTAAATAGTAATAAAAGTATAACGGACATCGCATTTAAGAACGGTTTCAAATCGCACGAAGTATTTACTCGGACTTTTAAGTCTGCTTATGGTGTTGCGCCAAAAGATTTTCGTAAAATCAGCGTCGAATTAGACCTTTATGAAAAAGTTAATCTCATAAATAAAGCAACCGAAAGCAATCAGCAATTTATGCAACCATTAATTGTTTATAAGGATGAACTACGGCTATTAGGAATTGTGAACCATATAAACAGGGCTGAATCCATAAAACATGGACTTAAATTAAAAGCACAAGCCAAATTTTTATCGATGGTTGACAAAATCGAAAACCGGATAACTCCGGATATATTTTATGCGGTATATGATTACCCCGCAGAGAATCTCTTAAAAGCAGACGGCGATATAAATTTTAATTATTATTGCTGCGCTGAAGTATCAGAATATGCTACTATTCCAGATGGAATGGTCAAGAAAATTGTCCCCGCATCAAAATATGCCGTTTTCAATTATTGCATTGCCACTGATACGTTAAATGACGAACAAATAGGCATGCCTGTTTATAGATACATTGACGGCGTATGGCTTCCAAACTCAGGTTTTGAAATGTCGGACAATCCCCACTTTGAGATTATAAATAAATGCGAAAATGAAGTTTTATATCATATCGCCTTAGTTTGAAGGTCAGCATGAACAGACGATTTATAAATACCTACATTAAATATACGGCTAAAAAACCCATTCTATTTTTCACGATGATTGGCGTGTTTTTGTTTTCCATTCTCTTTATATCCCTCACCACAAAAACAAACATTGTTAAATCATTTAGTGGGACGATGGTTGGAAATTCCGTCATTATTGAAACTGAAATAAATATAAATCCTTATAGAATCTATGCTTATGTAAACAGAAACGAGGCGGTTTATATGATTGACGTAAATAATATAAAACTCCAAAATAATAAAACCGTTTTACTCATTGGCAACTATATGGAACTTCCTGAACTAATATCTGCCAAAAATATATATATAGACATTCCATTTAATGAAATATCACTTTTTGAACGAGTATTCTTGAGAGGCAGCAAAATAAATGACTAACAATCTAAACTACTTTTCCGCCATAAAATTTTTATCCAAATATATTGCTAAATATAAGAGGAACTTTTTTCTCTTTTACATAGCTTGGTTTTTCAACGCGCTTTTGAAAATTTATATTCCAATTACATTTGCGATAATGATTGATGAGATTGTTTACTACAAAAATATCAACATTTTTTTGAGCGTAAGTTTTCTTTTCATTGTAATGCTTTTGTTTTCCTGTGCCCTCTATTATATGGCAGATACACAGCATTGTTATCTTTCTATTTTATTTGCCTTCGACATACAAAAGGATATTTTTGAATCGGTGCAGACAGCAGATGCGCAGTACATGTCAGACATAAAAACGGGGGATATTATCGCGACAATCCAGAATTATGCCGGGCAATGTATCCATTTTGTCATTCAAAACATAATTCACCTCATAAATAATACATTCCTTTTATGCCTTTACATTTTTTATGTTTTTTTACTCGGTTGGCAAATCGGATTATTGATGCTGATTATTGTTCCTTTGTCTGTTTTCGTTTCATATTTTTTTGGAAAAAAGGTCAAGTTTTATTCAACCGAACAAAGAAAAAACTACGGCGATTATAGCGGATGGTTATTTGAAATGCTCTCAGGTCTTCGTGATATACGTTTGCTTGGTGCAGAAACAAAAGCAGGGAAATCCTTTATCAACCACCAAAGAAAAATGATTAAGGTTAATATTAAAAGTGGCTTGTTAACGATGACTGCCCAAAATATCATAACCGTTGTGAATTTATTGGTGCAGCTTTCTATATTCGGTGTAGCAGCATATATGGCATACAGAAATAATATGACCATTGGTATGCTGACAATGATACTTGCGTATTTTGCCGGAATGACGACTTCTGTCGGGGCATTAAGCTGGATGAGTCTGGAAGCGCAGGATAGGATTTCGTATATACAACGGATACATGATATTATGAACGCTCCTACCGAGCGAGATTGGTCAGGGGAAAAAGAGCTGGTTATAACGGAGGGCAAAATAAATTTCAACAACATTGAATTTGCCTACAACAATAGCGGTGATATTTTGAAAAATTTTTCCCTTGAAATAAAAGGTAATGAAAAACTTGCCCTAGTTGGAAAAAGTGGCTCCGGCAAGTCAACACTTGCTTATATGTTAGTCGGTTTTTATCGCCCCAAAAACGGTTGGATTGAGATTGACGGACAACGTCTCGATGAATGTTCACTTACCTCCATACGGAGTAACATCGGAATAATCCAACAGGATTCCCTTATTTTTGATGGGAGCATTAAAGATAATTTATTGCTTGGAAAAAGAACCGCGTCAGATGAAGAAATAATCGCCGCTTGCGAAAGAGCGGGTATATATAAGTATGTCGCTGAATTGCCGGAGGGCATAAATACGATAATTGGTAAAGAGGGGATTGGGTTATCGGGTGGTCAAAAGCAACGCCTTGCGATTGCCAGAATTTATTTAAAGAATCCGAAAATTATTATCTTTGACGAAGCTACCTCATCACTTGACACTGAAACTGAAGAGCAAATACATGAAGCCTGGGAAAAGGTATTGGTCGGCAGGACTTCCATCGTAATTGCCCACAGACAAAGCTCAGTGATGATGTGCAAAAAGGTCGCCTTAATCGAAAATGGAAATCTTGTTGAAACTGGGGCACCCGCAGAAATGATACAGTCTAGCGATACATTTAAGACACTTTTTGCCATATAAAAACCTTCACCTACGGTGACGCTTGATAGAATGCTTTGCATTCTGGGGGACATGTATGCTTAACAAAATAAAATACCGGCTCGTTTTCTTGAAAAAAATAAAACCGTTTACTATTGGGGTTAAAAGGTTCTTTCTTTTGAATGCTTTATTGAATTTGATAGGTCTTATTTTGAATTTCATCAAGCCTGTTTTTTACCGAATGTTTATTGATGATGTTATTTTGCAAGCCAAAATCAATGTATTTATATATGTCCTTGTGGGTTATTTATCAATTTGTGCAATTGAAATACTATTTGGTTATGCCAAACAATATGGAAATAACAGGCTGATAAACCGCACTACATTCCGAGTTAAATACCGATTATGGAAAAACCTTTTCAAGCAGGATTTTTCCGAATATGAAATACAAAATATCGGTGATGTGAAAATGAAAATCGAAGATGATACCAATTGTATTTCATCTTTTGCAAGCCAACAAACGATTGAATATGTTATCGCATATCTCACGACGATTTTTTCGGCAATTTTACTTTTCTATATAGAATGGCGACTTGCCTTGTTTTCCATTTTGGTTATTCCATTTTCGATATTTCTTGATAACGCAGCAAGTGAAAAAGAAAAAGAGTATAATGACTACATGAGAATAAATGGACAAAACATGACAACTTGGTTTCACACAAGCATACAAGGGTGGCGTGAAATAAAGGCGTTAAATCTGGGTAGGCACGAAAAATGCTCGTTTGTCCGTTTTATTAATTTGCACGGGAAATATTATGCGAAGTGGGTTCATTACTGGACGCTTCGTGTACAACTACTGCCAAGAATCCGCGATGATTTATTTATGCAATTTGGATTATATTTCATCGGTGGTTTACTGATTATCAATGGACGATTAAGAATTGGTGATTTGCTTGTTTTTTCCATATACTACGCCATGCTGTCAGGGGCAGTAAAAAATGTATCCTCAGCAGATGCGGAATTACAATCATCAATGCCGTATACGGATAGACTTCTGAAAGAGCTGGAAAAGGAAAATACCACAACAAAGAACGGGATAATTCCTGACGCTTCTAATGAAATTATCTTCGATAATGTTTCTTTTGCTTACGATGGTTATGATAAGAAAATCATCCACGATTTTTCGTTAAAAATAAATAAAGGTGAACGCATTGCCATCACCGGGAAAAGCGGGACTGGTAAAACCACCATGCTCAAACTGCTAACCGGAATGATTACTCCAACTGATGGTTGTATTTCATTTTCAGGTGTAAACTTGAAAGATATAAATTTGCAAGCCATGCACAAACGATTGGGTTATGTCATGCAGGAAAATCTTTTGCTTAATACAACCATCAGGGAAAATCTACTGTACGGGAAAAAAAATGCGAGTGAAATTGAAATGATTGAAGCTTGCAAAAAAGCATACATAAACGATTTTATCCAAAGTTTACCTAGTGGACTAGACACAATTATCGGTGAACATGGCATAAAACTCTCCGGTGGTCAACGGCAACGGATTGTATTGGCACGGTTATTTTTGCGTAATGTCGATGTATTTATTTTTGACGAAGCGACAAGCGCACTCGACCAATACAGCGAAAACATAGTCCACGATGCGATAAAAAATATCGCGCTTGATAAAACGATAATCGTTGTCGCGCATAGGGATTCGTCAATCAGCTTATGTGATAGAAAAATTGTTATGTAGGAAATCTTTTATGTTTTGCTCGGCGATGTCCCGCATTTCAGGGAACCAATGATTATCGGTCTTATTTTCCGGTGCCACATTTATAAGCCATCGCAGATTTGCCAATTGCATGAAAAATGCGATATCAATATTGGCTTCCGGATTTAATTGATAATACCGTCCAAGAAAAGCCTGGGCGATTTCACCATGCCTTGGGTCATGTACCGCGCTTCGTTTTTGAAGCATATAAGTCCAGCCGACATCAAAACGAAAATCACCTTGGGTTAGCTCCATGTCGATAAGATACAACTTTTGGTTGCTATCGAACAATACATTCCAGACATGATAATCACGGTGGATATAGCAGGGTGGGGTTTCTTTTATGTTTACGGATAACTCTTTAAGTTTACTATAAATTTCATTGTACTCATCGAGTTGCTTTCTTTCCATGATGTCCTTTATTTCCGCAAGTTTATTTTGAATAAAATTATCAAATGATGGTTTATCTCTTGGGGGTACATTATGTAAGTCAAATAATAGCTTTGTAAATTTTTCAATTAAATCCTGTTGGCGGTCTGCATCAGCGGTTTGGTAACTATCCCAAAGCATTCCGCCATCGATAAATTGCATGTACATCCCGTTCTCATCTATCCGGTATAATTCGGGTATGCTAATACCTGCGCTTTTTAAGTAATTAAGCGCGTCCCATTCTTTATCCGTTGTCGCTTTATCCCAATATGATTTACGGATATGCTTTTGCCCGTCCTGCATTTCCTCAAGAAGGACCTTGCAACCCGGATGGTCACGGAAGATGGTGGTTTTGATGATGGGGTTGGTCATGGTGTGTTTCCTTTCTCGTCAAATCTTTTATAATCAAGCCATTTTGAACAATACTCTTTTCCCATAAACCGATCGATTTCCGACCAATGAGGAAGCCCAATTCCAGCTTTGATTGGGAGCAAGTAGGCCCGCCAACCTCACACAATCCACACCAAAGTCCGCATCACCTCATAATAATCATTACGGGTGAATGATACTGTGTTAGCATTGACTTTTTGTACATCCGGGAAATGGGAGACTTTTTCTGCATGACATTGGTCGGCAAAAGTAACTTCGACTTTAAAACTACCCGGTAATTTGATTTTTGCCCCATCTAGATTTTGCCGTAACGCTTCTTCACTTTTCTCCCGTAGTTCAGGTATTGTTTCTTCAATTGAGCGGTTATATGTAGCACCGCCAATACCATCTTTTACAATAACAGTGCATAGCTTCGGGTGCAAGTCGGCATCCTCTTCACAAAGTTGCTTATCCCCGGAAAGAAACACTGTCGGTACGCTATAATAAGCCGCACCCCAGCTATAAATCATAAATTCGCTTGCCCGCCTGTCATTGATGAAAATTCCTATTGCTTTATCCTCTATAGTATGTGACATCGGATTGCCACTACATCCGGCTGCCGCATGATATCCGACAAACATTGCTGCATCAAAGCTTTTATCAATACCTTCAATCATCGAATTAGGGCAGTATGACCAGCCGCGGATAAGGGTAACCCCTTTTGGTAACCGTGTCGGATTAATATTACATGCCTGAGCATGTGCATCCCTTACGACAATCTCTTTTGCCCCGGCGGCAAAAGCACCTTCACATACTGCAATAACCTCGTTCGTCATTTGCTCGGCATGAATTTGATAAGAAGCATTTCTCGGGTTACTTTCATCCCAACGTGTGATTGTGGTTACCCCTTCGATATCAGCACTGATAAATATTTTCATAAATTTTTCCTGCCCTTCGATATAGAATCATGATTATCTTTAATATATCACATTTTCATTGACTACGCTAATGATGCCGGTATTAAAGCCCCCCAACTGATAACGGCTTTTGTCCAATTGTAAAAATGCGGTCGAGCAAATCGAGGTCAGCAGTACTTTCAATTTCCAGTAACCCCAAACGATAAAGCGTTGTCGCGCTAATTGCTCCCATAATTAATGAAGAAAAATCGGCAATATCAATTTTTATCTTAGTATGATTTTTACTATCTATCGTATCAAACTCACATACCGCCACTTTCCCGTCAACAAATTTCACTACCGTAATCCCATTATTCGGGGGGCAAAATGTATCATTAACATGGATTTCCAAAACAGCATTTTGATTGTGGAAATTTACATCACTTAATTCATTAAATAAACCCGGCACATTTATAACACGAAACATATTTTTAACTACGTTTGTACAATATTCGTTCTCTGCTTTACCATTCGATGGGTCAGACAGCAAATAATAAAAATGTTCATCTGGGGTTGAAAACGAAATGCGGTCAAATTCGTCAGATTGCGAATGGATGAAAGCGCAAAAAGCATATAAAACTTTAACTTCCTCATAAAACATGTCCACAATTACCATTTCGCGGTCATTCCATGATGCGTAAATCAAACCACCACGAATTTTTTCATTTTCTTTATATACCAGTGTCCGCTTACCATCTTCTTCTAAGCCATTGAGAAACCACGTCTCCTTCATTTCGCTGTTTATCATGCCATGATTTAATTCAAAAACCATGTTATAGCTTTCGTTGTACTCTTTTCTATCCGAATTGTCCAAATATGAAAGGCACTCTTTTGAACCTGTATTGGGGAAATTCAAAGGTGATATCTGGTATTGATACAGGCTTGAGCCATACCCGAAACCCATCTTCTTATAAAAGTCAGGGCGAAACGGCGAAAGAGTCAACATATTAATGCCTCTTTGCCTACTGGTTTCGTTGAAATACTCCATCATGTCTTTACAAATTTTTTCTTTCTTGTGAAGCATATCTGTACGCAACATACCGACACTTGCCAATTTGATTATTTGGGAACGCAGATTAAGCTTACAATCGCTAAGCGCCATGCCACCAACCATTTTTCCATTACGATAAGCGCCATAGTAATCAAACTCCGGTAATGTAGTCGCCAGTAGGTTAAACCATTCCACCCGCCTCTGCTTATCATTGGGATAATACCCATCATGCAGCTCCCAGAAGTCACCTAAATCTTCATAATTAAGTAATTTTATTGTGGAGTTGCTGGATGCTGCTGTCAGATCACTTTCAGAAAGCTCGCGTAATACAAGCCTTTCAGATTCAATAAATATACTCATAACCAATACCATCCTTTTCTAATTAATCATAAACTAATTTCTAACTAAAACCCAGCCAATCATATCTGCCGAGGTTGAAGAGTTATAAACTCTTGCCAAAAATTCATATTTTATGCCATAACTATCCATTTAATTTACCCCGAAAATTTTCTGCTTTAATAAGTAGTGCTGATTATGACAACATTATCGCGCCATATACAAAGTTCATCAAACAGTGAGCCCAGATACCGATCCGAATATTCTTATTATGCCAAACGGCATATGCCAGTGGGATTAATGTGATGATTCGGGTAATATTCTCCCAAGGTGAATAAAAATGATAAAGCGAAAACAAAATTGCATTTATTAAAGGAGCCCATTTAGCCAGTTTTTGCATTCTTGGGAGCAAAAAACCGCGGAAATATATTTCTTCCGTTAACGGTCCAAAAATACAGCTTAGGAGCAAACCAAAAATAGAAATGATGGAAGCCATCAGCGATTCATCGGTCTGATCTGCGACTTCTGTAAAAAGAAACCAATCTGGCATCCAGCCGATCGTAACCCATAACGACCTTTCCATATCTCGAACCACGATTAAAATAACCACCATAAAAATTAGTAGCGGTAGTACCCACAATACTGTCTTGAAAAATGGCATTTTGACAGTGAAACCAATAACTTCTTTAAATTTAACCTCTTGCTTCTTTGCATAAAACCAAATGATACCTAGCTGAACTGGTATTAATCCAAATGCGACTGAAGCATACATAGCCGGAGCAAAATCTAAACCAAGTCCCCATTTCGGGTTGGCGAGTATAAGCGCAATCAACAAAATAGGAATACCCGGCAATAGATGAAGCAATAATATCGCGATTACAGACAAAGCTTTCTTTTCAGATATTTCGTTCATGTTGATGTCTCCTTGTAGTTTTTATTTTTCATAATATCTATAATCCAATCCGCATCCGGAATGGGGTTGTCAGAGTCAAAGGCGATTTGTTCCGCTATTCCTTGAATCGCACACCAAAATGCAATCGAAAGGGCATGGGGGTTACCCATACGGATTTCACCTAATGCCTGTCCTTTTTTAATAATTGGTATGCTCTGCCTTATAATATCGTGCTGTGCCAGCATTTCAGCTGCTTTAGCTGAAATGTTCGCTGCGTTATATGGCGCTGTACTCATAAAAAGGAAAGTTTTAGCTGCCTCCGGATATTCGGAAAGCAACTGCAAAGCTTGATTTAGTTTTTGTTCAAATACATGGATAGGGCTACAGTCTTCCGTATATTCCAACACCATAATCGTACAGGCCCTTTCGATTAGCGCTTCATACAAAGCCTCCTTAGAAGCAAAATAATGAAACATTAAACCTGAACTGATCCCGGCGATTTTGCTGATTTCCCGTGTCGATGCGCCAAAAAAACCCTTTTTGATAAATAACTCAAGCGCGATTTGTAATATCTGTAAACGCCGATATTCTTTTTGCTCATTCCGCAGTCCCATAGGATTTCCTCGTATATATTTCGTTAAGCATATGCTTAATGTATTACATATTTTTGTTTTTGTCAATGCTATCTAAACTCCATTCGATGAATTTTATATAAAATTAAAATATAAAATAAAATAGCACTTATGATACAAATGGTGATTCCCCGTGATATCATCCAAGATTCAAGTGGTATCGAATTATAAGTTGAATAGGCATAAATATAGTACATAAATGAAAATCTTGAGATGACTGGAGCAAAAAATTGGTTTACCAGACTATCCATCAATAGAAGAAACAAAACAATTCCGATTGTAAATGCCATTTTCGTTGTATATAATGTGAGTAATATCAAACCAATACTAAGCGTGCTAAGTGGTATCAATACAAGTAAGTATTGAAACGCACACTTTTTTACAATTTCGATTAAAGATATATTATGCCATATAAATTTTCCAATCAGAACACTTGATATAAAGAAAATGATTACAAATAATAGACTGGCAAATATCAATACAGTCATTTTGGAGTTTATGAGCTGGATTTTTGTTTTCCCATGTAGTATGGATTGTTTCAACATTCCGATTGATTTTTCATGATTCACAAGATAAGCGGCAATCAGTCCCATAAATAATGGTTGAATCAATACAATCTGACCTTGCATTACGTAAATAGGAAATTTTTCACCCGCATAATTTTGCGAGGAAAACGCTTCCGCAGATTCATTTGAAAGCCCTATTCCCGAACCAATGGTCATTGCCAACATCCCCAATAGATAAATCCACAACGCCTTAAATCGGATGATACGTGAAAAATGAATTTTGCTTAACTGATACATGCCATAACCTCCATAAAACTAATTCATTTCAATTTTATCCATCTTCCTGACAGCTAAATAATAAAATAAAATAGCAAATACTAAATCATAAATAAATCCTTTTAGCTTAAAAAATACATCAGCGTTTTCTTTATTTATGATTAGATAATAATGGGTCGAATAGTTAAACATGAAAATATTTGCAAAACCATTAAGATTAGCACAAATAAGACTATCAAGCATAAGTATGCAAAACATCATTCCCATAAGAACCACGGCATTTCGGGAATATAATGAAACTAGAATAATTAATGCCTGCATAGGAATCATTGAAAAGCTGATTAATAAAAATTTTTGTAATGTTATCGCATACTGCGGTATGATAAAAATCTCATTTCCCCATTTAGAAAAAGCAAAGAAATATGTAATCAAATAAATAGCAATCATCATAAATCCATTTAGTCCCCATAAAGCGATAAATTTGGAATTTAGGATATCTTTTCGTGTTTTTCCATGTAGCAATGGCTGCTTCAGCATTCCGGATATTCTATCCTCATTTATATAAATAGATGTAATGAATGTCATAAATAGTGGTCCAACTGTTATTGCATAAAACCGCAACATAAATTCAGGAAACTTGGCACTACTTGCTTCGGCTGGATTGACATTCAACATATCATATAATTCCGGTGTGGTAAGCAAATAACTATATGCATATACTGCCACCGAAAATCCCAAAATAAACAGCCAGATAAACTTTTGCTTGAGAAGCCTTTTAACTTCTAATATATATAAGTCTTTCATTATCGTCTATACCCTACCATTTCCAAAAACAAATCTTCCAATTGTATCTGCTTCACATGGAAATCCAAAATCTCTATATCATTATCAATAAGGTTTTTAAGAAGATCATTTATTGAAATATAACCCCGCCGAATTTCAACCGTTTTGCCACTTACCCTAAGAATCTCGATTCCATTAGTTGTTGAAAAGACATTTTTCATTTTTTCAATATTGGAGCTTGTAACACAAAAAGTCTCACTTTTTCCCCGAAGCAATTCTCTTGTTTTCCCCTGCACAATGCTCTTACCCTCGTTAAGAATTAAAACATCCGTGCATAATTCTTCCATGTCATGAAGAAGGTGGGAAGAAACAATAAATGCTATCTTTCTTTCAAAAGCCAATTGTTTGATTAAATCATATAACTCCATCATTCCTTGTGGATCCAACCCATTAGCCGGTTCATCCAATATAAGCAGCTCTGGTTCCGCTATCAGGGCTCTGGCCAGACCTAATCGCTGTCTCATTCCGGTTGAATAAAACTTTACTAATTGTCCTTCTTTTCCGCTAAGACCTACCAAATTAAACAGTTCATGGATTCTGTTACGCAATATATTACTATACATACTGGCACTGTATAATAAATTATCCCGACCAGATAGTTCATTATAAAAACAAGGTATTTCCAAAGTGGCGCCAACATGAAGGATCACTTCTCGCGGATATTTCCTAATGGACTTTCCTTTTATAATAACTTCACCCTTATCACATGGTGTTAAATTCGTTATCATTCTTAATGTTGTTGTTTTTCCCGCACCATTGGGACCAAGCAGTCCTAATATTTCTCCTGCTTTTACTTCAAGGTTTATATTTTCCACAACAACCTTTTTTTTATATTTTTTGTGTAATCCTCTGACGCTAATTATTGTTTCCATGCTATATTTAACTCCCTCTGTTATATTTTTTACATCGTAGCAATACACTGGCGAATACGCAATCTACTGCTTAGAGATTCTAAGAAAAACTGTCTCCTATTAGTCGATTCTCTTAATTCCAATTGACTTATTAGATATGGAGCTGTTAAGATAAATAATAAAAAAATCAAAGGATTACCAATGAATCAAGAATTGGATATACAAAAAATCGGCATATTTTTGTCAACGCTACGCAAGGAACTTAGGCTTACACAAAAAAACCTGGGCGATATGGTGGGAGTGACAAATAAAGCGGTATCAAAATGGGAAAGAGGAATTTCTTTACCGGATATCTCTCTATTGCCAAAGATCGCAGAAATATTTGATGTAACGATTGAAGAGTTAATTGTTGGTGAACATAAATCATCAGTTTCCTCTTATCAAGAGGAAATGAACGATATTATTAATAAAACTATGGAATATAGCAATACTAGTTTTAATTTGAAAAAGAGGAAAATCTTATTCCTGTCATTGTCAATACTTGCTCTTTTTACATGCTTTTTAAACTTACTGGCTAATTTCATTACAAATAAAAGCGCTATCAGTACTCTTGCTCTCGCTGGAATTATAGTAGTAATATTATTAGCGGCAATCCCTATTATCTTTAATCACAAATACATGATTGAAAAAGCATTTGTAATTTTTCTTTTTTCGTTATTGATTTATATATATCTATTTTTATACATTGAGAAAGTATCTGAAACTTTTTTATCTTTGGCTTTGCCAACTGCTTTTATTAATTGTTTAACTATCTACACTATTGTAAAATCGTTTTTACATTTTAGAAAAAATCTTTTTTATGCATTTTGTTTTTCGTTGGTAGCACTATGCATTGGTCCATTGTTTTTAACCAACTTAATTGTAATATGGAACGGGATTGAACGTTATGATGATGTATCACAAAGTATTGCTCCTGCTGTCCTAGTGGTGATATCTATCTTTTTATTTATTTGTGGTTATCTTAAAAATAAAAATATCGGAGAAGTCAAAACTGTACGAAATCAAAAGAAGTCCCCGTATAACTGATTATAGCATAGTCAACAGGGGAATTAAAGACATTTTTGAGATTTTACTATTGCACGCTTTTTGCCTAAATATTTTTCACTATATCCTGTCACGAAGGTTCGAATCCTGCCATAATCGACTTTCGATTTTGCGTCACACTGTTCCGCATTACTGAGATATTTATTGGAAATCCAGCATCCCTATGGTATAATGGGGTGGAAAAATGGGAGGTGCCGTGTATGAATTGTACATTGATGCATAAAAAAACTGAGGTCGTACATCTTGAAATTGACGATGATGCTGATATAACTAAAGTAACCGGGGTGGCTAATCTTGAGCACCTTCCTGTCGGTTGCATATTGGTTGGTGACCATCCCGACCGCAAAAGCCTTGATAAATGGTGGCAGAGCAGGGCTATCCCCGCCAGCCGTTCCGGGATACGCGAGGCACTTGAGGAAATGGATATCTCCCATACTGAACAGCTTTTAACCAAGTGCTACGGGCTTTCCCTGTCCGACCATTACTGGATTAACCCCGATGACAATCCGCTCGATTGGGATAAAATAAATTTCTTCGACAATGACTTTTCGGAAGATGTCGGCAACATCCTGTTCGGCCATCAGGCACCAGATGGTGATATTGACTTAGTGTCACCCGACAATACATCCGATGGCTGGCTTAAGAAAAAATGGAAAATATCTGACGGGGTGCGTGTCTTGATAAAAGGCGGGAGCACTCCGTACCGGCAGGAGCCGCTTAATGAGGTGCTTGCCACGGCACTCCACCGGCGACTTGGCACGGCTTTATATATCCCTTATACGCTGATATGGGATGAAAATCTGCCGTACAGTGTCTGCGCAAACTTTGTCACGAAAGAGACCGAGCTTGTGAGCGCGTACAGGATATTACTGAGTCAAAAAAAACCGAACCACCGTTCATATTTTGACCATTTCCTTGACTGCTGTGAGATACTCGGCATACCCGGCATAGCAGATTTCCTTGATTACCAGCTTGCCACTGATTATATCATCGCCAATACCGACCGCCATTATAATAATTTCGGTGTATTAAGGAACCCCGAAACCCTTGAATGGCTCGGACCCGCGCCCGTCTTTGACAGCGGTACGAGTTTGTGGCACAGCCAGTTGGCATTGGAAATAAACCAAGGTGGGGATTCTGAATCCAAGCCTTTCAAGAAAAAGCACTCCGCACAGATATCACTTGTGAATAACTTCGACATGCTAGATTTTTCCACGCTTATAGGGCTGGGTGATGAATTTAGGGAGATACTTTCTTCCTCACATTTCATTGAAGAGGCAAGGGTTGATGCCTTGTGTCGGGGTCTTGTAAGGCGCATCGAACAGCTTCAAAACATCGCCGAACAGCATATCTATCTAAACTCCATTCGATGAATTTTGGTTGATTCAAATTAATCATAATCACTTTAATGTTTCGCATATTAATTGGTTTCTTTGAAACCTTTGAAAACGACTTCATAATTTCTAGCGTTACTTTTTTACGTTCCTCAATCGTCATATTTAGTCGGCGTTCTGAATTATCATCGCGAATTTTTCTTATCTCGGTCATGGTTGCACTTTTTTTTCTTCTATTATTTCACTTAATTAAATATAGCCAAAATAGAACGATAAATCTCTTACCGTCCTATTTTAAATCTACCCAAGTCGTAACACAAAACCCACCACGGAAATAAAATAATGGGGGTTCTTTTTGGGGTAACTCGATGGAGCCAATGAACCCAAATACGAACCTTTTAGTAATGCCCCACGGTTTTGTTATCACGGTACTGCTAAACTGAATTTTTACTTATTATACTTGTTACTGCAAGTTACTGCAAGTTAAATTTGAGGTGAGAAGCATATTTCATCCGTCTAAAACCTTATATTTCCGCGCTTCTTCTATCTTCATCATACAACACATATTTAATAATGCAAGTTACTGCAAGTTAAATCATGCCCAAAATGGAATATATTTCATGTATCTAGGTGCGGTATTTTCATCTATTGGCTTAATAAAGCCGGCCTCAACAGTATCCTTAATCACTCTTGATGATTTATAACTTTCATCGCTGTTGATATTAAAAAGTTGCCTAACATCCGCATTTCCAATCCCACTAAACCTAACATATGCCAAACAAGCTTGCATATAACAAGTTCGGATGCGGTCTTGCTTTGATGTTATACTAAATGGAATCTTCGCAAAAACAACAACTTTTGTAAACTGATTGTTTTGATTTTCAATACGTGGTGCTAACAATGAGTTTTGGCTAGTTGCCTCAACAATCTTGTCATAACCACTACCACGCTCTTCACAAATACCACATTTATGCATAAATCCGGCGATATTTTCATTCCTCGAAACCGGAACTGTGTCGATTATGCGTTCAATTGAAATAAGCGGAGCACCGGCGTTAGAAAACTCAATCCTGTCGCTAAACAATTCTATCATAAGGTTTGTTCCTCGATGTTCCAGTGCTTGATGAATCATCATATTTGCTAGAAGCTCACGTATTGCGATTTCCGGGAAACTGTAAACAGTTTTTCTGGTTACCCCTTCTATCACTTCTTCTTGTGGAATAATAGTCATAATATAGTCAATTATATTTTCATATTCAACAGCATATCCTCCGGTAAATTCTTTCTCCCTAAATGCATCTAATCTATTGTTATCCTTATACCATATAACTCGAACTGACTTACGAGAAAGAATATCAAATTTCTTCAAATCTTTTGCAATCATCAGTGCGCCAAAAACTGTAATTTCCCAAGCTCCCGTATCGTTCTTGATAAACTTTTCATTTCTTAAATCTTCTAACACATTTTTACGATTTTGGGGGATTGGTGTACCAAGCTTATCGTAATAGCTTGGATAATCTAGCAGCATAACCACATCATCTATTGACAGGTTATCTTTGGCAATTCGCAATTCATATGGGGTCTTATCAAATTTTTGCCACAAAATCTTTTCTCTATCCTTATACCCTACAATAGGCTTAAGATTAGTACCGACTCTGATATATGCGGTTGCTCCAAACCTAGTAGGCTCTGTTTCTGCACATGGTATTTCCAGTAAGACAACTTTCACGTTATTTATAGGTATTTCATAAAACTTAAAATAAATATGAGGATTTATCATCTTTGCTAACCACGCCTCTAATTCCTCGTTCCCCTTTTTTGTTTTATAATACTCAAAATCAGTCCCGATAATTTCATGGGTTTCATTATTTATACCCCACACTATATAACCCTTTGGTTTATCACATAGGATTGCTGCATTACTAATTCCTGAAATATATTCAGCTATACGCTCAGGGTTTTGGTGGTTGCACTTAAATTCTAACCACTCCGTCTCGTTCGGCAACTTAATTAATTCGCTTATTAGTCTTTGTAAATACTCTGCTGTTTTGTTTGCCATTTCTATCTCCGGTGAAATATTTGTACTATTAAATTATTTGTCTTATAAATAAATCTTTATGGATTCCTTTCAAAATATCTTGTATCGGTGTATCATGTGACGTTGCCAATTAAAATCCTCTAACTATTCCTCCGTCATGGCATCCTCGTCAAAAATCCTATCAAGTTCAGCATTGGACGTAACACCACGCACTTTGTTCCGTATGCTCAGCTTACCCATATCCAAGCGGTAGAAATGCTCACGCCTATCAGCACCTTTCACTTTGCGGATAAGCTGTATACGCCCAAACCGCTCGCCATGTTTTTCGGCAAATTTAGCCAAGCCAATCGCCTTAGGATAATTATCCTTGCGGCTTGGGTCATGCGGTTCTAGCACATCGAAAACATATCCATGGGCACCAGCGCGGATTACGAGAAGGTCTGGAAACATCGAGGTTGTAACTCCGCCTACCTCATATGGGACTTCCAAAGACCATTTTTTACGGTCAAGGTTACGAAGCCATGCGATAGCACCTTTTGAAAGTTCCTCTTTTATCAAACCGCTTTCCCAATCGTTCATGCTTACCTTGAATTCGCCATTCTCTGTGGGTATAAATATGTGATTCTCATGCACTTGGGCATCGCTGCCAACCGAAAAATCTATAGTTTGCGGTAAATCCCAATCAATCGCGACTGGAGTTGCCGATGACATCGCCAGCTTTTTATATGTATCTCTACGCTCCTCTTTTAATCTGCGAAACGCCGACTGGTGTTCGTCATATAATTCGCTGAACAACTTATCGGCAAATGTTTCCAATCGTTCCATTGCGGTGTTATGGCGCCATACGTCAGAAGAATCTACATAATCATTGTTGTACTTCCAATCTCTTGCCCCCGTGTTATACGGTGGGTCGATATAGATGCAATCAACTTGTCCTTCGTAAAGGTATTCTAGTAATTGAAGTGCATGGTAGTTATCAGCTTCAATCAGTGTATGCCACAAGGCATCGTTCGGCGCGTTCTTCACCTTCGCAATCGGTTCAAGGGATGGAAAAATCGGTTCGCCGAACTGCGCCACGGATACTAGCTCAACAAGCGAGAGGGGTTCTATTGTCTTTGTTATCTTATCGATACACACAGCGGTTTCGCCGTCTATCTCTTTTACGGTATAAATTTCGTTCATCTTGCCCGTCTTGCGGGCGACGGTAGAACCGCGCTTTATGGGAACACCGTAAAGTGGCGTACATTCGGGGATATGTTCCTCGAACACAAGCCCGAACTTCTTATTCTTGCTCAAGCGGTCAAACTCATCCGACAATCTTTTGCACAGTGCCGGGTCGGTGATTTGCCGCAATAAATCCTTAATCGCAGCCATGTGACAATCCTCATTCTTCTATAATATTAAATCGTAAGACGACAATGGTCTTAATGCAGTCACCTCACTTTTATCGGCAACTGTTCTAAACTGCCACATCAATTATCTATTAAATCATCTATGGCTATTAATAACTGTTTATTCGGTTTCAAAGCTATATGTAATTTATTCTATTTTCTCCTCCTGATTGTCTAACTCCATTTTCATAGATTAGATAAATTATCACTTTTTCTATTATTAGGTATTGTTCTAATATATTTTCCGCTATGTCCATCTATATTCATTACTTTGGCTGTCCTTCCGCGCTTATCAATTGTTTCGACATTAAAGCCATTATTTATGTCCCTAATTACCTGACGTTTAGGTTTTATCATCCCACCTTGCGTTGTAACTGTTTCTACTGCTCCATTTAAGTCTTTATTCGTTTTTGATATTTTATAGTATTTTGGCATTTACTCCTCCACATCATATTGTAATTGAAACTTTTTATTTACTAGATATTGTATCAAATTTATGATAATAAAGCAACCATGAAATGAGAAAGGCAGAACGTAAGTTCAGGTGCTTAAAACAGCATACTCTACATCCTTTAATAAATGTTGAAATATATCTTGTTTGATATGCTCATTTTTACTGAAACCAAGTTTCTGCATTATCATAGATAGTGATCTGCCATCTCTGGATTTAGAGATTTCTAATGATATTTTTACTTCCATTACATCCTTAAAAAGAGCATGATTAAATTTGTATGTATGTAATAACATTTCCAATTCATCTATTGAAATAAGCCAATAATATCCGTCATCTTCGATTTGGCATTCTGGTAATGAAAACGCATATTCTAGAGCCTCTGCTTGATAGTATTTATCATAAGTCAAAATCCACTTTATATATTTTTTGCCATAATCTTCTTGTGTTTTCGACAATTGCGTAATCGCTTTAATCCAATTCCTAATAACGTATTTTTTAGTTTCATTAAAATCACTTTCCTGTTGCTTAGCTTTAATTCCAGCCAATGCTGACTTTTGCTCAACTAATATTTCATAATTTCCAATGATAAGAATCCAATCTGCTCGCTTTTGTAAACCCTCATCAATTCTTTGGAATGTAGTTGAGTCTAAATAAATATTAAATAATTCCTCTGTATATTGTTCGAAATAAACCCCAAACGCATTTATAAATTTTTGGCCCTTTGTCAAAAAATAGTTCCGTATTATCCAATAAGTTGAATTTTCGAATAAAAAAAGCAACAGGAATATATTTATACATAAATAGGAATTGTCTTTCATTTTGATAAATGGTTTCGCATAGAATGTTTGCCGACTCAATCCTTCAAGTGATTCGGTAATATCAATTGAGTAATAATGCAAAACCGCTTCTATGGTTTCGACTTCTATATTTTTCTTTGCAATTATATGTGGATTAATTATGCATGATCTTGATGTTGAAATAATGCCCCAGAGATAGAATAAAACAATACTAACTTTATCGCTAGCTAAACCAATTTCTGATTGGACAATATTTTCTATATTGATTTCATTATCAATCAAAGAAGAAAATTTAAATAAAATATATTTTTCACGACAATAATTTTCAAATACTAATAAGGGGGTTTGAAATCTTACTTGCTCTCCTAAAAAACCGAAAACATATAATAAAAAATCTGTATCGGAACCAGCATATTGTTTATTGATAAAACTGCTTTCAGATTCTTTCTCGGCACTAAAGCTTGTATATGCCGCAATAATATATAATAGCTGTTCTCTTGATTCAATGACATGATTATTCATATCGTTTCGATATAAAACACTATAATATACAATATCTATTAAATTCCAAGGAGTGATATATAGCGGTTTTCTTTTGTATCGGTTTGTGGGTAGGGAGAAATTTTCCATAATTACTGATGACGCAATTTTTTTATCTTTGTTAAACAAACATTCTATTGATAAAATCGAAAGATGTTTCAGAAGATCATATATATTATATATCTGAATAGATGCGATGAATCTATCTCTTGATATCATACTCTTTTTCTTTTTCATAAAATCAACTTATCATTTATATAGTGCAACGTCAAGTTAATGGATAAGGCGTTTCACAATGGATTTGAATATCTCCTACACCCACCGCCCACTCTTCAGCCAATCCTCGAACTCTTCCAAAGGGAAAACATATCAGATGATGCAAGTGGTGTTCTTATGGAAGCCGTACTTGAAGGCATGGCTGAATACTACAGTAAAGAACTTTCACAAAAGTTAAAGCGCGGAAACGAACTTAGCGCCGCTAAGTGTCAATTCTTAGGTCATGGTGTACCTTTGGGTTTCAAAATCATCGATAAAAGATATACGATAGATGAAGAAACCGCACCGATTGTCAAACGAATTTTCGAAATGTACATCGCTGGAAATAAGACGATGGCTGATATTATGCGTTATCTTAATGCCAACAATATTACAACAAGCCAAGGAAACTCATATAACAAAAATTCACTCCGATGTTTTTGTAAATAGTATTTATCTATACGATGGTAAAAATAGCCGGATTGAAATCTATTGCAATGCCAACGCTCATAAAATAAATCAACCCCTAGACAAAACCTTAAATGGTTCGTCTAAGGGTCAAACGATGGAATAGGCGGGAGTCGAACCCGCGTCCAAAGACTCATTCCCTGTCCTTCTACTATCATAGTCACTTATTTTGGGGAGAACCCCGGATTCCCTTACTGAAAAAGAAAGTGACACCTATAATCAGTTCGGTAGCTTCATAATACGCCCACAGGGGCAAAGCTTAGCCTGTGTCGTTTCCTACATAGTCGACGCCCGGGTCATAATGTGTAGGTGCATTAAGTCGGACGACAGCCGTTTAGGCTGCGTATGCTAAATTATCTTCAGCGTTTGTGTTTAATTTTTCGCAAACTCACGCATTGCGAACTCGGATAGCTTCTCCAGCTGCAAAATCCCTGTCGAAACCTTGACTATCCCATATTTAGTTGTAGTGTCATCGCGGACTTGCAACCTCATAATATTCTGAGATTCCTTGTCAAGCACTAAATGACGGTTAATCATAGTATATCATAATCTTCATTAAAAGTGAAGAACTTATGCAAATTTCACATAATTACCAACTTCTCTACACACCTTTTAATCAGCTTCAAATACTCCTCACATTCAAACACCGCTTCATCATGACCGGGCATAAGATAAATTAACCGCCCTTTTTCGATTGGTTTTTCCCAGGCAGCGGGAATTGTGTTGCCGTCATATTCGTAACTGGCAAATATATCCAAACCTTCGCAACCTTCGAAGTGGTAAGGTTCGTCATTGATAGTGAAGTCACTAAGCCCTTCGGTCAAATGATGTCCTTTTTCCAAGTTAATCTTTATTTCGCAATAAGGCGGATGATCGAGAAACTTCGCGCCATGAATGGTTTCAAGACCAGGGGTTTTCTGCAATGACATTCCGGTATGGATACTCAGTACTTTGCCACCATTTTCTAAATAATTTATTAATGCTTTTGCCTGATCATCGCTTAGTAATTTTATCAAATCCTCATTATAGCAGGGTATGGCTCCATCACTTACCGCTTTTTTAACCTCATCGGCGTTCGTAAACCAAGCATCAATAAAGCAGATTAGTAAGTCAAATTCTTTTAATTTGGTAAAATAGTCATAGTCATTGGTGAAGGTTAGGTTTTCTTCACCTAGTGTTTTGTGGATTGGAAAAATGCAATGGAGCGGGTGGTAAGGAGCGATTGTGTCGCCGATGATGATGATTTTTTTCATATTGGGTTCCTCTCATTACGCCCTAAGCCTTAGTTTCAAATCCTTCTCTGTTTCGCGTTTTTGGTCTTTTTTGGCGATATCGTGGCGTTTGTCATAAAGCTTTTTACCTTTGGCAAGTCCGATTTCGATTTTGGCGCGTCCATCTTTGAAATATACTTGTAAAGGTATCAGGGTGTAACCTTTTTCAGCGATGCCGCTTGCCAGTTTGCGGATTTCGGTTTTATGTAGCAGTAGTTTCTTCGGTCTTAATGGGTCTTTGTTAAAAATATTTCCTTTTTCGTAAGGACTTACGTGCATACCATACGCAAATACTTCGCCTTTTTCTATTTTGATAAATGATTCCTTGATACTGCATTTACCCAAGCGAAGTGATTTAACCTCTGTCCCATGGAGGACGAGGCCGGCTTCGTATTTTTCCTCGATAAAATAGTCGTGGTAGGCTTTTTTGTTATTCGCGACTAATTTCATTTTTTCTTTACTCATATTATACCTCTATACCAATTCGAAATCAATCAACCGACTCCATTTATCAGCAGCTTTGACCCATACCTTTACCGGCTGTCCAAGGCGGAAACTCACCCCATTTCGCCGTCCGACCAACCGGAGTGTCTGCTCATCAAAAATATAATAATCATCGGGAATCGTCCGGATATGCACCAATCCCTCAACCGTATTCGGTAGCTCGACATAAAGTCCCCATGCCGTCACCCCGCATACCACACCGTCATATATTTCACCAAGATGGTTTTCCATATATTCGGCTTTTTTTAGTTTTTCAACTTCCCGCTCGGTTTCTTCCCCGCGGCGCTCACGTTCGGATGATTGCTTGGCTACCTCGGTTAAAATACCGTGGTAGTGGTTACGGCGCACTTTTGAAAACTGCCCGGTAAGCTGTTCCTTGATAATACGGTGTATTTGCAAATCAGGATATCGTCTGATTGGCGAGGTAAAGTGGCAGTAACAAGGGCTGGCAAGTCCAAAGTGGCTGGTCTCCTCCGGCGAATATTCCGCCCGTTTCATGCTCCGTAAGGCTAAGCGCCCAATCGTTGCTTCATAAGGTGTACCCGCGACCTGCTTCAAAATCCGCTGGATATCACGGGGTTTTACCCTCTCCAACTGTTCAACTTCCCGTTTTCTTCCTTTAATCCTTATTCTGGGAAGTTTTCTCTTCGCCTGGCTCCCACCCATCTTGAAGCCAAAATTGCCGAGGGAAATCTTTAACTGTTCGATTTTGTCCGGCTCAGGGTCTTCATGAGTACGGTAAATGAAAGGGGATTTTAATTGAAAATAATGTCCGGCAACCGTTTCATTCGCCAGCAACATAAACTCTTCAATTATCCGGGTTGCGGTATTACTCATATAAGGGAAAATATTGTAGGGGACACCCTTTTCGTCAACCAGTATCTTGCATTCGGGAAATTCAAAGTCAATCGCCCCGCGCTTTTTCCTTTTTTTGCGTAAATTTGCCGCCAGTTCTTCCATCAATTCAAACATCGGTACAAGGTCATGGTATTCCTTCGCAACTTCACTATTTTTATCCGTCAAAATATCTTTTACAGCTTCGTAAGTCATACGGCGGTTGACATTGATGACCGTTTCCCTTATCTCATGTTCCAAAACCTCACCTTGCGGTGAAACCAGCATAATACAAGATAAAGCAAGGCGGTCTTCCCCGGCATTTAACGAGCAAATTCCATTTGACAAAACCGGAGGTAACATCGGGATAACCCGGTCAACCAGATAAACACTAGTCCCCCTAAGTCTTGCTTCATGGTCAAGGGCAGAATCCTCCCGCACATAATGGGCAACATCGGCAATGTGGACACCGAGGCGGAAATTTGTCCCTTCCTTTTTGATAGTGATGGCATCATCTAGGTCCTTTGCATCAATTCCATCCATCGTGACCGTCGTAACTTTTCTTAAATCCAAGCGGTTTACGGTATCTTCATATGAAATAACGCTTGCTATTTTATCCGCCTCCGCTAATGTTGCTTCGTCAAATATATAGGGAAGATTAAAGGATTTCACTATTGCCAATACATCCATACCCGGTTCAGAGCTTTCACGGATGATTTTGACCTTTCCGCTTTTTTCACTTTTTCCAATAACTTCCTGCTTTGGTTTAGCCGATTTCCGTAAGCGCCTTTTTTCCTTGCGGTCTTGGATGTTAAATTCAGATTTATTATCCCCACCTTCAATAGCTTTCTGTCTTTTGCCTTTTGTCGCCAAGTATTTTCCCCGTTTCGAAATGACGATTTTTTCTTCCAGCAAAAGTTCGTCCAGCACCTTCTTAAGGAGGGGACGGTTTTCCGGCTTGACTTGTAATAAAACTGCCAACTCTTTTTCCTTCATCGGCACATACAGGTCTTCGCGCATAAGCTTTAAAATTAAATTTTTCCGTTTGTTAATGTCCATATTTTCTAATACCTCAAAAGCGAAAAGCACTCTCATTTCGCAAGAGTGCTTTCGTTCGCTTTATTTCAATCCTTATATAAACGTAAAATTAAGGATTACAGTCAGCAATATGAAGCCAACAGCCAGATACTTGGTAATCTTCACCAGCGTTCCTTCCATCGAACGCCCCTTGTGTTTGCCCCAGTATGTTTCGGCCGCACCGCTGATTGAACCTAAGCCAGCGGATTTTCCCTCTTGCATTAATACTAATACAACCAATGCTATACATATTAAGATAAACAATAATGTCAAAATAATTCGTATTACTGTCATATTGTCCTCCA
>Ga0209737_10000676_pt1 | contig 26705 bp, 23 predicted proteins | sample TergutCu122P3_FD_187284 | JGI IMG/M metagenome (GOLD analysis project Ga0209737, IMG submission 187284) | Cubitermes ugandensis P3 segment gut microbial communities from Kakamega Forest, Kenya - Cu122 P3 (SPAdes) (version 2) | ecosystem: Host-associated > Arthropoda: Insects > Digestive system... | reverse complement strand
TACAAAGAACAGAATTTGTGCTTAAGGGCAATCTCAAATATTTTTACTTTAATTTCAAAAATAAGCCTATATCGCGATTTTTTGCGACTGAATAGTTACCCGCTTTTTTCTCTATTTTTTCATAAGGGGTTCTCCGTTTAATAGTTTGTTTGCTTGCCATATCCAGACTTCAGACAGCATTTTTCTAATAAAAACCTGATTTAGAGTCACAGCATACCACATATTAAGACCCACATACATCCAGTCATTATACCAATTGATCAACTCACCAAAAAAATCATAACGGCCTAGATAACGCTCATAAAAATCAAACCATTTTTCGACAATACATACTAAACTTGTATCTTAAGGTTTATAGTTCATCAGTAAATCTTTTCCATAAACCAACCCATCTCGGGCACCCATTTTTGCCACGCATCTTGAGGCGACAAAATTGCCCAATCGACCACATTCAAAGATAGATTTGTTGTGAATCAAACCATAGAGAAAACCTGCATTAAAAGCATCACCGGCACCGGTTGTGTCAACAACGGGAACTTTGAAAGGCTCGATAGTACGCTTATCGGTTCCATTTGTTACATAACAACCCTTAACTCCGAGTTTAACTGCTACAATTTTAACTCCCATCTGCAAAAGCAACTCGGCGCCTTTGGGAACATCAGTCTCTCCTGTGAGATGCACAAGCTCAGCCAAGTTAGGCATCATGACATAGCTGTTTTGAATTAAAGGCTCTATTGCCGATAACCCCTTTTGAACATAGAGTGCACCGGGATCAAAGCTGACTTTGACACTATCGGGTAGAAAGCTCATGAGTTTTTTTTGGGTTCGAAAAGATTTATCGCCAACAAAGGAGGACAGATGGAGAAATTGAGTATTGGTGATATAGTTTGCTTGCAACTCACGGAATTCAATGTTATCGTTGACCCCGGAGTTTATGTAGAGAGCACGGGCACCTTTTTTATCTACAAAGCCCAAACAGACGCCGCTTTTGCCTTTGGGTGAACGTATTATGCCGTCTGTGTTAACTCCTTCGGTTGTGAAGCAGTTTAGTTGAAGATTACCTGGGTGATCAGCCGCGACTTTGCCGATAAAGCCCATTTTGCAACCCAGACGTGCCAAACCAACAGTGGTGTTAGCTGCTGAGCCGCCGCAGGCTTCGATGGAGTCATAGATAAAACTCTCATCGTCGGCGCCTGCGATTTTGTCCACTTTTAGCAGGGTATCGACATTTAATGCTCCAAATCCAATAACATCAAAGCGGGTCATTGAAAAACCTCCCGAAGGGGGATTTTGTATTGGCCTAGTTTACCCTCATAATTCCCAGCTGAAATACGCACGATCCCTTCGATGTCTAATATTGCCTCGATACCTGCTTTGGTTGCGGCTTTAATTGCCTCTACTGAGACGCCATCATAAACGACCTCTGCGATGTAGCCTACGCCGTCGGGCACTTGGGATTTGTCGCCTAATTTTGTTTTTAGCGAAGGACAGAAGCAGTGATTGGTTGTGGGACCGATTTGGGGAAAGTTTGTTTCGGGTTTGCTACCTGCTGAGCAGATATCAAATGTTGTAACAACTCCGTCAATGCGGTGGATGGCATCTAAGGCTTGGGCGCCGGCTTGTTTTAGGGCTTCTTTGGTTGTGCACATAAACCAAATGTTACCGCCCATTACACCTCGGGCGTAGCCGATGTAGCGTTCAATAACAAAGTCAGGCACCATTAAGGGGACTACAATGACCTCTCTGTTGTGACGTTTTTCGACCCATTCGTATCCGTCGCCGCAGTGGCCTATGCGTTCCATCATATCCATCTTGCCCTCGGCATCTGGCAAGGCGTCATAGACTGCGGTGAAGGGTTTGACAAGTATGTCTTGGCGGATACGGTAGCTGAGCTCTTTTTCAAATTTTTCTACGGATTGTGCGAAGTCTTTTTTGGCGTTGATTTCGCCCCAGAGCTGTAATATTGCGCCGACTCGACCGTCAGGGGTTTGTTCAGGGCTGAGGTAGCGTTCTACGCCGCCCTCGGTGCGGCCGATTACCACAGAGGGGGTTGCGGTAGCATCAGAGGCGGCTTTGCATAGAGTTTCCACATCATCTGCGGTTATAATTATGCGGCAATAAATGCCGGAGAATGCTTCTATGAAAGTATCATCGATTTTTTTATTCATAATTATCCTAGTCTCCCAATTTTTTCTCCACGTATTTTTTCTCTAAATGCACAGCTTTTCTGTGCGATTTTTTCTATGGTTTTAGGTGTTATTATTTGGACTTCAGGCAGTTTGTTAGGGTAAACTGTGATGGGGTGTTTGAGCATGTCGACCAAGGGGCTGTTTTTATCAAGTAAAGTTTTGCACCAAAACCCAATATATTTGTTTAGGAGGCTTTTTTTGTTGGCTTGGCAGAATAATTGAGCAAGAGCCGCAGTTACAAGCGTACTCTCGGAGAGCACTGCGACTTGGGCGTTTGCTACTGCATAAAAGTTACCATTAAAAGAGATTGCTAAACCGCCGGATTGACTAACCAATCGAAAGGCATCCACATCGGTTATGCTGTCACCGATATACATCACATTTGAAAGTTGAGCACCGGATCGTTTGACGGCATCACAGATGGCTTCTGCTTTTTGGGGGCCTCCAACTGTAACCACATCTGTTAATAGTTTACCGGCATTTGTTTTTGGGAGTTCAACCTCAAAAATTTCATCTAAGCGTCGGATGGTTGTTTGGTCTGTTGCTGAGAACTCTTTAAGGGATTTAGCGTGGGGTGGAATTGTAATTTTGGGCATTTGTGCTATTTCTTGAGCGAGCTCTTTTAGGCGGGTTTGTTCTTGTGGGCTTATGGAGTATTTGTCGAGGGCGATTTTTGTGCAATAGGTGTTTTTGTAGGGGAAGCTTATGGTTTTACAGAGGGCTTTTATGTAGTGTTCGTAGCTGGTACTGACAATAAAGACCTCTGCGAGGTCGTTTATGAAGCTCAATGTGTCGGTGATGTGGGGTAGAAGGATAATGTTTTGGGTGCAGAATTCTTCGAGTTGTTTGTCTGTGAGGTTGTATGCTTTAAAGAAGGGTAGAATCAAACGAAGTGTACTGCCTGCGGAGTAGTTGGGTTTGTGGAGATTGTCTGATAGTACATCGTCATAGCAGCTTAAGTTAGAAAAGAGGGCTGCACCGTTTGGGATAAAATGGGCGGCTAATTCGTAGGCGTTATCATTTTTTGAGATGGGCCCCTCACAGTCAGAAACCACAAGATACTTGGGACAGGGTGGTTTCATCTGCGGAGTTGCTCCAAGTTTTGGATGCTTTTTATGATGTGTTCTTTGGCGGCTATATCGGTACGGTTCCATAATGCGCCGCCGGTGATGGTTTTTGCACCTTCTTGGCTGATTTGGCGGGCTTCTTCTATGGAGTCGCCGATGCCAAGAATGCCAATGGCTCGGGATTTAAGTGCGTAAGTTTGGCCGTTTTGGATTTCCATAGATCCGGGGTAGATGCGGATTTTGTCGCCGTACTTTTGGGTGAGAGCTTGGGCTTTTGTTAGGTCAACTGGGGTGCCGATGTCGGCTTTGTTTATCTTGTCTGGATGCAGGGTGGAGTAACCGCCGTAATCGGGGGGAACTTTGTAAGTTAGAACTGTTGCGGCTTTTTGGGTTGCAACGACTCGCAGGGTGCCCTCTATCATTCGGTGGCAGGTGTCGACAAAATCGTCTTTTAGGATGGGAAGCAGATTCATAATTTCGGGGTCGCCTGGACGACTGTTGATTTCTAGAATTTTTATACCCTTGGCGGTGTGCATAAATGCTAGATATAGCGGTACACCACGCAGTGCGGTGCCGTCGGGAATTTTCTTTTTCCAGCCTTCAAAGACGCTTTGGGCCAAGGAGAGTTCGGCTTCGCGATCAGTAGCTGTGAGAAAGGGGAGGTAGTCTTTTTGGTCTTTGTATGAGCCCATGCCGCCGGTGTTGGGGCCTTGGTCGTCGTTGAAGGCGCGTTTGTAGTCACGGGTGTCGGGAAGGGGGATAAAGTGTTTTCCGTCGCAAAAACCCATACAGCTGGATTCTTCACCGGGTACTTTTTCTTCAATGATAACCGAATTGGATTTGAAACTTGAGAGAAAATGTTCAAAGAGTTGTTCTCGGGTGGTGAAGTGATCACCCCAAACGCCGACGCCTTTGCCCAGAGCGGGTTTGTCGGGTTTAACAACTGCATTGTTGTCAAGTTCGTCGAGCCATTTGTAGACATCGGCTTTTGCATCTGTGGGGGTAAGGTAGTCTTGGGGGTTGAAAACTTTGAAACGAGGATTGGCTTGGGGTGCGATCTCTTCAAAGAGAATACGCTGTGCTACTTTGCTTTCCTCAATTGCATAGGCCTTTTTGGGGCAGATAACAGGGATGCGAGTTTTTTCCTCGATTAAATCGCGGATACCTTTGATGATGGGGGTTTCCGAACCTACTAAAACAAAGTCTAGGTGGTCTTTGTTTGTTTGGGCAAAATGACAGATGTCGTCAACATCGAGGCTGGGAATAACCACGTGTTTAGTAGCGTGTTTGGCGTTGAAGGGGTTACATTGTTTATCGGCGATATAGAGTTCAACTTTGTGGTTTGGACTTCTTAGAAGTGCGTCTGCCATAGCGACTTCTCGTGCACCATAGGAAACCAGCAAAACACCTGTTTTTTCCAATCAGATACCCCGTTATACTATTTTGTGATGGAACGCTTAATAGCAGTTACGGCTGAACATCCTCGTTCTCATAGATTCGGCCCTTTTCTTCATAGCCTTCTTGGAAGCGTTTCTTCATAGCGTCAGCGATTTTCTGTGCACAGGGGGTGGGATATTTACCGGTGACACATGCTAAGCAAAGATCATCTTCTTTTTTACCTATAGCGCTTAGTAAGCCCTCAAGAGATTGGTAGCAGACACCATCGGCGTCGATGATTTTAGCGATCTCCTCAGAGTTGTATCGACTACCTACGAGTTGACCGTAACTTGACATGTCAATACCGTAGAAGCAGGGACCAATAATGCGTGGGAAAGTTACAAAGACGTAGACTTTTTTTGCGCCTGCTTTTCGTAATTTTTCAATGATGACACTTGTTGTGTCTCCACGAACAATGCTGTCCTCGGTGATGATGACGCGTTTGTCTTTAACTTTGGCATCGAGGATATTGATCTTTTTGTCTATGGTGGAGTAACGCTCAGCGTTTAGCAAAATAAAAGCACGTTCAGTGACATAGCGATGGCGACGTGAAGCACGTTCCCAGCGAAGACCTGACGCTTCATGAACACCCATAGCAGAATCATCACCGGTCTCAGGTACTGATAAAATGATATCGCCATCTTTGGCTATTTGGGGGAATTCTTTGACGATATTGCGTCCAAATTCCTCGCGGATTTCATAGACGTATTTGCCGTTAAAAATTGAATCGGGCCGTGCAAAATATGCAAACTCGAAAGCGCAAAAGGCAGGTCTTGGATTGGGGATCACTTGGATACGCTTAAAACCATCTTTTGAGACAATGACGAGTTCTCCGGGGTTTAATTCAAAGTCCCGAACAAAGCTATTCATATCTAAACTAACAGTTTCAGATGAAAACGCATATGTTTTGCTTTTAGGGTCATGTCCAGCGCAGAGCGGCTTTATACCATGAGGGTCTTTGAAAGCAAAAAAAGTACCATCACCGGTTATACCAGTAACGCTAAATGCACCATCTAGGCTCGCCATAACACTCTTGGCGGCCAGAACTAAATCATTGGTCTGTTTGAGACCAAGAAGCATCTTGTGGCAAACTAGATCTGAATCACAGTTATAGACAAAGCTGTGGAAATTCTCAGCCATTTCTTTTTTGAGCTGGGGGGTATTTACAATATTACCATTGAAAGATAAGGCAACTTTTATACCATCTATAGAAGCTGTGAAGGGCTGTGTGCCTTGGACGATTGAGACATCGTCACATTTACCCGAGGTGGTATAGCGAACATTACCGATGCCAATTGAGCCAGGCAAACGGCTAAACCACTCATTTATAGCATCACTTTTGACTTTTGGCACTAAGTCGAGGTTTTTGTATGCATAAAATTCTCCGTTACTATATGTGAGAAAACCATGTGACTGGTGTCCTCTGTGGTTTTGTGCCCTCAGTCCCCAGTAAACATAGGGGAAGACTGGTTGATTATCATAGTTTATTACACCAAAGATACCGCAGCCCATAGCAATCACTGCTCTTGTGAGTATGCATGTAATTGGGGTTTATCAATTTTTAGTACAAAACTAACAGAACCCTATGGGTTTTTTGACACCTATCAGATTTAACTAAACGTCAACAGATACAGAAAACAGCAACAAAAAAAGAGAAATTAAGGAAGAATACGACCCAAGGTGAATGCAACCAGAGCAATCAACATTGCAATTTTAAACAGTTTTCTAGCCCTGTTGGGATTTTTGAAAATCAAGGGAATAGAACCGACAAAGATACAATCCGAAACTAGAACAATTACCAGATAACCCAAACCAAAGATCGCAAATGGATAGTATGCTAAAATACTAATAGCAATAGCGATAATCACCAAAACCGAGGCAAAGATACCAGCATTTTTAGAACCAATAATCTTGGGCAACGTACTTCGGCCTACATCACCGTTGATATCCTCAATATCTTTGATGATTTCACGACCAAAAATAGCCAAAAAAGAAGATCCCGCCATAACCAAAGTAGCCTCCAAACCACCCACGATTACACCTCCAAAGATAAAACCTAATGCCGCCTGAAAACCCATAAGGACATTACCAGCAATTTTCTTCTTTTTTATACCCAACTCATAGCCGATTTGGAGAATAGATGCAAACAACACCATTACAAAAGCGGCTAAACCAGCGATTGTGCTCAAGAAGTAGGTTAAGATAAAGCATCCGCCAAAAATCACAATTGAGAAAACCAAGCAGGTTTTGGGTTTAAGTAAGCCAGAGGGCAAGGGGCGTTCTGGATGGGCAACTTTGTCTATGTCAATGTCAAGATAATCATTTAGGGCATTGCTGGCTAATCCAAACAAAAACCCCACTAGGGTTGCTAAAGTTACAATTAGCCATAAATCAACAACAGCTAAACCAGCACCGGCAACACAGGCAGCAAAAACACCTAAACCCACAAGCAAAGAGGTGAAGGGACGGCCTATATGTAAAATGCCGCGGAGAGACGCTTTGGTTTCGTCTGTTGTGCTAGAATTCATATATTTCCGGCCCAAGGTTCCCTGTTATCATCATCCGCTTAGTCTGAGGCACATTTCCCGCTACGGGAATAGAGGAGGTTTTGATTTTTGCATACATAATATCGCCGATGAGCTTCTCCACAAAAGGACGTCTGTGAACTAGATAGAGTTCGGTTTCCCGTTGAGAGCGTACGAAATCGCGTTCGCCATCAGCGTATTGTTTGAAGTATTGGGTGGATTCGTTTAGGATTTTACTTCTCAGCGCCACAGCAACCAGATAGATAAGCTGGTTATCGTTCCAAGTGCTACTTGCGGAGCCCTGTTGGACATACATAAGACTGCTAAAATCGGAAATTGCAGGGGGAAGCATCATACCGGTTGGGAATTGGAGTTTAGTGTGACGAATAGTTACATCTATTTTTGGAAATCCTGTGAAGTAGGATTCGTGTTTCATGGCCCAATCCAGTGAGTAATTGATTAAAAAGTTGGCTGTAAATTGTGTGTTGCCGGCAGTTTTTTGACAGAGCCGTTTGAGTCTTTCGCCAAACCCGCCTGATGAACCACTGGGTTCAAGAGCAGTTTCTAAATCGCCGACGAAGTTAAGTCTTACACCATATTTTTGGGCGTATTCTTCATAGGTAGTATAGAGCAATTTGAGACCGTCATAGATATCGGAGTAGTTGTCTCTTTGGCGGTGTTTTTCTTCGATGACGTTAACATAGCATGCAGGCATGCCAAGTACACGCATGATATTCATTAATCGTACAACAAATATACCGCCATCGTAGTAGGCGTTTGAGCCTTTTAGTTGAGTGGAAGTACGCATGCCATCAGTCATATCGTAGATGACGGTTTGTTTGAGGCTTTGCTCAAAGTTTTCTATGCCTAATGTTTTGCAGGCGTCTTGAAAGCTTGTTTTAATGAATTCATCGCTAGGCAGTGCTATATCCATAGGTATAACCCTCTTCTCCTCTACTTTCACTGTTCTTGTGGATAAATCTTTACCCTAAAATCGAGAGGCAACTATAATTAGCAACGGACATAGCGTCACGTAAGTAGATTTGCAATCAAAATAAAGCTGTTAAAACTTAAAAAAGAAAATGAGTGAGTGGCTTATGGTTGCCACTTGTCGATAACGTACTTGGCGATCTCGCTACTGTCGCGTGGACCAACCAATACTTTCCAGCCAGAGAGTTCTTCGATTTCGCCGCTGATGCGTGAGGCTTTGCCGGGGCTTATGATTTTGCGGTGTTTGACTTTGTTTTCGATGCCGCTTGCTTTGATTGCGTCTGCGATTTTTTCGGCTGTAAGTTTACGTCCTGCGACTCCTGCATCGATAGCTGCACCTTCTGCGTCAACTATGATGAGGTAGGCGTTTGTTTTGCTACTCTCGATGTCTGAGGCAACGGTATAGTATGTTAGGGCAAAGTTGCTTGTGAACATGACTGGACTGTTTTCATCAGGGGTGCCAAAGATTTTGAGTCCTGGTTCAACTGCGACTGGTTTTCTTGGGTCGGTATAGATGTTTTGTCTTAGTACAACTGTTGGTAGCAAGCTCCAGCCGTCGTTGCTGTGTAGTATGATGACGTCTGCGAAGCGGGTTATGAGCATTGATGCGATGTAGGATTCACGCCATCTGACGAGGTCGTCTGCAAGGTCACCTTTGTTTGCCCAAGCAACCATGGGGATCCCTAGGAGGGGTAAGCCTGCGAATTCTTCGCCGCCTTTGGTGGCTGCGCGTCGTAGCATGGTAAAGTTGTTGAGTGTGTCTGCTAAGCCGTCGTTTGCAAAGGTTCCGGGGTCTAGGACGATGTCTTTGACTCCGTATTCTTGGAGAGTTTTTGCCAAAGAGATTAGAGCGTTTAGATCGTTTGGTGCGGATACAACAAGGGGTGCATCATACATGATGGCTAATCCAGCCATTTCTTTCCAGTTGGTTGTAGTTGCAGCATAGAGGAGTGGTCGGGCTTTGGGTACAGCCATTAAGCCTGCTTCGGCTATAGCTGGGTTGAGGGCGACAAGGATTAGTGGTAACTGGGTGGTTTCGGAAACTTTTTTGACGCATGCTTTGAATTTGTCTGCGTTTTCGCTGGTGTTTCGAACAGCGATTAGGTCGAGTTTTAGTGTGTTGCCGATGTATTCGTAGCTAAAGTTATCGGTTTTTTGTACGCGGCTGACAACTTCGCTCTCAGGCATTTCGTCAGTGACATCAATGGCGATGGCTGTGGGATTTTTGTAGGTGAATTCATGTCGGTACATGACAAGTTTGCCGCCGATTTTTTTGGCTTTGTCGCCGATTCCGATGGTGACCTCTTTAACTGCGGGTTTGAGGAGTTCTTTTAGTAGAGCGTATTGTTTTGCGTTTTCGGGTTTTAGCAGGGGTTTGCATGCTTCGAGGTCAACTTCGCGGTTGACCATCTTTGTGGCAAATGCCATGCAGTTTTCTTGGCCGCATTCTTTACAGTTGGTTTTAGGTAAGTTTTTGTAAAGGGTGATGGGACTGAGTTCTTTTAATCCGCCTTTTTTCTTTTCTGCCATACACTTCATGTCTCCTTAAGCTTTCACTTTGACCCAATCAGCAAAGTTGGCTGGGTCGGCTTTTTTGCCGCTTGTTAGATGGTTAGTTACGTCTTTGAGGGTTTTCACAGCTGCTGGGTGCATCATCATGAATAGGTCAACGCCTGCAAGCAACAGAGTTAGAGCTGTTGTGACTTCCCAGAGTGGACCTCTGAGTTCGCGTGGTTCCCATTCAGCAGACATCTTTAGCCATGCTTCGCGTGCTGCCCATGCATTGGTTGTGCCGCTACTCATGGGGTGTGCGAGTTCTTGGTCGCCCATTAGTCCGCCGATGCGTGCGCGTTCCATGTTTGTGAATGCATAGTCTAAACCGTAGCCTAGGGCCGCGGTTGTTAGATCCATGACGATATCTTCGCGGTTGAGGTGGTCGTAGAGACGTCTGTTGAGTTCGCGTGCAAAGTTGAGGTCCATGGGTGTGAATGCGAGAACAGCGTTACCGGCTTTTTTGATGAATTTTGCGCATTTGGCTACGTCCATGTCAAGTGTGACGGAGCTCATTAGGAAGCGTTCACCTGGGAATTGTGTGCAGACTTCTTCGAAGAGAGCGGTGTCTTTGACTGGGTCGCCGCATCCGCCGATGATAAGTGGTACATCTACGGCTTGGAGAACTTTTTCAATTGTTTTGCATGCATCTTTGGGTGTAGCGTCTTTTAGCAGGGGGTCGATGCTGATGAGGTGCATTGTGACCATGTCTGCGCCGAATTTCTCGACTGCAAGTTTGGCCCATGCTGCGGGGTCGCCAACGACGTCTTTAACGTGCATCTTGACGGCTTTGGACAAGGGTACTTCCATGTCAAAGACGTCTAGTGTGATTATAGGTTTGTGTGGAATTGGATTTTCAAAGGTGTAGAAGGCTGGAGAGAGTTCTCCGCCGATTGTGAATGATTTGCCGCGTGTGCCACCTTCGTTTTTGGTTGCGCCTAGTTTGACTGTGCTGATTTTGTTGGGGTAGGTCTCAATTGGAGTGGGGAAGGTTGTAGATAGCAGACTTGTGGGTTTGCTACCGAGTGCGCCTGGGAGTTTGATTTTTGGCAGGATTTGTGCAACCATGCTGGGCGTAAAGAGGATTTCGAGTTCTTTAGCGTCTAGCTGGAAGTCTGCGAGTTCGATCTGCTGGAATTTGGCGAGTGCTTCTAAGATGTCGCCGCTTAGCTGCAGGCCTTCATTGTCCTTCTTTTTGTCTGTGTTGTGGTGAGTCGTAGTGATCACCGTTTGTCTTTGTCTTTTACTGTTTGGATGATGACTCTGCTGGCGTATATTTTGGCGTCTTTGAGTATGATTTTGAATCCACCGGCCATAAAGGGTAGTGAACCTGCGGTTGCGACTGGCATCATGGTACCTGCGGCGTCTTCGTTAATGGTAACTGCTTCTGCTTCTGCGGGGGCTTCTTCAGCGCTCCATCTTGCGACGATTGGGTGTTGCTTTGCGGTTAGGAATGCTTTGAGTTCATCAACGCTTTTAGCATCGTCTTCAGTTGCAATTTTGTCGACGATGTCTTTGGGGATGAATTCTTTGACTTTTTCTTTGACTTCTTTGGGTAACCAAACGATGCGGTTCCATCCGCCGTCTGCTGCAAAGAATTTGGTGCTTCGCATATACTCAATAGACATACCGTGGAAGCCGTCAATTTGTCGTCCGCCTGCTGTTGAGTCAGCTAGGGTGCTAAAGGGCAAGCCGTTTACTGTTGCACCTTTAAAGCTACGGTGGACAACGCCCATTCCGTCAACTTCTGGGATGTAGAAAGTTACTGCTTCAAAGCAACCACAGCTAGTGTGTGGATAGTCAAAGGCTGTGTATAACCAGACTTTGTTAACTTCGCCCATGCTACGTTTCTTTGCAGCTTCGTTGATACCGCTAAATTCGCCTTTTTCTTCGTTGATTATTTCGCCTCTTGGGATCGCAAAGACTGGACCTTTGGGATCGATACTTGCGGAGGCTTTACCGTCAAACCAGCTGATGGCACCACAGTTGCTGTATCTTTGTGGTGTGATAACACAGACGTGGCTTGGTGCGAATGATTGGCAGAGTGCACAACCATAGAATGTGTCTACTTCAGCGTCTTTTAGGCCACGGGCTTTTGAGTCGCGTGCTTCGTAGTCTTGGATTGCAGCAGGAGTCATTTGTTCGAGTTTTGCGGCGTCGGTTATGAAGGTAATTTGAAGTTTTTCGATGATAGGTAATTCACTTTTGAAGAGTTTGTAGAGGACTTTACCGATTGCCTCAAAGCTGGTTAGGCCTTTTTGAAAAGATTTTTTGCCGATGCGAATCCAGATGTCGTAGCGTTGGTTTAGGTGCATAAAGCCCTCAATGTAGTTGAGATAGCCATGGATGCGCCTTTCTAGAACCCCTTCAAGACCTGCGTCTAGTTTTTCGCCGGCTGCTTCAATGAGTATACCAAAGGGATAGGCGCCGCCTTCGGGTAGATCTTTTAGATCTGATCCGATTATGATGACTTTGCCGTCTTCGATTTGGTCAAGGGGTTTTACTTTTGCTAGTTCAAACTTTTGTTTGATTGTGGGTCCGCCGAGTTCGACTTGCATGTCGTTTCTGCGGATACGTTCGCCTTCGTAGATTACGCCAACTTCTACAGGTATATCTTTAAACATTGACATTTTAATTTCCTCCGTCACTAAATTTTGAGATCATTACTTTGAGGTTGTTTGCCCAAACGTCTGCGCCTGCATTTGGGAAAGACCAGCTTGCATGTACGTGGTACATGTTGTCAAGGGTCATAGTTCTCAGGTCAGACGCGAAGTGCTTAAGACCGCATAGAATCAAAGATTCCATGTAGTAGGGCATTCCAACGTACATGACAAGGTCTGGGCGGCCTTTGCCGTCTAGGCCCATCCAAGTTGGGTCGCATACGCGTTGGCTGATTTCCATCGCGTTTAGGTGAGATGCTGGGGTATAACCGCGTTTTAAGAATTCGCCGACCATATGAGCTGTTGCGACAACTGGAATTTTTGATGCTTTTGCGAAATCAATGATGAATTCGATTGCTTGTTTGCCTTCCATGCTTCTCTCAACGATTTGGCTACCTACAATGAGAAGAGGGCGTTGAGCCTTCTTGATCATTGCAACTGCTATCTCGGGGTTTTGAATTGGGTTTGCTTTCTTTGTTGCTGCAATTTCTGCACATAACCATGGTTCACATGACATAGTTTGTTCCTCCATTTACTCCTTCATTTTTCGGACCATTCTTGGCAACATTGTTGGATCTGGAATGATGTTTTCTTTCCAGTTCTTCTCAGCCAAGATCTTTGTGAATTCATCTTTTAGAGTTGATGGGACATCAGCCATTGTTCTGACAAAGAGGTGCAGATCATCTGGCATAACACCCAAGTAGCGCTTGCTTAGGTCGACGTAGTGGCTTAGTTTTATGCTTCGGCCTTTCCAGGTGTCGTTTGGTCTCATGCAGAGTTTAGCGATTTCGACGATACACTCCTCTTTGGTTTCAGTGATGTTGAAGAGATGTTCGGGTGTGGGACCGACGTTAACTGTATCACCGGTGCGTGCATCGAGAACTTCCCAGTTTGAGGGGTCTTCTTTTCTGCCCAGAAGGACACGACGATATTTGCTACCGTGTGGACCGACGACCACAGGTACACCTAAGCGCCAAAAGCCTGCTGCGATGGCGGCTGCTTTTTGGCTGTATGCACCCCAAGCTAAACCAACAGCGCCAAGTCTGTTGTGGATATAGTCTGCAATTTCTTCATAGTTACCGCGTAGGCTACGTTTTGCAAAAATGTTTGCTACTTTGATTGCGGCACCTGCGATGTGACTGTTTGCTACACAGGATCCAACGTTGCAAACTCCGCCTGCTTCAAATCCGCCGGGGAATTCTTCCCAAATGGTTTTACCTTCTTCGTTGCGGTAGCTACCTGCGGACATAGCTGAACATCCAGACAAAACGACAATATAGCGTCTGAGTGCAAATTCTCTTGCTATGTCGTAGACGTCTTTGCCGCCTTTTGGATAGTTGCTACAACCGACGAGTGCTACGATACCTGGAATTTCGCCTAGCACAATTGGGCTACCAACGTTGCGGATTTCAGTGTCTTGGATGGCACCTCTGCCAACACGGCACAGGTTATCTTCAGCATACATTGCTTTTTCGCCTGCTTTGACGATTAGGGAATGTATTTTGATTTTCTGTGGGCAAGCACTTTCACATTTACCACAGCCCATACAGACTTCATATAGGTCTGTTAGTAATGAGATGTCGCCTGCGGCGGCTGCTTTTAGAGCCGGGGGAACTGCGTAGTCCTGTGGACAGTTGCGTTGACAAAGTTTGCATTGTGTACAGGTCTTTGCAATTGTAACAATTTCTTCTGCAGTTGGCAAAACGTTTTTGCGCTTGCGTACTGGTGCTACTTTCTGCACAACACGAACTGCTACTTCACCGACTTTTTCGGGGTCTAGAATAAGTACACCTTGAACTTTTCCGCTGACAAGATCAGCAACAATTGCGTCTGTGTCATCATTTGTACGGTTCTTAAAACCAACACAGTTCTTCTCAGAGGCCGCAATTACTGGTGCGTTAACTTTGGCAGCTTCCTCAGCGACGTCTGTTCGGATACATTGTTCATCAAGAACAACAACATCAGCTAGGCCTGCGCGGATAAATCTAAGTTCCCAGCTAATGGGACCAACGATTCTGGCACGGTTATAGTATCGTGTCATGTCGTGGCTTGTACAACATAAACCGACTACTTCGATTTTATCGTCAACTTTGGTTTCTTTAGCATAATCAATGATGCCGACAGATGGAACGACGTTGTGACCGATACACATGATAACTGGTTTTTCGCGCTCAACACTGCCGATACCTAATTTTACAAGGGGTGCTTCGGGGTCAGCTTTTGGATAGCCTAAAGCGGAAATCTGGGCAATGTCACCAACTTCCATACCAACGTGGTCACACATACCAACGTGGAACGCTTTAGAGTCAAAGTCCATATCACATGATTCTTGGCCTGTATGACCTACTGCGAGAACTTGTGTGATTTGTTCCTCTACATAGCCTAAAACTTCATCCAAGTCGCCTAGGGTTTCGGGTTTAATTCCGGTTACTAGACGTGTGATGGGGGCTTCAACTTTGATGTTTAAGCCGCCGATGTCTAAGGGGTATCTGCGGCCATATTTCTCGATTAGATGATGAACCAAGTGCCTTGAGTGTGCTGAGTGGCATGCTGCACCGATTGCGCAAGCAATCATTACAATACGAGCTGATTGGGCTGCAATATTTAGACCACAGGCACCGCGTTTGCCAGCGGTCAAGTCGCATTTACCAAAGGTACAAAGACAACATGAATCGCAGTCAGGCATGTAGAAGGCTTTGTACTTAGTAAGAAGCTTCATGTCCCAATCTCGTAGGGCAGTTACAGAGGGCATTGGAGTTGGACCCATAGGCTCAGTATAGTTGTCATTGACAACTTTGCCAATGGATAACTCGAGATTTTTTATGAGACCAACATTGGTCTGCATCTCGTCTATTTTTACATGGACGTTTTTAGTCAAAGTGTAAACCTCAGTAAAGGTTTACCCTCTACAACCATTTACAGTATTTTTAAACCTTTCCAGAATCTTTAATCGAAAATCAGATCGGACTTGGAGAAATGTTAAGTTCCAAAAAATAGGTTAAAAAATGGAGGTTATAAATAACCCAAGTTTTGAAGGATTGTCTTAACTGACAAGTAAGCCTTGTTAGTATTTGGCAAATCTAAAATTGAATCACCCTCAAGAACGAACTGATCTAACAAATCATCTGCCTCAATTTTACCCAAATACTTAAAGTTCAACTCCTCCTCAGCCCGCTTGCCCAACTCAGCTGGAAAACGATACCCACCTATCAGGTAAAAGTTTTCAAACCGCATATCAACTTCTTTGGCAATTCTATAAGCCCGGCGAACATGATCTTGTGATTTTTTGGAGTGGTCCAAAATATCAAAAATATCATTAACATCAGAGGTTATACGTCTATTTAGATTCTCCAACCCCGCAGGAGAGTCAATAATTACATACTTGTAATTTTTCGACAGTGACTCCAAAGCACCCTTTAGTGCACTATTTGGCATGCAGTAACAGCCTTCAACCCATTTATTACCCACAGCCATGAAATCAAAGGCTTCACTCTCATACAAGCCCTTCTCCCAGATACGACTTTCAATACGTTGCGTTGGGGCAACACCAATGGTGGTACCGCCGCCTTCGATAAACGTGCTTACAATCAAATCAGCTATGGTAGATTTACCTGCTTCTTTGAGATCCACACCCAACATTTCGCCCAAATTCTGATCTGGATCAGCATCAACTAACAATATGGGTGCCTGTTTAGCTTCAATGAAGGCTTTTGCCATCAACGCACTGAAACTGGATTTCCCAGTTCCACCCCGTCCAACAGTAACAAGAATTTTCATCTACAAATAACCACAATATTTCTTAATCAAAAAGCCGCATATATTGTCTATGGTCTACATGGCAAAAACTTGCCATAAGGGATAAAAAATCAGTTTTTCTTAGCCAGTAAAAGCTCACATACACCATCTATAGCCTTTACCGCTTCGATATCTTTGTTTTTAAGCGGAGACACACCCAGCATATCAGACTCTATAACTTTCTGATCCCAGGGCACATAAGCAACCACCTTAATACCATTTTGATCAGCAAATGTCTGAATCGCTTCCCGCTGAGTATCGTTCATAACACGATTACCAATGAGTCGCAGACTTTTCATACCCGCAACTGATGCCAAATCATGGATATGTTTGGCGATTTCAAGAGATTTTATATTAGAATCTGCAACTATTAGCAAATCATCAACTTGACGTGCAGTACCTCGACCGATATGTTCCACACCTGCTTCAAGGTCCATAACCACTGCCTCGTTTACCTCAACCACAAGATGGCGCAAAAGAGCACGAATAACAGCGGTTGGAGCACACATACAACCCGCACCCATAGTATGAACAGTACCCATAACAATAAGATTCACACCCAAAGGAGTGGGTACAGCGTACTGTTTAACGATATCATCAACACTAAAGTTGAGATTGTAGACACCGCTATAACCGGTGCTAGTCTTTGCTTCAACAAGCGGCTCATTATCTGAGATAGGAACTATTTTTCGGGTTTCCTCCGCAGACAAACCCAGAGTTAACCCTAGATTTGGAGAAGAATCAGCATCGATACCAATCGTTTTTAACCCGCGCTCAACAAAACCCCGAGCAATACCTCCTGCAATGAGAGTTTTACCAACTCCACCCTTACCAGCAACAGCTATCTTCATAACAATCACAAACAAAGAAGAATTCAATTCCAAAATAAAGATTTCTCATCACATCCAAAAACACAAAGATCAGCAACGGATAGAGAACTACTGTGCGGGTTAAACTTTATTTGCGGCTAAATCAGCTCTAAAGTAGAGCAGTGTGTTTGATGTCAACTAAACAAACAGATAATACCCCAAGCCGTAACACAGAGAACCCAAATGAGCAACAAGTTTTTGATGGATCCCAAGAGGAAGAGTTGGGCAACTACTGTGACCTGTTTTCAGCAAAAAGTCAAATTGATGGACAAGACGGCGGCATAGTCACAACACTGTTGCTAAAAGGACTACGGGATAGTATGTTTGATGTTGCCATAGTTGTCCAACGCAAAAATGGATACAACGCAGAGGTCATCTCTGCAGAGACCACAAAGCAGATTTTGGCATCAAAAGGCTCCATTTACCATAGAGCAAACACAACCAAAAAATTATTGGAGCTCTTGGCACAGGGTAAAAAACGCATAGCGGTTGTCTGCACACCCTGTGAGGGGGCGATAATTAGAAAGGTTCAGCAGACACTGAGCAAAGATATAGAGCTCACCATTATTGGATTGTTCTGTTTTGGAGCCTTCAACCCACAGAGACTCAAAGAAGAAGTAAAAACACATCTGGGTGTTGATTTGGATAGGGCCGCAAAAACGCATGTTAAACAGGGCAAATTCATAGTGACTATTGAGAATAGAGAGGTTAGTTGTAGAATAGAGGAGCTAATCAAAGCAACAGATAGGGCTTGTGGTAGCTGTGGAGAGTTTGTTTCTCGGCTTGCAGATATTTCCGTTGGTTCCGCCGGCAGTAAAAACGGGTATTCAACAGTTATTTTGCGCTCAGAGAAGGGCACAAAACTAGTGTCAGAGTTGGATGTACAAATGGACGCAGTTAACAAGCTAGAAATCATAAAACTGGCCAAACTCAAAAGAGAACAAGCAAAAAAGAACTACATTAAGCAACAGTAGTTACTAAAAACATTAAAAGCTGATAACTTTGCTATTGAATTTGCTCAATAGCATCTTTCATAGCTTGCTGTTTTATCAGTAGCGTTCACATGGACATTAAAGTAATGACCATGATTTTCCTCTTCACCAGTCAGATAAATAGCGCCCCAAAGTAGAAAAACGGTCCAAGTGCCATCACTATTAGACTCTACGGCTTTGACTTCATAATTTGTTTGATTCATAGTAGTCTCATAGAGACATCTTGCTACAGCTTCAGCTTCATCAGCATTCATTCCATCGCTTAGGTCAATCTTTACAGGAAAAGCAAATTCATACTCGGTTCCTGCATGGCAGACAAAGAGTTCTTCGCCATCGTTTAAAACTAAACCTATTGAGTTGAAGGGAACGTTAAGATCTGATTGGTTGTCACCGACAAATAAGTTAGCGATAACAACCCCAACGAAACAAATTAGCAGCATTGAAGAAAAAGCTAAAATCACCCAGCGTATTTTTGCCATTTTATACCTTGTACAGGTATAGGTTAAAGTAATATAAAGATTTACGGACTATCGATTGAATAAAATAAGCAGTAGTAAAAACTTTCCGGATTTACACGGACAAAAGTCAGAGAACGCCATAAAGTGTGATATACAAAAGATTTTTTAACCCAGAAGGCCTTCCCCTTTAAAAGCGAGATGGAATATCTATGAAAATATTAAACGAATTTGTGCCTACACGTAAATTCTTCAATCTTGCAGAAGAACTAAAAGACCTTGTTGACGGATGGAACGTAACTGACAGCGCGGCTGGATTTCCAGCACCAAGCGGTGTAGTTGTTAGTTGCTTACTCAAAAACAAGTACCCAGACAAATATGTCTGCCCAATCTTCATACTACACTACAAAGGCCCCGTCGAAGTCGGCGGCTTAGCTCTTGCATCCGACGTCGTTGGTCTTGACGGCTTAGCAGTCACCATGGGAGACAAACCCCACTACGGCGAAGCCATAAAGCAACTATCTTCATCTGAGGTTGCTCGAGACTTCATACGTAATGACGTAAAAACCAAAAAACTAAAACTCGGATGCCTCCTAAGCGCAAGGCAATCAATCGAAGACACCCTAGAACGTGTCCGTCAACCATGGGATTTCGTTTACTTCATGAGACTATGTGATGACTCATTTGACCACCTCAAAGCAGTCTCTGCAGAATGCAAAAAACTAAACAAACCACTATTTGCATACTTCCTAGTCAGCACAGCAAAAAACACAGAAACCCTAAAACTCATCGGCTGGCCAACTTCTGCAACCATGGAAACCGTGGAAGAAAAAGCAGCTAAATGCGTCGGACTTGTCGACGGCCTCATCGCAACCTGTGCAGGCGATGCTGAAGGCGACAAACTAATGCTACAAAAACTACAAAAATTCCGCGACTAAAATAACAAACCACGAGACCCACAAGGTCTCCCCCTTCAACTTATTTATTTTTATTATTTGGGCACCTCAACAAAAACACAATTTAACCAACCTCAAAGCAAACCTTAAGTTTAGGGCAACAGGAATTTTGATAGGAGCGAGACAGACATCCCAAACACAATCCAGGTGATTCCCATTGAAGGATTGCCACTAATACAAACAGGCGACAACCTAGGCAAAATGATTGTTAAAAACGCAGAAACCCAGGGCACACCAATCCAACCCGGCGATGTCGTGGTGGTCACACACGTAGTGGTCTCCAAAGCCGAGGGCAACATAATAGACCTCAACACCGTTAAACCATCCCAACGCGCCATAGAAATCGCCAATCAAACCAACAAAGACCCCGCACTTGTTGAGATTGTACTACAAGAAACAAAAGACATCGTGCGCATCGGACAGAACAGCATTATAACCGAAACCCACAGCGGAATCATCTGTGCAAACGCCGGCATTGACCACTCAAATGTCAACGGAGACCAAAAAGTAGTGCCGCTACCCAAAAACCCCAACGCCTCTGCAACAACCATCCGAACAGAGATCAAACAATATAGCGGCGCAGAGGTAGCAGTAATTGTTGCAGATACACACGGCAGACCCTTTCGGATGGGAGAAATCAACGTAGCCATCGGCACCGCAGGATTTAATCCAATCCGAGACCGACGAGGCGAAAAAGACCTCTTTGGATATGTACTCAAAATTAAACAAACCGCAATAGCAGATGAACTAGCCTCAGCAGCAGAATTAGTGATGGGCCAAGCCAACGAAGGTATACCAGTTGCCATCGTACGAGGCTACAAAGCAGACCAACCCACTGAAAACACAACTGCAACCCCGCTTACACGTCCCAAAGAGAAAGATCTTTTCAGATAACTACAAAAGAGCTCGAGTTACATTTAGCAAGCCGCGAGATGAAAAGCATGAATGAACAAACCCCCCGGGAATTCTTCGAGAAAGTCTTACCCACAAAATTTAAACCTGAAAAAGTTACAGGTATCGATATAGTAACCCAACTTGAAATATCTGGTCCCGAGGGCGGTAACTGGTTTATCACCATAAAAAACCAGCAGATCCAAGTAACCGAAGGCGTTACACCCTCAGCGAGCCTAACACTCAAAATGAGTTGTAGAGATTTTTTGGATTTAATTAACAGAAAATTGAGCACAGAAAAAGCATTCTTTAGCGGCAAAATCCAATTCAAAGGCGATATCACAATTGCCTTGAAACTACGAGATGCAGGTTTTCTATAAACATCGATTTATGCAACAACACCACAATCAACAAATCACCAGTTATTATGAATCACTAAGCCGCAAACAACTGAATAATCAGACAACCAAGTTTACGTATTGTTTTCGACAGCTATTTATTTCGTTATTTGTTCTTTCTCGGGGGAGAGACTAAGAAATGGCAAAAGCGCATAAAGCCCATAAAGCCCATAAAGTTGCAGTTAAAGATTACCAATTTACAGAAAACATGACCGTAAATGATCTTGTGGGACAAATGGAGGATGCCTGGGGTTTCACAGCAGGCAAACTTGCCACAGGTGTAGACATTCTTGAGGCCATGACAGCAGACAAGAAATGCATCAAATTTCTCTCATTCACCGCTGACATCATTGCAACGGGCACCAGAGGCGTTATCCGAGAATTAGTAAAACGTAAACTTGTTGATGCCATCATCACAACATGCGGTACTCTGGATCATGATATAGCTCGGTGCTGGAAGGACTACTACCGAGGCAGTTTTATCATGAATGACAGCAAACTACATGAAGAAGGCGTCAACCGATTGGGCAACGTACTTGTTCCCAACGACAGTTATGGCACAATCATTGAAGATAAAATTCAATCCATGCTCACTGAGCTCTACAATGGAGGGAAAAAAGAATTTTCCACACCCGAGTTGGCACGTGAAATCGGCTTGCGCTGTTGCGATGAATCCTCTATTCTCTATTGGGCCGCCAAAAACAACATTCCCATCTACGTACCAGGCATAACAGATGGCTCGGTTGGTTATCAGCTGTGGTTCTTTAGTCAAGATCACAAAGACTTCCGAGTCAACATCTTAAAAGATGAAGAAGATCTCAACAACACTGTCTTTGATGCTAAAAAGTCAGGGGCACTCATAATCGGTGGCGGCATAAGCAAGCACCACACAATTTGGTGGAACCAATTCAAAGACGGTCTAGACTATGTCGTCTACATCAGCACTGCAAACGAATGGGATGGTAGCCTCAGTGGTGCACGTCCCAGAGAGGCAGTATCGTGGGGTAAAATTAGCGAAAAAGCCAAACGCATAATGATTGAAGGCGACGCAACGATGGTGCTACCTATAATGACAAGCGCACTAATCGATAGACTAAACAAGAAAAAAGAGTAACCACCCCTATGTTTGTTAACTGAAACACAATCTTTTCTCGAAATCATACCAATTTTATTTACGTCTTACCAACTATATTTCCCTAAAATGTGCCGTTTGTCCAGAATCACCCAAGAATAAGCCATACAAAGCAAAGAACAAGGCATAAAAGATCAATTGTTGTATCTAAAGAAAAAATGAAAAAAGGAAAAAGGGTTTATTGTTTTGCCATTTTAACGTTGTGTGCTAGTGGCAGTCTGACTGGACAGACATATGAGCAGGTTCCACATGCGATGCAGTCGTTTGCCCAAAGTTTTCCAGCTAGTTCGAAGTCACCTTTGACAACAGCGTTGTGTATTGCTACGGGTTGTAGGCGTACTGGACATGCGCTGACGCATCTGCCGCAGTGGATACAGGCGGTGGTTTTCTGTGCATTTTTAGCTTTGTCTTTTGCAAAGCAAATAATGCTTGAGGTGCGTTTAGTTATTGGGGCATCGAGGGTTTGTAGTGCTGTTCCCATGAGAACTCCGCCGACTACAACTGAGCGCAGGTTGGATAAGTTGACGTTGTTGGCGTTGAGGATTTCTTTTACTGGGGTGCCGATTTTTACTTGGAGGTTTTTGGGTTTTGGGACGTCACCGTTTAGGGTGGTTACTCTGCTTATGAGGGGTTCACCTTCAAAGACTGCATTTGCAATGGCGTTTATGGTTGCGACATTTTGTACAATGGTTCCCATTTCGTAACTGCGTTTGCCTGCTGGGGTTTCGTAGCCTAGGATGGCTTTTTGCATCATGGCTGCGTCGCCTTGTTGGTAGGTTAGATGTGCTGCGCGGACTTCGGTGTTGGGTTCTTTGCTGAATGCTTCTTCGAGTTTTGGTACGGCTTCGGTTTTACTTTCTTTGGTAACGATGATGACTTTGGGGTTGCCTAAGAGTTTGCGAACTACGCGGACACCGCGAACTAGATTTGTGGTGCGTTCAATCATGATGCGTTCGTCGGCTGTGTCGTAGGGTTCGCCTTCTGCGCCGTTTACTAGGAGGTGTTCGATTTTTTTGTCTGCGGGTACTGCTAGTTTAATAGAGGTGGGAAAACCTGCGCCTCCAAGGCCGATGATACCGGCTTCGCGGATAATTTTTAGGAGGTCTTCGTTTTTGGTGTTGGCTAATTCTGCTTCAGTGATGCATGTTAGGGGTTTGGCTTTGGTTTTTTTGTTGTCGTTTTCGATATATATGGCTTCGGTTGATGCTTCAAAGCAGCTGTTGTAGGCGTTTTCGATTTTGATGACTGTGCCGCTTATGGGGCTGTGTATGGGTGCACTGACTCTTTCTTTGGCGTCTGCGATTTTTTCTCCAATGGTTACTGTGTCGCCGACTTTTATGGTTGGGGTGTTTGTTGCTCCGCCTTGTTGGTTGGTTAGTACGACTGCGATTTTTGGATCTGGGAAGATCTCGATGGGGGTTTTGCGTGCTATGTCTTTTACTTCTGGTATGTGAACTAAGTTTGCCATTTTAATCATCTCCCAAAGGGTTTGTTGATGCGAATTTTGTCAATAACTGGTACAAGTAGGTTCATGATCAACAATGCCAGCATTGAGCCTCCGAAGAAACCCATAAAGGTTTGTATCGAAATGGTCAAAATTGCGAGGCCGACACCGAAGATGATTTGTCCAGTTCCGCTAAAGGGTGTTGTCGCTGGATCGGTTGCCATAAAGAATGCTAAGAATATTGAGCTACCGGCGAAGAGTGAGAAGAGCAATCGAGTGGTTAGGTCTACGTCTCCAAAGATGAAGGAGAATATCAAAGATGAAGCGGCCATAGCAATGAGATAGCTTGCGGTGATTTTCCATTTGAAGTATTTGCGTCCGACTGCAAAGAGTGCGACACCTGCGATGATGACAGCTATGCTTGATGCACCGCCGATCCAACCGTGGTACTTTGCTAGCACCATGATTGATTCTACACTCTCAGTTGCTGTTAGGCCGTAACAACCTTGCAGATAAGCGCCAAATGAGGCTGCACCATTAGCTGCAGTTGGTAAGCCATCAGCGGGATTACCGATGGGTCCTGCTAGTGATGGAACCGCCAGCATACCGGAGGTTAGGTGCCAGCTTGTGATAAGTGTTGTGAATAGTGTTGGGATTAGAACTAGGAATTTGGCGGCGGCGGCAGGGTTAACTAGTTTTCTGCCTGCTATGCTTGCGACTTTTTTGAAGACAACCATACCAATGATAGTGATTAGTGCAATGTAGTAGAATGCGAGAGGTGCCTCAACAGGTAACCCGGCTTCCATGGGTGTGCCTTCATAAACTGCCATGGAAGGATAGCCAAGAGAGAAACAGTTAATGACGATTAAACCAAAGACTGCGGCTGACCAGGTATTAACTTCGCTATCAGATGTGACTTTACCGATGAGAAAATCGATTGCTACGGCTAAGCCTACTGCGATGAGAGATCCTACGGCAACGGTTAAGCCTAGATTCCATCCGGAGGGTGTGGTGACTTGTGACCAGAGTGCGGCAGAAACGATGGTAACTGCGAGAATAGCAATGAAGGTGAATTGCATCATGCGGTCTTTTGTCATAGATCCGTGAATGTGTGGTGCTGGATTTACAACCAGTTCATTTGAGGATTCGTTATTCATATCAATTTAACCTTCTCAAATGAAGAGGTAATTCTAAGAGCGGGCTTATTAAACTTTTTAGAAAGTGCGCCTTTTTTTGCGGTTTTATTATATGTCTATGTTAGAATAAACCTCAGACAACACACCAAATTTAGAGACTAAACGTGAAATTGAGCAACAACAATTAACCGACAAACCACGACTACAGTAACCTGTTCAGCAAACACTAAGACACAAATGACAATTATAGCAACTTTGAGGTAGCATAAAAAAATGCTTTTACATAGTAAATCTTATATCGAGTAGGAAATCATTCATTTACCGTGCAATTAAATGAATCCAATCACTGACCCATTGTTCATGGTTGTTTGGCGCTGTACTCGTAATTGTGTTGGAAGCTGCACATATTGCAGTTACACCAAAGAATACGCTAAAGACCAGGAATTAAGTACCGAGCAAGCCAAACATATGGTTGACGAAATGGCAGAGTTCGGCTCAAAATGGCTTGGAATAAGCGGCGGAGAACCCCTAGTTCGTCCAGACATATGGGAAGTCATCGAATACGCAGAAAAAAAGCATGACATGAAAGTCAGCCTAATCACAAGCGGCTTTGCATGGGACGAAAAACGCTTTGATCTGCTCCGCAAATATGACGTTCACACTGCCATAAGCATTGATGGCAACAGAGAATCAAACGATCTAACACGCCGCAAAGGCGGCTACGACATGGCTATACATGCCATGAAAAAACTTAGCGAAGTTGGGCTCCTAGACTGTTTAGTCACCACCATGACTAAAATCAACATAAACCACATGGCACACCCAGCAGAACTCGCCGAAGAATACAAAGCACGCATGCTAGTCTACCACAACCTAGTTCCGGTGGGCAGAGCAAGCGATCACATGGAAGACTTGGCGCCTACACCAGAACAATACGAAACAACATTTGATGAAATCTATGAAATCCAACGCAAACTCTACGGCAAAGTCAAAATCCATGTCTATGCACCCTTCTATGCCCGCATAGTACGACAAAAAAACCCCGCCAACTTTTGGGCTTGGTACAACGAAGGCTATCTGGGCAAATGCAGCATAGGCGGCAATTATATAGGCATAACAGAAAACGGCGACTACCGAAGCTGCGGCTTCCACGAAGGCTACCGCATCGGCAACGTCAAAACCAAAAAACTACGAACCGCCTGGGAAGAACTACAAAAAAGCCCCCTACACCTCCAACTACGCGACAAAAATAACCTCAAAGGCAGATGCGGAATCTGCGAATACCGAGAAATCTGCGGCGGATGCCGAACACGCGCAGAACATTACACAGGCGACCTCTTCGCATCAGACCCCGCATGTAACTACATACCCAAGATCCTACGGGAAGACCCCAAAATCTTGGAAGAACTCCAAAAAAATCCACTGGGCAAAAAACAATAACCCAACAACTTTTTCTTTACACTTTTTAACAAATTCGGAGAGTATTCACGTATAGATAGATTGCGTCAAATTCCGCAGCTTTACCCTGATTAACTCTTCTTTCTGAGGGGTAATTCGTGCATTTTCCTAAATTCCCGCATTTTTGGGCACTACAGATAAAAGTATTTGCGTGTTTCTTAATTTTTAGCGTTTAATTGCAAAATAACCTATTTCTTCGTTTTTCACAATACATCTGTAGTGTCCAATTGAGCACTACAACAGCACAATAACCACATCACAAAAAACAAATATTTACGCGTTTTTTTTACAATTAGAACCTAATCTACAGAATTCAAAAAAGCCACCAATGACGTAGTGCTCAACATCCCGGGAATTTAGGATTTTTGTTATAGTTTCGCCCTTTTGATGGCTTATGAAGGCCAATACACTTGACTTTTCTATCTAAAAGTGAACACTCTCAAAATTCGACAGCGCCTCACCACACAACAGAACAATTTTAAAGTCAAACAGCACACCGAATCAGTGTTAGGGTTACTCAGACCTGCCAGAGAGTAAATATAACAATTCAATATTGTAACTTAGAACCTAAAAATTGTCTGTATTAGACCTCTTCGGAAATTATAAATGTTGTAATGTGTTTGTTTTGTGTTGTTGTGGTTTAGTTTATGGTTGATAGTGTGTCTAATATGATAAAGCGTCTAAATTAAGTTCAGAGGATTTTAAACAGTTATTTGGAGTGAAAAAAGAAACTTTTGATGCCATGGTAGACGTTTTAAAG